>WNFA01002147.1_pt1 | contig 16171 bp, 12 predicted proteins | sample 5400481 | NCBI WGS metagenome assembly WNFA01 (sample SAMN13153340, study PRJNA577476) | soil metagenome | isolation source: 120 cm saprolite under Douglas fir tree site 2 hole 1 replicate 2 | place: USA:California | collected 2015-04-18
AAAACGTAAACGTCACGTTTCTGTCCGATGCGGCTCAGGCGGCCAATCCTTTGTTCGATCTTCATCGGGTTCCATGGCAAATCGAAGTTGCACAGGCCGTGGGCAAACTGAAGATTTCTGCCCTCACTCCCCGATTCTGTGCAGATCATCAAACGCGCCGATTCGCGAAAATGCTCTATGGCCCCTTCCTTTCCCAATCGTGACAGACTGCCGTGGAATACTGCCACGTCGTGACCGGCTTGGACCAGACGGCTTCGCAGCATTTCCTGAGTTGCGCGGAACTGTGTGAAGACCACGAGTTTGTCGGGGAATTCATCCAGCAACCGAAGCAGGCGATCCACCTTGGCGCCTTGGTCTTGTAGTGACGCGCGGCCCGCCAATTCCGAAATGGATTGCCGCTGGCAAGCCGGCAGGATCGGTTTATCCAACAGGTTTTCGAGCATCGCGGCGGCCGCAGCACTGGAACTGCCCAGGGCCATTTGCAAGGTGATCAGCGTCATGCGGTTGAGAGCGGTTGTTTTTGTCTCGGCGCGCAATTGGTCGCGCACTAGGGCCGCGACGGCGTCATAAAGGGCTTTCTCGGCTCCTGTCATGGCGACCGATTCAGTGCGGGCAAACCGCTGCGTAAATTGCAATCCGACCGTGCTACGGCGGTTGCGGACCATCACTTCGCTTAACAGCGTGTGCAGTTCATCCACGTTTTTGGGCGTCAGCTTGTCTCCCTTGGAAATGAACCGCTGCGAGAAATCCCGTTTGGTGCTCAATAGACCGGGCTCGAGCAAGGTGACAAGGTTGAATAATTCTTCCAAGTTATTTTGCACCGGGGTTGCTGTCAGTAGAAGAATAAATTGCTTTTGAATCTCGCTGGTGAATTTCCAGATGGCCGTGGTTCGGTTACGCATGTGATGCGCCTCGTCCACGATGACTATGTCCCATTTTCGGTTCAGGATCGCGGAGCGGTGGGGTTCCCGTTTGGCGGTGTGCTGCGAAACGATCACGCGGTCGTGACACTTCCATGCGTCCGCCTCGCGCTGGCGGAAGGCGGGATCATCGTGACTGATTAGCTCGATGCCGAACTTCCGCCGCATTTCCCCCTGCCACTGAGTGATTAGCGACGGAGGAGTTAACACCAGCACCGAGCGCACTAGGCCGCGCACCAGCAGTTCGGACAGCACCAGCCCGGCCTCAATGGTTTTGCCCAAGCCCACTTCATCGCAGAGCAGGGCGCGACCCCGCAGTCGGCGCAGCACGGTTATCGCCGAGCGGATTTGATGTTCCAGCAATTCCATGTCGCGCACCATGGGCAGGGTAATGAGCGAGTCAAAGCCGGGATGGCTGGCCAGTTTGACGGCGCGCAAAGCCAGTTCGAAATCGCGCGGCGTGATGGGTGGTGCGGAGCGGCGTAGTAGGTTGAGATCGGCAGAGGAAAATTCGATTTCACGGTCGGCGACCGCGTCGACTGCGCCCTTGGCGGGTGCGGCAAGCACCTTGGCTAGGTGTGCCGGAACCCGATCAATAATCAGCCGATACCGGTTGGGCGAAAGATATTCCAGCCAGATCGTTTCGATCTCAGCGCCCGATGCGCCTTGGGCAGGTGTGCTGGTAAGTTCGATTAAATTCTCGCCGGCCAAGTGGACGAAGAGAAGCGGGCGGCCAGCACCGTCTTCGAGCAACTTCACCGTTGTCGCGGGGTCCAGCATCTCTGGTGGAAGAGCCAATCGGATTGTCCCTGCACCGAGTGAATGCGCCTGTACTTCGAAACGATCTCCCGTTTCCCAATTGGAGTCCCAAACCCCAAGGATCTTTGCTCGAGCAGCTTGCAAGCGGCGTCCTCCTTGACGGTACCAAGCACCGTAGTTGATTAGAAATCTTGAGGTACCAACATATAAACAATATATCCGTCTTGCGGAGCCGAGTGCTCGTTTCGAGGCGGTCCTGAGCAAGAAAGGGTGCGTGCGAACAACTGTAGGCTTGTCATGAGCCTCATCGAGTAGCCCGTGAGCGATGATCGAGCTTACCCCCGGCGCATACAGATACGAAGGTTTTCGGCTGCCAGTGAGTCCGTTTTGTCCATCGCAACGGCTTGTTCCAAGACAGTCCGCGCTTCCTCGATCCTGCCGGCTTGGTATAGCGACCAACCCAATTCATTGACAAACTTCTGATTGTCGGGTTCCAACGCGAGCGCGGCTTGCGATGCTGATATGGCTTCGCTGTGGAAGCCTCGGTGGCCCGCACAGCAGCCCCTACCCTGATGAAAAAACGCTATGCGAGGAAAACGGGTTGCAGCACGTCTATAGAGTTCCAGACCATCTTCATATCGGCCTGATTGAATCAAGAAATCGCCTGCCTCATCGATGATCTTGCAGAGTTCCTCAGTGTCTTCAGGCAGATCAAGAAGTGCCATGAACAGCTTCCGCCCCTTTGCCTGATGGCCCAACTGGTACTCCACTGATCCTAGCGACAGAAGAGCCGGAGCATATGTTGGCATGCACTCTAAGGAACGCCGGAGAGCATCAATGCAGCCCCGGCGGTCGCCGAGTGCACTGCGGAATATGCTGTTCGCATAGGCAGCTTCCGCAGCAAATAGGTTCTCTGTCTTGCGTGGGCCGTTGCCACTAGCAAACACCTCATCCATTTCAGCGCGGACCTTCCTTCTTCTTGGCATGACGTACGGTCATGTTAGGGCTTACGAAGTCCCTTTCTGCGCACACGAGCGACATTTTGCCAGACAGTCTCCTTCAATCCTGCTCCAAATCGACAGCGTCTTTACCCCGAGAAACGAAGTGACGCGCGTAAGCCTCTTCAACATTGTGGGTCGCCCGTCTTTGAAAACGACAACGACCTCAGATTGCCGCGGTTATGATACGGGTCCAGCCTTTGCGATTCCATCCGGCATGGTGGATAATTTGTGGATAACTGCGCCATGCACGAACATCCGCAAGTAAAACGTCGGTTCGGAACACAGCGACAATTCGTCGTAGCGTCCCGCTTGATTCAAGGTAAGAGCAAGATTGCTAAGCCCTCGCATGTAAGGGCTAGTCGAAGGTCGCTCGAGTACCGCTTCTTTCCGATCCGCTTGAGGAACAGCTTTCGCCAGAGCTCGATGGTTTTCTGAAAGTGGCTAATCGCCTCCTCGAGCTTGCTCCGCCTGCGTGCGATGTGCCCAAGATAATTGAGCCCTCTGCGTATCGATCGGAGCAGTCGACGAGTAGGCGGAAGACGGCCTGTCAAGGACAAGGTATGACGACTCGAGGTACGGACCTTGAGGCCCTTCCTCTTCTTCGATCGCGCCGCGATTGTCGGCAGTTTCCATGGTGCGTCATTCCCGCTGACAACCTACATCCATGTCGCCGCGTCAACCATTTATGGAATCGCGGCAAAAGGATTGTCGATGAGTACGCCCATAACTGTTTGCCCGGAGTTCAGATCTTCCGAGCCGAGGCGCATCGCACCACCTTTGACGGCCGAAGCAATGATCAGCGCATCCCAGAATCCGATCTGGGACTCATCTTCAATTCGAAATGCTGTCGAAATATCGACCAGAGTGTTCTCGATGCACCAACTCGCGTAGCTGTTAATCACGGCGCGCGCCGAAACCTTTGAGAGTGGAGAAGCAATCTTTCGCGTGACGTTAACGTAGAACTCCTGAAGCACCTGCGTGCTCAGGAGCCCGGCTCGCTCGCCCCACAGTTCGCGCATAATTCTCTTCGCTATTTCATGCTTGGGCCCTGCGTCGATGTCGTGGGCGTAGATTAAAACATTTGTGTCGACGAAGGTTTTATCGTTCATGTAGTTCGTCTCGGCTCGCGCGAATTACGCCACCCATAGGAAAGCCCCGGTTGAGTAGCGCCAGCGCCTGCCGCTGCGCGTGTTCATACGCTTCCGCGTCACCTACTAAGACTTCAATCTGCTTGGCCAAAAGGCCGCTAATCGACGTACCGTGTTTAGCCGCCAGGATCTTAACCTTTCGAAGCGTCCGCGTTTGTCCAGCAAAATCTATAAATAATCCACAAATAGGGTGGTGGAGGAGTGTTACCGTCCGAAACTAACGCATTACCTACCTGGCAGGGCGATTGGGGGGGTTATGGCGCTCCGCTTCGCCACTGGGTCAGCACAACAACTGGTCTGCGTAGGCAACGATTCCGGACGAGTACCGCATGAAGCATGCACAACCCAGAGTCTGGGGTAATATTTCACTACGGCGATGCACGTCCGATGGCAATGGATTTGTTATGAAGGGCGGCGTCGTTTACAAGAACGCGGCGCGCGGCGCGATTCATTAGCGTTGAACATGTGACGTTCACGATTTCGGTGGGACAATTGAGCGTCACACCGATAGCGCTCTGGTGTTACGCACGAGTTTGGCTCTGGGAGTCGGTCGCGAAAGAAAACATCGCCAGGTAGGATGCATGCGTGGCTTTCGGACAAGTGGTTCTATCGTGTGCGACCCCGCGAATGGAATTTGAGACTCAGGGCGATTCATGTATGCACTAACACGAAATCTCCAATTTACATTTCGCCAACTGCGAAGAAGACCCGCATTCACACTCACGGTCGCCCTCACGCTGGCCCTGGGCATTGGTGCCACCACTGCGATCTTCTCGCTCGTCGAAGGCGTCCTGCTGCGCCCACTTCCGTTCCAGGACGCCGACCGGCTAGTTTTGTTGGGAGATCATCTGGGAGGCCGGCCAGGCATGTCCGTCAGGGCTCGTGAAATCGCAACGTACTCCAGCGCCACTCAGGCTTTTTCCTCTCTCGGGGGCTACATCACGGCATCGTTTGAGCTTTCTGGAGGTGCACAGCCGGAAGAAATCAATGCGGCACGTCTGAATTCCGGAACGTTTCTGACGCTCGGCGTTCAGCCCATCCTCGGCCGTGTCTTTACCCCGCTGGAAGACGACGCCCGTCAACCGGTCGCGGTGATCAGTTACGCGCTGTGGACCGATCGCTTCCATCGCGATCCCCATGTCCTCGGCAGCTCCGTCGTCCTCGACCGAAAGCCCTATTCTGTCATCGGCGTGATGCCGCGCGGCTTTGAATTTCCGCTACAGTTCGGCCGTCTGTATCGAGCGCAGCTTTGGGTGCCTTTGAGTCTGACTCCCGCCGAACTCTCGGATCAACACTCCGGCTTCTGGGGATACCACATGATCGCGCGCCTGAGGGATGGAGTGACCCTGCCGCAAGCCGCTCAGGATGCCGACCGCGTGGCGCGCCAGATCATGCGCGACTTTCCCGCCAGCATGTCGGCCATCCACATTCAAGGCGACGTCAGGCTGCTGCGCGAAACCGTGGTCGCCAACGTCCGCCCGGTATTGCGGACGCTGTTTGTGGCTGTGGCCATCGTGCTGTTGATTGCCTGCGTGAATGTATCCAGCCTGCTCTTGGTCCGGGCTATCCGTCGGCGGCGCGAATATGCGGTTCGCGTTGCGATTGGCGCGAGCGCCAGCCGAATCATTCGCGAATCCATGCTGGAAGGACTCCTGCTGAGCATGGCTGGTGGCCTGCTCGGTCTGGCGTTTGCCGCAACTACTATCCGCACTACCTTGCGCCTACTACCGGACTCCATGCCGCGGATCAATTCCGTTTCGATGAACCCGATCGTTGCCGGTTTTGCCGCTCTCGTTGCCATCGCGACCGGCGTTCTCTGCAGTCTTGCGCCCGCTTTCGCAGCCGTGCGCACCAATTTGATAGAGAGCCTCAAAGAGGGCGCGCAAGGAGGTGGCAGCGCCAGCCATACCTGGTTACGCTCCGCTCTGGTAGTCTCGGAAGTGGCTATCGCGCTTGTGCTGCTCACTGTATCGGGAGTTTTCCTGCGCAGCCTACAGAAGATGGAGGCGGTGGACCCCGGTTTCCGTGCAGACCACGCCCTGGTTGCGAGCTACCAACTTCCTTTGAGGCAATATCCGACCGACACTTCTGTTGCCAACTTTAACCGCGCGGTTGTCGAACAGCTCTCAAGTAAGCCCGGAGTGACCTCTGTTGCCATCAGCAACGCCGTCGCCGCATCCGACGTTTCCCCGCAATCCGTGTTCACCCTCGAGGGCATGTCGGTAGAGCATTGGAGACTGAAATTCGCGGCGTTCACCAGCGTGTATGGGGACTACTTCAGCGCGATGGGCATCCGCCTGATCGAGGGCCGAACCTTCACGACGCATGACGATTCCAACGCACCACTCGTGGTGATTGTGAACCAATCAATGGCCAGAGATTGCTGGCTAGGCCAGAGCGCTATCGGCAAGCGCATGCACGTTGGCAACCCGCAGAAGGCACTGCCATGGGCAACCGTCGTCGGCGTGGTCGCTGACACCAAGATGCCTCGCGATATGCCCAGCATCGACCAGTGGTACACGCCGATGAATCAACCCGCGACTCTATACGGGTCGGGGACGCCGGGGAATCTCAGCGGGCCGCCGAGCGGATACATCACTATGCGCTCGGCCCTTGATCCCGAGCACATGATCCAGACGCTGCGCTCGACGGTGGCGGAGATCGACCCGCTGCTGGCTCTGCAGGAGGTGCGGCCTGTAACGGAGGCCATCTCGGCAATCGAGGCGCCGCGGCATTTCAACACGGACTTAATCACTGCGTTCGCTGCGGGCGCGCTGCTGCTGGCGATCACTGGGATTTATGCGGTGATGGCCTTCTCCGTTTCACAGCGCACGCAGGAGATCGCCATTCGCAAGACGCTGGGCGCGCAGCGGGCGGGCATCGCGAAGCTGGTGCTTATTTCTGGCGCGAAACTCGCGCTCCTCGGATGCGGTCTTGGTGTGCTTGGCTCGCTGGCCGCATCACGACTGGTCAGTTCCTTCCTGTTTGTTGTCAGCGCGACCGACCCTCTCATCTACATAGTGTGCGTCCTGATTATGATGATTATGGCGCTGCTCGCATCGACGCTTCCCGCAGTCCGCGCCGCTTCCGCCGATCTCATGGAGGCTCTGCGCTCGAGTTAGGACCTCATATCCCGACTAACGGCGGCGGTTTTCCCAACCGCCGCAGCAAATTCCAAGGAAAGCTCGCATTGATTTTGCAGGACTTATTCCCTCTGCCTTTCTCTTGGCTGCCACATTTTCGCTGTTATAGTGCACCCATAGTGCACCAAAAGCGCACCAATTAAACGAGGGTAGTGTGGTAAGCTGTTGAAACCAAACCGCGGAGAGGTGGCAGAGCGGCTGAATGCGGCGGTTTGCTAAACCGTTTTGGGGGCCAAAACCTCCAACGGGGGTTCGAATCCCCCCCTCTCCGCCAGATTCTTGCCAGCATTGGAGTTAGGAAGAATCCGCTTGTCGGTTCAGGCGAGCAATTGGGCGGCTCTCTTATCCCAGTGTTATCCCAACTATCCCAACTGTTGAAAATTTGAGCCGTTTTACAACCCGAAAGGTCAGCGGACCTGGTAGCCAATCGTACTGATTTACAAGAACTTCCAAGAACTTCCAGAGCTCTTGCGACAGATTCGGTTCCAGTGCTATACGCTGTTTCGTCGGAGCAACGGTCCGCGAAACCGTTGCAGCTACTCTGAGCACACGAAACGAGTCGCAGGTCAGCGAGAGAAAGCCAAGATGAAAAACCTGTCCAAGTTTCGCATACGGTTTTTTGGCGTCCATGTCGATATCGACGATTTTGCGTGCCGGCATGGAACTATCTTATTTCGTGCCCGAAAGCGGCGCTATCGGTGTGTTAGGAAGAGGACCGGTAACCGAATTCGTTCTTGAGTCTTGACGACGGGGCTGGATGTATATATCATGGCCATGATAATTAACGTGGCCATGATGAATACCATGGCCGTGGTAAATCGATGCTAGGCCATTATCCAAACCCGTCGCCAGACCACGAAGCCCAACTCGGGCTGGTCGTAGCCAATCTCTTTCGCGAGGAAGGCTGGAAAGTACTCAAGCAGCCTCGCGAGCGCGGAGCGGCCCCCGATTTGATTGCTTCGCGCCCCGGCAAGAAGCTGGTAGTGGAAATCAAGCGGGCTTCCGAAGGCCGGAAAGATCGTGTGATTCCGCTGCTGTCTCAGGCGGCTCTCGAAGCGTCCTACTATTCCCGAAGCCTCTCCGATCATCCACTCCCCGTAGCGATTGTGGGCGCAAATCACATGCCAGAGTCGGTTGCCGAGGAGGCGAAACGATTTCTGCAAGAACGGGTTCCCGAAGTGGCTGTGGGTCTCATGGACATGGAAGGGTTTCGGTCGTTCGCAGGCCATGGGCTCGAATCACTTAACTCTGCAAGACGATCGGAAAAGCAGATTTGTTCGCCCAAACTGCGTGCGGGAGCGCCACAGCTCTTTTCGGATTTGAACCAATGGATGCTCAAGGTTCTACTCGCGCCGCGAATTCCCGAGTCGTATTTATCCGCTCCGAGAGGTCAGTATCAAGGAGCGTCCCAGCTCGCGGCCGCGGCCGGCGTTTCGGTTATGAGTGGGTTTCGTTTCATCGAAGAATTCTCGAAAGAAGGCTTTCTCGAGTCCGGGCAAGGTGCGCTTCGACTGGTTCGATGGAGAGAACTGATGAACCGATGGCGGGGTGCGAGTCAGCGCCGCGTCGTGGAAGTTCCGATGCAGTTGGTCCTTCACAAAGGGGAAAAGGCCCTCCGGAGCGCGCTGCGTTCCTACCTGTCAAAGGAATCGAAATCCTCGCGAGATTCAAACGAGCACCCTCCTTCGCCGAGACCGCGAATATGCCTTGCATTGTTTGAAGCAGCCGAGGCCCTGGGCATCGGGTTCGTGCGCGGCGCGAAACCTTATATATATGTAGAGCGTTTGAACGGGGACGTTCTAAAAGACCTAGGTCTTTCGGAAAACGCGGAGGAACAAGACGCGGACATCTACGTGCGGCTTCCGGGCAACCGCGAAAGTGTATTCCGCGGAGTTGTGGAGAAGAGCGGCCTGCCGGTCAGCGATATTATTCAGGTGTGGCTCGATGTCGGACAACACCCGGCGCGAGGCAAGGAGCAGGCGGACATCATCTGGCGAAAGATACTTGCTCCAACATTTGAGTCGCCTGAGCGATGAACGAACGAGATCGAGAACTCGAGGCATTTTCGAAATTTATCGGTGCGCTTGAGCCGTGGTTGGGTGAGGTCGTGCTTATCGGTGGGTGGGCCCACCGGCTGTACCGGCATCATCCTCTCGCCCGAAGACTCGCCTATCTTCCGCTAATCACGCTCGACGGAGACGTCGCCGTGCCTCCGAAACTCAAGGGGCGGAAGTTGAGTGTTCGGAAACGTTTGTTGGACGCCGGTTTCGTGGAAGAGTTTGTGGGCGAGGATTGGCCACCGGCAACGCACTACCACTATGGAAAAGGGGGCGGGTTCTACGCGGAATTCCTATCACCGCTCGTAGGAAGTGAATACGACCGCAGGGGGAACCGCAAGGCAACGCAGGAAGTAGGCGGTATTTCGTCTCAGTTGCTTCGCTACATCGAGATCCTGATGATTTCTCCGTGGAAGGTGCAATTGGGCAGAGAGAACGGTCCATTCTCGCCGAAGCGGAAAGTACAGATCGCGAACCCCACCAGTTTTCTCGCACAAAAAATCCTCATTCATGAAGACCGCGTGTATAAAGACCGCGCCAAGGACCTCCTCTATATTCACGACACGATCGAGGTGTTTTCCGAGAGCCTGGAAGAATTGCGGAATATCTTCCAAACGGATGTCGCTCCGAAACTCCATCCACGAAGAAGAGCGGAACTCGAAGGCGCTGCCGACAAACTGTTCGGAAAAGTGGATGACACAATTCGCGAGGCCTCCCGGATGGCCGCCGGACGAAAGTTGAGCCCAGAAAGGCTGGCGGAGAGCTCTCGGGCAGGACTGGGAGAAATCTTCCGTTCCTAGAACACGCATGACAGCGAAACAAGAGACGCAAAGCTTGAGGAAATCTCCGAGCCACGAGCGACCGGAGAGCCCTTTCAATCGAGGGCAGTGGGATAAGAACGAGTCAGACGCCGTGCATATGAAATGTATCTCGAACCTGGCGGAGAGCCGTGAGGCGAGCTAAACGATTGGCTGCGGGCCGAACGCGAATCGAATAAAACACTTTCTTTGAGCATGTAGCGGTGCCGGCGTGGCGGGTGCGTCACGGGTACTGACAACGGCCGCTGTCCGCGTCAAAATCGCGGTCACCGTGCGTTACGAACATTGGGAGCAGAGAGATGGGACGTACTGAAGCTTGTGCTGATCAGAGGGCTAAGGCTCTCGCTGGTCGGTATTGCGTTTGGGCTAGCAACGGCTTTCTTCCTAACTCGCTTCCTTTCCGCGATGCTGTTTAATGTTCCGCAGACTGACCCCGGAACTTACGTTTTCGTTTCCCTGTGTTTGGCAGGGATCGCATTGCTCGCGTCTTATATCCCCGCGCGACGGGCGATGCGCGTCGACCCGATGGTTGCCTTGCGTTACGAGTAGTTCGCAGTTTTGGATCAGCGTGCGGTGCAATAGCCCTTATCCCAATTTATCCCAATAACCTGCCAACCGTGCCCAAACCGTCCAGGGTCAGCCGAACGGCGTCTTTAGTTTTCAGCAACTTACCAGCGAGCCAGAGCGCAATCACCCGTTTGCTAAACCGTTTTCCTCGATGCTCAATCAAAGCGCGATTGCGTTTGATGCTACTATGTGTAAATATAGATTCATATGGTACACAGGCGTTTCTGGCTGCAACTGCTCGATCGCGCGTGGAAGGAGCGATCCGTCGTATGGCTTGCTGGCGTGCGGCGAGTAGGAAAAACCTGTCTTTGTCAGGACCTTCCCGAAGTTGAGTATTTCGACTGTGAACTTCCTCGCGTTCGCCGCATGATGCTTGACCCCGAGGGCTTTCTCGACGGTCTGCGTGCCAAGCGCATCGTGTTGGATGAAATCCACAGGCTGCAGAACCCGTCAGAATTGCTCAAGATTGCAGCCGACTATCATTCGCACATACGCATTGTTGCGACCGGTTCTTCGACTCTGGGAGCCTCGAAAAAATTCAGAGACACATTAGCGGGACGGAAAAGGGACCTTTGGATGACGCCAATGTGTCTTCTCGACATGGACGACGCGAACCAGACGGACGTCAAGCACCGTTTTCTGCGGGGCGGCCTTCCTCCCTTCTTTCTGCCGGAGAAACACCCGGAACGCGATTTTCAGGAATGGATGGATGCTTATTGGGCCAAGGATATTCAGGAGCTCTTTCGCCTGGAGAGGCGAGATTCGTTCCAGCGATTCACCGAGCTCATCATCGCACAAAGCGGCGGCATCTTTGAGGCAACCCGATTTGCCCGCCCCTGCGAAGTAAGCCGACCCACCATCGCGAACTACCTCCGCGTTCTTGAGGCCACGTTTGTCGCCCATGTCATTCGGCCCTTCAGCACTCGTCGGCCCACGGAGATAGTCTCCGCCCCCAAAGTCTATGGCTTCGATACCGGTTTCATTTGCTACTATCGTGGCTGGCAGAACTTGCGGGATGATGACCTCGGCACACTATGGGAGCACTTCGTACTCAATGAAATTATGGCTCGCTCGCAGAGCCGGGAAGTGTTCTATTGGCGAGACAAGCGCGGGCACGAGGTTGACTTTGTCATCGCTACCCACCGAAAGAAACCAGTAGCCATCGAGTGCAAATGGTCTGCGAACAATTTCGATGCCACAAATCTAGTTGCATTCCGGTACCAACATCCGGAAGGCGACAACATAGTCCTCGCTCACGATGTGGAGCGTACTTTCACCCGCAGCTATGGAGACCTAAGAGTGCGCTTTGATGGCATTCGGTCCTTCGCTCATTCGATTTCTTCGTAGACGAAGCAACTGCGTATTGAATCAAATCGGCCACCGCGAAATGAGAACCCTGAAAAAAAGCCTGTCTTTTGCCTCTACTTTGCTACTAATTGGGGGGTATTTGACGTCATTCGGAGGCCTCATAGAATGCGGCGATTAGCGCAAATCAAAACAGGCGTTGAAAACAAGAGACATACCAACGCTCACCAACCCCTCACCGACCGCTCACCAACGGAGGTTTCAATCCCCCCTCCGCCAGATTTCCCCTCTTCTGTGTTTCGCGGATGGTTTTCCGCAAAGCATGAAGCTGGCGAGGTTGTTGAGATTTACTCGCAAGCGTGTCTGGACGGGGACTGGGAACAAATTCATCTCGATTGGACATTTTCAGTTGTGGAAACTCCCTCTCGTTCAGCTTCGCTTTTTCGCTCACAATTCTGTTCATACAGGTTCATACATATAAAGAATGAACGCGGCGTAGGCGTACTTTTCGTCGCCGGTCACGAACAACGGGAATTGAAATACCATCGGACCGTCCCGTAATTCTCCAGAGAGAAGGGATCCGTAGCCCTATGAAGCTTCAGAGGATCATGTTCGTGCTAGTGATGGCCCTCTTGTTTTTGTCCGCCAGGGCGTATTCCCAGGCAGGAAAATCCGAGAAAAGCCCCTCCTCGCCTTCAGCCCAGTCCGTCGAAGCTTTCCTGGGCCGCTGGGATTTGACGTTGGCGGCACCCGATCGTGAATATCCCTCGTGGTTGGAACTTCACCAGGAGGGTGGGCAATTGAAAGCCCAGATGGTGAGCCGTTGGGGAAACGCAAGACCGCTTCCCAAAGTTGAGCTGTCGAATGGCCGCCTCACGTTCGTTTCTCCCAAAGAGGAGGAAGACCGAGCCGAGGATATGGTTTTCGAAGGAACTCTCGTCAGGAAGACCACCCTGTCGGGGACTACGACTGGACCAGACGGAACCACCTGGCAATGGATCGGCCAGAGAGCGCCGGCGTTGAACGTAAAAAGCTCACCGAAGTGGAGGACGCCGATTCAGTTGTTCAACGGAAAAGATAGGAGTGGATGGAGGATGGACGGAGCAGATACTTCCGTGTGGAGGGTCGTAGACGGTAAGTTGGTAAGTCCTGGAAACGGTCCTGAACTGATCAACGATTCGAAATTCGAAGATTTTAAATTGCATGTCGAATTCAACTGCGCCGCTAATTCCAACAGTGGCATCTATTTGCGCGGCCGATACGAAGTCCAGATCGAAACCGACTCCATCGAGGAACCACCGAGTCACCATATGGGCGGCGTATACGGTTTCTTGGCTGCTTCGCCGGAACTGTCCCGCACGCCGGGAGAATGGCAGAGCCTTGATATCACGCTGATCGGACGATGGATCACTGTCGTCCAAAACGGCCACACGATCATCGACAACAAGGAAATCCCGGGCATCACGGGTGGCGCCCTGGACAGCCACGAAGAACTGCCCGGACCTATCTATCTTCAGGGAAGTGAAAAAGGACACGTCGCCTATCGCAGTATCGTCATCACACCAGCGGAGAAGTAGCAAGAATCAGCGCGCCCCGGTAAGGACAATGACTCACTTCTTACGCGACATCCTTCGCCAGCCGAACGAGTTATAGCGGACAATCGACTTTCTTTTGGGAGCGGGCCAGCCCACTTTGGACGCGGCGACGGCTGCGATCCGCGGCGCTCGCCACGTCTATTTGACGGGAATCGGCAGGTCACGAATCCTGTCCGACCTATAAAGATCATCGTTAAACGGAATATCAGCTCTGCCGAAAAGGATGCAAATCAGTACTCGTTTCCCAGTTCGGTGTTGTACATGATTCTAATCGTAGCGATTTCGGTCGCCGCGAGAGTCACAATTCCGATATACAAAATCAGTTCCTGCGAGCCAGCGAAGCAATGGGACACACTTCCGACAAATCGCTTGCCGCGAAGGCCCATAGTCACCAGATAACCAGCCACGATGAACCAATCCAGATGGATGAAGCCGAATCTCTCTGCCCACAGAACCGGCTGAGGTTTTACCGCGAGGAATTGAAGACTAGCGCCTGTGCAGTGCCATCCAAGCTAACGGCACAATGCTTCTATTTCTTCCATGGCCTGTCTTGCGGTGTTAGAGGCCACGAATGGGCCCAGCCTCCTCGTCGTGAAAGGTAGACTTGCCACTGGCTCGCCCAAGTGACGCACGATACGCAACGCGGCTCCGTACTGACCCTGGGCGGCCAGTGACTTGGCGCGCTTTAACCTCAGAGTGACATAAATCTCGCGCACATCCGTTCCGCCCTCCTCCTTTGCGAAGAATCGATTCACAAGTAGCTCTTCAGCAGGGTCAAATTCTCCGGCCTCGGCCAGTAGTCGCGCCAGCCGGAACACAAGAGCAGTGGGGGCGGACTGCAGGCCGGGGAAACTTTGGAGCGTGCGGGCCCTCTCGATGGCTGGCCGTCCGGCTTTGTCCATCGCCTCTTCCAGCCCGAGAATCAAGTCGACGTTTTGAGAATCGTAGCCCATCCCTTCGCGGAAATATTCAATCGCCCGTTCGGGTGATCCCCCGGATCGAAGCACCGCGTATCCCATATTGCGTTGCAGTGTCGGGATGGCCGGCAATATGCGACGCACCGCCTCCCATTCCTGCATCGCGGGCCCGGTCATGCCTCCCGAGAGGTAGAGTGAGCCCAGCAGCAAGTGAGCCGTTGCATCGTCAGGATTGACTTCGATGGCGCGGCGCAATACGGGGAAGGATTCCGCCCGGTTGGGGAAGACATAGCTGGCGGGCATCCTGGAACCGGCGTCAAAGTCAGCACGGCCGTCCTTTCCGAGAGCGTAGCGGCAATGGCCGCGGTAGTAAGCAATTAAAGGATACGAACTGGGATGGAGAGCACCAGGCTCGCTAACGACTTCTGAGCCAGAGGGGTATTGCTGCGAGAGCACATCGAGCGCATCTTTATAAAGACCGAAGCGCATGTAATCCGCAGCGATCTCAAGAATCTGCTCGGGGTCCCCAGTCAGGTGCGCCAGCAAGGCCGCGTCGTTCGTGCCCAGCCGCAGGGCTTCATAACGAAGCAAGGAACAGGTCGGATCCTTCTGCCTCCAGAATCCGAGACGCTTGCTCGCCTCGGCTCGACGCCGCAGTGTGCGCAAGAGTGCAACCTCCATGCCACCCGCCTGGATCAAGTCGGGCCGGTTGCTGACAAGTTCCTGGGCAATGCTTAGAGCTCGCGCGCGCTGGCCCTCCCGTGATTCCAGGGCTGCCAATGCCATCATCGCGGCCGCGTGGTAGCTGCCAGATTGCTGGGCAAACTCCCAGTGGATTCGAGCCGCCCGGTCGTCTCCTTCGGCCGCCAGCGCCTGGCCCAAGTAATAGGCGGCCTCATGATCGCTGCTCACCCGGGCCAGTGCCTTCGAAAGATGCTGCACTGCTACCCAGTTCTCTTTGAGGACTACCTCGAGCCGCCCGGCCGCGCGGTTAAGAGCAATGCTGTCCGGAAATTTGGCGAGTCCGCGCTGATAGGTCTTCAACGCAACCAGCAGTTCACCATTACTCTCCTGGTCTGTGGCTAGGATGAGGAAGTCATCGGCGCCGAAAGTTGCTTCCGGCGGGCGTTCGTGGGACGGTTGCTTGCCTGTCTGAATGTTTTCACGACTGGCAAAGTCGTACTTGCCTTCGGTGTGCTGAAGGAGTATTTCGCCCAATTCGTTCCGCAGCTCGATCGTGTAGGTTGCAGTTGAGGGAAGGCCGGAAAAAATCTTACGGAAGGTTTTTCGCGGTGAGAGCGAAGCGCGTGCGAATGCGAACGTTTGCAGGCCGTCCAGAACACTCACCCGCGCATTCCGCAACTCGCAAGTCACGTTGAGAATGACCTCGACCGCTACCGTGTCCGAGCTCACGGCCCCGCGGTCCAGATTGAGCACCGCGTCTCGGTTTGCTCGAGAGACACCGCCAAGCTCGCGAATGGGAATCCAGCATTCAGTGAAAGAGCGCGACTCTTGCGGTTCCAGGAACCCGTAGGTTTCCTGATCTCGAAATAATCCGGCTTGAACCTCTACGTAGGCACTGTTGTTGTCCGACAGGGCAGCCCGCCAGTCCAGCCCGTCTTCGTCGCTCCCCCATGACCAAATCTTTTTCGTAGGAAGATCCAAAGGCGACGAGTAGTGCACAACTCCCGATTGGGTCCGCGGATGATACACCGCCATATACGGCTCGCGGCTCGCGTAACTAAAGCGGGAAACCGGACCGTACTTTTGATTCCCGACAATGCTCAGATCCACACCGGCCAAATTCACCGGCCAGGTATCGATGTCCGCGAATCCATGTCCGGCAGTGAATTCCATGGGATAGAGGATGCGGCTGTCGTCCCAGACTTCAACGGCGGCATTGGTCCACCAGTAGAAACGGTGACGAGTGTTGCTGCGGTT
>WNFA01002266.1_pt1 | contig 16168 bp, 12 predicted proteins | sample 5400481 | NCBI WGS metagenome assembly WNFA01 (sample SAMN13153340, study PRJNA577476) | soil metagenome | isolation source: 120 cm saprolite under Douglas fir tree site 2 hole 1 replicate 2 | place: USA:California | collected 2015-04-18
GCGGAGAGGGTTCCCGTAGGCGGCTTTGCAAAGCGAGCGCGAGGAGGAGACCCGCGACTGAGCGGAGCGAAGGAGCGCAGTTAGGGGCTCCGACCAAGCGAGCGTAGCCGCCGAAGGGAATCTTCTCCGCCGTACCGGCAACATTGCGCCGAGCAGGGACCCTTCGACGTACCGGCGAAGACGCCCGGCGCGACGGAGCGAACTCGCGGCGGGCACAAGTCTGGCTTAGCATCAAGTCATGGATTCACGCCAATCGATCCGGCTACCGACCCGGGATGTCGTTCGCGTTATCGCGCTGATTTTCGGCTTCTACGTCCTCGTGCGCCTGCTCTGGATTGCGCACCCCGTCGTGTTTCTGTTCTTCCTCGGCGTCCTGTTCGGCCTTCCCCTCGCGCAGGGAACCGACTGGCTCGAGAAGCGAAGGATTCCGCGCTCCATTGGCGCCGCTTTAATCCTTACGGTCTTTCTTGGTCTCCTGACCGCCGGTGCGGTCGGAATGGCGCCGATTCTTCGGCTTGGGCACCGCGCCAACGGCGTGCTCGGAATCTTGTTCAATGAGGAGAGCAGCAGCGACACTCTGCGAACCGCGGCCGCCCAACGTGCGGCCATTCAGGCGGATTCATCGGAACGGGGCGAGGTCGTCACGGACTCGGCCCTCAGCGAACCTCTGCCCGTGCCTGCGTCCGGCGCGGTCGCCCATAAACCGACGACACGCGCGGACACCGTTGCAGCCGGAGGGAACCTGCGTCGCGAGATCACGAAACAGTTTCGCGGCGCCCAGAATTCCTTCCTCCGCATGCTCACCTCTACGTTCGCAGTGACGGGCGCATTCCTGCTCGTCCTCTTCATCGCCGCGTACATCGGCGTGGATCCGGCGCTTTATCATGGCGGAATGCTCGAGGTCTTTCCGCCGCGCCAGCGGCCTCGAGTGGCGCTCACTCTGGCAAGCCTCGCCACGACGCTCAGGCGATGGCTGGTCACTCAGCTAATCGCTATGCTGGTGATCGGCGGGGTGACAACCGTTTTCCTCTTCGCGATCCACGTGAAAGCGGCGCTGCCGCTCGGAATCCTCGCCGGAATCCTGAAGTTCATTCCTATCATCGGCTCCATCTTCGCAGCGATCCCCGCGATCGCGATGGCGTTCATCGACTCGCCGCACAAGGCGCTGGTGGTTGGGATCGGATACCTGGTGATTCAGTTCCTGGAGAACCACCTGCTGGTGCCTGTTCTCATGAAACGCGGAGTAAACATTCCTCCCGCTCTCACGCTCGGAATCCAGGCCCTTATGGCGCTATTGTTCGGGTTCCTCGGCCTGCTCGTGGCTGTGCCCTTGCTCGCTGCGATCCTCACCATAGCCCGTGCGATCAACCCGATTGAAATGCGGGAGATTTCGGCGGAGGCCGACAAAGCCGTCGCCGCGTCGGGCGGTCGAGCAAGCAGATAGAAGTCGCGGGCACAAAGCCCGCGGGCCCGTCGAAAATTGCGGGTTACGGGCACAAGCCCGCGGACCCGTCGAAAAGTGCGCCTTAGTCTCCAGCCACCAGATGATCGAGTACGCGCTCGATCATTGGCCCCGCAATGATGAGCGACTTGAGCGAGTGCGATGCGAACGGGATCACCGTATAGCTCATTCGCGATCCGCCTGCGGCGATGAAGCCGCGATCGGACGTTCGCTCCTTGTCGCTCGCGCCGCGCATAAGGGCGATGTGAACGTTCGCCGGCGTGTTGCGGATTTGCTCATCGACGGCGAAGCTGCCCGGCTCGGTCGGCTCGCCCGAGTTTATCTGATCCCTGAGCGTGATGGTGGGATGATCGCGCCTGGTGGGACCGAGTGCGAGCACACCGACGACACCCGGAATGGGCGCGTTCGCCTCCGTCCAGAGCGCGATGTCGGCGCCGAAAGAATGTCCGGCGATGACGATGGGCGCCGAGTCCGCTCCCAGCTCATGAAGCGAGCGCTTGATCAGGGGCGGAACATCGTGCGCGAGTACGCTGTCGCGCAGAAGCGCGGAATCCGGAAGTCGATCGAGAAACTTCTTTACATCGAATCCGACCACGGCATAGCCGTGTGAGGCGAGGCGCTCCGCCAGCTTCTGATGCGCCTCCCAGAATCCAAGGTCATTGCCCAGGAAAAAAACGCCCGCCTTTGGGTGACCCGACACTCCAGCGGCGGGATAGAAGTAAAGAGGCTCGCGCTGCAGCTCCCGATCGCGTGGGATATACGCAGAGTGCGCGGGCGTGCACGCGAACATGACCACCGCGAGGAGCGCGACGCGCCTCACTTTGACACCACTCCGGCCAGCCCGCCCGAGATCAGCGACGCGACGTTCGTAAGAATTCTTGGCAGCACCAGTCCACCCGGCGATGCGAGGTATCTCGGTTCCCATATCGGATCGAACTTCTCCTTGTACAGTCTAAGACCCTGGAAGTTGTAAAACGGCTCGCCACGGCTGAACAGGAGAGCGCCCACGCGGTTCCAGAGAGGGGCCAGACTGCGGTTCTCGATCCCAGACAAGGGCGCCATGCCGAGGTTGAATCGCTGGTAGCCGTTTTCCTTGCCCCAGAGCATCAACTCGATGAGCAGGAATTCCATCACGCCGGGCGGCGCGACCGAGGTGTAGCGCATGAGATCGACCGAGATCTCCGTACGATCGGCGCCTACCCAGACGTTGGCGAACGCCACCACAGCGTCACCGATGCGAATCAACGCGACAGGAAAGCTCTTTAGATACCGGTCGTCGAAACGACCAAGTGAGAATCCTTTTTCCTTCGTGCGCTTGGACGCAAGCCACTCGTCCGAGATCTGTTTGAGTCCCGGAAGAAAAACGTGAGTGTCCTCCGGCGGAATCATCTCGAAGGTGGCGCCTGCCTTCACCGTATCCTTGCGTGTGCGACGGAGCGCCTTGCGACCGCCTCCGTCGAGGGAGAAGTCGGGCAGAGGGATGATCGCTTCTTCTCCCAGCTTGAAAAGCGTGAGGCCGAGGTCGATGTATATCGGGAGATGCCTCGCGCTGACTTCATAGAACACCGGCCATCCACCATGCTCGTCGGCGCTCTCGCGGAATCTCCAGGCGAGCTCGGCGCGCTCGCTCTCAGGGCCCAACGGATCCCCCAGCGCAATCCAGCTGCGTCCGGCCACGCCGTACATGATCATGCTCCGGCCCGTCTGGCTGAAGAGGAGAGACTTGTCACCAAGGAGCGCCAGATTCGCGATCGTATCCGGGCTGTCGGCGGCGATGCGCCCCGCGATGTCGAGCTGCCGCGACGTGGGAAGCTCGGGATCCGCCTCGGCATGACGAAGCTTGCGCGAAAGGGCGAACAGCATGAGCGCGCCAAGCACTCCGACCATCGCGCGCAACGAGCGGGGAGCATCGCCTCGACCGCTGAACTCCCACCACACCGGACTCGTGAAATCGACGTTCCTGTAGGAGAAGAATGCCAGCCAGGTCGTCACCACGCCAACGACGATGACGGCGGCGAGCCAGCCGTTGCTGAACGGCTCGCTGGTGATCGCGGCTTTCCGGTAGAAAGCGCGTCGCGACGGAATCAACGCCACCAGCACCAGTGTGAGCGCGAACGCCTCCTCCCAGTCGAGTCCCTTGAGCAGCGACGCGACGATTCCGATCACGAGCGTCGCGATCGTAAGAGTGTAGGCGGCGTCGAGCCGGCGTCTTATTGCCCACGCCAGGATTACCAGTCCCGCACCAGCGAGGCTTGCCGCGAAGTGCGAGAGCTCGATGACCCCCAGAGGGAGCACGGAATCGAGCGCCGTCACTCTGCTCCGCACCGCGGGAGTGGCACCCGAGACGATCAGGATGACGCCCGCGACGAACGTCGTAACGCTAAGAATCTGAGGGAGCAGCGTCGGCATCCAGCGTCCGACTATTCCGCCGGCGAGGGTCGCCACTCCCGCCACGCGATCGCGCTGGCGCTGCACCTCGAAGGCGATGAGGAATGCGAGCGCGATTACCAGCGGCAGCAGATAGTATATGGCGCGATAGGCGAGCAGTGATCCCACGATCGAAGCCGCTGGCACGTAAGGCTTGAGGAGGAGAACGACTATCGCCTCAAACACGCCGAGTCCGCCTGGAACGTGACTGAGAATTCCGGCGAATTGCGCGAGTAGAAAGACGCCGAGCACTGGAAGGAAAGCGAGGCGGTATCCAGGCGGCAGCAGCACGTAGAGCACCGCGCCGGCGGCGGTCCAATCCACGACCGCGACCAGCAGCTGGGCGAGCGCCAAACGCGTAGACGGGACGGGAAACTCCCATTCGAAGAGGCGGAATGTCTTGTAGCGCGTAGTACTGAGTGCGAGATATCCAGCAATCAACAGCAGGCAAAGCGCGCCGAGCGGCTTGAGCGAGTTGAATGGCAATCGCAGCAGCTGGATCGTCGACGTCGGCTCGAGGACGAAGACGAAGCCGGCGACGGCGATCATTCCGATGATGAAGGTCGCCCCGGCAAAGCTGATCGCCTGGGCGATCTCCGAAGTAGATAATCCCCAGGCGCTCCAGAACCGGTAGCGGACGGGCCCGCCACTCAGGAGCGGGAAGCCCAGGCTGTGGCTCAGGGCGTACGCGATGAAGGATCCGAACGCAATTCGGCGGACGGGAAGCGGATGATCGACGTACGAGAGCGCGATCGCGTCGTAGCCGGGAAGAACCGCGTACGCCACCGCGGTCAGAAGCAGCGCGAGCGCGAGGTGCGAATGGGGAAGGGTCCACACCTGCCGCATCAAGTCGCGGTAGTGATACGACTTGAGCTCGTGCTCCAGCAGCACGAGCGCGATGCCCACCGCCCCGACCATCGCGGCCGGCCCGATGGCACGGGAGATCCTGAATTTCATCGTATCCGCAGAGTGGCGGCGCCGCCGGTTGGGGTTTTATTATCCAAGCCTATCAGTTTCGCTCGCGGCGCTGTCAGACCGATTACAAACCAGGGCTAAGTAAGGTGAGCGCCCGACAAGAGGAGATTTCATGATTCGTTATGCAGCCCGCTTTTTACTGGTCGCGTGCTTTGGAGTTCCCTCCATGGCGGGCGCCCAGCAAGCCCCATGGCGCCAGGTGTACAAGGACAGCGACATCACTGTGATCTTCGACACGTCCAGCGTCGCGCTTCAGTCTCCGGGCACGTGGAGCACGGTGACCAGCTGGGACTACGCGAGACCGCGGATTCTCGAGAACAAGAAGCAATACACCCGCCTCGTCGAGCGTGCTTATGTCCGCTGTTCGCCGGTAAGGTTGAAGAGAGTTCGGAGCACCGTTTACGCGGCCAACAACGTACTCGTGCGCGATGAGGGCGAGGTCGATGTCAGAGACCAGGCTCACATGGTCTGGGACCGCCCGAACCCGGGCACGCCGGGCAAGAATGCGTTCGAATCGGTATGCGGAATCCTCACCAGAAGGCGTCCCAGCTCAGCTGCTGTTCCTGCCAAAACGACCCCTCCGAAGGCCGTCCCAGCGAAGGTGCCGGCGAAGAAAAAACCGGCCGGAAAATAGTCAACCGTCAGTCTCAAGCTCCGCAGTAGAAAGGGCACAGCTAAGTCTGTGCCCTTCTTGTACTTATGGTCCGTCGTTCGGAGCTGGTTTTCATGCCAAAAGTGGCCTTTTTTTGCCCCCAAAAAAACTCACAGTTTGGCCGCTTGTTTGCTCTACAGGGAGGTGCGTTTATCAACCGGGGGCCTTCCATGATTTTGCGACTACTCGAATCCAAACACGAAAAGAAAGGACGGTCCGCGGGCGGGACCATCTTTAGCATACTATTGCACTCGTTGATCATTTTCCTCGCGATTTTTGCCACGGCCCGCGCGGGCACGCGCAAGAAGGACAACGTGGAGACGAAGGTCAACTTCGTGGCGGTGAAGAAAGAACTGCCGCCTCCGCCCAAGAAGGAGCCGCCCCCGCCCAAGGAAGCCCCGAAGCCCAAGCCGAAGGTAGTCAACCTGCCGCAGCTGCCCAAAGACGTTCCGGTAGCTCCGCCGAAGGGGTTCAAGGTCCTTCCGCCGGCCGTGAGTATTCCGACGACGATACCGACCGTCGACCTCTCGAAGGCGCTCACGAACGAGAATGACTTCAGCGGCAAGGGCGTCGCTGGTGGATCCTCGAGCGGCGTGAAGGGCGGTACCGGTAAGGAAGGGGACACCGGCAAGGAAGCGGGTGCAGATCATGGTCCCTACATGGAATTTCAGGTTGAAAAGGTGGTCGAGAGAATCGGCGGCGACTCTCCCGTCTATCCCGAGACCCTCAAGTCCGCGGGTGTCGAGGGTGAGGTATTGGCGCAGTTCGTCGTGAACGAGAGCGGCCGCTACGAGCCAGGCACTCTCAAGATTCTAAAGTCAAGCAATCCGGCGTTTACCGCCGCCGTGAAGGATGCGCTCCCACGTATAAAGTTCTCGGCGGCGCAGATCGGGGGCAAGAAAGTTCAACAGCTCGTGCAGATGCCGTTTCAGTTCCGTATCACGCATTAAGGAACGACCCCGATCGAGTAAAGCCGCGGAGGGATTTTCCCTCCGCGGCTTTGCGTTGTCCGGTGCGCAATCGGCAAAGAGAAGGCGGTGTATGAATCCCGAATCCAATAGATTCAACCGCTGATGACCGATCGATATCGCAAGCTCCTCGTCGGAGCAGTGGCGTTTTTGGCGCTCGCTTCGTCGGTGCACGGCCAAATCCGCAATCAGCCGCCCGTCGTGGGCAGGCCCAAGCCTCAGAAGCCCGTCGAGATTCCGCCGGGTGTGGTCGTGCTGCAGATCGATACGAGCGCCGGTGACTCGACGCGCACGATCATGCAGCGCGACTTCGATTACGGCGATCGCATGCAGCCGCTCATTCTCGATAGCGCGACGCTGGATGACATTTGGCGGCCCGGTCAGAAAAACATCAACTTCTCTCCGCTTGCCCAGACGCGCGCAAATTTCGTGGTGCGGGCGCGCCCGACTACGGCGGGATTGCACGTCGAGGTCTACGACGTGCCGCGCGGCCGACTTCGCCAGGAAGATTATTTCCGGCTTCCGAAGGTTCCACCGTACCGGTTGCCGGCGATCAAAGATTCTCTCTCGACCCTGCTCGGCAGAAAAGCGGACGCGACGATTGAAACGCTGAGGGCGGATTCGCTGGTGAGGGACAGCCTCGCGCGAGCGGCGGCGAAGCCGGTCGCAATCAAAACCACCCGCGATCGCGCGAATGCGCGTCTCGCTCAAGCCGCACGCGACTCTCTTTCCCGCGAGCTCGATCGCCGCGATGCGCTGCTCCGCGCGAATGCGGAGAGGGACACCATCCGCTTCGATTCGGTATACGCGCGGATCGCCCTCAAGGATTCGATCGTGCGTGATTCGCTCCAGCGCGACCGGCGACTCGGGATTCACGTCGTGAGCGACGAGATCGAGCGCTGGATAACGGGCACGCGCGGAATCTCCGCGACGCGAATTGCCTTCATCGATGGGAAGCAGCTCAAGATCGTGGACAGCGATGGCGCGAATGAGCGGACGATCCCGACTGTTGGTGCCGCGCTATCTCCTGCCTGGTATCCGTCGGGGCGATACCTCGTTTATTCGGATGCGGACGACCATGGGACGCGGATCGCACAGGTCGACCTGCGTACGATGAAGCCCAGACTTCTCGCCGCGTCGAATCGCGGACTCAACATTACACCCGCCTACACCAGGGATGGGAAGAACATTGTCTGGGCGAGCGGCGGAGATTCTCCAGCCGAGTTGGTTATCGCCAGTGCGGCCGGTGACGATTCGGTGCCGAAGCCATTCGCCGGACGCACGGGATTCGAGACGACGTCGCCGAGCTTCAGCCCGGATGGAAAGCAGGTGGTATTCATGTCGCCGTTTCCGCTGACGCCGCAGCTATACACCATGAACATCGACGGCACAGGGTTGAGACGGATTACTCCGGTCGTCGTGGGAAAGCGCAGCTATAGAACGGGAGCGGAATGGTCGCCGAAAGGCGATGAGATCGCGTTCCAGCAGCAGAACGGGGACTTCCAGGTATGGACGATCCGCGTGAAGGATCGAGTGATGACGCAGCTCACGAACGAAGGTGAGAACGAGGATCCGGCGTGGGCGCCCGATGGGCGGCACCTGTCGATCACGCGGCGGCTCGGCGCGATCGGAGATCCCAGGGCCATCTGGGTGTTGGATGAGCGCACGGGGCGGGTGCGTCAGCTTACGTTGACGGGCGACGCGCGTCTCTCCGACTGGTCGCCGGCTCTTCGTCCGACGTACTAGCGGCGCTTCGCGCCGCGGAGAGGTCGCGCCGCTGGTGTCGCCTCGACCGCTAGCGATCGCTCAACACGAACCCGGTGAGCGGGGCACCTCCGGCGGCGCGATCCGCAATTATCACCGTGCGGCCTGCACCGCCTGCCAGTGCGACGTTGTTGAGCGTGACGACCACGCTCGTTGCGCGCGCGGCGGGGAGTGTGCCAGCGGGCACTGCGCGCACCTGGTATGTGCCTGGCGCGAATACCGCGTAGGGTGAGGCGGCTTGGTAAGCGAGGTTCGCCGCGGTTGGAGTCGCCGTCGACAGATCAGCGTTAGGCGCTGTCACGAACACATCTACAGCGCCGGCCGTCGGACTCATGTTGATTATCCGGACCTCGACCTGACTCGCCGTTGGAACCGGGTTCGCGTCGGTCGTAACGAAGTTTGTCACCGGTGCGCCGCCGGTTCCACCCGTCGCGTAGACAGTGTAATCCAGGTTGTCAGCGACGGTGAAGCCGATTGTAGCGACTGTCACAGTCGTGTCCGCGGTTTTCTTAAGAACGAGTGAGCGCGCGCCGCTCAGGATCGCCGAATAGTTTGCAGTCGCCGGCGACGGAAGCGATGCCGGCGTCGTCGCGCCATATCCGAGATTCACGCCGAACGGAACGCTCTCGAGTATCGCGTTCACCGGAATCCGAGCGGGGTCGTTCACCAGATTCACGAACCGCACACGCCCCGTCGGTCCACCGGGCTCCAGTGGGCCCGGTGCGTCCTTGGTTCCACACGCAGCGCCGACAAGAGCCAACGCGGCGATTAAACCCATCGATTTGATCGTCATTATTCGCGGCCTCGTCAGTAGGTGCAGCCAGATGGGAACGTCGTGGGCTCCGTCGGATCAGGAGGCACGTTGGGATTCGAGTTTCTATCTCCGAGCGCATAGGGCAGCCAGCAACGCTGCCCGTCGAGGGGAACGCCGGGTGCCGCTACCGGACCGCGAATCAGGTTACGGCGACGCGAATCCTCCCAGCGCAAGCCGGTGCCGAGCAGCTCATAACGACGCTGGTTGTAGATCTCGGTGATGAGCTGCGCTTGCGTGAGCGCGCCAACCAATGGCGCCAGACACGCCTTAGGATCGTCGATCCCACGGTTGCCGGTGCAGTCCGTTCGCACCGAATCGAGAACGGCCTGCGACTGCGCCAGCAGATTTGTATTCGCCAGCGCCTCCGCCTTGATGAGCAGCGCCTCGTCAGGGAAATAGACCGGCAGCGAGGATTGTGGATTCGCGTACCGATTCCACAGATCGAGCAGCGCGCCGACACGCCCGGTGGCCGTCGTCGACGGAACGACGAACCAGGTGAACCGCTGATCTCCGCCCGTCATCGAAGTTCTCCACTGGCGACGCGGTCCGACGCCGTTCGTTCCGCCAGTCACGTTCGCGTAGAAATTCACAGCCGGGGCGGGGAAGGTGAGAACCGACATCGCCACAGGCGCCGAGCGTGCCACCAGGTTCGAGGCAGTGATGGCGGCCGCGTCATCGCCGCCCATCCTGGCGTAGCGCGCGCGGAAGAGGTGAATCACGTTTGGCAGGCTCACGCCCGGCGTCAAAATGTTGGCGTTGAAGAATGCGCTCGGCGGAGTAGCGGCTATTTCCGCTTCGGCTGAATCGAGAAGCGTGCGCACCAACGCCAAGGCCTCGGCGCGGGCGACGTAGGTCGGCGCGGTCACGCCAAACGTGTTGATCGGAATCTGTTGGTATGATTGCAGCGCCTCCCCGAGCGATTCGGCCTTGATCGCAAACGCGAGGGCGCGCAGACCGCTGCGCGTTCCGGCGTCAAACTGCCCGGCTAGCGCGTTCGCGCCCGTGAGCAAATCGTCCGCCGTTCGCACCGTCCGGTAAATCGAATTGAACACGTTCTCCGCGATGCCCGTTCCGGGGGGCACCGAGCCCTGCTCGGCGTCGCTGATCGAAATGAGCGCGGCGGTGGTCGATGCAAACTCGTCGGTCACGAGCCCGGCCATGTACGCATAGTTGCCGTACGACTGAGCGAAGCGCCCCTGGAGTCCCGTCGCCAGGGCGATCACTCCGTCGGGGCTGCTCGTCACTTGCCCCTCGGTGGGTTGATTCGGATTCTGAAGATCCAGGTTACACGCCACGAGTGTTATCGCGGCGAATGCGCCCAGACACTGTCTCATCATTTTCATCGGTGAGATTCTCCGAGCGTCAGAAGGTGATCCGCGCGCTGAGCTGCCAGACGCGGGGAATGGGGTAGCCGCCGAAATCGAAGCCGCGATCGGCCGAGGTCGTCTGCACCGAGCCTATGCCGCCCGCGTTCGTGCCGAAGAGGTTGATCTCCGGGTCGTAGCCGCTGTAGTTGGTCCACACGGCGAGATTGCGCCCGGAGAGGGTGAGGTCGACGCCATCGCGGAAATACCGTCGCACGCCGGGCGCGTCGAGAGTGTAGCTCGCGCTCAGCTCTCGCAGCTTGACGAAAGTTCCGTCCTCGATCCAGTACTCGAAGATTCCCTGCGTCCGCGCGTTGAATCCCGGAGGAAGCTTGCGAGGATCGCCGTAAGGAAGCAGCTCGCGCTCATACGACTTCGAGTTACTGGCAATGCCGGCGTTCTGCGCGCGGGTCGAGAGATTCATGATTTTGTTGCCGAAGACTCCATCAAGCAGCGCACGGACCCGGACTCTCTTTGCCAGCGTGAACTCATTGAGGAATGAGCCCATCCATTTTGGATTGGGGTCGCCAATCACCTTGTTGAGGGAATCGTTGCAGTTACCTCCGCTCAAGGCCTCGCGGATGGCGAGAGTAGCTCCCATGTCCGCCGTCTGATTGCTGCGACGATATCTGCCAAGCGAGTCCAGCAGCAGCGCGCCTGTTTGGCAATTACGGGCCGCGTATGACCCGTAGAAGACTCCCGCCGGCTCACCCGCACGAATGCGGTTCGGATAACCGCCCGCCGACTGGAAATCCTGAATGTTGAGGCTCTCGACCAGATTCTTGTTGTGGGCGTACGTCATCGTGGACGTCCACTGCAGGTTGGGGTTGTCGATGTTGGTCGTCCTGAGGAGCAGCTCGAGACCCTTGTTGGACATCGTGCCGATCGGGAAGAACTGCCGAGAAAAGCCGGTGCTGGTGGGCAGCGGGCGGAAGAAGAGCAGATCCGAAACGAGTCGATTGTAGTACGTCGCTTCGGTCGAGACGCGTCCGCCTAGGAAACCTACGTCGGCGCCAAGCTCCCACTCGCGGGCACGTTCGTTCTTGAGATTCGGGTTGCCGAACGTGACGTCGTTGACGAAGCCCGGACGTCCAGCAAAAGGAAGCTGGGTGAAGCTGACGAACTGCGAGTAGGCGTTGAGGATGCCCGGCTGGCTTCCCGCCCATCCGAGCGCGCTGCGGAGACGCAGATTGTTGAGGGCTCCCGGCCTGTTGTCGATGACCACGTACGACGCGGAGAACTTGGGGAATGCCTGCCACCTTTCCGATGGTGCGAACGTCGACGATGCGTCCCAGCGAACGGCCGCGTTGAGAAACAGTTTGTCCCTGAACGCCAGCTCGTGCTGTCCGTAGAACCCGAGGGTCCGCAGCTGAACGTCGGATTGAGCTGCCGAAAAGATCGAGCCCGCACTCACCAGATCCCCGACGGGAGCGAGGCCATTGGCGGTGGCAGACGTGATGCGCACTCTCTGCGACGTATAGTTGAGGCCCGCCGTCGTCCGCATTTCGAACGGACCCATTGGTCTCCAGGTAAAGCTCGATAGCGCATCCTGATTGACGATGCGGTTGTTCTCCACGACCGACTGCGAACGGCCAGTCGCGAGGGGCGCGGTGCCGAGCACCGCGTTGCGCGGCACGAACTGGTTCTGGGTGAAGCCGACGTTGTCGAGACCAATCGTGTAATCGAACAGCAGATTGGTGATGGGCGTCCAGGTCAGCTTCGTCGAGCCGATGAAGCGCTCGATCGACTGCGGATTGCGGATGCGGTCGATGGCCAGCAGCGGATTCGTTCCCAACGCTGGCGGCAGCGGGTAAACGCCATTGACGGGACGGAAGTCGACGTTGGTTGGAGCGAAGAAGAGCGAGCCCATGATCCCGTAGTCATTCTGCTCGCCGAATGCCTGTACCTCGTTGTTGGTGTTGATGTAGTTCGAGGTGACGTTGGCAATGAGAGTCGGAGTGAGCTGCTGCTGGAGATTCACGCGCGCTCCGGTGCGGCGCGAGGACGTCGAGCGCATGATGCCATCTTCGTTGGCGAAGTTGCCGCTGATGAAGTAACGGGTCTGATCGCTGCCACCTTCGACGGTGACGTCCTGCTCCCAGGATGGTGCGCGGTGGAAGATGTCGTCCTGATAATTGAACCGCGTGATCGGCAGTCCGTTGACATCGAACGGGTAGAAGTTGAACGGCTGCTGCGCGCGCAGCTGACTCGTGCCCCACCGGGTCGTCGACGTGAAGCGTGGCTTTCCGCTGGTTCCCCGTTTGGTGAAGATCTGCACGACACCGTTGTTGGCGCGCGATCCATAGAGCGCCGCCGCGGCAGCGCCGCGGATGATCTCGATGTGCTCGATGTCGTCAGGATTGAGATCGGCTAGCCGGTTCTGTGGGTTGGAGCGGCCTCCGAGGTCGGCGAGCTGACCGGACTCGTTGTCGACGATCACTCCATCGACGATGTAGAGCGGGTCCGAGCCGGATATGAATGAGTTGACACCGCGGAGGCGCACGGAGATTCCGCCGCCGCCGGGGCTGCCAGAGTTCTGAGTGATCTGCGCGCCTGGACTCTTTCACTGCATCGCCTGATCGACCGTGGTTGCCTGAGCTCTGCTGATCAGCGAGGAATCGATCGTGGCGATGTTCGTTCCCACTTTGCGCTTCTCGGTGGCCGTACCGGTTCCGGTAACGACGACTTCACTGAGGTTCACGGCGCTCACGTGGAGCGCGACGTCGGCGGTCGCGGTCGCGCCAGGAACAACGGTGACGGTTTCCGTGGTCGGCTGGTACCCGATGCGCCGAATCGTGAGCGTGCGGGCGCCGACTGGCACGCCGCTGATGGTGTACTCGCCATTCGGACCTGTCAGTGTGCCGATGCGGGTGCCGGTAACGAGGACCGCGACGTCGGGCAGACCTCGTCCGACTGATGCGTCGGTCACTCGTCCGCTGACAGTTCCAGTGGCCTGCTGTGCGGCCAGGGCGAAGGGTGAGACGATCGCGAGCACCAGGAGAAGTGCGCCGCGGCGGAGGATAGTGAGCATCATCAGAAGATCTCCGAGTCGCGTGGTCCCCAGTGTGATGGGGCATTGCCGGTGACAAGTGCCCTACGTTACAGACGGGCACTCGGCCGGGCAAGACGGAAATCGCGCTTGACTTTATTCGGCGATGAAGATTACCGACGCTGGTTTGCCCGTCTCGGGATGGACGGGCTCGCGCGTTTCCAGAATTCGAAATCCGCTGTCGGCCAGAAGGTGCTCCCAGCTCTCCATCGTTCGGAAATACCACGGCGCCGGGTCGGAGAATTCTTCGCTGAATCCAGCCCACGAGCCTGTACGCCATCCGTCCGTGTACGACTCGTCACCACACGATGCGACGGGGTGCAGCGTCTGAATGATGAGAGATCCGCCGGGATTGAGCAGTGATGACGCGCGCCGTATGACGCTCTCAACTGATTCCTTACCGATCAGCGAGAAGTTGGCAACGACGAGATCAACGCTGACATCGACGTTACCGGCGGCAAGGTCCTCGTACGACGCTACCATGAATTCTCCGCCGCCAGCCTTCTTCGCCTGTTCGACGAGCGCGGGGACGACGTCGACGCCGATGGCGTGAATGCCGTGGTTCGAAAGTGAGCGCGCGAGCCAGCCCTCTCCGCATCCGATGTCGAGCACCGTCCGCGGCGACCGGCTCAGCACCGCATCGACGACCGCTTTATTCGTGACGAGCGTGCGGCTCGCGATCTGATTCTCCCTGACGGCCGCGGTCCAGGGCGACGCGTTCTTGCGCCACGAGTCCACAATGCGCGCATCGCTGAATGGTTCAGATGTCATCGACGTGTGGGAAGAATGAAAGTCGGTAACGTGACGCCAGGGCCGCTCGTATATGTATATATAGCATCAGCCATCATTACTCAGTACTCAGAGGACGTATGAGCACAGCCGCGGCACCGCGCACGGTTTCAACGCGCTACGACGCGACGACCTCGACCGTCGCATCATCGGCACCGCGCGAGCGTCTGATCTCGCTGGATGTTTTTCGCGGCATCACGATCGCGGGCATGCTGCTGGTGAACGATCCGGGCACCTGGAGCGCGATCTTTCCGCCGCTCGAGCACGCTGCATGGGATGGCTGGACGCCGACGGATCTGATCTTTCCTTTCTTCCTCTTCATTGTCGGCATCACGACGTACCTCTCGATGTCGGCGCGGCGCGCGCGGGGCGACGACAATGCCGCTCTCGTCAAGCAGATCCTCCGGCGCGGAATCATCATCTACCTGCTCGGCTTTGCGATGGCGATGTTCCCCTTCTATCAGTGGGGAACCATTGACGCCCTTCCAAACGCAAATGCATGGGACCGGATCATCTTCCGCATTGAACACGTCCGCATTCTCGGAGTGCTGCCGAGGATCGCGATAGTGTACATCTGCGCGGGACTGCTGACTCTCAAGACGACACTCAAGCAGCAGGTCATCATCATCAGCACGCTGCTGCTCGGGTACTGGTTTGCGATGACGCTGATCCCGGTTCCGGGTGAAAACGCAATCGGCGCGGTCCTGCTTCACACCAAGGACAGAAATCTCGCTGCGTATCTCGATCGACTGATCCTGGGAACGAATCACACCTGGATCGGAAGTGTGACGTTCGATCCCGAGGGCCCGATGTCCACGATCCCGGCGATCGCTACGGCGATGCTGGGTGTCATCGCCGGGCGGTGGATTGGGTTAAAGGAGAAGCTACTGCTCGAGCGCGTCAGCGGACTCTTCGCGGCGGGAGCGATCGGGATGGTGGTCGGCCTGATGTGGAACTGGTCGTTCCCGATCAACAAGAATCTTTGGACGAGCTCGTATGTGATCTTCACGGCGGGCATGGCGTGCGTTGCGCTGGCGACGATCATGTGGATCGTCGACTACGTGAACGTGAAGTGGTGGACCAAGCCGTTCGTGGTCTTTGGAGTGAACCCGATCGTAGCATTCGTGGGATCGGGCGTGATGGCGAGACTTATCTACACGCTCTGGCATGTCAACTATGGCGGTAAGTCGACGGCGATCCAGGACGCGATTTACCAGGCCGTGTTTCTCCCATGGCTTCCCCCGCGCGTGGCATCGCTGGCGTTTGCGATCACGTTCGTGTTGCTCTGGTACGGGATTCTTCTCGTTCTCTACCGGCGCAAGATCATCCTGAAGGTCTAGAGCCGCTTCGCTTCGACTAGCATCTCTGCACTGGGTCGGCGAGGGTGCCCTCTCCGGCGCTACGCTCTCTGCCCTGCCCGCACGCTTGCGCTTAGCGGGCACCCGAAGCCCCTAACAGCGCTCCTTCGCTCCGCTCAGTCGCGGGTCTCCTCCTCGCGCTCGCTTTGCAAAGCGCCCTACGAGGACACCCTCACCTCCCTGCACAGATTTGTAACTGCAGCGGCGCTTCGCGCCGCGGGGTCCGCACCTTTTGCTCGTAAGTCGGCGCCTCGTCCCCCTTCTCACGGGCAAGCCGAGCTTCGCTCGGCGCGCTCCCGCGCTCGGCGAGAAGGACCGCGCGATCGACCTGGGCTAGCCCGCGGAGGCGCGACGATGATGAATGGATTCGCGTAGGACTCAGAGGGAATTCTCTCCGACGTACCGCCAAGGATTCCAACGCTGATGACTAATTGAAATCAGCGTGCGGCTTTGGCTGTTACGGCTCTCGGACGCGCGGTCTCTCTCTCGGCGAGCGAGCTCGTCGCGACCATTTCCGATTCTATCGGCGCGCCCCCGCGTCGAACG
>WNFA01002149.1_pt1 | contig 16165 bp, 13 predicted proteins | sample 5400481 | NCBI WGS metagenome assembly WNFA01 (sample SAMN13153340, study PRJNA577476) | soil metagenome | isolation source: 120 cm saprolite under Douglas fir tree site 2 hole 1 replicate 2 | place: USA:California | collected 2015-04-18
AGAGTCGCTGCCGCAGCCCGGCCCGGTCTACATTCACGCCGAAAGCTGCCGGCGCTATCCAGAGAATGGCGGCTTCCCCGAAGAGTTGCGGAGTAGCCCGCGTACCGTGGAAGCGTACGCGCGCGGCCGCAAACTGAAGGCGCAAGAATACGTACGCGATGGCCGCTTCGAGCCCATAATTGAAAAATTATTCGCTGATCGCGACGTGGACTACCTGCAGATCAACAGCACCACCGCCGGCTGCTTCACCTTCCGCATCGAACGCGCTGCGAACGGACAGTAATTGCACAGAGGTCAGTGCTTTGGCGGAACGACATCGGCCGCAAGCTCCGGCCGCTGCATGCCCGGGACGCCGGGATCGCGGCTCTTCTCCATGGCCTTCTGTGCGGCAGCCGCCTTTTGCGGATCGATCCATGTGTCGCGCGTGACCATCGTGGTTTGCCCAGGCACCGCCACCGCGGCTCCGGAACTTTCCACCACGTCCATCGCTTGCAAGATCAGCTCTTCCTGCACGGCAAGAAATTCGCGGTACTCGCGCACCAGGATGTATGCGTAAAGCTCCACTTCGATGGCATTCTCTCCCAGCTTCAACAAGCGTAAGCGCGCGATAACCTCTTCCACTTTGCCGTGTCGCCGTAAAACCTGCCGCAGCTGCTCCAGCACGTAGCGCACATGGTCCGGCGCCAGGTCGTATCGCAAACGCAGCGCCTGCCGGAACAAGATTTTGTCGCGCAAACGGAAATTCTCCAGGATAGCGGTGGCCACCGTGCCGTTCGGAATGGAAACCAGCGTGCGCTCCTCGGTGCGCAGCTTTGTCGAACGCAAACCGATATCTTCGACAATGCCGCGCTGATCCCCGATTTTGCATGCGTCGCCCACCAGCACCGCGCGGTCGACCAGAATCGAGATGCCGCCCATCATGTTTTCAAGAGTTTTCTGCGCGCCCAGTCCGATTGCCAAACCCCCGATACCAAGACCGGCAAGCGCAGCCGTCAGGTTCCAATGCAGGACATTGTTGAAAACCGCGAACGCAATCAGAAAGAAAATCGCGACGTCCAGAACTCGGCGGGTCAGCGACACAAGCGATCGCTCCGCATACCTGCCTCGGCTGGTCAACTGGTTCCACATGCGCACGGAAATCCAATAGGTGACGCGCGTGATCGCCCAGTAAAAGGCGAAGGCCAGCAATATCAGAAGTAAGTAGCGGTAATACTGCCGGTAAAGAATCGACGCGCCGATCAGATAAACAAAGTAGTAGTGGATAATGACGGCGCCCAGCATTACGCCGGGACCCCAGCGCCGCAGCCGATCGCTTGACTGCACTCCCAGCCCGAGCGCGCCTCTTATCCTCCGAGAGCACAACCGGAGGAGCAACGCCGCTAGCCAACCGAGTAGCAGCGCTACCGGCGCGAACAATACGATGGAGATCCACTGCCACAACGGCACTTCTAGAGGGCGCGTCTTCACCAAGAACTTGGGGAGGCGCTTTTCCAACTGCGGGAATCGCAGCGAGTCATACACTTCCGGGACCTGATCGAGGGTTTGCCGCGAAATCAGCCAGACTTTCGCCCCGCGCGAGACGTCCACGCGAACCAAAGACAGCGGGAAGGATTCGCTCAATCCGCGCGTGCCGCCCACGACAACCCGGTCTCGCGGCGGCTCACCATCCTGCCGGCCCGTCGGATCGTTGGTGATGGAATCGAGTGAACCCACGAATCGAGCGTTGAGAATTGCAAGAAGTTGTTGCGCGAGTTCCTGCTCCCGCTCGACGCTGGCGCGACGCGCTTCAAAATATTGAACGGCGACGTCGTAGTTTTCAGCTTGCGCTGCACGAATGAACCCAATCACGGTTCCGCGCGGAGTCTCGCGGCCAAGTTCGAGCGGATCCGCGGGAGCCGCAACCGAAGGTGTGGTTGCCGTCGCGGGCGCGAGCGGCGTGGTTTGAGCGTTCACAATTGCGTTGCCGGCAACGCCAAGCACCAACAACAGAGCGCATATTTTTGGAAACGCGAGAATTGAATTGGCTGCGAATCTTTGCATTTCTACCTGCGTGAAAAAGGCTCAGGTTGGCATTGTATCCAGCCGGAGCCAAGTGGGGAAATCGGTCCTGCCTGGGTCACTCCTTGAAACCGTTAGCTTGCCGCGGCGGAATTCCGGAAATGTTCGCGGTGCTGGCGCAGCAGGAATTGGTCCGTCATTCCTGCCATGTAATCGCAGACCGCGACGTGCCGAGGTTCCGTGCGCACCAACTCCTCGTGTGCCGCGGGCATGGAGCCCGGCGCATGCAAATAATAGTGAAACAGCTCTTCCAAAGCGCACACGGAGCGGTTGCGATCTTCGGTGATGACCGCCTGCTCGTAGACATGCGCAAAGAGGAAGCGCTTGAGCTGCGCATTGCTCGCCGCAGCCTCGCCGCTGAATGCCGCGAGCCGATGGGGGGCTTTGCGAATGTCCTCGACACTCGCGATACGCGAATCTTCCACGCGCCGCTGCGTTGTCTCGATCAAATCAGTGGCCAGGACATCCAACACTTTCTTCAGCGCTTCGTTGAATTTTAGCTTCTCGCGAGCGGAAGGATGCGTTCCATGTACCTCCGCATGCGCTTCGCCAAAGATCGGAACTTCGTCACACAGCGCCGCGATGTCCAGAAGTTCCGCCTCGCGAGCATCATCGAGATCGGCGGTGTTGTAGGCGATTTCGTCCACGCAGTCGATCAGTTGCGCTTCCAGCGGCGGCTGCAAATCCAACAGGTATTCGGATAGCTGCGGAAACTCCGCCGCAGAATATTGGCGTGAATGCTTGATGATACCTTCGCGCACCTCAAACGTAAGATTCAAGCCCGGAAAATCCAGATAGCGCTGCTCGAACTGTTCGACAATGCGCAGCGCGTGCAGATTGTGATTGAACGAACCGCCGAAGGGATGCATGAGCGCGTCCAGCTTCCTCTCTCCGGCGTGACCAAAAGGGGGATGGCCGATGTCGTGCACCAGCGCGAGGGCTTCGGCAAGCTCGGCGTTGAGCCCCAGGGCGGCGGCCACCGTGCGGGCAATCTGCGCCACTTCCAGAGTGTGGGTCAGACGATTCCTGAAGTGGTCGGAGAAACGCGTGGTGAATACTTGCGTCTTGGCTTCCAGGCGGCGGAATGCGCGAGAATGAATGATGCGGTCGCGATCTCGCGCGTATTCACTGCGGTACGGATGTGCCGGCTGCGGATAACGCCGCCCGCGCGAATGCTCCGCGCGCATAGCCCAGGGCGCCAATGCCGGAGATTTTTCGATGAGCTGCTCCGTCTTTCTGTGGTCGGGAGCTAGGATTTCGGCGCGAGCAGATCCAAGCCGCGGTCGGCCTGCTCGGAAATAGTGGTATCCGGAAATTCCTTCTTGATCTGCTGGTACACGTTTGCGGCTTCCTTTGGATTGGTCTGCCGCAGGACGTTGGCCAGCTCCAGCAGGGCCAGCGGGCGGGGCACGAAAACGGAGCGCTTTTCTGCAAGCTCGCGGAAAGTCTTCGCGGCGTCCTCGGGCTTGCCGGTGCGCGAATAAATCACGCCTATTTGATACTGCGCCATGTTGGCAAGTTCTTTGTCGCTGCCGGACGCCAGTTTCTTTAAATCTTCGAGGGCCTGGTTATGGCGCTCCAAATCTTCCAAGCAAAGCCCCGCGTAGTACAGCGCCTGTCTCCCCGGAATGGTGTTGGGATACTTGCTCGCGACGACGTTGAATTTGTTCAACGCGTCGCTGGAACGCGCGGCCTCATCCTTATAGGAGATGTCGCTCGGATCTTGCGGACCAGGACTGCCGCCGATGCGGCCATTGTAGGCCTTCATGGCCGTGTCCAGCAGCACCGAGGCCGCGGCTGTCTGGCGGTCGTGATAGATGGTCCAAGAACCGTAGGCGATTGCGCCTGCGAGAATTACAAGCAAAACAATCAGGGTGAATAATTTGTGCACGTAAAACGCTTCGGCGCCGTGCTCGATAGCGTCGTGAATCTTGTCCTGCTTCAGTTCTTTACGCGAAATATGTTCAGACACTGCCGACTCTCCCGCTTGGTTTGCAAACTGCAATCGTAGCACAACCGGCCGGGGACCGCCGCTAATGCGGGTCGCCGGCACTGCAGTTTCCGTAGCCGACCACCCGGAAGTTGGTCAGACCACTCAATACAAGCGCGTTTCTCGGTACCAATCGGAGACCGACAACAAACAACCTGCAGATACTCGTGAACGAGAGAGCATAGATTCCTGCTGAGCCAATCCTCTTATCCGACAATTTTGTTACGTTGTCGAACAATTGGCAGAAGAGGATGTTGGCTGCCTATGCCGGCCGGAGTTGACAGACGCGGTTTTGCCCTGCTCTTATCGTTTATCGTTGGCGAATTGTGGTATGGCTGTTTCTTATTACCGCGATCGTTTGTCTTTCCGAAAAAGATCGTACCCTTCGAAAGCCGGAGTCCTCATGAAGCTGAGATTGGTCCTGTTTTCCTCTTGTACCCTGCTGTTCTCTTCCTTGTCGTCCTTGTCGTTGAACGCGCAGCAGGAGCGAGGGGCGCGGCTGAGGGTGACGACATCCCTGCCGGCCCTTGCGGCGAACGGCGCGAAGCCGGAGTTCGGACCCAATGTGCTGATCTTCGATCCGGCGATGCCATCGCAGGCGATCCAGAAGCAGATCGATGCGGTGTATTCGACGCAGGAGCACAACGAGTTTGGACAGCAGCGGAACGCGCTGCTATTCCTGCCGGGAAACTATTCGGTGGACGTGCCGGTGGGCTTTTACACAGAGGTGATGGGGCTGGGCGGGTCGCCCGATGCAACGCGGATTGCGGGCAACGTGCATGCGGATGCGAATCATGAGCACAACAATGCGACGACGACCTTCTGGAGAGCTGCGGAGGGGCTCTCCATAAAGCCGGCTGGCAGCACGATGCAGTGGGCGGTCTCGCAGGCAGTGTCGCTGCGGCGCATGCACGTACGCGGCGACCTGGTGCTGCACCAGAATCATGGCTGGGCAAGCGGGGGCTGGATGTCGGATTCGCTGGTGGACGGGAATGTTGACTCCGGCAGCCAGCAGCAGTGGATCTCGCGCAACTGCGACTGGAAGAGTTGGACGGGTGCGAACTGGAACATGGTGTTTGTCGGCGTGGTGCATCCCCCGGAAGGCGCATGGCCCTCGCCGCCGTACACGAAGGTAGCGCATACGCCAGTGGTGCGCGAGAAGCCGTTCCTGCAGCTGAATGCCGCGGGCGAGTTCAGCGTGCGGGTTCCGGCGCTGCACAGCGACAGCTTCGGGATTACGTGGCGCGGTGGGGAAACGGCGGGACAGACGATTCCGATTGCGCGGTTTTATATTGCGCGCCCGGATGTTGATACGGCGGAGACGATCAACGTGCAGCTTGCCCAAAGCAAGAATCTGATTCTGACGCCGGGGGTCTATGAGCTGACCGCCCCGATTCGCGTGACGCGGCCGCATACGGTGGTGCTGGGGCTGGGGTTTGCGACGTTGCGTCCGATGAAGGGCACGGCGGCGATGACGACGGCCGATGCGGACGGGATCGAGATTGCCGGGCTACTCTTCGATGCGGGGCCGAGCGAGTCTCCGGTGCTGCTGGAGGTGGGGCCGGAGGAAAGCCGGGCGCGCCATGCGAAGGACCCGATCACTCTGCACGATGTTTTCTTTCGCGTGGGTGGCGCGGGCGTGGGCCGGGCCAAGGTGAATTTGAGGATCAACAGCAACGACACACTGGTGGACCATACGTGGATCTGGAGAGCGGACCACGGCGCCGGAGTGGGCTGGGAGCTGAATACCAGCGAAAACGGGCTAGTGGTGAATGGAAACCAGGTCACGATCTATGGCCTGTTTGTGGAGCATCACCAACAATTCCAGGTTCTGTGGAATGGCAATGGCGGGCGAACGTATTTTTATCAGTCCGAGATTCCTTACGATCCTCCGAACCAGGCGAGCTATACGAGTGCGCCGGGGGTGAACGGCTGGGCCTCGTACAAGGTGGCAGGTGGAGTGACGACGCATGAGGCGTGGGGGCTGGGCGTGTACAGCGTCTTCATCTATCCTGATGTCAGGCTGACCCGCGCAATCGAGACGTCGAAGAGTCCAGAGGTACGGTTCCACGACGTGATCACCGTGGCGCTGGGCGATCACGGCGCGATCAGCCATGTGATCGACGACACGGGCGAGGCGACCGCGATACATCCTCGCGTGACGCCGAAGGTGACGGACTTCCCCTGAGATGCGCGCTGGCGCGGCATTCGTGGAGCGGGCAACGTCCGGAAACTGTAAAACTTCATTGAAGCGGGCCGCAGGGATTCGGATAACCGGACATTGAAGATCGGGCCGATTTCACTTGTACGGTAACCGCGTCAGGCAGTTGACGCCAATAAACGTCGTCGCTCGACATCTCTTTTCAGTTTCCTCTATTCGCGGATATCTTGTCCGTGGGCCAGGGCTTGAACGCAAATATCCAAAATGCCATGAAGTTCAGGCCAGGCAGTAGTGCCAACAAGCACCAAATTGCGTGATGACCGGTGCGCCTGAGCAGCTTAGCAATCGGGACGAGAAGGACAAAAACGAAACCACAAGCGATCATCAAAACGACAGGAAATGTAATGAACGACCTGACGTCCCAAGAAGTAGCCTCTTGCACAAGTCCCTCCACACGAAACGACTGGCATTATTGGGAGCGAAATGAAATCTTACCCTAGTCGAGGACCACAACCCACTTTACCAGGCATGTTCAATTGGTCCCTGGTTAAGCATCGAGAGCACTGCCTTGCACCAGTCTGCACTTGGATTATCCAGTGCCGCATAGACTTGGCTGTGCAGGACATCGGCCTCTGCAGCAGGTTGAATCACTGTCGGGATAACTCTCTCGGCCGAATCCAGCAACTGGGCATATTCGGCTGCATCTCTCTTGGCAAGGACGTAGGCCAGGCCGAGATGTTGAGCCTGTATCAAATCAAATCGTTTCATCAACTGGCGCACAGCGTTTCGAGCCTCAGTGTCGCTAACCATCGCTCTCCTCCTTGTGCTCCACGGCGCATAAATCGTGCGAGCAAGATTCAATCTCGCAACCCCATCGATTGTATAGTTGGATTAGATTTTCCGCCGTTTGGTTAGGCTTCAGGCCTCATTACATCACCGGGTATGAATAGAATGTGCCGTAGATAATTGCGTTCGGATTGCTTCTGGTTCTTTCCAACATGTCTTCGACTTCTTTACTAAATTCGCCGTCGTCCGGCACAGGATTAGCACGTTCAACGTCTATAAGCTTCCATCCATAGCTCTCTAACATCCGGAGGCACTTTTCACGGAACTCTTCGGCGTTGCTCGCCCATGTCGTGACCACGGTGAACGCGGGCTGGAACACATTGGGCGAATTCTCATTCGCCCAGCTAATTTCAACAGTGCCAATCCAAATATCAGAGTGCGTCACTGGCCATTTCCTCGACCAGAGTATACAAACTCAGGCAGCGGCGAGGCCAACTCCTGAGTATTACCGGAGATGTAAAGTAAAACTTCACTTGTACGATTACGGCTTTATCAGAGTTAGACAAATCTAGCGCGAAGTGGAAGTTTGCGTGGGCGTCGTGATGGTGGCAAAACCACAGCTTTGAACCAGTCGCTGCGTGTCCCAAAGAAGGACTCCATCGGGTGACTGGCCTTGGGCAAGTATTGAGTTGTCTTTCGCACCGGCGAGTAATGTACCGTCTGGGCTAAGGACACCACTGTCGCTGTACAACACCTCGGACGTGCAAGTCTTGCCACTCTTGGTGTCCCACGCCCACAGTCTCGCGTCGCTATGGCCGAACACCAGTTCAGGTGCACCGGTATCAATCGCCGCAAATCCTCCTGCGGACAAATTGAATTTTGGCAACGACGAGGGCTGATTGCTCGGCAACAGCTCACCAGTACTCAGTCGAGCTAAAGCGAAGACACCTGCGTACGAGTAGACAAACTTATCTGTCTCAGGATGTACTGCGAGCAGGACAGCATAAGCTGGCGAACGTGGCAGTGACCTGAGCTTGCTCCAGTCGGAGGTCTTCCAAATAATGAACTCGGTTTTGTTGGCAGTCATCAGGACGGTGCCATCCGTAGACAGAACCGGAAAAGACGTTTCTTTCAATTCGAGCAACACTTTTCCAGTGGCAAGGTCGAGTACTCTCGTCGGGCCAGTATTCTCTGCGAAGACAATCCACTCTCCGGTTGGACCAAATGCGACGGAATGGATAAACCCTGCGAAACTGTCATACGTCCTGATCAGTTTGCCGTCAGGGAGATGCCAGAGTTTGAGTTTGAAATTATCCCCCTCTCCAGCCGTAGCTAGGGTTTGTCCATCGGGAGAGATGGCGACAGCGTGAACAATTCCCTGTCCTGTTTCAACAGCACACAGGAACTTCTTATTGGCAACATCCCAGACAACAACTCGACCGAAATCCTTGCCAGCGGCGAGCAAAGCCCCATTCTTTCCAAACGAGAGAACGTTAATGGTCGTAGGTGTTCCAACCCCGGACTGGATTGTAATCGTGTTTCCTGGACCGATTTGAACTCCACTCTTTGGCTCCTTATGTTTTGCATCTCTCAGCATCACCTCTGGAGGCGTAAATTTCGACGACTGAGCCTGGACGACCAATGGACGAGCAGCGAATAGAAGAGCTACGAACAGAGCGTTGGATGGTCGCATGCGAGGGATTGTATTACATGCTGGCTGTTCTGCCTGGTTAGTCGTGCGGACAAATGTTAGACAAGTTGGACAATTTCCACGTGTTGCCGAACATCACGCAATCGCAATGTAAGTCTATGAGAGAACGGGAAATATCGTAGTCGGAGCGATTCGATTTGAACCATCGACCTCCTGGTCCGACACCAGGCGGTCAGCGGCTATAAGTCTGTCTGTAAATTACTGGTTCTAAAAGAAATGGTCGGGGCGAATGGATTTGAACCATCGACCTCCTGGTCCCGAACCAGGCATTTGAATCCCATAAACGCTTTATTTGGCGTCGCTTACGGGACAAGAAGCGTTATTTCCCCCCTCTCAGTTGTACCTAACTTGTACCTAGCCCATGGGCTAGCCAGGCTGCGCTACGCCCCGACCGATAAGCTCAGGCCGATCTTTCCGTCCCAAGCGGGACTATCAGATTATCATAGCTCAACGATTGCAGCTACACCCCTCGCAAACACAGAAAAACAAAACCGCCGGAGAACTTTCGCTCCCCGGCAGCTGTTGGATTACGTGGTGCGCTTAGAACGAGTAGCGCAGGCCGAACTGCATGCAGCGCCCGGCGGCGCCGTCACAGACAGGCTGCGTGGCATTGTACCTGCCGAAACTCGAGCTGATGTCCGGAAAGGCCGTAATGTTGCCCGTATCGAACTTCGGCGTGTTGGTGACGTTAAAGACTTCCCAACTGAACGCCAGCTGGTGCTGTTCGTAAAGTTTCCAGGTCTTTCGCAGGGCCATGTCGATGGTAGAGAACCCATCACCCCGGAAAGCATTCCGACCTCCGACCTCACCGGGACGGTCCCGGCGAAACGCGCTCACAGCTCCATTTCCCAGTGTGAATGGACTCGGCCGGCCGTTGAGCCCAGGGGCATTGCGCGTGGTGCCCTGAGCGGGAGCGGCGCCGAAGAGGCTGGCGTTGCCCTGAAGATTCCAGTTAGTTGGCCAGCAAGAGCGGCAGTTGATGACGGTGAACGGGAAGCCACTGGTCCATCGCCACAGTCCGGCAAGATCCCAGCCGCCGATGATGTGGTTTACCCAGGCCGGAGAGCTCCTCGCCAGTAAGCGGCCGTGGCCGAAGGGCAGCTCATACACCCAGTTCGCATTGAACTGATGGCGCAAGTCAAATGAGGAGGGGCCGTAATTGGAACGGAGGTTCCAGGAGTTCACGACAAATTCGCTGTAACCGCCGTTAAAGAATCCTCCGAAAGAACCGCCCCGTTCAGCATCTGAAGTTAGGTCTAAAGACTTGCTGAAGGCGTAGTTGAATTGGAATTGCAGACCATGGCTCATGCGCTTGCGGACACTGAGCTGCAAAGCGTCGTAATAGGACCAGCCGACACTGCTCTGGCCAGCCAGCGAGGCGAACTGGTCTTGGAAGAAGGCATAAGGGCCGAACTTGCTGCAGGCGCCAAAAGAATCGCACAGGCCCCCGCCCTGATCCAGGAACTCCAGCGCCGTCGTGTAGTCCGGCGCAAAGCATAAGTAGGTGTCGTAGACAGCCTTGGACGCGGTGTTATACGCGGCCGAGCCCAGACCCTGCACGTCGCAGAGAGGATTCCCGATCATCCCTGGGTACAGATTCTCCCAATAGGGAATCGTGGGAATGTTGGCCACCGGGGTTCCGGCACTGAAACCTGTAGGATCACCCACTTCCGCCAAAGCGGCCAGTTTCGAAGCCGCCGTGAAATAATCAGTCTTCGAAGCAGGATCAACGAGGTTCAGCGGCATGGAGAGGTCCCACTTGGTGAGCAACTTTTTGCCAAAGCGTCCCACGTAAGCCGCCTCGACCGTCATGTTACCGGGCAGCTCGCGACCGATGACAAAGTCGAACATGTGGGCGTACGGCGTCTTCAGGGTGTCGTCGATGGCGCTGGTGATAGCGAACAGCCCCTGTTGCGGAGTGGCCGGGAACCCACCCGGCGGCGCCGGCAGGAGCAGTGGAGTTCCATTCAGGCCAAGGGAGGGAGTTGAATTAATCGCCGTCCATCTCGGAGCGGTGCTTTCGTTCAGCGAAGCGTAGGGGGTCAAGAGAACGCTCGACAATCCAAAGGCCCCACCCGAGTCGAACGTGGTGGCCAGCGCCTGTCCAACCCGGTCGTAGACCACGCCGTAGCCGCCGCGGATGACCAAGCGCCCACCCCCGGTAATATGGCCCAAAACGCCGCTGGAAAACTTGGGGTTCCAGGCGAAGGACACGCGCGGAGCGAAGTTGTTCCAGTCCCAGTCGTAGTAGCCCTTGCGGCCGTTGGCAGACCCGGCCAGGTCAAAGCTCACGCGAGGCAATTGATTCGAGGGGATTCCGGCTTGCATCCCCCGGAATCGTTCATCGTAGTAGGTGCCCAAGCTGGGAGTGGGAGCAACCTGGAGGCCGTTGGTCTCCCACGGTGGTGAGTAGAGGGCATAGCGCACGCCCAATGTCACGGTCAGGTTGGAGCGCACGCGCCAGACATCCTGGAAGTAGAGTTCATACTCGTTGGAGGCGTAATTGCGACTCACTGGGGCGCCGTGCGCTAAAGTCGAACCATCCTTGTTGTAGTTGTACCGGGCATTGCCCTGGGTGATGAGCCCCCACAGATCAATCGAAGTGTCGGCCCACACCGCCGCATCGGATGAACTCACCGCAGGGACCTGCGAGCAGCCAGCCGTCGTGCACGTAGACCGGCCCGGCAAATACTTTCGGCCGACTCCGGCCAGCCAGGAACCGTTGGCATTCCCGCTGTGAAAAGAGTTCGCATTGCTAAATCTCGGCAGCCTACTGAAACGAATGTTGGTGCCAATCTGGAAGGTATGTGCGCCGCGGGCGTAGCTAATGTCGTCGGCGAGATTATTCGTCAGGTACTGGCGGCCGGAGGATGCGCCCAGCGCCTGACCAAGAGGACCTTCGAAAGTATCCAGGAAGCGGAACGTCGAGACGTCGGAATTCTGGAGCGCCGCGGTCAGGAGAGAGAAACGCGTCCAGCCCCAGCGGAAGGTGTTGACAACATGAGGGCCGAGCACAGCATTGTAACCGGCCGAAAAACCCTTGGGCCAGAAGCGAAACGTGTTGTTGGCGGGCCGGCCCGGGAACTGCGGCTCGGAGCCGATGGTATCCTGCTGCAAGGTCCCGCGCCAGAAGAGGGAGTGGTTACCAGCCGAGTCCAGCTTGTAGTCAAGCTTTACGACGCTCACGTTGAGCCGGTTCCTGACCGGCGCGGCGAAACGGAATCCCATGATATTCCGTCCATCCCGGCCTGGGTCATTTGGATGGGGGTACTGACTCCAGTATCGGAGAGCCGCCAAGTCCGGGCCAATGCCCTTCGGATCAATCGCAGCGAATTCCGAGGGACTCAAACCGTGAAATCCAGCAGCGATGGGATAGCTTGTACCGCTCACGCCGGTGACGGAGGCAGCCGGACACTGCGTCGCGTCTCTACACTTGTAGATAATGATGCCGTCGCGCATTGTGTCGGAGGGCACGCTGCGGAGAACAGCGGTCTGAGAATTCTGGTGGAGTCCCTCGTAATTGAAAAAGAAAAACATCCGGTCCTTCCAAACGGGGCCGCCAACCGTCCCGCCGAACACATGTTTTTGGAGGACAGGGGGCTTATTAGGGGCGCCGTTGGAGAGCTGGCTGAGCTTATTGAAGTACTCGTTGCTAGACGTGGCAGTGTTGCGATGGTACCAGTAAGCCGAGCCGTGAAAATTATTGGTGCCGCCCTTGGTCACCATGGACACTTGGCCGGCGCTGGAGCGCCCCTGGGTGGCGTCGTAGTTGGACGTAGTGACCCGGAACTCTTGGAGCGACTCCGCCGGTACCCGAAGGCCGGTGTCGTAGGCTCCGGTCTGGTTTTGCGGGTCGTTGATATCCACGCCGTCTAGGGTGATATTGGACTGGTCGCTACGGCTTCCGCTAATCGAGCCGCTTCGAATGTCGCCCGTGGGAGTGTAGACCGCGCCGGGCTGGAGGCTCAGCAGTGCAACAATGCTCCGGCCTTCCAGAGGGATGCTGCTGATCTGTGTGTTGTCCAGGACGTTGCCCAGGCTGGCATCGTAGGTGTTGAGCGGAGTAGCGGCCTCAATCACCTCCACGGTTTCGCTGACCGCGCCAATCACCAACGCATAGTTCGCGCGGCTTACTGTGTTGACCTGGAGATGAAGATTTTCCTGGACCGCGGCCTTGAAGCCCTTGGCCTCCACCTCAATCTTGTAGGTGCCGGGTTGCAGGGCCAAGAATTCGTAGCGCCCGGCGGCGTCTGTCTCCGTCGTTCTCGTCAACCCCGTGGCCGTGTTAATGAGAGTTACTTTCGCAGCCGCAACAGCCAACCCCTTGGGATCCGTGACGTCCCCAAAGACGGAGGCCGTGCCGATCTGCGCCCAGGCGCCAGCCACCCCAAGTCCAACAATCATGATGACGACAAATGCAGCTAAAAGATTCCGTTTCGTAAAGAATGAAAGCATCTTCATAGACTGCTCCTTTCGCGCACCCTGGATGAAGATCGAACCAAACCTAGATGGAAGGCGCCGGGCAATTGCGAAAACACCTCTGCCCACTCGCGAGGCGAGACCCTGAACGAGATGTGAAGGAACCCCGGGCAACCTTTACCACCACTCGACCTAATCTACCGTTGAAGTAGCTTTTAGAACAGGTCGCCCGCGAATGTCAAGTCAAGTTATTTCGATTCAATCCTGCGTTTTTACGAATACTGGGTACCGGGAGGACCAGCGCTTGTCCTGGGATGTTTGCCGGTGCAACCGGGTCGATTTGTGACTCAGCACTTTGTTGGCGGTGACTGAAGAAGGATACGTGCGAAAGCTTCCAGCACGGATGGTGGGATCGCAACCCGGTCCGAATGCGATTGCGCCTCCACCATCAGAGCATGATATTGTTTCGGCGACGCCAAAGCGACGACGGAAAGGTCCATGTATGAGTCGTCGTCGTGGCCAGACAGGATATGTTTGGCAGAAGAATCAGAGTGGAAACAAAACATGGGACTCAGCCGCACCAGCATACGGTCAGGTGTGGGTTGATGTTCCCGGAAAGGAGAGGCAAAGGAAGTTCTATCCGTTGGGAGTATGCAGGACGAAGAGTGAAGCGATGCGAAGATTGAAGGAAATGATTGAACGAGACGGGATCAATTCCACGGTGGAGATAGCGCAGTCAATCGACTCGATCACTTTCGGCCAACAAGCCGAATGGTGGATCAAGGCGATTGAGGATGGCCGTGTGCTCCATCGGCGGAAGCGGACTCGAATTAAGCCAGCGACGATTGACGGTTATAAATGTGCGATTAGTTGGTTGTCTCCGCACATCGGGAAAACGCCGCTGGCCAATATCAAGAACGCAGCCGCAAAGGAACTGGTCGCCAGCATGAAGCAAGCTAGACTGTCCGATAAGACGGTAGTCAGCTACTTCCAGGTCCTTCAATCCGTGATAGCCAGTGTCGTAAATGGTGAAGGCGAGCAGGTTCATCCCCGGACTTGGGACTCGCATTTCATCGGGCTTCCAGTAGTAAATCCAAAGAAACAGAATCGGCCCACGCGGACGGCGAAGGAGATCGAGAAGATCATCGCTGCGTCGCGCAATAGGTATCGGGTTCTGTATTCATTGTTGGCCGGAAGCGGTCTGCGGGTCGGAGAGGCGCTTGCCCTGAAAATCGGTCAGCACATTTCCGATAACTGCTCCACGATCCACATCCGTCAGTCTTTGTGGCGCGGGAAAGAACAGGAACCCAAAACACAGGCTGCCGTCCGGGATGTGGACGTTACAAGGGAACTCGCAGCCTTGCTTGCCAAGTTCATTGGAGATCGCAAGGATGGCTACTTGTTCTGCACAGAGACCGGCAAACCGCTATCGCCACGCAACATTCTTCGTGACAGTCTGCACCCCACTTTAGCCAAGCTCAAACAACCAAGAATGGGGTTCCATTGTTTCAGGCGCTTCCGAGAATCCGTGCTGCAGAAGTCGGAAGCTCGCGCTCTCCTGGTGCACTATTGGATGGGCCATGAGAATCGTGAGATGGGCACGCGCTACGCGAAGCAAGTTGTAGAAGATGTTGCATGGCGCAAGCAGTGGGCGAAGAAGGTCGGTTTGGACTTCAAGCTAACGGACCTACAACTGGAAATTGGCCAACTTGGCCAACTTTCCGCCTCAAAAACTCAGCCCGCGAAAGCGGCGTAGTTGCTTGCAGTAATAGGGATTAGATTGGTCGGGGCGAATGGATTTGAACCATCGACCTCCTGGTCCAGCACCATGCGCTCACCTGACTATTGTGTGTCTGTAAATTGTTGGTTCCAAAAGAAATGGTCGGGGCGAATGGATTTGAACCATCGACCTCCTGGTCCCGAACCAGCCTGGACCAGACCAAATCCGTTGAATTGACGGCATTTGCCTGTGCATTCCCTCCGCTTATTTGGGCTGCATGGGCTACAAAATATCGATGGCCTCAGTCTCGCCCTACCTGTCTCGGTATTCTACTTCCTGGTATCTTCCCTCGGATCGCTTGCCCTTCATACTCTGAGGTCAAAAGATTCCAGAGGCACCTTGCAACCGTGACGTTCGAACGCTTTTCGCAAGTGAGGAGAATTCTCGCCGGCGTAGATTCGGCGCTCCGCACAGGCCATGACCCGCCTATTGATTTCACGGGCAAGGGAGCCGGACACGGTCGTGACGCCGGGTAACAGCGGCTTCTGCATCATCAAGACAACCTTCCGCGTCAAAGGGAACCAGGCTCCGGCGTTCGGAACGTTCACCCCCGAGCGAAAGTGAATTGCCCTGGAACCAGGCTCACTAACTTCGGTTACCAGCGGATTGTCGGATGTGATGAACGGTGCCCATCAGGGGCGTAAATGAAGCGCCAGCCCATCTCGCAAAGGACTTCACCGACCGTCATCCCAACTTCAATAATCGAAGCGAGGCGAAAATGGTCACCCGCTTCTAGCGCGTCGGTCTTCCCGGAGAGAATGCCTTGCCACACTTGGTCGATCGTCTTCTCATGTTCCCAATCGCGAAATCTTGGGTCCATGGAGAAATAGAGCTCGCGAAATTCAATGGCGTCGGCAGCAACTCTCTTGAGCATCTGCGAAGTGGCTGGTCTGAAAACGCTCGTCGCCGAGTTGTCTCCCCAGGGGAGTCCGCGTGTACATGGTGCCCATGAATACCGCGAGGCATGTTTTTTCGGTTCCTGTGGGTTCTCGTTTTGAGCTGACCAGCTCAGTATAAGCTGCGCGATTCGCTTTCCAGCTGGGCAGACCAGCGCTCGGTGTCAACGTTCCTCGTGCCATTCTTGTCAAAGCTGTAGAAGTCCTTTTGATACGCTTCCGCTTCCGGTACGGAACAGCGAGGTTCGTGTCCCTTCTCGTAAACCCAAAGAAGACGCTTGCCATTCGATTTCATCGAAGCAGGCGCACAAAAACCATCGAGATAGAATCGAGGAACATAGTGGTGCTTCCGTGGCGGTTTCGC
>WNFA01005790.1_pt1 | contig 16154 bp, 18 predicted proteins | sample 5400481 | NCBI WGS metagenome assembly WNFA01 (sample SAMN13153340, study PRJNA577476) | soil metagenome | isolation source: 120 cm saprolite under Douglas fir tree site 2 hole 1 replicate 2 | place: USA:California | collected 2015-04-18
GCCCGACCTTCGTATCATCTCTCCAGGCGACTTGCCAATTGAGTCGTTCCTGCACCACACTTCTTTCTTCGGTTGGCTTTTCGTTCTCCATGCTTTCCGGCCTCTTCCCTGTTCAGTTTTTCCACAGCTTACCACTTTTCCTCCTTCTCACTCGCTCTTTCACCAGCTTTCCTATTGCTGATGAGCTTATCCTTATATCATAATTCCAGTCTAGTGAACTGATGTTTTGATATAAGGATTAGGGACTCAGCCCAAAACGGTGAAGAACGGCCTGTGGAGAGCCGAGAGCGGAGGGGAGCCGACGCAGTGGCAAATGAGTCAGGATGGCAAATTCGGCCAGGTGGAAAATTCCATAGGCTTGCCCGATGAAGACAATGATTTTGTCGCGGTTTTCGTCACGCAAGCGTTGCCGCCAACGCGCTGTCCCTTCCCCGCCAAGCAAGGCCGTGCTCAGGTTCGCCTGGACTGCGGTCTGGGCAGTTGGAACCAGCATGCTCTTGGCTTGCCACAAGCGAAAGGCGGTACACAGCCCCATCACCAACAAGGTAAAATGGCAATGCACCACCACCGCCGCCTCGGTGCGTTGGGGAAAGCGCAAGAGATGCCAGGGATGCTTGCCTTCTTTGAAGAGGCCATTCTCAATCACACTGCGCCAGTCGTAGGTGTCAAAGACCGTGAAAGGGTCGCTGACCGAGGCATTGGTCAAATAGACCGTGCCTCCGCCTTTGGGCACCCGATTGTCCCATCGGCGCACCACCACCGCATTGATCGGCTGGCCCACATAGTCGCGTCGCCCGGGGTGCTGCGTCTGTTCGGCTGCTCCATAGCTATCGTAGCTGGTTAAGGCCTCCAGGCCCACTACTTCGGTGCGCAATCGCTCCTCGTTGGCTGTTTTGCCATGTCCATGACGGACCACCCGCTCGCGGATCCGTGCCCGCTCGCCTTTGGCTAAGCCCTGGGCATCCTGGACCACGCTCATGTTGGCTTTGCCCACGATGACAAACAAGACGCCCAGTTGATGCACCTGCCACAAATCCTCCCCGTCCAAATACCCGCGATCGATCACGATGGTGCCAATGTGAGCATGGGTTCCCAGATTGCGTTGCGCTTGTTCGAGCAAGGGCACCAGCCACCTTCCTTCATACTCTTGGATCTGCACCAGCTTCATCGCCAGCGGCAGACGGGTTTGGACATCAATGAGCACCAGCACTTTCCACCCATACACGTAATACTCTTCGAGCACCGGCTCTTTCTGCCCTTTCACTGTGACTTTGCGCGTTTGCTTGACCTTGCCGCACCCCTCATAACTCTGCGGGGTGGGCAATTTGCTGCCATCCAGGGCGACTATGCGTTCGCCTGAGAGCAGTCCCCACCCCACCAGTAGTTGCACCATCTGATTGAAGAGCCGTTCCATCTCTTCCTGCTTCAGCTTGCTGATATTCTCGGCTAAGCATTGGGGCGTGATCGGCCCCTGCTTCTTTTTGCTCTTGCGCTGGGCATCTCCTCGTTTGGTCAGCCCGTTTTCGCATTGCTGGGCATTAAACCCCACCAACTCCATCAGCGCCAGATTACTAAAGAGTACGCGCGGGAGCTCATTCATCGATTCACTGCCAAAGAGCACCTTGAGGAAATAGAGCAGGACAAATTGCACGGTGGGAACCAGTACTCGCTTCACTCCTGGGAGGCTGATCTGTTCAAAGGCACGCAGGATGCCCACTTCCTCCAAAAACACAAAAAATTCATCCAACAACCCGGCATCGCTGAGTTCATGCATCTCCTCAATTTCTTCTCCTGCATACAATCCCTGCGCCACCTTGGCATCATCTCTCCACGCCAGCTTCCAGTTGAGTCGTTCTTGGATCACGCTGGGTCCTTCTGCTTGTTCGTCTTTTCCTGTTTCGCTCTCCATGCTGTGCGCTCCTCTTCCCTGCTCGCTTTTCCCTCAGCCTATCACTTTCCCCTCCTCCCCACAACCCTTATACCAGAACGTCAAGGTCTATGACATAGGGATCAATATTGTAACCCTTGCTGAGACGAGTGAAGAGTTTGTTGTGTTCTCTTGGGAACTCCATGACTAGATGCCGTTTTTCATAAGCGAGCAATGCTATCTCATCTTCTCTTGAAGAATTTATCACCAAAGCGGTGTAAGAACCTGGAATTGCGTCAAACAACAGCGTTAGGCTCGCTTGTCTCAAATATATCACCGTGTAATGTTTAAGCCTTCGATGCTATCTATGGTAATACTTCGGTTCAGATACTTTTCAAGGACTCTCACAATCTTTACAACAGTGACCCTAGAGGTAGCTTCGCCATGAGCAATTCGGGTTATTGTTGCTGCATTGAGGTCTCTGCTGAGGAAGGGGTACTGACATAAAGAAGCAGGCAGTGTTCTAATCAGCGATATTGATGCCTTCTATGATATCTAAGGCGATGCGTCTTTCCAAGCGACTTTCTATCACTCTCAGAACCCTGGACATAGTGGCTCTGGTAGTAGGCTGACCGCCGCAAATTTTTCTAAGGGTAGACAGGCTTATACCGGCCTCACGCGCAAGTTCCGACTTTCTAAGCCCTGCTTCAGTAATGAGATCATCAAGTTTGACCGTTACTTTCCTTCTTGTTATGCGACTCTCCAATCTTCCAGGTAATTTGCTCGTAACGGCTTCACTGGGAGGGATGTTTTTCCTGGTGGTATAGCTCAGATAAGGTGTTACACGCAGATTAACAAGTGCGTTACCTGAGTTCAGATAATGCCGTATCAAAAAGCTCTCACGCTCTAGGGCCGCAGGTAAAGAGAGTCCTGTTTCGAGTGGTTGCATTATTGGAACAAGGCCAAGCTGACGCAACTCATATACCCAATTTCTTTTTGGAGGATTGCCCCCTCTTCCGCGTAAATGCTCTTTGAGCCTTTGGTCAGGATTATCTGTTATTCCGATATATCGTATGCTGCTATCTCTTGGGTCAATGAGGGCATAGATTGTATAGCCTCGTTCTTTCGTCATCTCCACTCCGATTAATCGGATATATTGAGACCCTCAACGTCGCTGATCTCGATTTTTCGGCCTAGTTTTTGACTTAGCACACTCAGCACTTTTCTTACTGACAAACGTGAGGTTGGATGACCATTGACCATACGAGATACTGTGCCAACAGACAGTTTAGCTTCATCGGATACGTCGGTGTTTGTCATCAGTGCCTCTTCAATTAACTCAGCTAATGTCATAGCTGCACCCCTTACGAAACGATAATTTAGGAAATAAGGATGAGAACTCTTGTGGCTAATATTAGCACTAACCTTTGCGCTTTGTCAAATATAAATGCAGCAGTATGCCTGAACGCATAAAAACGCATGTAAAAGCATTGAAAAGTGCATGATTATATGCTACCATTATGTTATGGACTATGAGGTTACTGTAGTGAAAGCAAAGTCGAGTGTTGCCAAACAAAGTAGCCTTATAGGACATCTTCCTTCTACATAATTCTAGACGCTTGCTTAAAAGGGGGTGATACGGTACTAGCCTGTCATCCCATTCACGACAGGCTAGCGAGTGAGAACGCTTACCACCGTTGTTCACGTAGTTTTGTTCTCGGTAGCAGTATGACACGGACACCTTAAAGGTGTCAAGCAGAAAGAGAGAGCCTAGCGACATGCAAGCGACACTCCAAGTTACGAAAAAGCTCACTGTTACCCCGTTGATCGACATTCAGAACCCCGCCTTTGCCGACACCTATAGCAAGGGGTTATGGTGGGCCATGCATGGCGACTACGAAGGGGAGAAACCCGTACCGGATAGCTACCTTGTAGACAACCTCAAGCGAGACGCCAGCAAAGGCACATTTAACGGCCGGCATGACGACTCGCTCTATCATCTCGGATTCTACTTCGGTATGCTTCACGGAAGCATCCTCGACCCCCACAGCGGCCAGCTTCGCCCCGATGTCGCCGCCTTAGTCACGTTCACCCATCCCAACACTACGTGTGGCTATTCTGTGGCGCGGCGTGACCACTTCTATTACGCCGACGAAACGCACGTCCAGACCGATAGCGCGTTGATCAAAGAACTGTCTGATATTGCGCGTGACCTCATGAGCTACCCTGATGAACCCGATTCCTGGTACTACGCTATCGGGTGTCTCCTGGGTGGTCTGAGTATTCCCCTGTTTCCTGACACAGACCAGGAATGGCAGCAATGGGAAGCAGAACACCGCGCTATTCCTGTTGTTGAGTAAAGCGTCTGATGATCCTGTGACCTCACAGAACAGAAAGGAAAAAGGCAATGGCTAGACACGAGAGGGAAGCTAAAGTATACTTCGCTGTAGATGGTGAAGAAGGATATTATATTGGTTCAACAGAACGGCCAAAGGAACGTCGGCGTGACCATGAGCGTTATGGTAAACGCATCGTAGAAGAGTTTCCTTCAACACATGAGACTCGTTACGATGATGAATATGAGTTGATAGAATTTGCTGAGGGGATGGGTATTCCTCTCACAAATACATATCGGAAACATCATGGTAACTTTAAAGGAACAAGACATAAACCTGACAGGTAGGAGAAGCGATTTCCACACTTTTTCTGAAATCCATATTATAATCTGTAGTCTCTATATAAGATTATAATATGGATTTTTGTAGTATATAATAACTAGAAAAGTCTGAAAGTGCCTGGCTTCCCGTTTGTTAGATCGGAAACAACAAAGGTAGAGGGCGCTGTTCTGGTCTTCGCTACCGATGATTTTCTAGTAGCCGGTGTGCAAGACGCTGATGCCAGCTACTGCTAACCATGAAATAGAGAGGGCACGGCCAGTCAAACAGAAAGCATTTCTTATAGTCATAATTCGAGAAAGGTGGAATACTATGTCTGAGCTAACCGCCACGATCCGTGTGCGTATGAGCGCCAATGATGCCCATTATGGAGGGCAATTGGTCAATGGAGCACATATGCTCTCGCTTTTTGGGGACCTGGCGACTGAACTGGCTATTCAATGTGACGGAGATGAAGGATTGCTGGTAGGCTACGAGAACGTCGAGTTCCTGGCGCCACTATACGCTGGTGATTTCGTCGAGGCTGTTGGTCGCATCACGCAGATCGGCAGCACCTCAAGGCGCATGGAGTTCGAGGCGCGCAAAGTGATAACCGCACGGCCCGATATCAGCGACTCAGCCGCCGATGTGCTCGAAGAGCCAGTTATCATTGGACGCGCTGTTGGGACAACGGTCGTAAAGGCTGAGCGGCAGCGCAAAAAGCGTACAGAGTAGAAATCGATCCCATGCGCAGGATCTGAGGCGGGTATGCGAGTGACCTTTTTTCTGTTAGAATACCGACCATAAAACTATTTGCAGAGAAAAGAGGAAAAGTAGATGCAGCCTGATAATCGCCCGGTGCGAGAGAAAATTCTGGCCGCCGCGGTACACCTGTTTGCAGAATATGGCTATAACGCCGCCACCATGCGTGATATTGCACGCATGGCGGGAATTCAAGCTGCGAGCATCTACTACCATTATGCTAGCAAGCAGGCGCTGTTGGTAGAGATCATGGACACCCATATGCAGCGCCTGGATGCTAAGCTGGAGCACATTGTTGGTAAGCAAGGTACCGTACAACAACGCCTCTACGAGGCCATCGCAAACCACATACACCTCCATACCACCTACAAGTCCGAATTTTTTATCATTGACACTGAGATCCGCGCACTTGAAGGTGAGAATCGCACTTATATTCTTGCCCATCGTGACCGGTACGAGGCTTTGCTCCAGAGGTTGCTGCTCGAGGGCATGGAGCAGGGCATTTTCCGCCGGACTGATGTAAAAGTGTCATCTTATGCGATCATTGCTATGTGCACCGAAGTAGCCAAGTGGTTTCGACCCGGGGGGCGACTCAGCGTCCAGCAGGTTATTGATATCTATAGCCAGATGGTTACCGAGGGGCTTCTACTGGCGCGAGAACCGGCTGAAAAGCTGGGGGAATCAGTGCATACTTAACACCTCGTTTATGCACCAGCAGTTCCAGCACATCTAGCACGGAGGCAAGTGGGACACGCGCAGTGATCAGCGCCTCGACATCGATATGGCGTCCCTGGATCAGTTCAAGCGCCTGTGCAAAATAGGCGGGGGTATGGTGAAATACTCCTTTGAGCGTGAGTTCACCATAGTGCAGCGGACGTGTTTCCAGGCTCACCTGTGTTCCCGATGCACACCCTCCGAAAAAGTTGACAAGCCCTCCAGGGCGAGCTAATGTAGCGGCCAACTCCCAGGTACCGGGTGTCCCTACTGCCTCGATGACCACGTCTGCACCACGGCGCGCGCCGGTTTCCCTCAGCACTGCCTCGCGTTGTTCCTGGAATGGCATCTGGCTTACATCAATGACTACATCAGCGCCAAAATGGTGAGCCAGCGCAAGCCGCTCCGTGCTGCGTCCGGTGATGACCGTCCGCGCTCCCTTCAACGTAGCTGCTGCGGCGAGCAACAGTCCCAGTGGACCCGAGCCGAGCACGACAACGGTATCTCCCGCGGCAATGGTACTTGCATCTACTCCGTGAAGCGCGCAAGCCAGCGGCTCGGTGAGGGCTGCCGCGGTGAAGGGTGTCTCTGATGTCAGGTGATACAGGTTCTGACGCACAATGCGCTCAGGCACAAGCAGGTACTCGGCATACGCTCCGTTGAGCAGGAGCAGGTCTTCACAAAGGCTGAATCTTCCACGCTGGCAGTAGAAGCACTGCTGGCAAGGCGCCGAATTAGCTACGACTACGGCATCTCCTTCGGCGCATTGTGTCACTCCTGCACCGGTCGCAGCCACTACACCTGCGACTTCATGCCCAAAACCGGCAGGCGTCTGGCGGTAGAGCAAGGGATGGCCGCGCAGGTAGGCTTTTACATCGGTACCGCAGGTGGTCGCGGCGGCCACTTTCAGCAGTACCTCCCCTGCTCCGGGCTGAGGAACAGGTCGCTGCTCCAGGCGGACATCTCGGGGTGCATAGAACATTGCCGCTAGCATTGACATACAATTCTCGCTATCTTTTTGGGAAGCTCTCGTGCTGCATCAACTCCGTCGTTCGTTTCTATAGAAGAGAGTATATTACCTCAAAGCCATTTGCAAGAGCGGAACAACTCTTTTTGTATTCGCAAGTCTAGTCATCACGTTCTTTTCCTGCGTGAGCACCACGATTGATCAAACCTTCATTCGCGATCTCGCTATCCTACACATAGTGCAAGAGCATATAGGGAGAACTCCATCCACCAGCCTGTTGCAAATCCTTCACATTGACTCCCCTCTGTGCATGCTCTGTCGCCCAGCTATGGCGTAGATCATGCGGAGAAAGGTTCTTGATTCCTATGAGCCTGTCCAGGAGGTGGATACGCGCATTGATCGAGGTATCATCCAGCCCATTCTCGCGCCTGGCAATATGCCAGCAACCGGAAGGAGACCGTATTTTCGATGACCTGGTAGGTCGCTTTATAGTGACGTTTGATAGCGAATTGTATTCTCTCCATGCCCTGTGGCATGAGTATGTACAGAAGACGCTGACGCCATATGAAATCAAAGGCTACCACTTACGTGCCGCGCTTCTCTTCCGTGATAAAACTGCTCCCGGTCTGTATCAAATGGTGACGACGCGCCTGAAAAGCTGCTATCATTATATTAAGGCAGAAGTCGTAGATGATGCGACGGCTGTCTTGATTCCGATTTCAAATATGCTACAATATTGGGGATTTTATCAAGGATTGCTAGAAATCATCGATGATCTCGAAAATGATGCCAAACGCAAAGGCAGATCGCTTGATCCTCGAAGACGAATAGCCCAGATTGCTGCTCTTAGCAATCGAGGAGAGGCCGAAAGCTCTATCGCCATTTTGAAGGATATCATTGAGACAAGTCAAGGTGAAATCAAGATCAATGCCTTGCAAAAATCGGGGTGGATCTCTATTGAGATCGGAGATCGCTCGCTTGCAACCGACCTGTTTCAACAGAGCCTCGATCATGCTATCTCACTCGATCTTATAGAATTAGAAGGTGAGGCCTACCGCGGGCTGGAGCACATTGCTTATTTCGAAAGCCGGTATCAGCAGGCATGGGAGTATGACGAAGAGCGCTTGTGTATCTATCAGAAAATGGGAAACACCCCCAAAGCGCTTGACGGGACCGCTTGGGTCTACCATGATTTCGGCGCTATTTATCGTGAGCGAGGAGCGTATGAACAAGCACTCGAAATGTATGAGAAGGATTTCGATCTATGGCACCAGCGCGGAGATCCCCCCTTTCAAGTGGGGTGGTTGCACTATGATATCGGGCAAATTCTCTATCAGCAAGGAAAATGGACTGAGGCACAAGAACGTTACCAGACGGCTTTGCGTATTTTCCAGAAAGAGCTGTTCATCAGTGGCATTGCACATGTAGAGATCGAACTAGGCCGCAATGGCTGCCATTTGATATCAAGTGAGGACAATGCTAAGCTTGTACTAGCGGCTATTGAAAAGTTGCGGCGTATCAAAAACATTTCGGGCATGGCATATGGTTGGCATGCGCTCGGCGAAATCTATCTTTTGGAGCATAATCCCGATCTCTCCCTTGAGTATCTACAACAGGGATTGCAGGCCGAGATAGATCTCAAAAATGTTAAGGGGCAAGCTCGCTGTCTGCACTGGATGGCGCTTGCCTATGAGCAGCAAGGAGAAAGAGCACAGGCAGAAGGAAAAAGCAAACTAGCCTTAGAAAGGCATAACGAAGCCCTGGCCACCATCAGGCAGGCACAAGACTTATACGCGAGTATCGGTGTCGTTCCCAGTTATCGTCATGTTCATGATGACGAACAACGAATTTCAACAGCAGTAGCTCAACTGGCCGCAAGCAGCTAAAAGCTCTACTTGTTTCCCCGTTCCTTAATGAACGCATTCGTTCCGTTACTGGCTAAGATGTTTACTGCACTGAAGAGTGCTCATAGTTCATCGCGGCTATCGCCCCACGCACACATTGAATAGTGGGCTGAGACGGCCATCCCAGCCCACATAAAGAAAGGGCACACCCAGAGTATGGCACATACTCCACACGATACTGAGAGGGTAATCGAAAAGGCCTTTATTGTGCGGTTTTTCGCCGATGGTGGATTCCGCGTCGAGGGCCCGTTTCCGCCTATGCAAGTGCAGCGCCTTATCGATACCAACGAATGCCAGGCGTGGTTACGGGACCCTGCACTCTTTGCCATCTGGGGGAGGGAGCCCGTCGCCAATGTCAGCGAGCTGTTCATGCTCTCGCCAGAGATCAACGAGATCGCGTCTCGCCTCGCACGCAAGCGTTATCAGCCGCTGAAAGCGAACCACTATCGTGCGCAACATGCCCGCCACTGGCAGGACGAGAAAGGACAAACCCCCTGAAACCATGCGGTAAACTTTGCGCTCCTCATGCATTATGCATGCAAGTTTATGGCATTGACGAGACCAAGAAACAAAGAGTGAAGCATAGCGGGCTGAGATGGTCATTCCAGCCTGAAACACATGAAAGGACATAGTATGCATAGGAAACGACTGTCTCCCCCAGAGCGTCACGCCATTGAAGCAGCGATGAAAGGCGAGCCGTTCCCTGGCCTGGTGTACCGGCGTGGTGAGTTCTCTATCGCAGGGAACATGCTGGTTCTGCCAGGCATTGGGCGCATCCCTATCCCTGGCGATGCCCCGCCGAAGGGTAAGATCATGTCGGTCACGCTCCAGGAAGACGGAGATGGTTGGACAGCCACGGTCGAGGTCGAGGAAGATGACGAACGAAGGTCGGAGAGGTGAGGGATGAGATCTTATGTAGTCCCGCTGATAGCAGAGGGGAATGGTACAATGGCGGTGAGACGTGATGAGAAGGAGTGAGGAAGAGAGGCTCTCTTTCGTCAGAACAGGACCATGAACGAGCCAACACCATCTGGAACGCCACCCTCAGTCGAGGGCATTGTGACCAGACCCAGTCCGTTTTCTGTGGAAGAGACAGTGGAACGCCTCCAGGAGGCCATCCACTGTCGCAATCTGACCCTCTTTGCCCAGATTGACCATAGTGACGAAGCGAAACGAGTCGGGCTCACGATGCAAGAGGCCCACGTGCTGATCTTTGGCAATCCAAAAGGTGGCACTCCCTTAATGATTGCCTCCCCGCTCCTCGCGCTTGATCTGCCCCTCAAAGTGCTCGTCTGGCAGAGTGAGGAGAATCGGGTCTGGGTGAGTTCGAACAGCGTCACCTACCTGAGAGATCGCTACGTCATCCCACAGGAATTGGTAGGCAATCTTGCCGTCAGTGATGCTGTGATCGAGCAGGCACTCAAAGTCTAAGATTTTGGTGAATCAACACGCTCGCATGCAAAGTCTAAGATTTTGGTGAATCAACACGCTCGCATGTATGCCAATGTATATATTACGATAGTACATTGAACGCATTTTGGGGGTCAACGCTTAGCGGGGAGCTTCTAGAGCAACATCGGCTCTCCAAATCCTTAGCGGGGGGATTTGGGGGGGTAAAAATGTCGAGATCCCTATAGGGGTAGACCATTCAAAATCGGGTGCTGGCTGGCCTGCTCCGATTTTGAATGGTCTCCTATAACCCGCCTCGAATCTAGTATAGTCCCTCAGTTGCATCCTCAGGGATCTCATCGAGGACATAATGCTTATAAAAGGTCTCGATACTGGCATGACCGAGCACAAGCTGGCCAACGCGGGGATTCTTCCTGGCGAGCTCGGTGCCGACCAGACGCCGCAGGTCGTGCGGCTTGGCATCGGGAAGCCCGATCTTCACCGTATACCCCTTGATAATCTTCCAGGCACCCTGGCGAGTGAGGGGCTCAGCTGAGAGCCTGCTGTGCGAGTCCTCTCCTCGACCGTCAAAGCGAGTAAAGACGTAGGGGGAATCGACGGGGCGTGCTGCGAGCCAGGCTTGTATGGCGGTGTAGGCCTCCCTGGTCAAAGGAACGTCGCGGTACGCCGTCTTATTTTTCCCGCGCACCTCGACGACGTAACCGCGACCTCGCGGGCGGAGCCGGTTGCGCGTGATGTCGCAGATCTCCGAGATGCGCGGCCCGTTGCCGAAGGTGTGCAGGAGCGCCAGGTCCCGCAGCCCAAGCAGGCGGCTCGCGTCGGGCTGCTCGGTGAGCAGGCGCATCTCCTGGGGGGTGACCCTGACGCGCGCATTGGGCTTGAGGCGGTCCTTGAGCCCCTTGACGGAAACCCCGCGCACGCGGTTGAACTGGTCGAACGTCCCAGGGGGGATAAGCTTTTTCTCTTCCGCCTCCATCATCATGTGCCGGACGGCGGCGAGCATGCGGTTGATTGTGTTGGGGGAGAGCTGCTTTTCAACCATCTCTCCGGGGCTCTCTCTATCGGGGATCAGGTAGATGCGCTCCACCAAGTCGGTGCGCCACTGCGAGAAGATGGCCGAATCGAGGGCGCCCTGCGGGCTCCTGGCGAAGCGCAGGTAGTCGAAAAAATCCTCAGTATACTGCTTGCGGGTCGAGGGGCTGACAGTCCCCGCGATGATGGAATCGTTCCAGCCGAGGAGCTCGCTGGTGTGCCGCTGCTTTTCCGCGAGCGGCACCGCGTAAGAGCGATTGGGCGCCACGATAATGGTACGGCTCGTCTCGGCCAGTTGCATCTCCGTGCCTTTGGCATCTTGCATCGTATTTACCCTCCGTTGGCTTTAGGGAAACGAACGAAGTCAGAACATTCGTTCTATTTACTCTAGTTTTGTTGGCACTGATGGTCGGGGAGCGAGTTGTTTGCGTCACGGAGGATTTCTCGTGCGGGACTTCCACGGCACAATCCAGCTCCAGATCATCTTGCCAACGTGAGCCCGATCGACTAGAGAACCGAGCTGTTCGGGAATCACCCACAAATAGGTTGACAAAATGTGCGTTTGGTCAACCTATTATAGCCGAAAAAACCGGGGAGAATCAAGCCTCCTTTGTGGATCGCGACAACTTGTCGGTCAGGCCGGGATCTCACGATGAGCCACATGGCTTTCTCCTGGATAAATCACTTTGGCCCGAGGCAGCTCCTGTCCCGGGCTCTGAGTTCATCTCCATACGCTCTATCCTACCCCGGCACGCACATTTCAACAATCACGTCGTCCCAAGAGCTGCATCGAATGCACATACGAAACATATGTATGACAGATCCCCCCACTCTCTTAACTACCATACCAACAAATTATAGTATTCATGTAATATTTAGTTTTTGAGGAATCAGCAGCCTGATCTACCTGCTCACCTTCCGCTTCCGTATGGGTCTGACAGTGACCTTGCTCAGTCTGCTCACAGTTCTGGTCGTGTTGGTGGTGACCGCCAATCTGGGTGCGCTTCAGGGAGCGCAGGCTGTAAATTTTGGAATTCCATGGGTGATTTAGCCTCTTTCACATACCGATACAAGGTAGCGCGGGAGATCCCAGGGGTCGTACATATTTCTGGAAACGAAGCTAGACGACCGTTCACACTCTCCTCTCTCTCAATGGACGCGCAATAGGTCTGGCATGTGCAAAATCAGACAGGAAAGCTGTCCCAAAAAGGACGGTTCAACCCTCTTTCTTTGTGATGATCACAGGTGGTGGTCACGACAATAACATCTCCACTTCTAGAAAAGGAAAGAGGGAAGATGGCAACGAACATCCCATCAGGCTCTTTAGCAAATATCTTAACAAAGACTATTCCAACAGACATTCCATTGCAAGAACAGATTGATAGGTTTGTGACTCTGGGCCCACATTCCGCAGTTTAGGGAGAGAAAAAATAGAATTGTGAATACGCAGGACCAAGCAGGCGAAGAATCTGTTGATGAAGAGCTTGCAGGCCCAGGACGCGCGTTTGCCAGCGTGAGCCAACGCGGATATGCAAGAGATCAATGCCCTCAAAACACTGGAAAACCCAGCGCATCGTGGGGCGAGTGGTTGGCTTGTTCACCTGGTTAGGAACGGTTTGTTCCGTTGCCACCAATTGGCGACGCAGCAGGCACTCGGCCAAGCGGTACACCAGCAAACAGAGCACCATCACGAAGCGGAAGCGCAATCACCCGCTCTGGCTTCTTGACAAACACAGAGGAAGCCAGAAACACGGGATCTTTGAGAAAACGAAACCCACGCTCCACGCCTCCCTGCTCTTTATAGGTCGAGATCACCTGTTCATGAGAAAGGCGTTGGGCGTCGAGGATGTTGGTTGCCACGATGAAGGCCGCTTTCTTTCTGGCCAGAACCGTCACCTCTTGCTGATCCACCTCAAGTTGAGGGACCACATACCAGACCGTTTGATCCGGCGTGGCCTCTTGTTTGGGCCGGCCTCGTTGCTGATACTGTCCCTGTTCTTTCAAGGTGAACGTCGCCATCAACCAGGATGGTTTTCCTTTGAGCGCCTTTTCCCAGGCGTTTTGCGCATCCGTTTCGCAGGCAAAGGCCTGCTTGGAGAGGTGCCAGAGGCGTTTTTCCCACTCCTGCTGGGTTTTCTTCACCTGTTGCTCCATCTGCTCCTGTGTGGCTTGCACCTGGGCGTGCGTTCGCACGATCACCCACCGTTCCTTCCCTTGAGGCAACTCCATGGTGCGTACTACATATTCCCCTGACCCATCTGAGAGCGGTTGCCACCGCTCGTCCACTTCCGCCAGTGCGGTTTTCGCCGCTGAGGAGGTTTCGGGAACGCGACTGATCCACCAGATCTTGGCCTCGTTGTAGCTCTTCATATTGGCTTGGCTGTATCCGCCACTGTCAAAGACGGCTATGCGCTGTTCTTGCTCTTCTGGCAACTGTTCGCGCAACTGTGTCATCACCTCTTTCACTGCGGCACTCAGCTGCTCTTTATCGGAGCTATTGCCATCCAGCGGTCGCAAAAAGATGGGAAGATCTCCATCATGGGTGGTGGCGAGCGCGAGCATCCATTGCGGTGCGTTCGGCGCGATGATCCCGTGAATAGCCGTAGGTGATGGCTAACGGCACAGGATCTCCTTCCTCTTGGGTCGCGTAGTCTCCACAGACCGAGAACGAGGTCGTGTCTATGTGGAGGTGTTGTGCGGCAATGCCGAAGCGGCGACGGGCTTGCAACGCCAATCCGGCAAACAGCGTGGTCACATCATGCTCGTAGAGCCAATCTAGGGTGCGCCCCAAACAGTCGTCGTTGAGCATGTCCGCGGTGATCCCTTCGCCCAGCAAGTGCTCCACTGGCTTGTTCTCAAAATATTGAGGCACCAGGTACAGTTGTCGGAGGCTCCACCCAAGCCCATTGAGCACCATCGCCACCGTGGCCTTGCCTACACTCACGCTGCGACGGGTTTCTCCTGCCTGTTTATCAAGCCACTCCGCTATTCCCGCTTCCTGACACACCCCGGCCACGATCCCCAAATGATCCAGACGCTCTGTTTGGTACTCTACTTCTGCTGACATTTTTTCGCCCTTCCGCGTTTTTTCTTACCTTACTGGAAATCCTTTTTTCCGTCAACCCATCTGCGGAATGTGGGCTGGGGGCAGAATATGTCCCAGAAGAAATGGCGAGGCAAGTGAATAGCCACATCAAGCAACTTGTCGAATCTGGTGTCGCGGAATTCGCGTTGAAGGAAGATGAGCAGGCACCTGATTTCACGCTGCCCGGTGCGTTGGGCCAATCGGTGACGCTCTCACAGTTGCTCACGCAGGGGCCTGTCATCCTCATTTTCTATCGCGGCGAATGGTGTCCATACTGCAATCTGGAATTGCGTGCGTATCAGAAGGCTTTGCCGCAGTTCCTGGAACTGGGAGCAACTCTTGTCGCGATTTCTCCGCAGACACCAGACCACAGCCTCTCGACGAAGGAAAAGCACGAACTGGCCTTTGTAGTTCTCTCAGATATGGGCAATTGTGTGGCACGAGAGTATGGGCTTGCCTTCACGCTAGATGAGGCGGGACGAGCCTTGCATGCCTGGATTGGCGCGGACTTACCCGCGTACAACGGCGATGATTCGTGGGAATTGCCGGTGACAGGAACATTTCTCGTCGATCAATCCAGGACGGTTCGCCTGGCTTCTGTCGATCCTAACTTTTTTCACCGTCTTGATCCACCGGTAGTGATTGCGCGCCTCAAGGAGCTTATGAGCTCACATGATACATCCAGCAACTCCATACCAAAGAACGACCTTGCCTGACGAGCGGGGTAGCCTTCCGGTTCTATTCAGGGGTCATCATACTTTTATCGCGGAAAGTAGGAGACAAAAGTGTGATGACCCCTACTTCGTTTTGCCTGATAATGCGCCACGTGAAGGCATTGCTGAAGATGGCCATTTACGCTCTCCTCCCACGCGAATAGACGTACGATGGGTCGCATGGGCAAAATTCGATAGGAAAGCTGTCCCAAAAAGGACCCCTTCACCCTCTTTCTTTGTGATGACCACATGTGGTGGTCATGACGAAACTGTCTCTACTCCTAGGAAAAAGTATCACCTGATTGTGGAGATAAAATACTAAGGCAAGGTTCAATTTGGACGAATTGTACTTGACCGTTTGAACAGTCACACTAAGTGTCATCTTGAGCGAAGCGAAGGATCTGTCGCGATCGGCAGCGAGATGCTTCGCTGCGCTCAGCATGACAGAGCTGGATCTTGCTGTTGCTGAGGAACTGTCAAGTGCATTTGAACCTTGCCTAAAAAGGAAAATAGCATGAACATTGTCATTTTTGGAGCGAATGGTGCGACAGGTAAAATCTTAACGAAACAAGCCCTGGACTCAGGACATAGAGTGACGGCAGTGACTCGTCACCCGGAAGCCTTCCCACTACGAGACGTCCGCTTGAACGTGATGGGTGGAGACGTGTTCGATCTCGCGTTGGTTGAACAAGCGGTTGCGGGACAGGATGCCGTCCTCTCCGCTCTCGGTGTCCCCTTTAGTCGCAAACCGATTACGCTCTATTCGCGGGGCATGGCCCATATTGTGCAAGCCATGAAGCACTCCGGTGTTCGTCGCGTCGTCTGTGTGAGTTCAAGCGCTGCTGGTACGAACCACGATACTGGGGGTGGTTTCATCTTTGACAAAATTCTGCAACCGATCGTTATATCCACTCTTGGACAGACGACCTATGCGGATATGAAACAGATGGAAACGCTGTTGATGAAGAGCGAACTCGACTGGACGGTCGTCCGGCCCTCTGGTCTCTTTGAGACGCCAGCCGTCACTGACTATCAAGTGGCTGAAG
>WNFA01002152.1_pt1 | contig 16152 bp, 13 predicted proteins | sample 5400481 | NCBI WGS metagenome assembly WNFA01 (sample SAMN13153340, study PRJNA577476) | soil metagenome | isolation source: 120 cm saprolite under Douglas fir tree site 2 hole 1 replicate 2 | place: USA:California | collected 2015-04-18
GGCGAGGATGTGCGCGAAGGCCTCACCGCCGTGATCAGCGTCAAGGTCCTCGAGCCTCAGTTCGAAGGCCAGACGAAGGGCAAGCTGGGCAACGCCGAGGTGCAGGGCCACGTGTCGATCGCCCTGACCGAAGGCCTCACGCAGTACCTCGAGGAGAACCCGTCCGACGGGCGTCGAATCATCGAGAAGTCGCTGACCGCAGCACGTGCACGCGAAGCCGCTCGCAAGGCGCGCGACCTCGTGCAGCGCAAGAGCCTGCTCGAGTCGAGCACGCTGCCGGGTAAGCTCGCCGACTGCTCGGAGCGTGACCCCGCGCTCTGCGAGCTGTACATCGTGGAGGGCGATTCCGCCGGTGGCACGGCCAAGGGCGGGCGCGACCGCCGCACGCAGGCCATCCTTCCGCTGCGCGGCAAGATCCTCAACGTCGAAAAGGCGCGCCTCGACAAGGTCCTCACGTTTGAAGAGATCCGCAACCTCATCACTGCGATGGGCGCCGGGGTCGGCGACAACTTCAACATCGACAAGCTCCGCTACCACAAGATCGTGACGATGACCGACGCGGACGTGGACGGAAGCCACATCCGCACTCTTCTGCTCACCTTCTTCTTCCGCTACTTCCCCGATATCATCGACAGGGGCTACCTGTACATGGCCCAGCCGCCCCTCTTCAAGGTGTCCAAGGGCAAGCAAATCGTGTGGTGCCACTCGGAAGGCGAGCGCGACAAGGCGATGCGTCAGCTCGGCAAGAACGCGGAAGCGGCGCGCATGAAGGGTCTAGGCGAGATGAACGCCGACGAGCTTTGGGACACGACCATGAACCCGCAGACGCGAGTCCTGCTCCGGGTCCAGGTCGAGGACGTCGCAGCCGTCAACGAGACATTCGAGAAACTGATGGGCCCGGACGTCGAGCCTCGCAAGAAATTCATTCAGGCGCACGCCAAGAGCGTCCGCAACCTCGACATCTGAGGCAATGCGAATAGCAGTCGACGCCATGGGCGGCGACCATGCGCCCGCGCAGGTGCTGCAGGGTGCCTCGCAAGCGGCCGTGGAATACGGGATCGAGATTGTGGTCGTCGGTTCCCCCAACGTGATCCAGCCGCTGCTCGACAAGCATCCGCGTTTGACCCTGTGCCCCTCCACGCAGGTCGTCGCCATGGACGATCACCCGGCGCAGGCGGCTCGGTCGAAGCCGGATTCGTCGATGGCAGTGTCCGCGCGACTGTGCAAAGAAGGCAAAGCCGACGGATGGATGTCGGCCGGCAACTCGGGCGCGATCATGGCCACCGCGCTGCTCATCCAGGGTCGCATCAGAGGGGTGGAGCGGCCGGCCCTAGGCTCGATCGTGCCCATCAAGAACGGGTTCGCCTATTTTCTCGACGTCGGCGCCAACGTGGACTCCAAACCCGAGTACATGGTTCAGTTCGCGCTCATGGGCGCCATCTACGCGCGCGAGATGATGGGGCGATCCGCCCCTCGCGTGGGCCTTCTCAGCAATGGCGAGGAGGAGGGCAAGGGGGACGAGCTCGTCAGGGAGACGGCCCGCAGGCTGAACGGCACGATGCAGGGCTTTGTGGGTAACGTGGAGCCGAAGGATCTTTACGCAGGCAAGGTGGATGTGGTCGTCGCCGATGGCTTCGTCGGCAACGTCACGATCAAGATGGCGGAGGCGACTGCCGAGTTTCTTTTTCGGAGCCTGCGAGAAGAGATTCCACGCACGCTGCGCGGCAAGCTCGGCGGCATCCTCATCCGTGACGGAGTGCGCCGGCTGCGCAGCAGCATCGACTGGCGCGAGTTCGGTGGCGCGCCACTGCTTGGCATCGATGGGGTGGCGGTGGTGGCGCACGGACGCTCCGACGCCCGCGCCATCAAGAACGCCATCCGGGTGACCAAGGAGGCGGCAGAGAATCAACTCGTGCGTAAGATTCGGGCTGAGGTGGGCAAGTGAAAGAGAACGGGCGAGTGCGCGTCGTGGTCACCGGCATGGGGACCGTGAACCCACTCGGGAAGACACTGGATGAGTACTGGGACGGGCTGATCGAAGGACGCAGCACCGCGCGCATGGTCGAAGGGTCGTACTCAACGGAAAAGCTCAACACCAAATTCGCATGCGAGGTGCACGGATTCGACCCGAGCCTATACATGGACCGCAAGGCGGCCCAGCGCATGGCGCGCTTCTCGCAGATGGCGGTGGCCGCTTCGTCGATGGCGCTGGCTGATTCGGGCCTCGACCTCTCCAAGGAGGATGACTTTCGCGTCGGCGTCGACATGGGGACGGGAATCGGCGGCTTCATCGAGATGACCGGCGGCGCTATCTCGTACGCGACCAAGGGCAGGCTGAACCCCCTTTACGCGCCGATGATCATTCCCAACATGGCCGCGGCATCAGTCGCTATGGCCTTCCACCTTCGCGGCCCTAACACCACCGTGACGACTGCGTGCGCGGCCTCGACACACACCTTGGGCGACGCCACCAGGATCATCCAGCATGGCGACGCCGACGTGATGCTCGCCGGGGGTAGCGAAGCTTCGCTCTGCGAGGTAGGCATCTCGGCGTTCAACGCGATCCGCGCGCTGTCGACACGCAATGACGCACCCGAGAAAGCCAGCCGTCCGTTCGATCGCGATCGCGACGGCTTCGTGCCCGGCGAGGGTGCGGGCACGCTGATTCTGGAGTCGATCGACCACGCGATCAATCGCGGCGCGCGCATCTATGGCGAGGTGGTGGGCTTCGCGCTCACATGCGACGCGTTTCACCAGGTGGCCCCAGATGAGACTGGCGAAGCGCCGGCTCGTGCCATCACGCTCGCCCTCAAGGACGCAGGCGTGGCGCCGAAGGATCTCGATTACGTCAACGCCCACGGCACCTCGACCACGCTCAACGACGCCGGCGAGACCAGGGCCTTGAAGATCGCGCTCGGCGACGAGGCCTACAAGGTTGCGATCAGCAGCACGAAGTCGATGATCGGCCACCTCCTCGGTGCGGCGGGCGCGGTCGAGGCGATCGCGACCCTGCTGACCATGAATCGCGGCCTCATCCACCCGACCATCAATTACGAGAACCCAGATCCCCAATGCGACCTCGACTACGTGCCCAACGTGGCCCGCCGCAAGGATGTGCATATCGCCATCTCCAACGGCTTCGGGTTCGGCGGGCACAACGCAGTCGTGGTCTTGAAGAAGTACGAGGATTAGCTTGACCGACGACGCCACGACCGGAACCGTTCTTAATCGCAGCCTCCAGGAGGAGATGCAGACCTCCTACATGGAGTACGCGATGTCCGTCATCATCGCGCGGGCGCTGCCCGATGTGCGTGATGGTCTGAAGCCGGTCCAGCGCCGGATTCTTTACGCCATGCACCGCTCGGGTGCGACCGCGGGCAGCCGGCATCGCAAGTGCGCGGCATTCGTCGGCGACGTCTTGAAGCTGTACCACCCGCACAGCAACGACGCCGTTTACGACGCCCTCGTGAGGATGGGCCAGCCGTTCTCACTGCGATATCCACTGATCGACGGCCAGGGCAATTTCGGCAGCGTCGACGGCGATCCGCCGGCCGCGATGCGCTACACGGAGGCCCGGCTTTCCGGGATCACCGGCGAGCTGATGGCGGACATCGAGAAGCAGACCGTGGACATGAAGCCGAACTACGACGGCCAGGAGGAGGAGCCGACCGTGCTGCCGGCGCGCCTGCCCAACCTCCTCGTCAACGGAACGACCGGCATCGCGGTCGGTATGACCACGAACATCCCGCCGCATAACCTCCGCGAGGTCGCGGCCGGGGTAAAGCACCTCGTCGACAATCCCGAGGCCACGGGAGAAGATCTGCTGGCTTTCATCAAAGGGCCGGACTTTCCGACCGGCGGAATCGTCATGGGCACGGCCGGCATCAAGGCCGCCTATTCCACCGGGCATGGCCGCATCATCGTCCGCGCGCGGCACACGTTCGAGCAGGCGCCCAATGGACGCGAGCGGATCATCATCGACGAGCTCCCGTACGCGGTCAACAAGGCAACCCTGGTGGGTAAGATCGCCGAGCTGGTCTCGGAGCGGAAGCTCGAAGGGATCGCAGACCTCCGCGACGAGTCAGACCGCGACGGCATGCGCGTCGTGATCGAGCTCAAGCGCGAGGCCCGGGTGTTCACGGTGCTGAACAATCTGTACAAGCACACCACGCTTCAGCAGACGTTCGGCGTGATCATGCTCGCCATCGTCGAGGGACGGCCGGTCGTGTTGAGCCTGAAGCAGGCGCTGCAGCTTTTCATCGACCACCGGCGCGACGTCATCCTGCGCCGCACGCGTTTCGACCTCGAGCGGGCCCAGGAGCGCGCCCACATCCTCGAAGGCCTGAAGATCTGCCTCGACCATCTCGACGAGGTGATCAAGACAATTCGCGCGGCGGCCGACACCGAAGTCGCGGCAACCCAGCTACAGACGAAGTTCGGGCTGTCCGAGCGCCAGGCGCGGGCGGTGCTGGCGCTCACGCTGGGCCGCCTCACCAAGCTCGAGCGCGGCAAGATCGACGAAGAGTACGAGCAGGTGATCAAGACGATCGCCTACCTCGAGAGCGTCCTCGCGAGCGACCAGAAGGTCCGGCTTTTGATCAAGGACGAGATGGACGATCTCGTCAAAAAGTACGGCGACGATCGCCGCACCGAGATCACCGACCAGGAGCCGAACGAGCTGTCCGCCGAGGATCTGGTCCCGAAAGAGGACGTCGTCGTTACGCTCACCCACCGCGGGTATGTGAAGCGGCAGCCCCTGCGGGTCTTCCGGGCCCAGAAGCGCGGAGGGGTGGGCCTGAAGGGCGCACGGCCGACCGCCGGCAGCGACGCCCCGAGCGGCACCCGCGAAGAGGACTATGCCGTCCACCTGCTGACCACGCATACGCATGCGTCGATGCTCTTCTTCACTCAGAGCGGCCGCGTGTTCCAGCTGCGGGTGCACGAAGTGCCCGAGCGCGAGCGTCAGGCGAAGGGCGTGTCGGTCAACAACCTCATCGACATCGGACCGAACGAGCGCATCAGCGCAGTATTCGTGCGCCCGGAGACGGAGGCCGAAGCCCGGTACATGCTGATGGTGACCAAGAACGGATATATAAAGAAGACGGCGCTGGCCGAGTACGCCAACGTGCGCCGCAACGGCCTGATCGCGATCAACCTCCAGGAAGGTGACGAGCTCAACTGGGTGACACCGACCACCGGGTCCGACGACATCCTCATCGCCACCGCCCTCGGGAAGGCGATCCGATTCAGCGAGAAGGAAGTGCGCGCGATGGGTCGCGATACACAGGGCGTGATCGGCATCAAGCTGGGCAAGGGTGACAGCGTGGTCGGGAGCGCGACGGCGACGCCGGGCGGCGATCTTCTCGTCGTCACCGAGCGCGGTTATGGGAAGCGGACCCCGGTCGATGAATATCCCATGCACCATCGGGCCGGCCAGGGGGTGTTCACGCTCAAGGTGACGGACCGGGTCGGCAAGCTGGCCGCCATGCGGGTGGTCAGCGATCCGGAAGAGGAGGTGCTGATCATCAGCGCGAGCGGCATGGTGCTGCGCACCCAGGTCGGCGCCATCTCACGCATCGGCCGGCAGACGCAGGGCGTGATCGTGATGCGCCTGGCGCCCGACGACCAGGTCGTCGCCATCGCGCCGGTCGGAGCTCTCGAAGAAGGCGACGCCAAAGAGTGACCCAGGTCAACCTGGCTACGCTCGGGACGATCGGCATCTGGCTGCTGGTGGCAGCCGGGTTGGTACTGATTGCCGAGCTTGTGCTGATGGCGGTGTGGGGCGCGAGGATGAGCCGCCGAATGCTCGCGCTCAGCGAAAGCATCTCGAGCCAGCGAGCTGAGATTCAGGCCGACCTCGAGCGGGTCATGCGGGCGATCGAAGAGACAAAGGCGCTGTGGCGGCCCTACCGGCGGATCCTGCGTACGCTGAACCATCCCCTCCTACTGGCCGTGTTCGCGTCTATGCGGCGCCGGCGGGCGGCGCGGTGAAAGAGGTGCGGCCGACAGCACAGACTCCTGATGCGCCGGCGTCGAATGCCCGCACGGCCGCCAGGCAGGCCGCCGAGGATGCGGTCGAGCGGGAGCGGGCACGCATCGCCCGCGAGCTGCACGATGGGATCGCGACCGACCTCGCGGCGGCGATCTCGCTCTTCAAGACGCACATGGAGGGTCATCCCAAATTTGGCAAGGCCGGCGGCCCGGACGAGATCCTGGGCGACGTCTTCGGGATCCTGGAGCGGATGCTGAAGCAGGTCCGCGAAACGCTGGCCGAGCTGCGGCCGCGGCCGATCGGCCCTGAAGGCCTGCTGGGCGCCGTGCGCACGCAGGCGGACGAGTTCGCCCGCCTTTATTCGATCCGGGTCGAGATCTCGAGCAACGGAACCGAGGCCATGCTGCCGCCTCAGCAGCGCGAGGTCGTCTACCAGGTGGTGCGAGAGGCTCTCACCAATGTGAGGCGGCACTCGGGGTCGTCGATCTGCAGGGTCCGGCTGGCATTCGCGGCCAGGCCGTTCCTGATCGAAGTGGCCGACGAGGGGCGCGGCTTCAAGTCGCCAACGTCCGGCGGGTACGGCCTGGTGGGCATGCGGGAACGGGCGGCCGGCGTCGGTGGACGGCTGGAGGTGGTCAGCACCGAGGGCCGCGGCACCACGGTGTTCTTGTTCGGCCCCAACTAGCGCGAATTTACCAGGTCACAGCCGCATCTCCCGGCGTCGCGCCGGTACCTCGGGAAAAGACAGCGCCACCTCGAGGCTGACGATCCGCAGCTTGCGCGCGACGTCGTCCGCGATGATCTTGGCGCGGCGCTCGGGGACCTTGAGCGCGCGGGCGATCTCCGATTCCGACAGACCGTAGCTGAGCAGCTGCGCGACTTCGCTCTCGGTTGGATTCAGCCGCCCCAGTGGGCGGCGAAGCGCCTCGACCATCGGGGCGAGGGTGACTCCAAGGCTGCCCGCGTAATGGACGTCAGCCTCCGAATACCAGTGGTCGCGACGGCAGCCGACCGTGAGCAGGCCGACGGGCCGCTGACCGAGCTCGCCAACGGGCGCGTACAGGATCGCCGGCCAGTCGAGCTCCCAGTCGTAGCCGCTGGAAGGGTTCGGGTTCTCGATCACGGAGTTCACGACGACGGGCCTTTTTTCGTAGAGGGCACGCCGCGATAGCGGCGCGAGGGGGCGGCTCTGCAGAAAGCGGGGCGCGATCTCAGACGCCGCAATCGGTTGCAGCGATCCGGCCCGCAGATAGCCGAGTACCCAGCGGTCGTGGCACAGAGCTTCAAGGGCCAGTCCCAGCCGCCGCCTGGCTTCTCGGAGGTCTGGGAGCTGGCCCATGCTCAGAGGTTATGAGCGTCTTGCCGGCCTGACCTCACCAGGGGTTCAGCAGTTCCTCAAGAAACGCTGAACTACTGATAATTGCGGCGGGGATGGCGGCGTGACCGCAAAACTTCTTGTCGTGGACGACGAGCCTCGCGCGGCTGAGCTCACTGCCGAGCTGCTGCGGCGGGCCGGCTACACGGTGGAGGTGGCGGCCAGCGGGACCGAGGCCGTCGCCCGAGCGCGGTTGAGCGCGCCCGACCTGATGTTGCTCGACTACGAGATGCCCGACATGCAGGCCCCTGAGGTGCTCGATGAGTTGCGGTCGGGCGCGGATCGTGTGGCGTTTCCCGTGATCATCTTCACCGGAGCACGCCATTCTTCAAGCGACCAGGTGCTCGGGATCGAGCGAGGAGCGACCGATTACATCGTCAAGGGCACGGATCGCCAGGTGCTTTTGGCCCGCGTCCGCGGAGCTCTTCGCGAGCGCGCCACTGGGGATCGTGTCTTGGTCAGGGGCCGGTTGCGTATCGACACCGCCAAAGGTCAGGCGTTTCTCGCATCGAAGGAATTGAAGCTGGAGCGAAGGCCACTCCTGATGCTGCAGCTGCTGGCGGCGCGCGAGGGCGAAGCGGTAACGCGCGCCGAGCTGCTCGAACGCGTGTGGGGCAGCACTTTCAAGGGTTTCGAGCACAGCGTCGAGCAGGCCGCATACGAGTTGCGTCGCGCTCTCAAAGAACCAGGTTGGATCGAAACCGTACGTGGCATCGGATATCGGTTCGTCACCCAACCCTGAGCTGGCGGCTGCGCTGCACCGGCTGCGATCGACGCTCGCACGGCTGAAGGCCGAGCTCGAGCTGGCCGAGACTGACGGAGAGGCGCCACCAACCAAGAGGCTGCTAGACGACGTTCGCGAAGCGCTCGTCCACCTGAGCGCGGCCGAAGACGCGAGTCAGCTTCGCGGCTCGGTGCTGGTGGTGGATGACGACTCGCGACTGGCCGAGATCACCGCGCGCGGCCTCCGCCGCCTGGGATTCGACGCCGGCGCGAGCAGCTCGCTGCGCAACCTCAGGGCGCGCGAGGTCCTTGTCTTCGACCTCAGCCTCCTCGAGGCCCTCGACGCCGCAGCGCGCCAGGACATTCGGAGGAGCAGGCCCATAGTTGTCACCGGCGCGACCGACCCGGGGTCGCGGGCCCTGGCCGCCAGCCTGGATGCGAGCGACTACCTCGTCAAACCAATCGAGCTAGACGAGCTGGCTGCCGCGATCAACCGCCGAATGGCGGAAGAGTGAAGGTGAACACGTGTTCGCCTGCTGAGATCGCGTATTGCGGCGTTTTGGCCCCAGCTTTGGTAGGGTGACGTCGGTCTTCAACGTCTGCGAACGCTAAAAGGAGACCGGGGGCTAAGTGTCACGCATCCATCGCTACATGACCCATGTTGTGGTCCTCGCCATAGCGATGGCCATTTTCAGCTACAGCGCCATGGACCGAAACTTCTTTCCGAACTTCCACGCGGGTCCAGTTCCCGCTGCGGCCGCGTACGAAGGAGTTGCCGTCGGCGACTTCTCACTCGGCCGTGACAGCGTCATCATCAAACCGATTTCCGTCCCGACGTCACCGCTCGTAAGCCGCGCTCCGATCGTGCACATCATCGGGCGCGATGACACTCTGGAGAGCATCGGCCGACAGTTCAACCTTTCCTGGAGGGAGGTCCTCTGGTCGAATCCAGGCCTGCGCATGCCGCTCACCGTGGGTCGGCTCATCAAACTGCCCCCGGTGCCGGGCGTCGTGGTCGTCGTCAGGACTGGGGACACGCCGGCGAGCCTCGCCACCAAATACGGCGTTGATGAAACCATCTTGCTCGGCTTCAATGGTCTTCGCGGCCCTCAATTGACGCCGGGCTCGGTGCTTGTCATTCCCGTCGATCCAGCCCAGGGTCCGAACCTGAGCACAGGTGTGCGGGCCGACCCGGTCGGTGCCGGCCAGTTCCTATGTCCGATCGCTGGCGCTCGCATCATTCAGCAGTTCGGGCCAACGTCGTTCGCTGTCGAACCGCCCTTCGGCGGTTATCTGCATTTTCACACTGGCATCGATTTGCTGGCGGGCTACGGCACACCGATCGTCGCGGCTGCGGGTGGAAAAGTGACTGCAGCCGGTGACGCGGACTACTTCGGGACCCGCGTTGAAGTCACTGACAGTTTCGGCCTCGTCGAGGTTTATGCCCACATGTCGTTGGTGAACGTAGCCCAGGGGCAGGAAGTCCAGCAGGGCAAGACGATTGGCTTTGTCGGCAGTACGGGTCTCTCTGTCGGCTCACATCTGCACTTTCAACTCGAAGTCGGTGGCCTGCCAACCGCCCCAGGGCCATTGATCGGCTGTTAGTCTCCGCCGCGGGAGGATGCTGGCGGGCTCACCGCCAGGTCAGCCTGGAAATGGAGGCAGTGTCACCCCCTGAAGACTGCCTTGCGACGGTTGCCTTCGTAAATGAGTTGGCCTTGTGCTCGCGCACGACTGTCTGCTATATGAAACTGACTCGATCCTCGGTATCCGGATTTGGTCCGATCCGGGGATCGCTCTACGCGGCGGTGACTAGGAAGTCGTGCCCTAATGGCGGGACGCTCGTTATTGACTCTGTGGCATGGCGCTTGGCCGTGGTGACTCTTGTTGTGTTGGAGGCTGCCTGCACTACCAGCCAGCCTGGACAGGTGCAAATTCCCACCAGCACCGCCTCAGCGACTCCGGCGGCCGGCGCGTTTGCCAGCCCTTCCTTAGCGTCGACTCCCACCCCCACGGCGACGGCCGGATCGCAACCCGCTTTCGGGGTTGTCTTCGGCAGCGGACCTGGCGGGCAGTTCTTGACCATCGTCGGGTCTGACGCCAAGATCTACGGCCAGGTTTCTCCTCGCAATCGCAGCGGTGGATTCCTTGACATCCCGTCAGTTTCGACCTCGAACACTTCGGCCTACTACCTCGATGGAGATTCGGCCCTTATGCGACTCCGGCCTGGCAGTGCACCGGAGCATGTGCGCGATTTATCAGGCACCGCAACCGTAGTCTCCGTATTCGCTGTCAGCCCGGACGACCGGCGTATCGCGATTGCCGTATTGACTTACGCCGCCGCCAATGTCGGGTCGAGCTATCAGCGGATGACCCTTTACGTGGAAGATCTCGACGGATCGCATCACGTCGATCTCTTTTCGACATCCACCGTCATCGAATGGCCCGTGGGCTGGCACCATGGGGACCTTGTCATCGCCGTCGGTGTCACCGTGTTGCCAGTTGGTGGTCGAAGCTTGGTCCCATACCCGTACTTCGCATTCGGCGGTATCCACGTGGTCGACGCGGCGACCGGCATCCGTAAGGCCAGCCTGTGCGGCGGCTTCCCGGCCGTTGGGATCGCTACGCCGGCGGGCGTCCTGTGCGCCGAAGGAAATGGGGTGGGGCCTACCAAAGTGACCCCCGTGCCCATTGCGGAATCGGACTGGTCCGGGAAAGAGACGGCGACAGGGATGAGCTGCATCTACGGCGCTCTCCAACCATCAGGTGAGGAGATCGCCTGCGATACGGGCACTGGCGGCGTGGTCTTGAGCGCCGGAAGCCTGCGGCCATTGCCGACGCCATCGACCGGCCGTGATCCATTTGCGCCCCTGCTCTGGGTAGGCCACAACCATCTTCTGGTTAAGTCGCCGTACACCGGACCGGTGCTCCTCGACATCAACACGGGTGCAACGCAGACGGTCGACACGCTCGTGGATTGGACTGTCGGAGCCATCCCAGGCGGGCTCTAGCCTGGAAACGGGGGCAGAGTAACGGTGAATATTGCCCCGTGGCGGTTGCCTTCGTAACTTAGGGTCCCTTGATGCTCCCGCACGATGCCATATGACATGAACAGGCCGAGACCTGTGCCGCCCTCCTTGGTCGTGAAGTGCGGCTCGAACAACCGGTTGCGCTGGTCTTCCGAGATACCGGGGCCGTTGTCCGCGATGCTGAAGTAAGGCCATCCGTTTCCCCGCCTGCCAGTGGTTGCCTCAACCCTACCGCCCTGGTCGACAGCATCGATGGCGTTGTTCAGCAGGTTGGTGATCACCTCGCGCATCAGCAGCGGGTCTGCGCGCACGTTGACGACGTCCGGCGTCTCGCGAGTTGCGAGTTGGACTTCCTTCGCCCGCGCTCGCGGCCGAGCCATCCCGAGACTGCGAGTCACGAGCTCGTTGAGGTCGACAGGGTCGGTGGCGTATGTCACACGGGGCGTTGCGCCCTGAGAGAGGCTCCGCAGAACGGTGACCGCATCATTGGCGGCTGCGGTCGCGGTTTCGAAGCTTTCTCGGTCGACGGGGTCGAGGCGGCGAGTGTCGATCTCGCGTAGATAGCCCAAGGCGTTAGCCATGTGGTTCCTGAGGTTGTGCACGACGCCCTCGACGGCTCGGCTGTGGAAGAGGTGGCGGTCGGCGTCGGAGAGCTCGGACTCCAGGACCCTGCGCACGCGTCTGCCGGCGATGGTGTCGGTGAGTGCGAGCGAGAGTACGCAGACAATGGTGGCCAGGAGGTATCCGAGTAGCGAACCATCGAGTACATAGCTAATCAGCAGCGATGCAAGTGCCATGTAGGCAAACGCCGCAAAGAAGGATCGAGTGAAATTCAGCCGCGCGATATTGCGGACTGATTCGGCCCGCAACAACGACAAGCCGACGGCGACCACTATCAGATCGGTAACGCCCAGGGTAAGAAGAACAAGGACCCGTGGAAAGAGCGCGAGGTGGTCGGCCACCCGCAACTCGGACGCGACGGTAGCCGCCACAGAAGCCATCGCAGCGTAGAAGACCGCATTCACCAGAGTTGCTCGAATGCCACGTGGCAGTTGGCCGAAACCAATCGCCAAAGAGATGATCGTGGCATCGAGGGGGTTTGTCAGAATTACGGTCGCACCCATTGCGACAGCACCAAGAGTCAGGTGCCCTCGGTCCAAGCGGACATCTGCTCTGTTGAGAGCTATAGACACAACGAATAGGTACATCACTTCGACCACGTCGTCGGGATGAGAAGCGTCGTACGGGCGATCCCAAATGTTGGTAACGACTACTCCCAGCCCGAGGAGCCCCAGATAGCCGTAGGCAGCGAGAGACCGATTCAAGGTGTTCTTGCTAAGCTGCGCGCATCGCGAAAGCTGCGTCGGATCGTAAGGAGTACCGCGTGCTCGTCGTCGACGACAGCGTGCTGCCGCGCGCTGCCGCCCGCACGATGCTCGGGACCGCTACTGGCCTGCGTCTGGTTGGGGAGGCGTCGTCAGGAGCGGAGGCTCTCCAGGCGATGAGCAGGTTCAAACCAGACCTGGTCTTGATGGACGTCCATATGCCCGGCATGGATGGAGCGGCGACGACCGCTGAGATCATGGCGCAGTTCCCCCACGTAAAAGTCATCGCCTGGACTGTATCGGAGTCGAGCGACGATCTCCTACGAATGATGCGAGCCGGCTGCTCGGGTTACGTGCTCAAGGACGTCGGCCCAGCTGAGCTGCAGCGGGCACTTTGGTCTGCCGTCCGAAGCGAGAGCCCCGTGCCGCGGAAGATGATCCCAGACGTTCTCAGGCGGGTAACCGAACAAACTCCCCTGTCCCAAGGCACGAGTACGGTGGCGCTCACATCCCGGGAGATGCAAATCCTACGAGGTATCGCCAAGGGCATCCCGACCAAACGGCTGGCGCAGCAGCTCGGCCTCCGGGCGCCCTCGGTCGAGACGCATCTCCACAATCTGTTCCGGAAGCTAAACGCTGCCAACCGTGGCGAAGCCGTGAGTACTGCCCTGAAGATAGGACTCATCACGTTGGGTGACTTCTAGATCCCAAGTTCTTGCTCATGGATTTCCATGGGCGGTACCCATTGATCCCCATGACGCCGCATGAAGGGAATTGACGATACCCAACGGAGGTCCTAGTCGTGAGACTTGATCCAATGACATGGTCGCTGCGGAACTCGAAAATCTAGGAAGAGAGGGGGAAAATCTGTAATGGTGCGTATATTCAGGCGCTTGCTTCGGACCGGGAACAAATCGCGCGTTGTCGGGATGTGGGTCTTCTAGACGAGGCTGTTTCGCGCCTCGTGTAGGGTCTATGACTGTTAAGGCTTGAGGCTTTTGACTTAGGACCTCATCCTTGGGTCCTCGGTCTAGAATTCGAAAGCCTTGCCTCCGTTCCGCTCGCTTCCTTGGTCGGCCCGGCTCTACCTTGCTGGAGTAATTGCGGTCGGTGCCGGCCTGGTTATTCTTAGTTGGCTGGTTCGACCGGTTCCAACGGATCAACTGCCAGCCTTGCTTTACCTCGGCATTGGTACGCAGATAGCGGCTCTGCGCCCGATTCCCTGGAAGAGCGGTCACCAAATGGTCCACGATCCATTGCTAATCGCCACTGGGCTTCTAGCGCCTGGGGCCGGCGTCGGAACGGTGGCCTGGTTGGCCGTGTTCGACGGACGAGTGCCCGGCCGCACAATCCATTGGTGGGCCTTCCTATTCAATCGGGGGATGTCGGCGTGCGCCCACGTCATACCTTCGATGGCGGTGGCTTCAATAGGAGAGGGAACTTGGTGGGCCCTGCCAGTTCGAACAGTCCTATACGTGTTCGCTGCCGTGGGCTTGAACTACCTGATAACAGCTATTGGAATGTCGTATGTCAGAAAGACTCCGCTCTGGACGACGGTCTTCGAAAATGTTGGGGCGCCCACCCTCATCTCAACACTGGCCCTGAGTTTCGCTGGCGGGATTATCTTCATTCTGCTCAAGTTCCCCGGTGGTGTCGGTTACATCATGGCGCCGGGTTTGTTTGGGTTTCTGCTGGCGGCGCGCCGCAACGTTGCCGACGCACAGCGTCAGGGGGAGCTCAAGGATCAAACCCTCGATCTAGCTGCCCAGGCGCTGGACGCGCGGGATCGCTACACCGAGTCCCATTCGATACGTGTCTCGGAGCTTTCGGGACGATTAGGCGAGCAACTGGAACTAGGAGACCGGGAGTGCGAGCTCATCCGCACCGCGGGTTCGCTGCATGACCTGGGGAAGATCGGAGTACGAGACGACATACTCAACAAACCCGGTCCGCTGACGGAAGAAGAGTGGGAGATCATGAGGCGGCATCCGGACATTGGCGCTGACATGATCGCCCAACACTCCGCATTGGCTGAGGTCGCCCCGCTAGTACGTCACCATCATGAACGGTGGGACGGTTCTGGTTATCCAGCTGGTCTCAAAGACGATGTGATCCCATTTGGAGCCCGGATCTTGGCAGTAGCAGACTCTTTTGACACCATCACGGGCCCCCGCCTTTATAGACAGTCGTTGATGACGCCGATAGAAGGAGTCGAGGACATCAGCCGACGAGCCGACCACTGGTACGACCCCAACGTGGTCGACGCGCTCCGCGAGCTTCATGGCCTCAAACCACTCGAGCTGGCCAACCGAACCGAAATCCCCCGCCGCATCACCAGCTTGCGTGTGTTGCGCGCGAATCCCTGGTTTAGCAGTTTGCTCACGGCGATCGGGATTTCGTCCATAGGCGACCCGCTCACGCAGGTGGCGACGCTGGTTTTGATTTACACGGCCACGAACCACGACGCGCGATTCGTGGCCCTCGCCTTCATCGTGCAAGCCCTGGCCACAATTCTTATGAGCAGTGTCCTTGGTGGCGTCGCTGACAGGCTGCCCCGTAAGCCACTGATCGTGACGTTGGAGTTGCTTCGAGCCGCAATCCTGGTCGCCACGCCGGCTCTCACCCAGGTTGACAAGGCAGTCGCTCCAGCCGGCAATCGGTGGTGGCTCATCATCCCCATTCTGTTTGTTCTAGCGTCGATAAACGCAGTAGTTCAGCCAGCGCGCCAGGCGGCGATCCCGGGCCTAGTGCCAGCCGGCCAGGTTGGAAAGGCCAATGCCCTTTTGGTAGGCACAACCATGCTTGCCGGCGCGATTGGGTACGCGCTGGCGGGTGCAATTTTGACATTGTCGCAGTCGTCACTCATGGTCTTGTTTCTTGCGGACGCAGCGACCTTCGCGGTTGCCGCTGCGATCGTGCTCGGCATCCCAAGCCTAGGTGGGGGCGGGGTTGCTGCACGAATCTCAGGCGCTTTGAGACGAACGTGGTCCATCGTGTCTGCAAGGCCTCATTTGGTGATCGGCACACTTGCGGCGTTTCTGATCCCGATGTCATTTCCAGCGCTTCTAGCGCTCGCCTACCAAATTTCGGCCAACGGTGGCCAGACCTATTCGATCCTGGAGGTCGTTCTTTCGATTGGTGTATTCGCGGGTTCCATTGCTGTCGGTAGGTTCGCCGCAATCGGCACCATGCGTACAGTCGGCGCGGGGCTGTTTCTTACGGGCGCATTCTCAGTGGCGATTTGGATGAGGCCGCCGTTGGAGTTGATCGCCCTGTTTCTATTTGTGGCGTCCATTGGAAACCCAATCTATGCAGTAGCCAATCAAACGGCGTTAATGGAAGCGGCGGACGCCTCCAACCGAGGCAGCGTAATGGCAACTCGGTTCGGTCTGGTGCAGACTGCTAGCATTGCGGGCACCGCGGCGGGTGGGCTGATTGTGGCGGCATTTGGACTGTCCGGCCCATTTGTCGCCTACGGTGTCCTTGGGGTCGGACTCGTATTGCTGGCTCTGTACGCCCTGGCTGCGGGGCGCAGCACGGTGAACCCGATCCACGGCGCCGCCTACGAGGAAGCCCAGGTTCGGGCGGCCGCGGCGCACGGCCCCGGCCAGGTCACTTAACGCCGCTGTAAAGCGGTTGTGATGGCGTTCGTGATCGTCATACTGCGGTGATTGCGTAACGTTCGTCCCCCGAGCCGCGCGAGAGGCA
>WNFA01002154.1_pt1 | contig 16151 bp, 12 predicted proteins | sample 5400481 | NCBI WGS metagenome assembly WNFA01 (sample SAMN13153340, study PRJNA577476) | soil metagenome | isolation source: 120 cm saprolite under Douglas fir tree site 2 hole 1 replicate 2 | place: USA:California | collected 2015-04-18
TCTTCGGCATTTAAGATCGCCGTTACGATAGGGATCCCTCGCTTTGCTCGAGAAGGTTTTCTGTCTCGAGCGTAAGCGAGAGAACCCTACTCCGTTCCAGAGGCATCCTGAAGATGGCAGGGATCCCTCGCTTCGCTCGGGATTTCAGAAAAACGCCCTACTTTGCCGTAAACGTAGCCGGACGCTTGTCCACGTATGCGGCCAGGCCTTCCTTGGCGTCTTCGCTGGCGAAGAGGCGCTGTTGCAGTTCGCGCTCAATGGCCAACGCTGACTCCATGGGAATTTCCCAGCCGCTCTGTACTGAACGCTTGATGTTGCCGACGGCCTTCGCGGCTTTGTTCGGCGGTGTGAACTGGCGCGCATACTCCATGATGTTTTCCATGAAGTTGTCGCGCTCGTAAATGTCATTGATGATGCCGTACTCTTTGGCTTCTTCGAACGTGAAGGTGTTGCCGGTGACCATGAGTTCAATAGCCTTGCTCTTGCCGACCATGCGGCTGAGACGCTGCGTGCCTCCGGTGCCGGGCAGAACGCCGAGATTGATTTCCGGAAGACCGATCTTTCCGGCATCGCGGCGAGCAATACGGATGTCAGCCGCCATGGCGATTTCCAGTCCGCCACCAACGCAGTGGCCATTGATGGCGGCGATCACCAGCTTGGGTGTGTGCTCCAGGCGCAGCAACATTTCATTGGCGTGCAGGCAGAAGTAATACTTAAAAGTGGGATCCACGCTGGAAAGCATCTTGATGTTGGCTCCCGCGGAAAAGAACTTGTCGCCGGCGCCGGTGAGGAGCAGAACATAGACGTTGTTGTCCATGCGCGCCTTGAGGATGCACTCGTCAAGCTGCCGGTTCATTTCATAGGTGTAGGTGTTCGCCGGCGGATCGCACAGTTCAATGATTGCGATGCCATCTTCAACGCGATAATTCACCAGGGTCTTGGTTTCACTTGCTGTGGTTGTCGCCATGGTTCATAGCTCCTTGAATTTCCAAATTCGTTTGTTGCACAGCCCGTGAGGGCCGGATTTAAATTCTGGTTTTGAAAGCTTTGTTCTTCACAACTCTGTTTCGCGAAACTTTGGACCTGGCGTCCTGGTCATGGAGCACGCCATGCAGGAAAATATCCGCCATCTCGCGGGCCAGGGCTTTAGCGCCCGCATCAGAGCGGGGATTATGCCAGGTGTAAATCCAATTGATCATTCCAAACAGGCTGAGCACGGCCAGCCGCCCCGAGAATTCTAAACCTTGAGCGCGGCCCAGATCCTCCAGCAGGTCAAAACAAATGCGGTAGTATTCACGCTTGATCGCGCGAATTTCCGTTCCCCGCCCGTTCTTTAAAGTTTCATCTTCATGCGTGAGCACCTTCATGGCTTCTTTATTGGCAAGAAAATATTCCAGATGGTTCTCTATAAAGATGCGGACCCGCTCTTCCGGATCATCGGACGCCGCGAGCCGCCGTCTGACCTGGTCAATGATGGTGCGAAAGGAGTGCTTCTGGATGAGATACAGGAGCTCTTCTTTGGAAGAGAAGTAATGATAGAGTCCGGCCACGGACATGCCGCAGGCCCGGGACAGGTCGCGCATGGAAGCACCTTCATAACCCTTGTCGCAGAAAATCCGGGCTGCATGCTCCAGCAGCCTTTCCATCTGATTCTCATAGCGCTTGCCGTTGGATTGACTACCGGCGGATTGACGATTGGGGGATTGCGCATTGAAGCGACGGCCCGCGCGTGGCTTGCGCACGCCGGATGACACAACGGAAGACCGGGTATCGAGGGGAACCAGGGACATGACGTCTTACCGAACGTTCGTTCGGACGCTTTTATTATGCAAGCGGTTGCATGCCTTCGTCAAATCCAGAACATAATTCTTGCCGGGTGCTCCGCCGCATGGCATTCGACCAGGAAAGCTGAAAAGGAACCCGGGACCTGCTGGTATTTCACGACTCTGGCTCGGTTATTAAGCTGCCATAGGCTTTTTCTGCGAATGCAGGTTGCGGCGGCTTGTCTCCTTAAAAACCCTCAACTTCTAAAAGCGGTGCTCCGAAAACTGTTCCACAGCGAAAAATTCAGTGTCTTACCAATCAGAGTAACTTGAGACCAGCACTTAGTAAGTAGACAGGAAAGCTGACGCATTCGACGGAAGAGTTTGGGATTCTGGTCCCCCATCAGGAGCCCTTTAGGTCAGCCGGCCGGTTCAATGAGTTACTCAGAAGACCCGCAGGACTCAGGGTCACACAAAAAAAGAAGTCCACCTAAAGGAGATTTGTAATGAACTCGAACACCTGGAAAACGTTTGCACAGTCGGCCGGCAAGGCCATGGTTGCGGTCATTTTAGTAGCAGGGCTGGTATTCGCTGTGGGATGCGGCGGCGGTTCCGCAGCAACGGCTGCGGCACCAACCCCAACACCGGCACCGGCCAATAGCGCCGCTGCTCAAGTTCGCTTTGGCGACGCGCCGGCAGACAGCGTGATTTCTTTTGAAGTCACCGTTTCAGCCCTTACTCTTACGCCCAGCGGTGGCGGCGCAGCGGTGAGCATTCCGGTGGGCGCAAACAATCGCCTTGAACTCAGCCACGCTTCCGGAAAATTTGAACCGTTCGCTCTGGGCAATCTGCCACAAGGAACTTTCACAGCCGCCAATCTTACGCTGGCGAACGCTGAGCTGACTTTCCTGAGCAGCACGGGCACACCTGTTCACATCAACGGTCCGGCCAGCGCGCAGATCACGGTTCCCCTGAGTCCGGCACTGACCATCGGAGCATCTCCGCTGGTGATCAGCATTGACGTCAACCTGGCCAACTCTGTGACTCTGGCTGGCGGTGTTATCAACGGCATCGCTTTTGGCCCAACTTCATTCACTATCACCGCCAAAGCGCCCGGCGCACAGGCGAATCAGCAGGATGATGACGGCGAAATTGAAGACGTACGCGGCACAGTGACTTCAGCCACGGCAAACAGTTTTGTCCTCTCGGTTGGACAGACCAAGTCTTCACTCACCTTCAGCTTTGACTCGACCACACAATTCAGTGACGGCGTGACGGCTGCGACACTGGCCAACCAGATTGTGAAAGTGGAAGGCTTCACCAAGGCAGACGGCAGCCTGTTCGCCAAAGAAGTGGAAGGTCTGGAATCAGGCACCGGTTCTGAAGTCGAATCCCTGATCACCGCAATCTCCGGCACCACGTTGACCATCAGCGCGGATGACGGCATCGGCAACGGCATGGATGACACCAAGGTCGGCGCCAGCTTCACGGTGAACATTGCAGGCCTTGCAGCCAGCAAGTTCAGAGTGGATAGCGGCAACGGCTTCGGAGCCACGATCCCGAACACGCTCTCCTTCGGGCCGACCACGATCCACCAGGGTCAACGCGTGGAAGTGGAAAGCAACGCAGCGGTACCGCCAGCGAACGGCAGCATCACTCCGGACAAGATCAAGCTGCAGCAGCAAGGCGTATCCGGAACCGTGGCGAACCTGGGCGCAAACGGCAACTTTGATCTGAACCTGGCGGCTGATTCGCATCTGAGAATCATCTCCGGACAGACGTTGGTACACGTGATCAAGTCGGCTTCCACGGACATACGTAAAACACCAGCGAATGGCGCTGCTGCTCAGGTCCGCGGGCTCCTGTTCTGGGACGGCACGGCATGGCAGATGATCGCCCGCCGCGTTCGGTAAGGCTTAACTAGCTCGCGCCATCGTTACACGTTCATTGTTTGACAAGCCCGGTCGCAGCCAACTAGCTGCGACCGGGAATTTCATTTGCGTCGCTTCGCTCCAGACCGCTCAGATGTATGGTTTTGTTGCCGTCATCGCGGACGCTCCTGTTGCAGCGGGCTCGGCGCGCAAGTCGGCCTGTCGTTTTGTACTAAACCGCCGGTGAGTATGGTGCGTGGTTACAGCACGGAGGCTCCCATTGCAGCGGGCTCGGCGCGCAAGTCGGCCTCGCCCTTCCGGACTAGTCACTTATTTGCAGCCGTCCCTGCCCGGAACGTAACCGCTTCGGTCCAAACCGCTCGGCTGAATGAAACGGCTGGCGGCACTGTGGAGGCTCCTGCTACAGCGGGCTCGGCACGCAAGTCGGCCTCGCCCTACAACATAAATACCCCACAGCCAGAATGGTCGCGCGACTTTTGAATTTCATCGACAACATCAGGGCGATTTTATCGCAGGGCATCTCCGCCCGTTTGCGGGCAATCCAATCCTAGTTGCTTGCATTCATTCTTACCCACAGAGGAAATATTCATGCCCAACTTCGTGAAAGACGTTGAAGATATCCGCAAGCGTGCCCGAGAGAAGATGGAAGAGGGCGCTGTGACGTCAACCTACAAAGGTGATGTGGACAAAACGATCCAAATCCTGAATGAAGCGTTAGCGACTGAGATTGTCTGCGTGCTCCGTTACATGCATCACTACTTTATGGCGACAGGAGTGCACGCCAGGACAGTAGCCGATGAATTCAAGGAGCATGCCGACGATGAACGCGAGCACGCTGACATGTTGGCCGAGCGCATTCAGCAGCTCGGCGGCAAGCCTGATTTCAATCCCAGGAACCTGCTGGAGCGGTCCATATCACAGTATGTTGAGGGCGAGACTTTGGCAGAGATGATCAGGGAAGACCTGATTGCCGAACGTACGGTGATTGAGGTCTACCAGGAGATGATCCGGTACTTCGGCACCAACGATCCCACCACGCGAAGCATTCTGGAGCACCTGCTGAAAGAAGAGGAAGACCATGCCAGCGATCTGGCGGACCTGCTTTACATCACCAATCCGGAAACCGGCAAAACCGAAGGAGAAGATCCGGCAATCGAGGACCTGCCGCGGCCTAAGGCCAACCAACCGCAGGCGAGCCCGGAAGAGGCGGCTGTTGATGAGGAAAAACACAGCAAGGACAAAGCGAGCATTCTGAAACAACTGCGCAAGATGGGCGGTAAGAAGAGCGATCGGGCGGCGTGAGGAAGAAGCAATTGGCAAATGGCAGTTAGTAATTGGTAATTGGTAGTTGCGAAACACCAAAAGTTTCACGATTCAATCATGTGTCGCCCCTCCGGGGCTCAATCTCTTGTTGAAGCGTACCCACCCTTACGGCGTCGCATTCGCTCGCCTTAGGGTGGGCTAACTTGTGGTCGCGCCTACGGCGCTCTGTGCATGGGTAAGCCGGAAAAGAATGGAAGATTGCGATGCCAGGAAATTCTGGCACCTTGTTCAGACTTGGTTCTCGCACAATTCTTTCGGCGCAGCTGAAGTGGTCGCGCCTACGGCGCTCTGTGTATGGATAAACGTATGGGTAAGCAGGAAAAGAATGGAAGATTGCGATGTCAGGAAATTCTGGCACCTTGTTCAGACTTGGTTCTCGCGTAATTCTTTCGGCGCAACTGAAGTGATCGCGCCTTCGTCGGTCGGGATATGACAGCCCAGGAGCAGCCGCAAAATTCGAGCTCCCGGCGATTTTGCCGGGCTGACGGCCGAGGGCTTTCTCCGGCGCTGAATGCCGAGTGCTGACGACTGAGTGTTCTTCCAAACCTATTTCCCCGTCGCCACCCCGTTACCACTTGCTTCGGCGCCTTCAACGCCAAGTTGCGTGAGGATGAAGGCGTAATCGAATGCCACTTCCTTGAATCGGTCATAACGCCCCGAAGCTCCGCCGTGGCCTGCGCCCATGTTGGTCTTGAGCAGCAGCACGTGCTTGTCATCTTTCAAAGTGCGCAGCTTGGCGGTGTACTTGGCCGGCTCCCAATACATGACTTGGCTGTCATTGAATGAGGTCTTCACCAGAATCGCCGGATACGCCGCCTTCTTCAGATTGTCATACGGTGAATACTTCATCATGTAGTCGTAAGCAGGCTTTTCGTTGGGATTTCCCCACTCCTCGTACTCGCCAACAGTAAGCGGAAGTGAAGCGTCCAGCATGGTGTTCATCACGTCGACGAACGGTACGTGAGAGACAACAACTTTGAAGAGATCAGGACGCATATTGGTGACGGCGCCCATCAAGAGTCCGCCGGCTGATCCGCCTTCAATGGCGATTTTGTCACGCGACCCGTATTTGTTCGCCACCAGGTGCTCAGTTGCGGCGATGAAGTCAGTGAAGGTGTTCATCTTGTTCATCATGCGACCCGCATCGTGCCAGGGCTTGCCCATGTCACCGCCGCCACGTATATGCGCATAGGCCATCACCACGCCACGATCGAGCAGAGATAGCCGCGTTGGGCCAAAACTCACCGGGACGATAATTCCGTATGATCCGTAGCTATAGACATAAAGCGGATTGGATCCGTCCGCCTTCTTCATGTCTTTGCGATACACGACAGAGATGGGAATTTTAACGCCGTCTTTAGCTGTGGCCCAGACGCGTTCAGATGCGTATTTAGTTGCATCGTATCCGCCGGGAACCTCTGTCTGCTTCAGCAGTGTGGAGGTGTGCTTCTCCACGTCATAATCAAAGACTGATGCAGGCGTGACCAGTGACTGGTAGCTGTAGCGAAATGTTGTGGTCTTGAATTCACGGTTCGTCTGCGGATTGGCCATGTAGACCGGCTCCGGGAACGCGATGCGCTTCTTCTCTCCGCTGGCCAGATTCACGATGGTCAGTTCCGGCAGAGCGTTCTGGCGTTCTTCCAGGACATAGAAGTCTTCAAAGACGTCTATGCCGTTGAGCATCACATCCGGACGGACGGGCACAATCTCTTTCCAGTTCGCAGCCGACGGTGCGCTCACGGGTGCAGTCACCAGACGGTAGTTGCGGCCTTTGTCATTGGTGCGGATAAAGAACTGGTCGCCGTGATGGTCAGCATAATATTCAATGTCCTGCTTGCGCGGCTCAATCAGCTTCCACTCCGCAGTGGGGGTGGACGAATCGAGATAGCGGACTTCTGACGTGGTGTGGCTGCCGACTTCAAGCATCAGGAACTTGTTGCTGCGCGTTTTGCCGACGCCGACGTTGAACCGCTCATCGGGCTCTTCAAAAACAAGATCGTCTTTGCCGGTGGCGAGATTGTGGCGATACAAACGATATTGCCGCTTAGTCTTGTCTTCTTCCACGGTGTAGAAAATGGTCTGGTTGTCGGCGGCCCAGGCGACCGAGCCAACTCTTTCCGCGATAACCGCTGAATCCTTTCCGGTTCGCAGATCGCGAATGTAAAGCTTGTACTGGCGGAAGCCCGTGTTGTCAGTGGAGTAGGCGAGGAGGTTACCGTCTGGACTCACTTCGCCCGCGCCCAGTGACATGAAGGTCTGGCCTTTAGCCAGTTCGTTTACGTCAACGGTTATCTCTTCCGCCGCTTCCGTGCTGCCCTTCTTGCGGGCAAGAATCGGATACTGCTTCCCTTTTTCCCAGCGCGAGTAATAAAAATACTCACCCTGCTTGTACGGGACGTTCACATCGGTTTCCTTGATGTGGCTGATCATCTCGTCATACAGCTTCTGCTGGAGAGCTGCGGTTGGCTTCATGATCCCGTCAGCGTAGGCGTTTTCCGCTTCCAGGTACTGCGCCACTTCGGGATTGGATTTCTCCCGCAACCAGTGGTAATCGTCCACCAGCTTGCCACCGTTGACGTGGTTTTCAGTGTGGACCTTTTTGGCGACAGGAGGAGTTGTTACTGTAGTGGCGACGGGCTTGTCATCGGCTTGCAGGAATGTGCTCATGAGTAAAAAAAAGACAACCACTGATTTTTGCATAAATCCGCCTTTTACGATGGAAGGGAGTAGCTGGCGGAGGATTATAGCAAGGTTAAAGGAATAGCCCGAAACAACTCAGACGTGTTCACCTACTTCTTGTTTCTCCAATTCCTCTCTCCATTCCTTCATCGCGCGAAGCGAATATTCCCTTTGATAGGCTACGTGGATCTTTCTAAATTCGGTTTCAAGTTCGCTCAACTTATTGAGAGCCCCGCCGATATTGCCTTGAGCCTCTAGAATTGCAGCCTGAACCCTTAACTGTAATCCTGGATAGTGTGGTTTTGCGGAAATCTCCGCCATCCATTGCTCAGCAAGATCAATACGTTTTCGTTTTCTTGCTAGAAATACCGCAGCGTCACTGCGGAGTGCTTCACGCACGGAGGGGGCAACAAATGCGGAGAATTCCAAGCTTGTCTCGAGGAGGTGAGCGGCTTCTGCAAGTTGGTTTTTGTCCAACGCCACTCCGTAGGCGTACATGTGCCCGACTACGGTATCTGGAGAATCATCCTTAACAGCGACTGCATTTGCAATAAACTCAGGGGAAAGATCCTTAAACTGGACGCTGTTTTTCAGGTCCACTCCCAGCCGGATAATCGCCAGCCAACGCTCGCCTTGTGCCTTGTTTCTCAAGATCATCGCGATTCGCTTGCCATCAGACACCGCCGCGAGATAGCGAAACGGAATCAAATTCCCAATCCCAACCAAAAGCGATAGACCGGCGAAAAGATTTGATAATTGATTTCGTTCGAACAAGAGAATCGTCAACGATCCAGCCAGCAGGTTCGATAAAGGCCCGCCAACAATAAACACGAGCGCTCTGGTCCCCAGGTTGTCACTTTTGCGCGGAAACATAAGGACCCGACCGCTTGCACCAGTTTTTGATTCAATCTTGAAAGAAAACTTAGAAGGCGGACTAAACCGAAGAGGTCCAATATGAATGGAATTGAGTCTAAAGCCAACGCAAAGACCGGCAAGAAGATGGCCAAATTCGTGGACTACGATCACCGCAAGCAGGCATGCAGGTAACGTCACGACAATTTCGAAGACTCCGGTCTCTTCGGAAAAAATCTGGTCCAAAAAACCTTGGACCGGATTCACGATCCGCTCCGAGACTTGCAGGAAGGCAGGAGACCAGATTATCAAACCCACCCAGAGTAAGGGAGCGCAAACAGCACTTAGCGCGAGGATAAGATTCCGCCGCCGTCCTCTGCTTGCATCCGGGCGCTCGGGCATCGGCTGCAGTCTATAAAGTATCGGAGTTTGGGCGTCATCTCGGGACACCGCTGGAGTGGCACACATGAGGCGCAGTCTAACATGGTATGTCAGAAACTCAGATGATTCGAGAGTGCTACTTCTTCATGGCCGTTTGATCGCCCTGCGGCTGATTCGTTGCCGTCTGCGGGCGTGCCTGATCAGAGACTGGGCTGGGGCTCAGGATCACCATCTTCGAGCGGCCTTCTCTTGCGCCGGGCATGAATAGCATTCTGTGCGCGGCGTCATAAGCGAGGCTGAATCCTTTTACGTCCGTGGACATTTCATGGTCCACCACGTTGCGGTTGAGATCAATGGCCAGAATGGAGCCATCGCCACCGGCAGCATAGAGCAGCGCGCCATTGGGATCAAGGATCAGCGCATCGGTCCCACCGGGAGCAGGGATTCGCAGGATCTCAGAGCCGTTGTCAATATTCAGAGCAACCACCGCATAGCGGACCGCGACATAGAGTCGCCTGCGCGCCGTATCCAGGGCCAAGCCGGTTGGCTCCGAGGCGGTGACCCGGAACCGGTTCACAATCTTATTCGTGCGATCAATGACTGCGATTTGGCTTACGTCCTGAAGGCTGACGAAGAGTTCCCGGCGGCCCGCGTCATAAACGAGATCTTCGGGGAGAGCGTTCAAATCGATCACGCTGCTCTCGCGTCCGGCGATGGGGTCAATGGTGCTGATGGTGCGATTAAACGTGCTGGCGGCGTAGAGAGTCCTGGTTTCCGGAACCCACAACAGTTTTTCCGGACGGCTCTGCACCTGTACCAGCTTTTCCACCTGCCAGTTATGGCTGTTGATCACCGCGATGCTGTTGCTACCCGAGAGGGCGACATAAACACGGGAACCATCTTCGTCCACGGCAATGCCGCGGGGGCCGTCCACTTGCGATATGCGGGCGATGACGCGCCTTTTTACCGGACTGAATATCTCAATGGTGTTGGTGGCGGGACGGCTGATCACCACCTGGCCGTTGGCCATGGCAACTTCATTGAAACCCGGCTGGCCTGGCAGGTCTACCATTCCCACCTGACGCAGCTTGGCGGGACTTATGGCGACGGCACAAAGCACAACGGCAATAACAATGAGTGTCTTAAAATCGCGCATTCAGGGGACCTGCTTCCCATACTCAGATGCGGATTAAGGCAGTTCTGCTGCCCGAGGTCCTGACCCTTGTCCGGTAAACTTTGTGCTTGAGCCTAACCTTACGTCAGGCCCCATGATCGTCCGGAGAGACAAAACCGATGTTCAAAGTGAGTGAATTTGCGGAAAAAGCCGGAATTACGGTGCGTACCCTGCACCATTATGACCGGCTTGGTTTGCTTAAACCCAGTGGACGGTCTCAGGCTGGATATCGCCTGTACGCCGACCGCGACTTTGCTCGCCTTCAGCAGATCGTGACGCTTAAATTCATCGGGCTGCCTCTCAAAGAAATCAAGGCTTTGCTTGACCGGAACGAACTGGACATGGCTGCCACTCTGCGTTTGCAACGGGAGCTTCTGTCTGGCAAACGTCGACAGGTGGAAGCGGCGATCCATGCCATTGACGCCGCGGAACGCTCTATCTTGTCCAACGGCGAGCCGGACTGGACAGCCTTGAAAAAAATCATCGAGGTGCTTGAAATGCAAGCGAACAACGATAAGGCGTGGATGAAGCAGTACTACAGCCAAGACGCCCAGGCCAAAATCGCCGAACTGAATAAATCCTGGACGCCAGAAATGCAAGTCAAAGCCCAACAGGACTGGAAAGACCTGATCAGCGACGTTGACGCTGCCATTTCGGAGCACGTCCAACCTGCCAGCCCGAAAGCTCAGGCTCTTGCTCAACGCTGGTCTGGCCTGGTCAAAAGCTTCACCGGCGGCGATCCCGAAATCCAAAAAGGCGTCAACAGCTTTTATGCAGATCAGAACAACTGGCCGTCGACCTTTCAGAAACCCTTTAGCGACCAAGTCTGGAACTACATCAAGAAAGCCATGGCAGCGCACGGGATTTCGTGCGGATGAGGCGTGGCAAATGGCAATTAGCGTACGAGGGAGGAGACGGATTCGTCTCCTCTTTTTTCATCTTTTGTGGAGACTTTTTCGCCAATCTCTTAGGTCAGGTTCAGAGCCCGTTTGAAGGATCCGCGTTCTTTCTGGATTTTTTCCTGAAGGAGCGTGATGGCGTAGATCAACTGCTCCGGACGCGGTGGGCATCCCGGAACATAGATATCGACTGGGATTACCTGGTTCACGCCCTGGACCAGAGCGTAATTGTTGAAGACGCCGCCTGAGGTGGCGCAGGCGCCCATGGAGATCACCCATTTGGGCTCAGGCATCTGTTCCCACAACTGGCGAATGACCGGGGCCATCTTGTTGGAGACGCGGCCGGCAATGATCATCAGGTCGGACTGGCGCGGCGAAGGACGAAATACCTCAGCGCCGAAGCGCGCGATATCGAAGCGCGCGGCGCCCATGGCCATCATCTCAATGGCACAGCAGGCCAGGCCGAAGGTCATGGGCCAGATGGAGCTCTTGCGCATCCAGTTCACCACGTTGTCCAGGGAGGTCAAAACCACGCCCTGCGGCTGATCATTGCCAAACAGCACTTCGCGCATATGGCGCGCGCTGTCCGCCGCCGTGTTGCCGGTGGTGTTCTCGTAGCGTTTGGTCTGCAATTCCCGTTCAACGTCTGGGTCAACTAGATGATCGCTCATGACTATTCCTATTCTAATCGGATGGCATAAGGATGTGAAGGATGCTGATTTTTGCTCCTTCAGCCGACATTCCCTGCACGCTTAAGTTTCCGCGGTGGAGATCGTTAATGCAGGTCAGGAGCGTCCGCCGGTTGCTTGTAGATAACCTTGCCGTCCTTGCGTATGTTCATCACCGGCTGCTTATACGTGCTGAAAACGATCCCATCCTTTTTCTCGTTGTTCAATGATACGGTGGCTCCGCTATCCGAGTTCGCATAAGCGGTAAACACCTGGCCTCGTTCGGCGTCCAATGTCAGAAAAGCTCCCAGATCTTTTTCGTCTGACGTAACGTATGCACCACGCTCATTGCCATTCGGGTCCTGAATCAGAATTCCTGAAATCGATCCGGCGCGCTTCACCCGCTTTCCTTGAATCATCGGATCAGGCAAGGGAGCGGCGATAATCACCCGCTCGATTCCTTTCTCATCCACAACGGCCAGCCTCTTGACCGTCAATGAATCCGGGTGCTCCGCATCTGCTTTCACAGAGTTCCGCGCAGAGGATAAAACCACATATGCCAATAACAAGCCGCAGCACGCGGCAAGAAGGCGAGTGCGCTTTTCCAGAATCGACACCCGCTGTTGCAGAGAAATGACATGCTCAGGCATCTGAGATCTCCTCTTCTGAAACCACTAGATCAGACCTCGGAATGTAACATTGGTTGGCGATGGTTGCTCGGTCATTTGCAGTACCATATCTCCCATGGACGCCCATAACAGCCGCATCCTTGACCAGTTCACGCGCCAGGCTGCGCCCTTTGCGCAATCTCAGGCGATCCGGAACCAGGAAGCGCTGAATCATATTGTCGCTCTGGCCCAGGCAAGGGCTGACGATACTTCCCTGGACGTAGCCTGCGGTCCTGGTCTGCTGGCCTGTGCTTTCGCGCATGTAGTGCGACAGGCGGTCGGGATTGACCTTACTCCCGCCATGCTTGATCAGGCGCGTCAGGTCCAAGCGGAGCAGGAGCTGGCCAACGTCAGTTGGCAAGAGGGGGACGTGACTGCTCTTCCTTATCCCGACGCACATTTCTCCATTGTGAGCTCTCGCTATGTTTTTCACCACCTGCCCAATCCGCTGGCCGTGCTTAAGGAGATGAAGCGTGTCTGCAAGCCCGGAGGGCGCGTGGTGGTTGCCGACATGGTTCCCTCACCCGAAAGGGCTGCCGCACTCAATGCTGAAGAACTTCTACGCGACCCTTCCCACGTACGCGCGCTGACTGAATCTGAGTTCAAAGAGCTTTTCTCTGCCGCCGGATTGCCGGAACCCGTCATCAGCCATTACCGCGTAGAGAGTGAACTGGATGATCTTCTTTCGCGATCCTTCCCGCATCCGGGTGACGATGACCGCATCCGGCAGATGTTTGAGGCTTCCCTCGCCGACAACGCTCTAGATCTCAACACGCGCCGCGAAAACAGCCAGATCATCTACAGCTTTCCGCAAGCGATACTGGTGAGCACCTGGGGAAACCAGAAGTGAAGACAGAGCAGTGAAGATCAGAAATGCAAATGTGTGCAATCAGCATTTTCAATTTCACATAGCAGCCTGCCTTCGCTACAGTCTTGTTACTGAACTCACCAAGTACATGGAACAGGTTCAGCGGGTCGGACGTCAGCCTTCGCCGGTTGCTGGTCAGGCCCGCTGACTCTTTTATCTTTTATTTTTTATCTTTTTATCTTTTATCTTGTCTCCTTATCCAGAAGTCTCCTTATCCAGAAGTCTCCTTATCCAGAAGTCTCCTTATCCAGAAGTCTCCTTATCTTGAAACCCAGAGGACATTCCTCCAGCCAAACCGCAACCAAACTGAAACAACCGGCTCGGATTTCACGACCTCTGAGGTGCCATCACAAGCAGGCATCTTGCCCCTGGCCTCTCAGGCAGGAGAGATTCCGGCCATAATCCAGAGACTAAGTAAAGATTTATCGATGAACACTGCACAAAACACGTTTTTTGTGCTTCATTCAGTGCTATTTTGATAACAATGATGTGCGCTACTTCGCAGGTTCATCGCCTCGAGCAGTAGACTTCAGAAACGCTTTCTCCGTTGAAATAAAAATCCTCTTGCTCGATCATCATGCGCTGATCGTGACGCCAGGGTTGTCTCTAACGGAGAGTGGCGCAAAATCAGCAGACGGCTTCGGATGAGCATGTGACTTCCTGCCTGCACAACAGGAAGTTCACATGGCTTGCACGCAACAGGCTGACGGCGTCCCAGGGAATTCAGGGGAACCCCTGGAACGCTGTTCAGCCTGTTTTACTTTTCACCAGCGCATGCTCAGCGGATGACAAACGCGACCTTACCCTGGACAGAACGCACGCGGTCGTACGCCTTAACTGCCTCTTCCAACGGATAACGCTCCGCCACGCGCGGCGGTGAGATCTTGCCACTTTCAAATAAGGGAACAAGCTGGGTGAGGATTGCCGCAGCGCGCACCGCGTCCAGCGGGATGCTGTTGATGCCAATGAGTTCCAGGCGCTTGCGATACAAAGGAAAGAGATCAACCTTCACTTCGCGACCACCAAGAGTCACGCTATAAACGGCCATGCGTCCGCCTTCGGCAAGCGAGGCCAGAATTGGTTGAAAAACGGATGCACCTACGCCGTTGAGGGCGATGTTGACGCCGTGTCCGCCCGTGGCCGTTTTCACCACCTCAGCAATGTTGTCCGGTTCAGAAGTGGCAACGGCCTCGACTCTGGACATATCCAGCATGGGAATTTGCGTTTTATCACGGACGAGAGCGATGGCGCGGCCGCCGAGCGCCTTCACCAATTCGAGTGCAGCGGAGCCCACAGCACCCGCGGCACCGGAGACAAGGACCCATTCGCCGGGCACAAGCCGCGCGTTTTCCAGCGAGACATACGCCGTAGAAAAAGGCACACCAACAGCGGCCGCCTGCTCAGCCGATAAATTTGCCGGGCGACGCGTAGCTGCGGCAGCGGGAACCACAATGAATTCGGCATGCGCACCATCACGGGTAAAACCAATGTCGCCGCCCGAGCCCCAAACTTGCTGACCAATCAACTGCGCCGGTCCTTCCACAATCTGGCCGGCGAAGTCACGACCCACCACGCGCGGAAGTCGCGTATCAGGAAACAGCCCACGGATATTGCCAATGTCACTGGGGTTGATGCCGGCTGCTTCCACCTTGACACGGACTTCACCCAGACCCAGACTCGCAGATTCCACATCCACGACTTTGACCACATCATCTGGTTCACCGAATTTTGTGATCTGAACGGCTTTCAAAAGATGATCGTTCTCCTCAGGCTGGGGGCGCTCTGGGCTATGCGCCGGGATTGTATTTGAGATGCCTTAAGCTGCTGAACAGTTTGCGTAACACCATGGCGTCCGGATTACGCCGAATTCTGCTAAACCAACTGGCTTGTCATCCTTGCTTGTCATGGCTAACCACGAAAGCCGCCATCGGATACAAACGATCGGGTCGACCGTACGATTGAGCCAGCGAATTCACGATCGAATTTTCAACCGGCCAAGACTGATGCCGCCGCAAATAAAGCCACGTTAGGGCACTAACCCTAAGTACGTCTGTTTTATTACTCATAAGGTGAGGATTAAAGCAATCTTAATCCCCACCTGGGTTAGATTACCCGTCGAACCCTAACACTGACAAAGCTTCCAATCGGTCGATTGACGCCACGAGTGTGTTTTTCGAGCTTTCGCGGACGTGTGCCTTTTCGATGCTGCGCAGAACTGGGAATGACCAATCGGGGGAAATGACTTCCATGCATGTTCGCATCGCTTATCTCGCCGCCGCGCTCCTCACTCTGTGTGGACTGGCGCCAACTTCCGCAAGAATGCAAGCTCAAGTCCCGCATTCATCGCATGTAATTCTGGTGATGGATGAAAACACCAGTTACAACACCACCCTGGCCCACATGCCGTGGCTGGTGAGTACGGGCACCGCTTACGGACACACAACCAATTTCATCTCTGACACCACGGGCTCACTGATGGCTTACCTGTGGGTGGCGTCCGGCAGTTGTGAATCCAAGGTAAACTGCGTTTTGCCAACCGGCACACATGATTTTGGCTGCGGCGGCGCAGGCTGCCTGGCGCCCATCACAGACGACAACATCTTCCGCGAGCTGAATAATCACGGCATCTCCTGGAAGGTTTACGCCCAGTCCTACGCCGCGGCGGGCGGGACAGTGACCACGCCGGACAATGGCAATGGAACTCACTACTATCGCCGTCACAATGGCGCTACCTGGTACAGCGATATTCTCAGCAACGTCGCCGGATCACAGGCTCGCATTGTGGACTTTTCCCACTTCGCCCAGGACCTGGCAAACGATACCTTGCCCCAGTTCGTCATCATTGCTCCGGACGGACTCAATGATGGACACGACGCCGGCCCAGTCGCGGCCGACGCCTTCCTGAAAGCCAATCTGCCTGCACTGCTGGCAAAGCCATATTTCAAAGCTGGCGGTGACGGCCTGCTGATCATCACCTTTGACAA
>WNFA01003822.1_pt1 | contig 16150 bp, 9 predicted proteins | sample 5400481 | NCBI WGS metagenome assembly WNFA01 (sample SAMN13153340, study PRJNA577476) | soil metagenome | isolation source: 120 cm saprolite under Douglas fir tree site 2 hole 1 replicate 2 | place: USA:California | collected 2015-04-18
GAGTGATCCACTCCAACAAAGGCCGTATACATTTGCGTAGACCAACTTGTGACATCCTCACAATTCGCTTGCGGCGAAGCGGCGGACCATACATTCCGGTTAGCCCGTAATCCGTCCAGAATCGATGCCAAGCGCGGAGATCACTTCCTACAAGCCGACTTAGCGGGCACTAAGAGAGCAGAGAATAGGGACCGACCCGCAACGAAAGAGATTCAGTCAGGCCTTGGAGCTTAGGAAATAGAGTCGCTTTTCCTTTGGGTCATACCAGAACATTATTTTCATGTCTTGGGAGTTTGCGGGGGCCGCGGAAGGGAAACAGTCACCATGCTGACGCGTCATTGACGCCAAGTTCCAGCGCTGCGGCTAGCACTGGGGTCGAGAGTCTTAAGTTTTACTTCTTCACGTTCCGCAGCTCCTAGAAGAGTCTTGTTCCAGTTCTGGCACTTGACTTATTAGAGCCTGCGTATTATGTGTGTCCACACAGTAGGTTCCGACCGAGGTCCAGCGAATCAACTAAGGAAAAGCGGGGGCCTTCTCTCTAAATGCCTGTGAGGTGTCAAATGAACAAGTTGAGAACAGCGATCGTCGTAAGTCTGTTCAGCATCGGTGCGCTGGCGCTCATCGCCGCAGTGCCGGCGCCGATCAATGTCTGGTGGGGCCAATGGGGGCAGAACCCGCAGCACACCGGGACGGTGGGCGTGGCAGGCTCGAGCGGTTCGAGCCGCCTCGCCAACATCGTGTACGACCCGTTCACTTCCAAGGAGCAGCAGGGCCCGTACGCCGCAGGTGGTCTGCTCGTGCACTACCAGACCCCGCTCATCGACGGGAACGACGTCTTCATGGAGTGCAAGACCGGGCAGTACTCGAACATCAAGAACTGGCAGGTGCAGACCTGGTGCGAGCAGAAGTTCACCTGGGTCAACGGCCAGCTCACCCTTCAATGGACGCACCTCAATGACTGGAAGCCCGTGCCGTTCTCGCCCGACAAGGACGGGCCCGGCTGGGAGCCGGTTTATCACGGCGTGCTGACCGCGAACGCGATCTACGTGCCCGCGTTCGCCGGGGCGGTCTGGAAGCTGGACCGCAATGCGCCCGCAGGCACCAGCAGCAAGGGCACGGAGCTCGCGCGGATCACGCCGTTCGCGGTCGACGATCCCAACACCTTTGCGGTGGGTCCGCTCAGTGCTGACGCGGCGGGGAACGTCTACTACAACGTTATGCAACTCAACGGGTCGGTGAAGGACCCCTGGGCCGTCGACGTGCCGAACTCCTGGCTGGTGAAGATCACGACCGCCGACCAGGCGATCGCGGTCCCGTGGGCGACGCTGGTCCCCGGCACGCCCGCCCCAACCGACCAGTGCCCGTGGCGCTTTTCGACGGCCGACCTGCCCTGGCCGCCCAGCCCCACGGCCGTCCCGCTCAACGTCACCTGCGGCTCGCAGCGCCCACCGGTCAACACCGCGCCAGCCATCGCCCCCGATGGGACGATCTACGACATCAGCCGCGCCGCGCTGGACGACTACTTCGGCTACCTGGTCGCCATCAATCCGGACCTGACGCCCAAGTGGACTGCCTCGATGCGCAACAAGTTCCTGGATGGCTGCGGCACCGCGACGCTTCCTCCCAACGGAGCGCCCGGCGGCTGCCGGGCCGGAGCGAACTTCGGCGTGGCCCCCCCGGAGAACGCGGCCGGGTCCGGGCGCGTGCTCGACGACTCCACCTCCGCGCCCGTGGTAGCGCCGGACGGGTCCATCTACTACGGAGCGTATACCAGGTACAATTACGCACAGGGGCACATGATGCACTGGACGAAGCGCGGCACGTTCCTGCCGTCCAACACCGATGCGATCACCGGGTTCCAGTTCGGGTGGGACACGACGCCCGCCCTCTTCCAGTTCACGCTGCCCGACGGGACCCGGACCTGGGCGGTCATCACTAAGGACAACCACTACAGCGGCCTGGGCTCGTACTGCAACGATCCCACCTTCTGCCCGACGGATCGGACCGCGACCAACCCGGGCTACCCCGAGCAGTTCTTTGTCAGCTCGCTGAGCCCCGACCTGAGCACCATCAACTGGCGCTTCCAGAGTACGAACACTCTGAGCTGCTCGACTCTACCGAACGGCACGTTCTCCTGCGTGTCCGATCATCCCAACGGCTTCGAGTGGTGCGTCAACGCGCCGGCGGTCGATGTCAACGGGACTGTCTACTTCAACAGCGAGGACGGCAACCTCTACGTTGTCGACCGCAACGGGAAGCTCGTGCGCAGGGTCTTCACCCAGTTGGCGATCGGGGCGGCCTACACGCCGCTGTCGATCGGACCGGACGGGAAGATCTACACGGAGAACGACGGCCGGATGTTCGTCCTCGGCGAGTAGCACCCGGCGAGGGCGGCCACGAGGCGCGGCCGCCCTCGCGGCGTTCGTTCTATCGCCCAGGATCGATTAGCGCGTCCGCGACGGCCCGATCATCCAGAGCTGCTCCTCGTAGCTCCAGATCGTGAATGCTAGCTCATAACGGAAGATGCAAAATCCGTGGGCTCTCGCTCTGTACTTCGTGATTCCAGCAGCGTCCCCCGGCTAGAAGCAGGGTTGGAGCGAAAAGGAGCACATTTAGAAGGATTTTCAAAGATATAAGCCCGGTTGCCTCTAGAATTCAAGCCATAAGGATATACCGAGGTCAGACCACAATCCCGGACCATTCTTCAGAAATTTCCAGACAAGAATTATTGCAGATGGCCCCGAGGCAGCGAGCCCTGGGAGCAGTTTTAGAGTTAGTGCTTGCTCGACGATTCAACCGTCCGCCGGACCGTTTGGGCCTGCGACACATTCGTGAATACCAAGCTGAGTTGTTTCAAAAGCAAAAGTTGTCGTCGGGTGCCGTGAATAACCGCCTCGCGGCGCTGCGGTTTTTCTACATCAAGACTCTAAAAAAGGCCTGGAGCATTGCCGAGACTCCTTATGCAAAAAGAGCAGTGCACCTTCCGTCGATCCTGAGCCAGGAAGAAGTCACGCAACTCATCGATTCGGCGCTCACTCCTTACCATCGCAGTCTGCTGATGACGCTCTACGCTACCGGAGTGCGCAACGCCGAGTTGACACACTTGAAAGTCAGCGACATCGACAGCAAGCGCATGGTGATTCACATTCAAGGCGGCAAGGGACGTAAAGATCGCGATGTGATGCTCAGCCCAAAACTGCTCGAGGAACTACGCGAGCACTGGCGCCGCTTGCCGAGAAAGTCCAGCGCATGGCTGTTTCCAGGCAACCGTTGGCACAACAGTGATCAGCCCATCGATACGAAAACACCCCGGAACGCATGCAAGGAAGCTGCCAAGCGCGCAGGCATCAAGAAACAAGTCCATCCCCACACCTTGCGTCACTGCTTCGCCACGCATCTTCTCGAGGCGGGCGCGGATCTGCGCACCATTCAGATCCTGTTAGGCCATCGCGATCTCAAAGAGACCACCATCTACCTGCATCTTTCGCAACGTCATCTCCACGCGACCGCGAGTCCTCTGGACTTGCTGAAGCTGAAAGACTGGTCAACGCAGGAGGAGTAGATGAGCCGGCCGCCCCTCGAGGTGGCCGATCTCATCCGCAGCGCAGGAGCTGCCTTCATCGAACGAAATCGCCAGTGGCTCAGCTGGAAACACATCAAAGTACTGCTGGCCATTGCGCGCTGTCGCACCGCCGCACTGGGCGGTCATCTCGATCAATGCACCCGCTGCGGGCATCGTGCCACCATCTCCTACAACAGCTGCCGCAATAGACACTGCCCGAAGTGTCAGACCGCGGCCCGCGAACGCTGGATCGCCGCACGTCAAAGAGAACTTCTCCCGACGCGCTACGTCCATGTGGTCTTCACACTTCCTCCGCAGTTTGCTCCACTGGCTTTGCAGAACAAGAAAGTCATCTACGATCTGCTGTTCCGCGCCAGTGCGGAAACGCTTCTCGAAGTGGCTCGCGATCCGAAACACCTTGGCGCGGAAATCGGCTTCTTCACCGTGCTGCACACCTGGAATCAGAAGCTCGGGCTCCATCCCCATGTCCATTGCGTCATTCCCGCCGGTGGCCTGTCGCTCGATCACACCCACTGGGTAAAATCACGCGATCGCTTCTTTCTTCCCATTCACGTTCTCCGTCGCGTTTTCCGTGGCAAGTTGGTTGCTGCTCTCAGGCAGGCCTTCCGTGATCACCAACTCGTCTTTCATGGAAACCTGACACTCCTCGCTCAGCCGAGGACCTTCGCCGCTTGGTTACGGCCACTGTTCAGAAAGGACTGGGTGGTGTACTCGAAACCACCCTTCGGTGGCCCCGAGTATGTGCTCCAGTATCTGGGCCGCTACACCCATCGCGTGGCCATATCCAATCATCGCTTGGTCTCCTTTGCCGAAGGCAAGGTCACTTTTCGTTGGCGCGACTCCGCTCGCCACAACGAACAGAAACTGCTGACTCTATCTCTCGATGAGTTCCTGCGCCGCTTCCTGTTGCACGTGCTTCCCAAAGCTTTCGTGCGCATCCGGAACTTCGGCTTCCTCGCCAACCGGCGACGCGCCAAGCTGCTGCCACTTTGCTTTCATTTGCTCGGCTCAGCGCCGCAGACAGAGCAAGACATATCAGGCAGCAAAGACTCAAGTGATTCTTGGCTATGCCCAAAATGCGGTGGACCGATGATGGTCATCGAGAGGCTTACTGCTGGCGACATCCAACTCCGTTCTCCACCTGCCCTGGTCACTGCTGCCGAATGAAGCAACTCTCTACAACACGAAACTCTTGCGTACGTCAGCATGCGCAGTCTCTGTGTGCCTCGCCCTTCTGCAAATCGCCTCTTTCCACTTTCTCGACCTACCACTTCTCAAGAATTCTGAATCTACTTCACCCTTTTCTCCCTCAGTGTTGGCTGCCGTGCTCTCTCGCACAGTCCCGGCGAATCTGGGCACCGCACCTTCCCACAATTGAATTTGCATAGGACCCGCGTCCGCCGCAACCACGGGCGGCTTCCTTCTAACGGCTTTATCGAACGCGCGCCAGAGCGCCGCGCTCGTGCACGCCCTTTTCCTGAAAGCGCGCCTCCGATAAAGCGCTAACGTCACTCGATAAAGCGCTAACGTCACTCGATCACAATCCCGAGCGGCGCCGCAAATCGGCTGCGAAGTAGGCCACTGCTGCTGTTTAAGTGGTTTCAGGCTATCCCGACGGCACCTGTCGTGGATGCGCGTAGACTGTCGGTTATGGCGCGTCCCAGTCGAGGTCGTAGATTTCGTCCGTGCCGATATTGCGCACGAGCAAAGGCGAGTCGTCCGGAGCCAGGCCAAACCAATAGCCGACATATCCCGCCGCCAGCCGAAAATCCTTCAAGCTTAGTAGTCGTTCCAGTTTGTGGTCGCTGACCCGCACACGAAAAATAGCCGGATCGTCGCGTTGAGGGGTGTCAAAATAAATGTATTTCCCATCCCGCGACCAAGTGGCAAAATACGGTTGCTCATTGGCTAGTTCCATCCATTTTTGGCTCGTGAAATCAAACAGCATCAACTTTTGCCAGGCTGTTTCGGGCATAGCTGAAATATACCGTCCGTTCGGCGACCAGCGCGGATAGAACAGTCCCTCGGAGCCGGGGAGTGCAGAAACTTGGTGCGTTCTCAAATCAAGCAGCCGGATCGCGCCACTCCCGGAGGTTCCACCTTCAAGCCACGGTGCACCGCCGAACACTAGAGAATTCCCATCTGGTGACCAGTCTGGGTGCGCCTCATTGCGCTCGCCCGGCAATAACTGTTGAGGGCTGCCGCCTTCGGCTGAGACGAGCGAAATCTTCCAGGGCTTGCCGGGTGTCATGGCCATGAAAACAATCTGTTTCCCGTCCGGCGACCAGCGCGGCACGCCTGCTCGCATCGGGGGGAAACTGAGCTGAAGCCGCTGGCTGCCGTCCACCCTGCTGCGCCACAATGCGCCGTCTTGAAGCGTGACATAAGCGACCCACTCTCCATCCCTGGAAAAGTGCAAGCCCTCCGCCGAAATCCCCGAAAGATAGGGTAAAAACTGCTGAGACTTCGACTCATACCGCACCAGTTGGCCGCGCTCTTGCCACCCTGCTACAAACAGCCTCTTGCCGTCTTTGCTAGGACAGGTTCCTCCGGTGTTCATCGGTCCCGCAGTCAACTGTGTCGGCTGTGGTCCTACCCTCTGGAAGAAGCTGGATTTTTCCCGAATTGCCCAGATGTTGCCCGTAACGTAGTTGGTATCAAGGCCGTATGTACCGCCGTGTGACGAACTGAAGAGGAAGTATTTGCCGTCGGGGGTCCAGACACTGGCGCGTTCTGTGGATGGGGTGCTCCAACCTGGAAGCAAGGGATGCAGAGCGGTCCCGTTGGATTTAATTTCCCATAAAGACAACGAATGCCTATTGGCTTCGGACAGCGTAAACCGCAGCACGCGTCCGTCGGGCGACCAGCGGACTTGCCCTGGCAGTCCACCAACGGTGACAAGTTTCTGGGATTCGGTTCCGTCACTTTTGGCAACGTACAAATCTGCGCCGTTAGCGTAGACAATCTTCTGTCCGTCCGGAGACCAAGCGCCTGCGTGGGCAACCACATCGCCGAAACGACGAGGAGAACCGCCAAGTGCGGGCAAAATCCAGAGTGGATCTTCCGATTCTCCCATGTTAACGATGCTCCCAACTAAAAGCTCGGAACCGGTCGGAGAGATGTCCAAAGGGTAGACGTTTTGGAAAGGAGTTGGGATTAGGACCGTCTCGCCGCCGGTTACGGACACCTGGGCAAGAACGCCGTGGCCGGCGACAGCTTCCGAAAAGTAAAGCCGCGCACCGTCGGTCATGAGGTTAGCTTTGTCGCGACCGTCGCTCGTAATCTGGACCGTACGCAAGACCTTTGGCGGCGGCAGCGGGCGCGTGAACGAATAGAGGAGAATCGCGGCCGCGATAACAACGGTGCCTGCTAGAGGTGCCCAGCGGCGCTGTTTCTGGACGGGCGGCTCGCCGACCCATGCTATGGTGACGCTTGCTGCTGACCGTCCCGAACCCGTATCGCGTTTCACACGTTTCAGATCGGCCCGCAGCTCGCAAGCAGCTTGGTAGCGTAACTCTCGATCTTTCTCCAGCAGCTTATTGGTGATTTCTTCGACCTTCTGTGGAACTTCAGGATTCATGCGGCAGACTGGGGTCGGCGCTTTGTGGAGAATGGCGTCAAACAGCACGGCCGACGTGTTCCCTGTGAACGGGAGTTTCCCGGTGGCCATTTCGTACAGCACAACACCAAGAGAGAACAGGTCCGTGCGCGTGTCTAGCTCCTCGCCGCACGCCTGCTCCGGCGACATGTAGGCGACTGTGCCCAACGCCGTTCCCGGCGTGGTGAGAAGCTCTTCCGAGGTCCCCATCGTGGGCAGAGTGGAAGCGCCTACGCCCTCTGCTACGCGGCGCGGCTCCGCCGCTACTTTGGCCAGTCCGAAGTCCAGAACCTTGGCCTGTGCGCGCTGCGTGACGAAAATGTTCGCGGGCTTGATGTCACGGTGAATGATTCCTTTTGAGTGCGCTGCGTCGAGCGCATCGGCAATCTGCGCAGCCAGGTCAAGCAGCGTCTCGGTCTTTAGTGGCTTCCCGGCGATGCGGTACTTGAACGTCTGGCCTTCGAGATACTCCATGGCAATGAAAGGCTGGCGTTCGTGCTCGTCAATGTCGTAGATCGTGCAAATGTTGGGATGGTTCAGCGCGGATGCAGCGCGTGCTTCGCGCTGAAGACGTTCGAGCGCCTGGCGATCCCTCGCCAACTCGTCGGGCAGGAATTTCAGGGCGACGAGACGGCCGAGCATGGTATCCTCGGCCTTGTACACCACACCCATGCCGCCACCGCCAAGCTTGTCCAGGATGCGGTAGTGGGAAATGATGTTGCCGATCATGGCGGGCAAACCGCTTTGGCGAGGCATGTTAGGCCGTGCTCAACGGCAAGTCAACGTGAGCTTACTCGACGAGGCTCGCCTTCGCACTTATCCCAATGGGGAATGATAAACGCCGTAGTTCTGACCGAATCAATTACCTCCCGGATGGTCGGCAACCCGGAAGCTATCCAGAAACAGCGTTGTGGGAGGTTTGCACATAGCTGGGTTTCTCTGCCGGCTCACTTTTCCTTTCCCCACATCTTCGCTGCCTATCCAATTTGGATGTTGCGCCAACCGCCGCTTCTCCAGAACAATCGTAGTCCGTCAAATGTAAGCAGGAGCACCCGATGGCCACCGCGACCACTTCCCCCATCACCGACTACCGCCAGGAATGGTTCGAAATCGAAGACGCCACCTATCTGAATCTGGCCGGCCAAAGTCCCATGCCAAAAGTGGCCCACCGTGCCGTCCAGACCGCCATCGAATGGAAGAAATTTCCGCACCATATTACCGACTCTGCCTACTTCGAAGTGCCTAACCGCATCCGCGCTTCCATCGCGCAACTCATTGCCGCCAAACCCGAGGAAATTGCGCTGACCACCGGCGCCAGCACCGGAATGTCCGCGGTAGCCTACGGCCTCGCCTGGAAACTCGGCGACGAAATTCTCACCGCCAAAGGCGAATTCCCCCTGCAGTACGCCACCTGGAAACCCATGGAAGCTCGCGAAGGCATCGTGCTGAAAATTGTCGCGCCCCGCGACCGCTTCATCACCGCCGACGACCTCATCGCCGCCATGACTCCGAAAACGCGCATGGTTTCCGTAAGCCTGGTGCGCTTCGATAACGGCGTGCTGCTCGACGCCGCGCGTATCGCTGCTGCGTGCCACGCGCAAGGCGCTCTCCTGCTGCTCGACGTCAGCCAGTATTGCGGCGGAATGCCGCTCGATGTCGCGAAGCTCGGCGCAGATTTCCTGGTCTGCGCTGGATACAAATGGCTGCTCAGCCCCTACGGCACCGGATTTTTCTGGGCCAAAATCGAGCACATCGACAACATGCGCCCCGGCCCGTTTTACTGGGCCGCCGCCGAAGGCGCAGAAAATTTCCACGCGCTCGCGTTCGAAAATCCCAAGCTCACGCGTGGCGCGCGCCGCTGGGACATGGCCGAGACTTCCAACTATTTCAACTTCGCCGCCATGGACGCCTCGCTGCAATTTGTCCTGCAGCTCGGACCCGCAACCGTCGAAGCGCACAACCGCAATCTGATCGATCTCCTGTTCGAACGCCTGCCGAAAGACCGCTGCGTCCCCACGAGCCCGCTCGATTCCACGCAACGCGGGCCCTACGGCTGCTTCGCCGCCCGCTCGCCGGAAAAAACCGCCGAGCTTTATCACAAACTTGTGGAAGAGAAGATCATCACCAGTTTGCGCGAAGGAAATATCCGCGTCTCCCCGCATCTCTATAATACCGAGCGCGACATCGATCGCCTCATCTCTGCAATCACGCTATGATTGCCGCCGTCACGGTATGACCTCATCGGAAAATTGGCCGCGCATCGCGGTGGTGGGCGCGGGCGCGATCGGCGGTTATTTCGGCGGAATGCTGGCGCGAGCCGGTGCGCCCGTCGTGATGATCGGCCGCGCTGCGTTCGTGGAAGCCGTTCGAAAGAACGGTCTGCTGCTGGACACCCTGCAATTCAAGGAAACGGTGCGCGTGGAGGCTTCCACCGAACTGGAAACCGCGCGCGGCGCCGACGTAATTCTTTTCTGCGTGAAAACGACGGACACTGAATCGACGGCGCGCGCGCTCGCCCCGCTGCTTTCCTCCCCCGCAACTTTGGTCAGTTTGCAGAACGGCGTGGACAACGCGGAAAAAATTCGCGCCGCCGGAATCGATGCGCTCAGCGCCGTCGTGTACGTCGCCGCGTCGGTGCCGGAACCTGCGCACATCAAGCACGTTGGCCGCGGCGATCTCGTCGTCGGGCCACGCAACGCGCGCACGGAAAAATTCGCCGCGCTTTTTGAGCGCGCGGGAGTTGGCTGCCGCATTTCCGACAACATCGACGGCGAGCTGTGGACCAAACTCATTTGGAATTGCGCGCTCAACGCTATCTCCGCGCTGGGCCGCGCCAAGTACGGACAAATCACTGCCAGCGACGACGCCCGCAAAGTTGTCGATACTGCCGTGAACGAAGTTCTCGCCGTTGCTGCCGCCGCGCGCATTCAACTTCCCGGCGTGGAAACTCCGCAAGCGGGATTGGCCGGCGCGCTAAAAATCGCCACGCAAATGTCCAGCGCAATTTCTTCCACCGGCCAGGACCTGATGCGCGGCAAGCGCACCGAAATCGATTCTCTCAACGGCTACATTTCTCGACGCGGCGCGGAACTCGGCGTTCCCACTCCGGTCAATCACGCGCTCTACACGCTGGTGAAGCTCGCCGAAGAGAGCAACGAAATAGCCGTGCAAAAATCAGGCGTTGCTGCAACCAAGTTATAACGGGAAGTTCCTCTCTGCGATCCTCGGCGTTCTTTGCGTCTCTTTACCCTGAGCCTCGAAGGGCGCGTTAGCTTCTGGAGTTGTATTTCGCTGCTTCACGGATTCTCCGGCAGGCGGAATGGAATGTGCACGATTGCTTCCAGCTCAATCGGCATTCCCTGCTTCGCGCCGGGGAGGAATTTCCACTGGCGCAGCGCTCTTATCGCATTGGCGTCGAGCTGCTCGTCGATTCCGCGCACGAGTTGAATGCTGTCGACCGAACCGTCGCGGCGAATCACCGCGTAAAGAATGACTTCGCCGGTGACGCGCTCGGTTATTAACGTTGGCGGATACTTGGGATCCACTTTTTGCAGCGGCACGGGGCCAGATAATTCTGCCGATTGCTGCGCGTGATGGGTGTTGTCCGCGCCCGTGCGCAGTTCGGAAAAATTCAGGATCCAGCTTCCGGTGGCGCTATTCAAATTCGGCATATTGACGTTCAGCGTGTAGACCTTTTTGTACGCAAAAACTGCTTCGGGCCTTGCGCCGGGCGGAAGCGCCGCAAAATCCGGCGGGCCGGTACGCTCGGCCACGTCTTCGCTTTCCGCTTTCGGGTCCGGCCGTGTCATTAATTTGCGCGTAGGCGCGATTATTCTTGCGCCGCCATTGGAAGCGTTGGCGGAGGGATTGCCGCCGCTGATGCTGATTCCCACCGCGCTCTTCCCTCCACGACTCCCGGAATCCGCCGCAGCGCCGGTTGCGCCGGGCGAGCCCGCCGGCGAAATGGAAACGCGCGCGGCGAGATTGCCTTGCGGCGGCTGCACTGGCGCGGGCGGAGCAGGATTTGCGGACAGCGCGATCAAAGCGTTCGGACCGCCGTTGGCGGCGGTTAGCTCCGTTGCGCCAACTTCGGGTGCGGGACCGGCGTCGCCGGGCTGCGCTTTCTGCGCGACGCGCGGTGCGGCGCCCGCGTTCAATTCGAGTTTGGGCCGCGCGGGTCCGCTCTGCGCGGCGGGAAGATTCATGTCCGCGACGTGCTGCTCCATGTTGGGGATGTCGACGGGCGGAGCTGCGGTCGCCGTCGCGGCGCGCTTTTCTTTAGGGTGCAGCTTCTTGAGCATTGCTTCGCTGATTTGCAGGCGCGGCTTGGCGGGTCCAGCGACTTCCTGAAGCTGCACGATGTTGGGCAAATTCGGAAGCAGCTTGGGCGGGTCGAAGGGAGCTTGGGGATTGATGAGTGTCTGACGCGGATGCGTGGGGCGCACGGGATCGGTAAAGATGCGCTGGCGCGGGTGAAACGCATCGACGCTGAGCTGCGGCGCCGGCTCCTCGAGTTTGGGTTTCGGAGCTTCTTTGGACGGATTTGGCTTGGGCTCTGCGCGGGGGATTTCCAGGAGCGGAAGATCGTCGATCGGGCCCGACCAGGTGAGCTGCACATTTTGAAGCAAAGGATTCGTGTGCGGCATGCCGGTGAGCAGCGAAAACGGCAGAGCCAGGAAAGCGGCGTGCCATAGCGCCGCGGCGATCACGGCGCGTTTGGGAACTCGGCCTTCCACCCAACTGTCGCGAAAGGCGCTGGTGGCCAGAAAATTTTTTGCCCCTGATGGGCCGAAGAGAGCGGCGACGCTGCTCCAGAATCCTTGATGGAAGCCGCCCCAAGCGATTTCGAGTTTGGGTTCGACGCTGCCGCGCTGTTGCCCGGGCAGGCGCGTTTCCGGTGGCGGGGGAGGAGGGGGCGCCTGTCCGAAGAGCTCGATGGCGTTCTGGATTCTCTGAAATTCCATGAGCGGCGATTATACCGTGCCAAATAGAGAGTGGAAGCGCCGAGTACGCCCCAGAAAGTGACGAGTGGTGAGTGGCGAATGGTGAGTTTACAGACCATCTCAACCCCACACCCCCGGGGGATTTGTATGGATGTGAAACAAAAGGGGTTCCGGGAAAAGGGATTTGTAAGAGTACGAAAACAAAAGGTTGGACAAAAAGTGGGTAGTGGGCGGTGAGTAGTGGGTGGCGCGAGCGGAGGGTAGTACACCCCCGTGGTGACGGGAAGTATGCGCAATCGAGTGAGGGCACTGGGAGAGTGGGTAGTGGGTAGTGGGCGGTGAGTAGTGGGTAGTGCGCGGGAGGGGCCCCCCTCCCCTGTTTTTTTATAAGTGTTCATTCTAAAGGCGGTTAAAGGAGTGGGTGGTGAGTAGTGGGGTAGTGGGTGGCGGGCAGACATTCCACAGGAGACACCGAGGCAACAGAGAGGGGCCGATCCGGGGACTTGCGAAAGTCGGGAGGTCCCGCAAAGGCATTCGGGATGCGAAAAGCACATCTGGAATAGGAGCGGAAGTGCGAACAGAGGCGTTCGTGAACGGCGAGCGAAACGGGTTGGTGCGCCGATTTCATGCGGAATGGTAGCACGGATCGGGGCGGTTGTCAATAGGAATGTTTTACTTGTAAGGTACTCGTTCGAACGAATTGCTAAGTCATTGAAACGCGGAGAGTTGCAAAGAAGATGCAACCATGGAGCAGGCACGTAGCGAAGTACAGGCGCTGGCAAACCGGATGGCGGTGGCCGAGGCGGACTCGAATCAAGGGATTGGCGCTACCGTGCTGCCGGTTTGGCAGGCGCACTTCGGGACCCAGTCGATACTCCTGACGCCAATCACGATCCTGATGGGCGCCAGCGGCGTAGTGCTGCTGATTGTTTGCGCGAACCTGGCAAACCTGCTGCTGGCGCGCGCGACTGGGCGGCTGAAAGAGTTTAGTGTGCGGCTGGCGATGGGCGCGCGGCCAGCGCGGCTGACACAACAGCTTCTGGCGGAGACGCTGCTGATGGCGGTGGCCGGCTCGGTGTGCGGGTTGATGCTGGCAAACTTACTGGGCGGCGCGCTACGCTGGCTGCTTCCGGGAGTGGCAAGGCCGGCAATGCTGCAACCGCCGCTCGACGGGCAGGTGCTGGCGTTCACAACGGCGCTGGCCTTTGGCGTCGCGATACTTGCGGGACTGGCTCCTGCTCTGCACGCTTCGCGAGCCAACGTCAACGAGATGCTGAAGGAGGGCGGCCGCAGCGGGAGTTCGGGTGCGCATTCGCACCGATTGCGCGGGCTGCTGGTGACCTCCGAGGTGGCGCTCGCGGTCGTAGCCCTGGTGGGCGCGGGACTATTTCTGAGGAGTTTCCAGACCGCGCGGGCCATGGATCCCGGCTTCAAGCCGGAAGGCGTGGCGCTGGCGCGCTTCGATTTTTCCACGGCCGGCTATGATGCGCGGCAAACCGACAGTTTCTGCCGGCGTCTGCGCGAGGAGCTTGAGCGGCAACCTGGAGTGACCGCGGTCAGTTACGACGATTCGGCGCCTTTGGGATTTAGCGGAGGGAACTGGGAACCGCTGGAGGTAGAGGGCTACGTTCCGGGCGCGAACGAGAATATGAAGATCTACCGGGATCTCGTATCTGCTGGGTACTTCGAGACGATGAAGATTCCGCTGGTGGAAGGGCGGGATTTCGATTTGCGTGATGACGCTACGTCGCTGAAGGTGATGATCGTCAACCAGGAGTTTGCGCGGCGCTTCCTGGCCAATCGCAGCGTGATCGGGCGCAGGGTGCACGGATGGGGCGAATGGTTCACGATCGTGGGGGTGGCTAAGGACAGCAAGTATCACCGGGTTACGGAGAGCCCGCAGCCGTACTTCTACATTCCCATTCGGCAGATTTTCCGGCCGGAGTATGGTTTGACGTTCGATGTGCGAACGTCCGGATCGGTGAATGAGGTGATTGCGGCGCTGCGCCGCGAGGCGACGGCGATCGATCCGGCGTTGACCATTTTCGATGCCGAGCCAATGACGGAATACGTAGCTGCGTCGCTTTTCGGGGCGAAGATCGCGGCGAGTCTTCTGAGCGTGCTGAGCGGGCTGGGGTTGCTGCTGGCAGCGATCGGTCTGTACAGCGTGATGGCCTATGCGGTGGCGCAGCGGACCGGCGAGATCGGGATTCGCGTGACTTTGGGCGCGCAGCCGAGGGACATCATGCGGCTGGTGATCCGGCAAGGGATCGCGTTCGCGGCGGCGGGCCTGGTTGTCGGCTCGCTGGCGGCTGCGGCGCTTGCGCGCGTGGTGGCGGCGATGTTGGTGGGAGTGGGTCCGGCTGATCCGCTGGTGTATGCCGCGGCGACCGGGTTTACGGTGCTGGTCACGCTGGCCTCGGCGGCGATCCCCGCTTGGCGGGCGCTGCGGGTGGACCCGGCGGTGGCGCTGCGCTGGCAGTAGAGTTGGTCACGAAACTCGCGTTACAGCCAAGGCCTGGTTGGCTTGACAGGAATTCGATGGAGACGGCATGGTAAGATGTAGGTCACGCAGTGGCGCTATGGTGCAACGGTTAGCACGTAGCCCTTTCAAGGCTAAAATACGGGTTCGATTCCCGTTAGCGCTACCACTCCTCTGGTTGTAAATCCGTCACCTTGTCCTTAATCGGCGCTCGCGTTTGCTGTGTGCGATTTGCGGCGCGATTTTCGCGAGTATAGACTGGGTGTGTCAGTTTGAGGGAATCCACCATGGCTAATCCGTTGCGTACTTCCAATCCTGCGCTGAATGAGAAGGCGTTTCGCGGCGAGGTCGCTGTCGGCGGCGAGGCGATGACCTTGCAGGGCACCGTGAATAAGACGGGCGTTCTGCTGCTGTGCGTGGTGGCCACGGCGGCGTGGACTTGGGGTCTGGCGCATTCGGAGACGCCGGGGGCGGCCATGCCGTGGATGATCGGCGGGTTGCTGGGCGGGATGGTGACCGCGCTGGTGACTATTTTCAAGCGAAGCTGGGCGCCCATCACCGCGCCGCTGTATGCGTTGCTGGAAGGGCTGGTGCTTGGCGGCATCTCTGCGATTTTTGAGAAGTCGTATCCGGGCATAGCCATCGAAGCAGTTGGACTTACGTTCGCGACGCTTTTTGTCCTGCTGCTCGCGTATAAGACTGGCGTGATTCGCGCGACGCAGGGATTCAAGATTGGGGTTATCGCAGCTACCGGCGGGATCGCGGTGTTCTATCTGGTGGCGATGCTGCTGGGCTTTTTTCAGGTCAACGTGGGCATTCTGTATAGCAGCAGCCCGATTGGAATTGCGTTCAGCGTTTTTGTGGTGATCATTGCGGCGCTGAATCTAGTGCTGGATTTCGACATGATCGAAACCGGCGTGCGCATGGGCGCGCCCAAGTACATGGAGTGGTACGGCGCGTTCGGGTTGATGGTCACGCTGATTTGGCTGTATTTGGAGATTTTGCGGTTGCTGGCGAAGGCGCGGCGGCGGTAGTGGGTGGGCGCCAGGAAGATGCTGGCGTTACGCGGCTGACCGTTTACGCGTGGCGTGATTCATTACGTTGAGGTCCTTCGCGTACCGTCGCCCCTCGCAAAAGGCGCTCGGGACAAGTCGGGTACGCTCAGGATGACAGTGTCTACGCGTTGCGCGATCTTTCTTAGCGGGCGCTCTCATTCACCCTACTAAGCAATTCGACTCAATCGCCTTTCAGCGCGTGCGCGTTGTGAAACTTGTGATGGCTGGGGGGACGACGCAGGCTTGCAGGGGGGGCCAGCCGGGGTCGGTCGTGGGGTTGCGGCATAGGGTGATGATTGCGGGGGTGATTTGGGCGGGGGAGACGACGCCCTCGAGCGGCTCGGCGTAGACGGTGTAACTGCGGCCGATGGGGAGATGGTCGAGCTCGTAGGCGCCGTCGAATTGGGCTGGGCCGGGGGCGGCGCAGCTCCAGCCGGCGATGGTGGCGGCAATGACGGCGCCGCTGGCTTGGTCGACCGCGACTACGTG
>WNFA01005383.1_pt1 | contig 16150 bp, 14 predicted proteins | sample 5400481 | NCBI WGS metagenome assembly WNFA01 (sample SAMN13153340, study PRJNA577476) | soil metagenome | isolation source: 120 cm saprolite under Douglas fir tree site 2 hole 1 replicate 2 | place: USA:California | collected 2015-04-18
AAGAGTTTCTGATGGCAGCGGAATACATCCTGAGCGAGGGCAACTACAACGTGGCGCTGTGCGAGCGCGGCGTGCGTACCTTCGCCGACCACACTCGCAACACACTCGACCTGAGCGTGGTGCCGGCGGTGCAGCGTTTGAGCCATCTGCCGATCCTGGTCGATCCCAGCCACGGGACGGGCAAGCGCAACAAAGTTACGCCGCTGTCGCGTGCGGCGGTGGCCGTGGGCGCGGATGGACTGATGGTCGAAGTGCACCACAAGCCCGATGAAGCGCTGTCGGACGGGCCGCAGTCGCTGTTTCCCGATCAGTTTGATGAGTTAATGATGCAGGTGCGGCAGATTGCAAGTGTCGTCGGCAGGACCGTTCCAAGGATAGGACTCAGGGAGAAGGTGGGAGTCAGCACGCAGGATGCGGTCGATACAATCTGATTTTGGAGGGCTTTATGAGGAACCTCAAGAGAGCTTTCGCCACGAATATTTTGCTGGCAAGTGCTCTAGGTTTCTTGTCTAGCGGCAGCATGGTTGCGCAGGAACCGCCGGACAAAGGCTCTGAAGTTGTGTACGAATTAGGGTTGGGGAGCGATGTGACGCCTCCGAAGCCTGTCTACAAGCCCGACCCGACGTATGTCGACAAAGCACGCAGGGAGAAGATCAACGGTGTCGTCGTACTCGCCATGATTGTCACCGCAGAGGGCAAGGTGCGCGACGTGAAGGTAATCAAGAGCCTGGATCCGGGTCTCGACAAACAGGCAATTGCAGCCGTTCGGACGTGGAAATTTGAACCAGCCACCAGGGCTGGAAAGCCTGTGGCCGTACACCTGAAGACCGAAGTCGACTTCCGGCTGTACTAGGAAGTATTGACGCCGTGTGCCCCATATCTCGCCGGGTGCCCCATATCTCGCCTCTTTTGCGAGATGTGGGCTGAGAAGAAGACTGGTTCGGTACGTACGTTGGCTGCCGCCTTGCGCGAGTTCAATCTGTCCTCAGAGGAAGCGCGAGCCTGGCAGCGCGATTTGCGCGCGGCCCGCCGGATACTGAAGCCGCCGGTCGACAAGTGGCGCGAGTGACCGAATCACGTGAACAATGGCTTTGATCATCGATGCCGATGTCATCATTGCGGGCGAACGCCAGCGGTTTGATCTCCCGGCCTGGCTGGAGAGCCAGGCTGAAAACGATCCCCAGGTCGCCGCTATTACGATCGCAGAACTCTGGCGTGGTGTCCAACGTGCGACAGGGACTCATGGGCCAAGGCGTCAAGCCTATCTCGCGATGATTATCGATGGCTTGCCGATTCTCCCCTACACCGAGACGACAGCCCTGGAACATGCCCGTATCTGGGCCGAACTGGAGTCCTCCGGCAAAATGATTGGTTACTATGACCTCATCGTGGCGGCCACGGCGCTGGAATTTGGAAGTTCGGTTGCGACCTTTAACGCACGTCACTTTTCACAAGTGCGCGGACTCAAGGTAATCAAGCCGAGAGTGTAATGTCTCCGGGTTCTGCTAATCTTTCTTCTTCCGCGAGTACGGCGTCCATCTTGAGAAAACTTCTCCTCATCGCTGCCTTCATCCCGATCCTCGCTGGCCTCGGTTGGTGGTATTTCTCTGAGAGCGCGTTGCCGGACTACGGGCCGGCTTACCGCGAGTACGCTTACATCACTAACGGCAAGAGCAACACCGTCAGCGTGATTGATTTGCGGACGCTTCAGCTGGCGAAGACCATCCACGTCGGCACCGGGCCCACCGGAGTCGCGGCCAACAGCAAGAAGAATGAAATTTATGCAGTCAATACGGGCTCGAACAATGTCAGCGTGATTGATGCCGAGACGAATGCTGTGGTGGCGACGATCGGCGTTCACGGCAAGCCTTACTTCATCAATGTAGCTGAAGATGGCAAGCGCGCCTACGTGGCGAACTCGGCGTCGGCCAACGTTTCCGTCATCGATCTGGAGAAGCGCAGTGTGATCGGCAACGTGCGCGTCGGCGTGTCGCCCGGGCTGGCACGGGTTTCGCCTGATGGCGCGACCGTGGTGGTGAGTAATCGCGGAGACAACACGGTGTCGCTCCTCGACGCGAAGCTCATGCGCGTGCGCTCCACGCTCCCCGTGTGCCAGCAGCCGGAGGATATTGCGATCCTGCCGGACTCGAGCAAGGCCTTTGTGGCCTGTTCAGGATCGGGACAGGTGGCGTCGGTCGACTTGAAGCATGACCGCGTGCTGGCTTTGATCGACGTGGGCAAGACGCCGGTGAGTCTCACACTCAAACCCGATGGCGGGGAACTCTTTGTATGCGATTTTGACTCCGACAGTATTTCCATCATAGAGACCGGCAACGACGAAGTGGGCAGCAGCACGCTGATCGGGAGGCATCCCTCGCGCGGAGTGGTTACGCTCGACAATTCCCGGCTGTACGTCACGAACTTCGGGTCGGACAGTGTGGCCGTATACGACATCGACATCGGTCGGCGCATCGCTACCATGCCGGTGGGCAGTCAGCCCGACGGCCTGGCGCTGACGCCCGACCAGAATTATCTGCTGGTGCTCGACACACAGGCCGGCGACGTGACGGTGATCCAGAAGCGCAAGCCGCGCAAGCTGGAGCCGACCGAATATTCCCTGCTGACGATGATTCCTGTGGGCATGCAGCCCAATGGGATCGTGGTGAAGGCGTTCATGATGAGCAAGCCGGTAAAGAAATAAAGCCTTGTCATTCCGACCGAAGGGAGGAATCTGCTTTCTACAGCGCCTCAAGCCAGTAGCAGATTCCTCGTCGCTTCGCTCCTCGGAATGACAACCGGTGTTTGCTAGACCGTAGCCGGGTTGCCGCAGAATTTGTCGAGGGCCGCTTTCAACTCCGCGGCAATCGCGGGTGCTTCCCGGCTTTCGATGTCGCGGCGGGGCATCATGTAGACGAGCTTTCCGTCGCGCAGGATCGCGATCGACGGCGAGGACGGCGGTTGATCGGTGAAATAGCTGCGGGCTCGGTCGGTGGCTTGCGTGTCTTGACCGGCGAATACGGTAAAGGATTTGTCCGGCCGCGTCGCAGCGTTCTGCAGAGCGAGGCGAACGGCGGGACGCATGCGTCCGGCAGCGCATCCGCAAATCGAGTTTACGACCACCATGGTTGTACCTGGCTGATTATTCAGAGCGCGGTCGACTTCTTCCGCAGTGCGCAGTTCTTCAATCCCAAGTCGCGTGAGTTCTTCGCGCATGGGGATCACCATAATTTCGGGGTACATCGTCATGTCTTAGTTCCTCTCGTCGCTGCTGTGAACTTCTATTGTAGCGTGCCTTACGCCTTGTCATCTTGAGCGAAGTTGCCGTTCGCAAAGCGAACGGCAACGCAGTCGAGAGATCCCTTTCGTCTAGTAGCAGCAATGACGGTTATGGGAATTTCCATCCGGATCCGCAGCATCGTGAGGAACACCTCCCTGCTCCGTCGTGATACATGAAGGTAGAGATCCTTCGACTGCGCCGCTGCCTCGCGTTTGCGAGGCAGCCGCTCCGCTCTGGATGACAATTCTTAATGAGGCTGCGCAGTTGCGTTCTCCGTAACGTATTCGAGCCTGCGGCCGCTGTGTATATTGAATGCCATCCATGGTGCTCCAAGAAAATGTCCCGCTCGCGCCGCTGACCACTTTCAAGATCGGAGGGCCAGCGCGCTTCTATGTCGAAGCCCGCACGACTGGGGATGTGCAGGATGCGGTCTCATTCGCGCGCTCCCGCGATCTGCCGCTTTTCGTTCTTGGCGGCGGCAGCAACCTTTTAGTGTCGGATGCGGGCTGGCCGGGACTCGTGCTGAAGGCCGCCATTTCTGGCATAGAACAACGCCCCGGCAATGATGATAACGAGGACGGCAAGACTTTGTTCGATGTGGGCGCGGGCGAATCGTGGGACCGCTTCGTCTGCCACGCAGTGATCGCGCGATGCGCGGGCGTGGAGTGCCTCAGCGGCATTCCGGGCAGCGTGGGCGGCACTCCGGTGCAGAACGTCGGGGCGTACGGACAAGAAGTGTCAGAGACGATTGAGTCGGTGGAAGTTTTCGATCTGAAAGCGGGTCAAGTCCGCGAACTGTGCCGCGAAGCCTGCGGCTTCAACTATCGCAGCAGCATCTTCAACACTACGGAGCGCGGTCGGTTCATCATTCTGCGGGTGACCTATGCGCTCGAGCCCGGAGGCGCGCCACGTCTGGAGTATGCCGATCTGAAGCGGCACTTCGAGGGCCGCGAAACCATGCCCAATCTCGCGGAAACGCGCGAAGCGGTGAGGCATATCCGGGCACTCAAGGGAATGCTGATCGTTCCGGGGGAACCTGATTGCCAAAGTGCCGGATCGTTCTTCAAGAACCCCGTTCTCTCCGAGCAGCAGCACCTGGAGCTCATCAACCGCGCGAAGGCTCGAGGACTGACGGTACCGAGCTATCCCGCACTCGAAACCCGCAAGAAAGCTTCGGCAGCCTGGCTGGTGGAACGTTCGGGCTTCGTCAAAGGACATGGCTTCGGGCACGTCGGAATTTCGAGCAAGCATGCCCTGGCTATCGTCAATCGTGGCGGGGCGAGTGCGGCCGAGGTGATGGCGCTGAAAGAGCAGATCCAGACTCGCGTGGAAGAAATCTGGGGTGTGCGGCTGGAGCCGGAGCCGGTGATGGTGGGATTCTAGAACACAGTGGCCAGTGGTCAGTGGCCAGTGGTCAGAAAACCTGCACATGTTCCCGCCGTCTATTGAGCGGTCACATAAAGCTCGAGGAAGAGACGTTCCCCTCAGGGGCACCACAGTTTCCTGAAAAGCTCGATTCCGGTTCTGGTTTGAAAGGGCGCGGCTTCTAGCCGCGCCGTAAGTATCGAAAAACTAATCGTGGCTTCAGCCACTGAGGTCACCTCCTTTCAGCAATCTGTCAGGCCCGCATTCTTAATGAACTGTGCGGCACTGCTGGAAGAGGTTGCGGAAAAACTCACTTTGCACGTGGCCGGAGTTCCTCAGCGGCTAAAGCCGTGTTGACACTTTGGAACTTAGCGGCGCGGCTTGAAGCCGTGCCCTTTCAAAGAGACGTTGCGGCGACTTTTCCAGCAGCCTCTGGAAGCCGTGCCCTTCCCAAAACTACTTATCAGACCAAAGTGCTGTTTGCTGGCCACTAACCACTGGCCACTGAACTTTAGCCACTGACCACTGTCCCGCCCTGCAAGTAGTAGCCCCGCACACGTTCTCCTCAAAGAATTTCCTGAACAGACCTGGTTTCCTGGCGGTCTTCATGATTGAGGATGAACGATTGGTGGCGGGAGAAGCGATTCTGGGCGGAGCCACAACGCTGGCGCAAAGTCAGGATGAGCTGATCGAGGAGCTGGTCAGGCAGCATTCGCGGCTCGTTTATCGCATCGCTTACGCGGTTTTGCGAAGTCATCACGACGCTGAGGACGCCACACAGGAGACATTCCTCCGGGTGCTGCGGTATAGCAGCAAGCTCGCGTCCGTGGACGACCACAGGACCTGGCTGGCGCGCATTGCCTGGCGGGTGGCGGTCGACCGGAGCAAGCAGCGTGGACGGAAGCGAGAAGTTGCCCTGGAGAATCCGGAAAAGCCTTTGGAAGAAGCAGCATCTTCGGAGTCGCCGGCCGATCAAGCAATGCACGGTGTCCAGATCGGCGCGATGCTGCAGCGATTGATTCTGGCCTTGCCGGAAAAACTGCGGGAACCCCTGGTGCTCTCGACGATTGAGGAAATGTCGCCGAAAGAAGTGGCTGGGATTCTGCGGATCAATGAAGCAGCGGTGCGTTCGAGGGTTTTCCGGGCGCGGCAGATTTTGAAAGAGAAGTTGGAGCAACGGGTCAGCAGAAGTGAGGGTGAGTGATATATGAGAGAACAGGATCACGAGCAAGCCAGACAAGATCAGCCAAGCGACGAGCTCGACCAGTTGCTGAACGCAGGGCTCGCGAAATACACCGCAGCAGAGCCGCGAGCAGGACTGGAAGAACGAGTTCTGGCAAGCCTTCGGATCGAGCAAGCACGTGTCGCGCATCGTGGGTGGTGGGGATGGGGCTTAGCCGTTGCAGCCGCAACGGTCGTCTTGGTGGTGGCCGCAGCTTGGAGATTAGAGAGCTCGCACATTTCGAAAACTGCGAAAGGTGGCGCAACCTCCGGTCTGCCAGAGCCATCGATTGCGAAACATGTGCCGGTCACGCCAGTGGATCCGCCCAAGACTGCGACACCGAGAGCGAGCCATGAAGGGAACGGCATGCGGCCCTCAGGGCGCGGAGTGGTCCACAGAACCATCGCGCATCCGATTCGGCCCGATGCCGTGGTGGCGACTAGTCCAAGGCTCGATCAGTTTCCTTCGCCGAAGCCTCTTAGCGAGCAGGAAAGAATGCTGCTGGACTACGTGGAGCAATTTCCAGAGGAAGCCGCGCTGATCGCACAGGCGCAGGCCGCCCTCGAAGACCGTCAGGAATTAGAGAGATATCGTCGGCAACTCGATCAGGGAGAACCACAAATCCGGGAAAAGGTGGAATGACTCAGTTTCGAAGGAGGAACTCTTAGAATGCGCAAAAGAACAATAGCTTTGGTTGTCCTTGCTTTTACTTTCAGCTTTGCGATGGGAATAAGCCGTGCGCAAGAGGCCAACTCCCCCAAGGTGCCGCAATCGCCGAAACCAGTGGCTGCCTATCATCTCGATTTCGCCCTGAATGAACTGGAGGACGGGAAGAAAATCAATACCCGTCAATACGCGATGGACGTCCTCGCTGGCAGACCCGACGACTCTGCGTTCGTGAGGAACTTGGCCTTTGGCACAAAGGAGATAAAGATCGGAACGCGGGTGCCGATCGAAACCGAGCAAGGCAAGATGGAGTACATGGATATAGGGACGAAAATCTTGTGCAAGACCCTCGAGGAGGGAGGCGGGCTTACCTTGGATGTGCGCGCTGAGGTCAGCAGTCTTGTAAGCCGTTCCGACGCAGACAGAAACATTCCCGCCGGCAAGAACCCCGCCTTGCGCCAGCTTTCAATCGAGGCCGCCACCGCGATCACACTGGGCAAGGCTACCAGCTTGGGAATGGTGGATGATCCAGACTCGAAGCGGCAATTTCAGCTGGAGGTGACGGTGACGAAGCTGAAGTAAGTTATGTGGCGCGGACCTGCCCTGAGCGACAGCCGAAGGGGCCTCGCCCGCGCAACCTTTCTCCCGGCGAAATCTCTGCAGAAGACCACGAATCAGAAATATCGTTTTGATGTCTTGGACTATTCAACTACAGATCATTGCCACTGTTCGCATTTCGCGGGCGAGGCGCCCGCGCCACATAGAGAAACAAGAAAGCGCCGCTCCGGTTCGTGACCCACTTTTTTGGCTGTGACCCCAGTGATGGGGAAGGTCCGCCCGATCCGGCTCACGCGGCGCTTCGGTTTACTTATCGGCAAGTTTTGCCGCCTCTTTAAAGACTTCGACAAACATTTTTCTCGTCAGCTTGCCGGTTTGCGTGTTCTGGTTCGAGGGATGATAAGAAGCCAGTAGAACCTTGCCGTCCGGCAACCGGTAACTGGCGCCGTGTTTGAAGAGATATCCCTGCTTGCTTTTCAGCAGCCCGCGTCGCTTCAGGTAGTTGAGGTAAGCGTCGAATCCAATCTTTCCCAACGCCACGACTACCTTCACGTTCTCTAATCCGGCAAGCTCCCGATCAAGAAACGGCGAGCATCGGACGAGTTCCTCAGGAAGAGGCTTGTTGTCCGGCGGGGCGCAGCGCACAGCGGCGGTGATGTAGAGGTTCTGGAGCGTGAGGCCATCATTGCGATCGGTAGCAGTGGGCTGGCTCGCGAATCCAGTTTCGTAGAGCACCGGGTACATGAATTTGCCGGAGGCGTCGCCGGTGAATGGACGTCCGGTGCGATTGGAACCGTGAGCTCCGGGAGCGAGGCCCATGATCAACACGCGCGCATTGGGATCGCCGAATCCGGGTACGCCTTTGCCCCAGTACTCCCAGTCGCGATAAGCACGGCGCTTCTCGCGCGCAACTTGCTCGCGATGGGCGACCAGGCGAGGGCAGAGAGTGCAGGCAATGACCTCGCGGTTGAGGATGGTGAGCCAGCGCGGCAAGCGGTCGTTCGTCGTTTGTCGTTGGTCGTTGGGCATTCTCTTCTCGTCGAATTGAAGCTGATCCCACCCGTAGCGCCGCCGTCTCGGCGGCTGTCCGGCGGGCGTCCTCGCCCGCCGCGCTGAGGGCGAGACGGCCCTCGGGACAGCCGGCAAAAGCTGCCGGCGCTACACTTGATCGGCTGATGCTGGCGGCGATCTTAATCCCAGCAAGTTCCGCTAATGGGCCGGGCCTAACGACTCCGGGACTAAGTGCCCGCCAACGGTTTGACGCTACTCTCCTCCTGTCTTTACACTCAAGATTAACGCAATGTGAAATCGGCCGCGTTCCCTTTGCTCCAGGGAACGGTGCCGCTCGCCCGGAGATTAACCGGGTATTGAAAGGCATCAGTGAGTCCTACAGAAACAACAGACGAGATCAAGAAAGACGGCGTCAAGCGCGAGATCTCCGTCGAGATTCCGGCGGAGACCGTCACCCGCGAGACTGAGACCATCATCCAGAAGTATCAGAAGATGGCCCGCCTGCCGGGCTTTCGCCGCGGGCACGTGCCGGCGTCCATCATCAAGCAGCGGTTCAAGGAAGATCTGAAGAGCGATGTGGTCGAAGCGCTGGTTCCGCGTTACTTCCGCAAAGAGGCCGAGAAACTCGGCATGATTCCGGTCTCGCAGCCGCGAGTCACCGATCTGCACATTCATGATGGCGAGCCACTGCGCTTCAAGGCCAGCTTCGAAGTGATGCCGGAGATTCCAGTCGAAGGCTACAAGGAATTGCGCGCCGACAAGCCGGAGATCACAGTCAGCGATGACGAAGTTGAGCAGGCTCTCGCCAGTGTCCGCGAACAGCATGCGACGTTCACGTCGGTGGAAGGACGCCCTCTGGCGGAGGGAGACTTCGCCCAGGCGTCCATGGACGGCAAGCCGAAGGACGGAAATGATGCTCCCGACTCCAATCCGGTCCACATGGACGAAGTGCTGATCGAGATTGGCGGCAAGAACACGGTGGCGCAGTTCACCGAGAACCTTCGCGGCGCATCCGCTGGCGAAGAGCGCACATTCGAAGTGGCGTATCCCGAAGACACGTCGGACAAGCGGCTTGCGGGCAAGACGTTCGTGTACTCGGTGAAGATTCATGCCATTAAGCAAAAGCATCTGCCGGAGATGAACGACGACTTTGCCAAAGAATTGGGCGAGTTCTCGAACATCGATCAGGTGCGCAAACAGATTCGCGAAAACATGGAAGCGGAAAGGCGGCATTCCGCGGAGCACGAAGCCAAAGACAAGCTGGTTGCCGAACTGGCGAAGCGGAATGAATTCGAAGTTCCGGAGTCTCTGGTCGAGCGGCAAATTGATTTGCGCCTGGAGCGCGGCCTGCGCGCGCTGGCGGCCCAGGGCATGAAAATGGAGGACCTGAAGAAAATGGACCTGCCTCGTCTGCGTGCTGGGCAGCGGGACCAGGCTTTGCAGGATGTGAAATCGTCGTTGTTACTGGATCGCGTTGCGGAGCTGGAAAAAATCGAGGTCAGCGAAGAAGAGTTGAATCGCGAGATTGAAGCGCTGGCCAAACAGACAAAACAGACTTCGGAAGCGGTCCGCGCTCGTTTGACACAGGATGGGGGCCTCGATAGAATTCGAAGCAGAATCCGCAGCGAAAAGACCCTCGACTTTCTGTATCATCAGTCCGCCTGAGTCAGAAAAACAACGGCGGACCACTTCGAATCCTCCCCTTAACGACAGCAGTTGTTTCGGGGCGGAGTGTGGAAGGTGAACGTGAAACCAAATGATCCGCACAAGAACGACGCGCACATGATGCTGGTTCCGATGGTCATCGAGCAGACCGGGCGGGGCGAGCGCGCCTACGACATCTACTCCCGCCTGCTCCGCGATAACATTATCTTCATCGGTACGCCCATCGACGACAACATTGCCAACCTGGTGATCGCGCAGATGCTCTTTCTGGCTCAGGAAGATCCCGAGAAAGACATCCAGCTTTACATCAACTCTCCTGGCGGGTCGATCACGGCCGGCATGGCAATTTACGACACCATGCAGTACGTCAAGAATGACGTGATGACGCTTTGTGTGGGGCAGGCAGCATCGATGGCGGCGTTACTTTTGGCATCAGGGGAACCTAAAAAGAGATTGGCACTGCCGAATTCACGGATTCTAATACATCAGCCGTCCATGGGAGGGTTGTCGGGTCAGGCGACTGATATCGACATCCATGCGCGCGAGATTCTCCGTATGCGAGAGATTACGAACCAGTTACTCTCCAAGCACAGCGGCCAGAAGCTGGACAAAGTGGAGAAAGACGTGGAGCGCGACTTCATTATGAACGCCCAGCAGGCTAAGGAATATGGAATCATCGACGATATCATCTACAAGACAGTAAAAGCGGTATGATCTGCCTTCGCAGAAGCAAAACGGGTCTGAGCCGGAAACGGCCAAAGCCCCGAAGGGGCGCAATTCATTAGCCCAGGACGTAAGTCCTGGGTAAGGCAGCAACAAGGAACAAGTCCCGCAGGGACGGCACAAGTTTCGTAACCAAGCTTCGTAACAAGGAGTAGAACCGGGTGAAAAACAGGTCTGGAACTGACGAGATTTTGCGCTGTTCGTTCTGCCACAAGTCGCAGGATGCGGTCGCCAAACTAATCTCGTCGCCCAGCGACTATCCGCGCGCCTACATCTGCGATGAGTGCGTGGCGGTCTGTAACTCCATCCTCGAAGACGACCGCACTGCTACTCCGGCGGCCACCACTCCCAACCAACTGCCCAAGCCCCAGGAAGTAAAGGCATTCCTCGACGAGTACGTCATTGGGCAGGAGCAAACCAAGAAAAAGCTGGCAGTCGCAGTCTATAACCACTACAAGCGGATCTTCATGAACCGTCAGAAGGGCGACGGCGTGGAACTGAGCAAGTCCAATATCATGCTCATCGGTCCGACGGGGACCGGCAAAACGCTGCTGGCGCAGACTATGGCGCGCATGCTGGACGTGCCCTTTGCCATCGTCGACGCGACCACCCTGACCGAAGCCGGCTACGTGGGCGAGGATGTGGAGAACATCATCCTCAAACTGCTGCAGGCGGCCGACGGAGATGTGAGCCGCACCCAGACCGGCATTATCTACATCGACGAAGTCGATAAGATTGGACGGAAGGACGAAAATCCGTCGATTACCCGCGATGTTTCCGGCGAAGGCGTGCAGCAGGCGCTGTTGAAGATTCTGGAAGGAACAATCGCGAACGTTCCCCCGCAGGGAGGCCGCAAGCATCCCCACCAGGAATTCACCCCGGTCGACACGACCAACATTCTCTTCATTTGCGGCGGGGCTTTTGTCGGCCTGGAAAAGATCATTGCCCGCCGTATAGGTAAAAAGTCTCTAGGCTTCCGCCGCAAGCGCAATTACGAACTGTTGGCCGAGATCCAGCCGGAAGATTTGATCAAGTTCGGATTGATTCCCGAATTCGTGGGCCGGCTACCGGTGGTGGGCATGCTGGAGGATCTGGATGAGTTCGCCCTAATCGAAATCCTGACCCGTCCTAAGAACGCTATCATCAAGCAGTACCAGAGGTTATTCGAGTTTGAGAATGTGAGACTTAAGTTTAACGACGAGGCGCTGCGAGCCATCGCGCGCCAGGCTATGGCCCGCAAGGTGGGTGCGCGCGGTCTGCGCATGATCCTCGAAGAGCTCATGCTCGACCTGATGTTCAACCTGCCCAGCCAGAAGAAGCTAAAGGAATTTGAAGTAACGCGTGAGATGGTGGAGAAGCGCAGTGCTTCTTTCGGTATGATTGAGAAGCAGGCGAGCTGAGCTAGGGGTAAGATAGAGACGTAGGCACGTCTCAGCCGGGTGTCGGCAAGACACTGCCAGCAGGGTAAGGCGTGGAAGGAAGGCCCAGGGAGATTCAGTGACCACATCCAAGGAAAAGTTCGAAAGCAAGAAGTTGCCGATGATGCCCATTCGGGACGTGGTCATCTTTCCTTTCATGATGACACCATTCGTGGTGGGCCGCGAGTCGAGCGTGCGCGCGCTGGAAGAGGCGCTGGCGGCCGACAAGAAGATTTTCCTGGCGACCCAGCACGATGCCTCCATCGACGAACCCAAGCCCAGCGAAATCTATCAGGTCGGCACGATTGTCAACATCGTGCAGAGCCTGAAACTTCCCGACGGCAACATTAAAGTTCTGGTCGAGGGCGTTGAGCGCGGCAAGATTCTGCAGGCTACCGATAGCGAAGGCTACATGCAGGCGACGGTTCGGGTGGCGCGGTATACCACCGAGATGAGCCAGCCCATTGAAGCCAGCATGCAGCGGGTCACTTCCCTGTTCGAGCAATACGTGAAGCTTTGCCAGGCGCTGAATTACGAGACCATGATCTCGGCCGTGCGCATGGAAGATCCCGCCAAGCTGACCGACGTCATCGCCGCCAACCTTCAACTTTCAATTGAAGAAAAGCAGGAACTGCTGGAGATCTTTGATCCCGCCGAGCGGCTGACCCGAATCGCGGACGTCCTGGACATCGAGATCGAGAAGTTAAATGTCGACCGTACCATCCAGTCGCGAGTGAAGCGGCAGATGGAGAAGGCGCAGAAAGAGTACTACCTCAACGAAAAGATTAAGGCCATCCAGAAGGAACTGGGCCGCGGTGAGAAGAGCGAATTCGACGAACTGAAGAAGAAGATCGAAGGCGCCGGGATGCCGAAAGAAGTGAAGGACAAGGCCGTCCAGGAACTGAAGAAGCTGGAAGCCATGCCGCCCATGTCGGCTGAGTCGACCGTGTCGCGCAATTATCTCGACTGGCTGCTGGCGGTGCCGTGGAAGAAGCGTTCCAAGGAAATCCGTAACATCTCGCGCGCCGAGAAGGTTCTGAACGAAGATCATTACGGGCTGGAGAAGATCAAGGAACGCATCCTTGAATTTCTTGCAGTCCGGCAGTTGGTGAAAAATCCCAAGGGCTCGATCCTGTGTTTTGTTGGACCTCCGGGCGTCGGCAAGACTTCACTGGGAATGTCGATTGCCAAGGCCACGGGCCGCAAGTTCGTCCGCATGTCCCTGGGTGGCGTGCGCGACGAGGCCGAGATTCGTGGACACCGGCGCACTTATATCGGCGCGCTGCCGGGGCAGATCATCCAGATGATGAAGAAGGCAGGGACCAAGAACCCGGTCTTCATGCTCGATGAAGTCGACAAGATGTCGATGGATTTCCGCGGCGATCCGTCTGCGGCGCTGCTCGAAGTGCTCGATCCCGAGCAGAATTTCATGTTCGTCGATCATTACCTCGACGTCGAGTACGATCTTTCGCAGGTGTTCTTCATCGCTACGGCCAACGTGTTGCACACCATCCCCCCGGCCTTGCAGGACCGCATGGAAGTTTTGCGGCTGCACGGTTACACCGAGCAGGAAAAGGTCGAAATCGCCAAGCAGTTCCTAGTCAGGAAGCAGATGGAGCAGGCAGGGCTGTCGGACAAGAACGTGAAATTCGCCGATGAGGCGATCACAACCCTGATCCGCTCCTACACGCGCGAGGCTGGCGTACGCAACCTGGAACGCGAAATTGGAAACGTCTGCCGCAAAGTCGCGCGCAAAGTTGTGAAGGAAGGCGAGGGTTACACGGTCGCTGTGACCGGTGAGAACGCCAACGACTTCCTGGGCGTGATCAAGTACCGCGACACGCTGGCGCACGAAAAGAGCGAGGTGGGACTCGTCACCGGCCTGGCCTGGACCGAAGTCGGTGGCTCGATTCTCAGCACCGAAGCAACCGTGGTCGACGGCAAAGGCAAATTGACCCTAACTGGCAAGCTTGGAGACGTAATGCAGGAATCGGCGCAGGCGGCGATGTCTTACGTTCGCTCGCGCGCCCACCGGCTAGGCTTGAACCGCGACTTCTATCGCAACCTCGATCTGCATGTCCATGTTCCGGAAGGAGCGATTCCGAAGGATGGACCCTCCGCGGGCATTACGATCGCGACAGCCATTTCCAGCGCGTTGAGCAAGATTCCGGTTCGTCGCGACCTCGCCATGACCGGCGAGATCACGCTGCGCGGCAAGGTGCTCGCCATCGGCGGGTTGAAAGAGAAGCTGCTGGCGGCGCATCGGGCTGGTCTGTTTGAAGTGATCCTGCCCAAGGACAACGAAAAAGACCTGGCCGAGGTGCCCGAGAACCTGCGCAATGCGATGAAGATGCACTTCGTCGATACGATGGACCAGGTGCTCCAGATCGCTTTGGAGTCACCTCTGCCATCGCTAGAGGAAACGGTTGCTCAGCCCATCGCTCCGATGACCTCGAATACGGTGGAAGGGCCGGCTACCCATCAGTAGCGGTGGCCAGTGGTCAGGTGTCAGTGGCCAGTTACCCCTCTTCCGGAGAGACGGACACGCACAAACAAATCCTAAGTCCTGTGGAATCAGCGAGGGGATATTGGCGTCGTCTGCAACTTGTTGATTTCACGCAAATCTCTGGTCTCGCCGGGCAGTTTTACAAACTATAGCCCATAGCTAATAATAGAATCCTGGGCGATTCTAGCCCTTCGGAGGCGGCGGACGAGCTTTTCTATGCCTGCGTCCCCTCTTCGTCGTCCAGGGGCAATTCTGTGCGTTCTACAGCCATCCTGGGGGGGCATCGTGCGGGCAATTCGCGACCGGCGCTTCTCCCGTTTCACGTGTTTTCAATAACTTGGAGATAACGTGTTGAAAACAAAGATGGGCCCGACGCTGCGGTAAGCGCAATCTGCGCTGGAGGGTCGGAGGAGTATTTCAGGCGTCCCTGCCGGGACGCGGTTCCAAACGTATGACGCGAACCCCGGCGTTCGAAACGCCGGGCTATTGTCAGGCGTCCCTAAGCGGGACGAGGTTTCAAGGAGTCAACGCACAGTCGGCGTCAGTATACGTAGATACGTAGCCGCGCAGCCGGCTCGGAGGCTCCGGGACAGCAGAAGTCGCGTCTTGCTGGACGCGAAGGTCCCGGAGGGACTTCTGCTAATTGCCCACCGCTTCAGCGGTGGGTCGTCGCGGAGCAAGTCCCCGTGCCGTAGGCACGGCCGAAGTAGCCGCTTGAATGTTGCGGAGCCAACTGTCTCTCCGGAAGCGCGCCGCGAGAAACTCTTAAATTCCTGCCACCCACTTGAAACCTGAAACCAGAAACTGGAAACTATTCTCAGATGGTCAGGATTCCCATTCGCGGGACCATGGCTTTGCTCGCCTCGGCGGCGATCATGGGGGTCACCCTGCTCTGGTTGCCGGCGTACCGGCTGTTCTTCGTTATTAGTGTCGGCATCGGAATCGTAGTGGCGGCGATCCTCTACTTCTGGAACAAGTTTCATCCAGTGCGCGAAGAAGACGTTGAGAACAAGCGGCCGCTGGGGCTTGGCTAGCTATGCTGCAGCTGCCGCCTACCGGCCAGTAAGGGTTCGCGCGTCTCCGCTAAAGCTCGGCGAAATCTCGGATTCCGGTTCCAGGTTTGCACTCTGCTGGGGCGTCCAGGACTTCATTTCTCTGAATAGATGACTCTCCCGCTTCGGATTGTGCAGCGCACCTTGGAAAATGCGGTAGCGTCCTGTACAGGATCGGCGCGTAGGACAACCAGATCGGCCTCCATTCCTCTCGCGATCCGACCGCTGCGATCGGAATATCCGAAACGCTGCGCTGGACCAGTAGTAAGCGATGCCGGGATTCGCTGAAAGTTCATACCCGCCTGCGACATGAGCGTGAATTCCAGCGCGGTGTCGAAATGATCGGTGTAGCCGATATCGGTGCCGAACAGGATTTCCCCACCCGCCTGTGAGTAAGCGCGCAGTTCCGCTACCATCCTGGCGATCCAAGCCTCGCGTTCTTGATCGGTGCCTTCCGTCTTGCGCGCCTCGAAATCAAACAGCGTCAGGGTTGGTATCAGCGCCACATTCGCCCTCTTTAATCGTGCAACGAAGTCCGAGGTCCATGGTGGGGAGTCAGGGACTGTGTGTGCCAGAGTATCGACGCCGCTATCAATCGCGACCGCCACACCGTCCAGATTCTGCGGATGCGCAAAGACCGGCATGGCGTGGCGATGTGCCTCCGCGACCGCGGCCCTGGCAATAGCA
>WNFA01002160.1_pt1 | contig 16135 bp, 15 predicted proteins | sample 5400481 | NCBI WGS metagenome assembly WNFA01 (sample SAMN13153340, study PRJNA577476) | soil metagenome | isolation source: 120 cm saprolite under Douglas fir tree site 2 hole 1 replicate 2 | place: USA:California | collected 2015-04-18
GCGCCTGGATGCCATGTTCACTCAGACGCCACGTGGTCAGACCCGACGCACTCGCTTTGCCAAGCTGATGAGTCAGGTGGCCTAACGCGGGCAGTCTGGTCAGGCGGTTGTCCTGACAAATTTCGCCAACAGAGTCATAGTAGTGGCGAGGGAGGCGGAGGGAGGCGGGGAGGGCCCTTGCGGTCGCCATGCAGGATCACATACCGTTCTGCCCGTTCCACGCGAAACTGCCAGTTCTTTATCCTTCTGGTCCCCCGGTCTAGCAAATTCGTAAAGGTCCTCAGGCCCTACATCGTTGACACATCGCTCTCCTGTTGCTACAATAACCTCAACACCTATACTAGAATGCAGCCCGTTCACATCATCAAGCATCCTCTTCACTAAAAAAGGAGAGAGCCACCCATGGCAGATCGCGTCGGCCAACGATTGGGCAACTATCGTCTCACCCGCCTATTGGGAAAGGGCGGCTTCGCAGAAGTCTACCTGGGCGAGCACCTGCGGCTGGGTACGCAGGCCGCCGTCAAAGTCCTCTACACGCGCCTGGCCAGCCCTGACGAGGCGGCAGGCTTCGAGAAGGAAGCCCAGACCATCGCCCATCTCAAACATCCCCACATCGTGCGGGTGCTCGACTTCGACGTGCAGGATGACACTCCCTTCCTGGTCATGGATTATGCCGTGGGCGGCACACTGCGCCAGCGTCACCCCAAAGGCAGCGTCTTGCCTCTACCGACCATCATCAGCTACGTCAAGCAGGTAGCCGAAGCCTTGCAGTATGCCCACGATCAAAAGCTAATCCATCGCGACGTCAAGCCGGAGAACATGCTCGTTGGGGAGCGCGAGGAACTACTGCTCTCAGACTTTGGCATTGCTCTCATCGCCCAGAGTTCACGCTACCAGGGGACGCAGGACATGGCCGGCACTATCGCCTACATGGCCCCCGAGCAGATCCAGGGCAAGCCTCGCCCGGCCAGCGACCAGTATGCATTGGGCGTCGTGGTCTACGAATGGCTGAGCGGCGACCGTCCCTTTCACGGCTCGTTTACCGAGATCGCCGTCCAGCATGCCGTTGTTCCCCCGCCATCGTTGCGCGAGAAGGTCCCGACAATCTTGCCGGATGTAGAGCAGGTGGTGATGACAGCGCTAGCTAAGGAGCCAAAGGGACGTTTTGCGAGTGTGCAGGCATTTGCGACGGCGCTGGAGCAGGCCAGCCAGGCAGATGTTGTCACGTTTGTAAAGCCATCAGTTCGTGTAGTAACACCGCCTGGCACACCAATGGTGCAGCCACCTCGCACGACGAGACCCCCAGATCTTCCACCTACATTGCCTGTCACCCCACCCTCTGCTCATAAGCAGCCTGCTGCAGCTATCAAACCTGTAGGAACCGTCATCTACACCTATCATGGGCATTCCGATGCTGTGCTTGCAGTAGCGTGGTCGCCCGATGGCAGGCGCATCGCCTCAGGAAGTAATGATAAAACAGTGCAGGTATGGAATGCTGCAGATGGGGGCAACGTCTACACCTATCATGGGCATTTTGAATATGTGTATGCAGTGACATGGTCGCCGGATGGGCAGCGCATCGCCTCGGGGAGCAATGACAAAACAGTGCAGGTGTGGCAGGCGGTGTGAGGACAGCGGTGATTGCCGGGCCGTCACAGCTCCTTCCAAGAAGGCAAGTCCCTTTATGATACGGCGGAATAGGCCGAAGGCTTATTCTAGGAGGGTGCGGGTGTTGTGGAAGGAACGGTGGAAGAGAGGCGGCGGTATTGTTCGACGAATTCGTATTTGTTGGCAAACATACGGTTGCCACAGTAAATGTTTCGCCTGGTGAATGGCTCTGGTGTTTGTTGGATGAGCCGAACACGCACTTCTGGCTTGTGTGCGGCAGGAGAGTCAAACCAGGGTTCCCGCAAGCAGTAGGCGGAGTTATATACCCAGGATGGACAGGGCACCTCGTAGCGTCCACAGAGCCACTCCACCGAGGCCGCGCAGAAAGCAGCCCAGCGGCATGTGTCGGTAGTGGGCTCCTGCGGAAGAGAAATCGGGTCCACCACGAGTTGCGCACGCCGATCTTTGGCATAGTCAAACCAATCGTTCATGAAATTGCCCAGTGCCACCCACGGTCTTTCACCCCGACAGATTTCTTGATAAGTCAGGGCCATTGTTTGCAAGTGATCAATGGTTTTCATAGTGTCTCCCGGTTATACCTGCGAGCTTACTCACTCTTCTCTATTGTATCACAACGAATTACGGAAAAAATCGGTCAGAGTGTCATCCAAGCCGTTGAGCTGCTGGACTTGCTTGTTCGGGATGTACCGATCAACCAACCGCTGTGCCTGTTTGCGTGTTTGAACCTGTAACTGCTGACAGAGAGCATAGATGTCATCCCTGTCTTTTTGACGGCCTGCGAGCAGCTTCAGCGCCAAAATGTACTCGCTTGGTGGTATATACACTTCAAGCATGGCATATGTATGCCACAAGGTCCCTTCTGGCACAGTGCCCATATCACGGAGAAAATCGCCGATGACATCGTTGATCCAGGTGCTTGGAATCTTGTTTCTGCTGGTAACAGCACGTACGGCCGCCTTGAAGATCTGATAAAGCACTGAGGTCGTGGAATCCTCAATGTCTTTGAGGAGCACGTCAACATCATCGGTCGTGAATCTGTTGCGAACTTGGGTTAACATAAACGCCCCACCGACTAAAAGGATACGTATAGGGCGCTGCACACCCAGGTTCTGCAACTCCTGGCCTAGCTCGGCCAGATACATTTCAATTTCCTGTGCTTGCATGGCGATTTCCTTTCCTAATAATCATGATGATACAAGATCCCTACAGCCCCGACGGCCTCGGCCCCACATATTGTGCGCGTGGCCGCAGCAACTCCTCGCGTTGATACTGCTCAATCGCATGCGCAATCCAGCCCACAGTCCTTCCCAGGGCAAAAAGCGCCAGCGCACTCTCAGGAGGAAGGTTAAGGGTCTGAGCCAGCACCACCAGCGCGAAATCCACATTAGGCTTTTTGCCGGTCACCTCCAGAACCACCTCTGCAATCGTCTTCGCCAGCTCCATTGTGGGCGCGTCGGGAAAGGACTGGGCGATGAGCCGGAGCAGCAGCGCGGCACGTATATCACCATTCGGATAGAGGCGGTGTCCGAAGCCAGGGATATACTCTCCCCGGCGCAGGTGTTCGGCAATCACCCTGCGAGCCGCGTCAGGCGTGCTCACCTCGCGCAGCAGCTTCTCGACCAGCAGCGTATTCCCTCCATGCTTGAAACCCTGCAGCGCCGCTAGGCCAGCCGTTACTACCAGGTAGAGCTGCGCTTCGGTCGAGGCCACCACTCGTGCGGTAAATGTTGAAGCATTGAGTTCGTGGTCCGCACAGAGAATCAGGGCCGCATTGAGGAGTGCTGCGGATTGAGAATCCTTCTGCTGCCAGCCCTGTTGCAAAATTGCTACCACCGGTGCCTCCGTCTCGGCTATGTTGGCCAGGACAGCGGCCAGCAGCTTGAGAATACGAGCGCCGGTCTGCGCGGCATTGCCAAAATCGTAGGCAGCAAGGTCATCTGTGGAGGCCAACGCCGGGGCGACCTGGAGCTTTTGGAGCATTGAGAGGCCGCGGTCGAGCTGCTGAAGAGCATGGAGATAGGCCTGGACTGGCTGGCTCCCCGCGAAGATGTCCGGCGCATCTGCCATCTCGCCGGTCCACAGCAGTGCTGCGACCTGCTCAAGCGTGCATTTTGTCGCAAGCTGCTGCACATCACGTCCCCGGTAGTACAGCCCCGTCTCCGTAATCAACGTCAATGCCGATTCCAGGATGGGCATGCCCCAACGCAAAGCGTTGTTAGCTGCCTTAGCAGGATCGTGACGATAAGCCTTCTGGTCCAGCAGCCTCTGCACATCCTCCACCAGGTACAACCGTGCCCGGCTATTCGTATCCCCTGGTTCCGAACGAATCAGCCCACGGCTAACATAGGCGTAAATGGTGGCAACGCTTACATTCAGTGCCTCAGCAGCCTCCTGTGCCGTCATATAGCGCGCTAATCTCATACGGTGTTACCTTTCAGCGTAGATGATTTTATCACATATTGATTATGCAATCAATATTGACAACATTGATCACGATGACTTAAGATTCTTATGCAACGAAGATTCGTAGATGATCAGAAGCAAATATTAGTCATAACCCTTCAGGACCCTCTACCACCTTCGGTGGTTCGCAAGAAGTTTTTTGCTGCGGCAAGAGTTATCCCAAATTTCAGCCGCGGCTGCAAAGTCCGCAGCAAAAGAAGATACGAGCCGCTGGAGTCGGCGAGGAATCAGGAGGCTAAACATGTTCCCACCGATTCCCGAACCCACCGAACCTGAGTACTTTTTAGATAGTTTTCCACGCGATGCGTTCCCGGCCTACCTCTGGACGGAGCGCCCTGCGAACCTACCGGCTGAAGCATGGACAACAGAGACCACCCATCGCGACGGCCAACAAGGAGGTCTGCCACTTTCAACCGAGCAGAGCCTGAAAATCTACGATATTCTCTGCCATTTCACCGGCGATTCGGGTGCCATTCGCCAGGCTGAATTCTTTGCCTACCGGTCCTCGGACCGCGCGGCGCTCGAGGGGGTCCTGGAACGCTCTCACTCCGGTGCCCCCATCGAACCCACTACCTGGATTCGTGCTAGCGCGAAAGATGTGGCCCTGATCCGTAGCCTTGGCGTGCGCGAAACCGGGATGCTCGCCTCGGCCTCCGATTACCACACCTTCCACAAATTTAAGCCTGGTGGCAGAAACCAGGCCGCGCAGACCTACCTCGAAGCAGTACACATGACGCTGGACGCGGGTATCCGACCACGGCTGCATCTCGAAGACGCGACGCGGGCGCCGCTGGATTTCATGCAGCCGTTCATCGAAGCGGTCCTTGAACTGAGCGCATCGTACGGCCCGCAACTCCGCCCCAAGTTTCGCATCTGCGACACCCTGGGCCTCGGGCTGCCGTTCGAGGATGTCGCACTGCCACGCAGCATTCCGCGCCTGTTCCAGGAGGTACGCAAATTGGGCTTGCAGCCTCAGGACCTGGAGTTTCACCCCCACAACGACACCTGGCTGGTCGTTGCAAACTGTTTGTCAGCGATCCGCGCTGGCTGCGGGGTAATCAACGGGACAATGCTAGGGAAAGGTGAGCGCAGCGGGAATGCTCCACTGGAAGGCGTTCTGCTGCACCTGCTCGGCATGGGCTACTTCCCCAAAAAGCAGCCGGATTTCACAGCCCTGAACGAACTGGTCACCCTGTACGCCGAGATGGGCGAGCCGGTGCCGCCGAAGTATCCCCTCTATGGCCGGGATGCGCACCGCACACGCGCAGGCATCCACGCTGATGGCTTGAATAAATTCTGGTGGATGTACGCCCCGTTCAATGTCCCGCAGCTCCTGGGCAGGCCGCTTGAGGTATCGCTGACGAAAGAGAGTGGAATGGCCGGGCTTATCTTTCTCATCCGCCAGCACATGGGCCTGGATGTCTCGAAAGATGATCCTCGCCTGCAACAAGTGTATTCCTGGCTGATGGCAGAATTCGATCATGGACGCCAGACCAGCGTCGAGTGGGAAGAACTGGCCCCCGTCGTGGCCCAGGCCTTCGAGGGGCGTTAGTCCCCCAACCTGGTGACCGCGAAGGGTGACCATTCCTGCAAACCTCGCTGCAACAATCGCACGCGCACCTCCTTCCATAAGCTACACTAGCAATAAGAATAAGGAACGTAGGAGGGTTTTCGGCATGCATGAAGGCAAAGGAGTTGACGACAATTGCACGATCTCTGACCAGAACCCGCATTCTCTCAGGAGATGTGGCAAGCAGGCTGCGAAGATGCAGTCGAAAGAGCAGTCGAAAAAAATGTCGCGCAAAATGCGCGGTATTTGCACGGTGACCCGCCTGCGGATCGGCATCTGGCGCGGGATGGAAGGAAATCAACAGTGGGAAGAATCCATTCTCGTAAGGATAAGCGAGAATCACCCGCTGTAAGCTTGGCGTTCCACGTATTTTAATGGGATTGACCGCAAGGCGAGCCTCCCATTGGATGTAAAAAAAGAAACACACTGCTGGCTGGTATCGCCTCCTTCACTTGGCTGTAGCGAAGGGTGCTTCATTTATGATAGGATGAATGTAGGGACGAGCGTAAAAGTCATTCCATATCATATACAAGCCAGGAGGCGATAAATCATGCAAAAAAATACAGGAACGATACAAGTCAAACGAAATTTTCCAGAAATGCTCAAAGGTGGGGTCATCTGCGATGTCGTCAACGTTGATCATGCGCGTATCGCAGAAGAGGCTGGGGCCTCTGCAGTGATGGCACTGGAGCGCGTGCCCGCCGACATTCGAGTGCAGGGCGGCGTTGCTCGCATGAGCGACCCCGAACTCATCATCCAGATTAAAGAAGCCGTCACCATTCCCGTGATGGCGAAGTGCCGCATCGGGCATTTTGTCGAGGCCGAAATTCTCCAGGCCATTGGCGTCGACTGCATCGATGAGTCCGAAGTCTTGACGCCCGCCGATGAGCACTTCCATGTCAACAAACACCTCTTCTCCGTGCCCTTTGTGTGCGGTGCACGCGACCTGGGTGAGGCGCTGCGTCGCATCGGTGAAGGCGCGGCCATGATACGAACGAAGGGTGAGGCAGGCACAGGCAACATCATCGAGGCTGTGCGCCATATGCGCGCCATCATGGATGGCATTCGCCGTCTACACATGCTGCCCGAAGAAGAGTTGATGACCGAGGCCAAGAATCTTGGTGCGCCATATGAACTGGTGCGCGACATTGCCCGCACCGGCAAGTTGCCTGTGGTAAACTTCTCGGCGGGTGGCGTCGCCACTCCCGCTGACGCTGCTCTCATGATGCGGTTAGGTGCAGAGGGCATCTTCGTCGGCTCGGGCATCTTCAAGTCGGGCAACCCGCTCGCACGCGCAAAGGCCATTGTGCGCGCAACCACACACTTCCAGGATCCACACATTCTGGCCGAGGTATCGCGCAATCTTGGTGAGCCGATGGTTGGTATTAACCTGGATATCTTGCCGGAGAAGGAACTGATGGCGCGTCGGGGGTGGTAGGTAACAATATGGAAAAATACAACCCAAAGCTATGTATCGGCGTATTAGCATTGCAAGGTGATTTTGAAGCACACCTCAAGATGTTGGCAGAGTTGGGAGTCGAGGGCAAAGCTGTGCGACTCCCTCAACATTTGGACAATTTAGATGGTATAATTATACCAGGAGGTGAGAGTACCACTATCGGGAAACTGATGGTGATGTACGGCTTACACGAGGTGTTGCAAGAGAAGATTCGCGCAGGCTTCCCCGTTTGGGGGACGTGCGCAGGATTGATCTTATTAGCGCATGAAACGGATAATGCGCTCCCGGGTCAACCTTTACTGGCCTCGATGCATATCCGCGTTCGGCGTAATGCATTTGGTAGTCAGCGGGAAAGTTTTGAAACTGATCTGTCTGTGCCTGTGTTAGGTGAAGCGCCGTTCCATACATTCTTCATCCGCGGACCGGTGATTGAGTCAGTCGGTCCACAGGTCGAGGTGCTGGCGACGCTCGACGATGGAAGCATCGTTGCCGTCCGAGAAGGACACTTACTTGGCACCGCATTTCATCCCGAGGTCTCAGGAGACCCACGTTTTCATCACTACTTTCTCCGCCTAGTAGGTTCCTCAGCGGAACGCAGTGAAGCGCGTTAAATCCGTCGAGGGACAGAGCGTCAAGACGTAAACAGGGCGCGGGAGCACTGGATGATACGACCGGTACTATATGTTGACTTGCCGGGCATCATCTACTCTATGGATCGCCGTGCTCGCAGCAAACAGCACGAGATTGCCAACTTCGTTTGCTGGATCGAACCGGTCGAGAATCGTGTTCCCTGGCCATCCGCCTTGCGCAACGTCCTCCCACTCAATCCTGCCTCGCGCACCTGGATCTGTGAGGACCACTGGCGTATTCTTGGCTTTGCCCAGGTACAAGAACGTCCTTCACACATCATGTGGGACCTCTCCTACCTTGCTTCTATGGTGAACAGTAGCGTTTCCGGTGATGATGTCTTGACGGCACTCCTCGAATACATGCTGGAGATGGCGGCCACCCATGGCATTCTGCGCATCTTTGCCAAGGTCGAGGATGATATTCCAGAACTGGAACTCTTCCAGCGGGCCGGGTTTCAACGCTATGCCCGTGAATTGACCTACGTCTACGAACCAGGGTCGCAGGGGGTACAATCCCTGCCCGATCTGCCTTCGCTACGACGCTGGAATCGGCACCATGTGTGGGGATTGCACCAACTCTACCGCTCTGTTACCCCGCAACGGGTGCAAATGGCAGAACTGTTGGAAAATAGTGAAGAATTCGCTGAATTACACGTCGGGTCATTACACCGCTTGCCTTTCTCTTTCGCAAGAGGGTGTGAAAACTACGTGTGTGATCAAGGCGTTCGTTTAGGGGCCTGGTTGCAGGTTTGCCGGGGTCATGGCTCGGCACCGCACCAGCTCTCTCTTATCGTTCATCCCGAGCATGCTGAACTCGCTGAACCACTCTTGCAGTTTGGCATGCAACGGCTATTGGCGAGAAGCGTACGCCGCATCTACTGTCAGGTGCGTGAGTACGAGTCTTCTGTTATTACCGCTCTGCGTACCAGTGGTTTTGAGCATACCGGAACCAGGGTATTGCTCGTGCGCCACATGGCCTTACTGGCCATGAAATCGCGTACTGTCCCTGCACTGGAGCAACGAGTGGCTTACGGCGTGAAAGGCCTGGGGACGGTCAATTCACGCCAAACAATGAGGTGATAAAACTGCCTATGCAACATGCGATCACTGACGATCTGGAGGCTCTGCTGGCAACTCTTCCGCCTGGCATCCACGACGCGGTCAATCGGCTGGAAAACCGAAGCGGACTGCTGGAGATCGTAATGGACCTCGGACGCCTGGCCGAGGGCCGCTTCCCAGAAGGGGAGGTGATCCTGAGTACTCAGCCTGTGACCTATGCCGACTTGGAGTATGTGGTTGAGCGTATTGGTGAGTTTGGCGACGATAACCGCGCCGGTATTGAGCGGACACTCCACCGCATCAGCGCTCTGCGCAACCGCAAGGGGAAAGTCGTCGGCTTGACCTGCCGTATTGGTCGAGCGGTACTCGGCAGTATTGCCCTGATCCGTGATATTGTCGAGCAGGGTCAATCCATCTTAATTCTTGGTCGCCCAGGTGTGGGTAAAACCACCTTGTTGCGTGAAATAGCTCGCGTCCTGGCCGACGAGGCCAATAAACGAGTGGTGGTCGTCGACACCTCCAACGAGATCGCAGGTGACGGCGACATTCCTCATCCCGGTATTGGTCGTGCTCGCCGCATGCAAGTGGCACGCACAGTAGAACAGCATGCAGTGATGATCGAGGCGGTCGAGAACCATATGCCTGAAGTCATCATCATCGACGAAATCGGCACTGAACTGGAAGCAGCCGCCGCACGTACCATCGCGGAACGCGGTGTGCAGCTTATTGCGACCGCTCATGGAAACTCGCTGGATAACCTGCTCGTCAACCCGACGCTCTCTGATCTGGTGGGTGGCATCCAAACCGTCACCCTGGGCGACGAGGAGGCACGGAGACGTCATACGCAGAAAAGTATCCTGGAGCGTAAAGCGCCGCCAACATTTGATGTGGTGGTTGAACAGCAGAGCTGGCAAGAGTTGATTGTGCATCGTGATGTCGCCGACACGGTGGATAGTATGCTGCGTGGGCAGACTACCACCGCCGAGGAGCGCACACGCGACGAGATCACGGGCCGGGTCACCGTGCGCCGCATCGCTACCGGTAGTATGGAGCTCCCAACCTGGGGCGCTGGAGGCCTTTCACGCTCAGCGGGCACAATACATCGAACTCCAACGGACAGAAGCTACGACCGGTCCGGTAACGGCTGGGAGCCGATTCGCCACATGGGGCAACAAGGCCACTATGCAGGCGGCGGTGGCAGTGAACGGGTGCGAACACGTGGCCAGGCGCAGATACAGGCGTTGGCTCCTACAGGAACAGCCCCCGCCGACGTCAGGCATCACAACGCAACCATGCTGGTAACAACTGATCATCCACTGGTCGGCGAAAAGACGTACCAGTACCAGGACACAGCTGAAGAGGCACAGCCCTTACGTCTTCAAACCCTGCGTGTCTACCCGTTTGGTGTGAACCGCGACCGCCTGGCCCAGTCGGCACGCCAGTTACGTGTGCCCGTTCTGATCACCAACAATCAGAACGAGGCCGATGCGGTCATCACCCTGAAAAACTACTACCGTCACCAGCCGGAACGCTTGCAGCAGGCGGAACAAGACCGCAAGCTCATCATTATCCTGAAGAACAATACGGTTGCCCAGATGCAGCACGCACTGGCTCGCATCTTCGATATTCCAATGACGGACACATCAACGGATGGTGAAGACGAGTTCTCTGAAGGCAAAAAGCCGGACGATCCAACCACGCGAGCACTGTTGGAGACGGAAGATGCCATTCACCAGGTACTGAACCAGGGCCTGACGACTGCTGAACTGGCACCTGCGAATGCATACATTCGCCGTCTCCAACACCAGATGGCAACCCGCTACAACCTGCTCTCGCGCAGCCGCGGGAAAGAGCCAAATCGCCGGGTGAAAATCTTCCGCTCACAAGAGTAAGTTCTTCAGCAACAGGAAAAATCTGGCCACCCTACGGCGGCCAGATTTTTCCATGGTTGCTTCCATCTCCCTTCGGATAACGAGCCATCTTTGTGACAGATGGTCGGTGAAGGATACATCTTTTTATTCAGGCGGCTAATGTATCCAGAGCCCAACGTGCTGTAGCCTCATCAGGAGCATTTATCATGAGTTTCACAAGCTGACTGAGTTTAGTGGACTCATTTATACGCAATACCTGCTCTTGGGCTACTTGTGCGAGAGTGGGGAAACGGGCTTGTATCACTTCCAGCATCAGCTTTTGCTGCCCTTCGATTTTAGCCCTGGCGACACGTTCCTGGATATCAGGGTCTTCGTCCAATAAGCTATCATACATATGCAGTCGATCCTCCACAATCTGCTTGTCTTGCGCCGACAGCGTCGTTGACCGGCGCAAGATGGTTCGAAATCGTACCAGATGACGCGCTAAGTGTAGTCCTGTGTACCGTTGTTCCATCTCCTTGATCGCCTGCAACAGCATCGGCACAAGCGCGCCTTTCATGGCAGGCAGCAATGTATACATGCTCACCGCTCGTCTCCGGATATACTGTTCTGCGTCTACCGTCCACAGCCGTAGCACCTGGTGCTGATAGTGCAGCAGTGTATCACTCTCATTCCCTTCTTGAAACACGGACTCTGGAATGCTCGTTTCAAATGGATATAGGACGACAGAGATGACAGGCAACCGATATTTGCCAAACAACTCAACCCAGTACAACAACATCCGATAAGTCATATCAGGATCTTCACTGGTTTGCAACTCCAGGTTGAGTATACGCTGCTTGCCTTTGTACTCAATCAGATACACCAGGTCTGGGCGTAAGTTTGTTCTGGCAATTTCTGCGTTTTGCTCGCTGATCAACCTGGACTCTGGCAGGATCTCCGGCAACATCTCTGCTGCGTGATCTTCCATTAAGGATTTCAGAGCACTGTCATACGGTTGTCGCTGATACTCTTCGGTCATGTTGGTACGCCCTTTCCACGTTCGTTGAGAGCATCATACCATGCCTGGCCTCTATAGACAAGTGAGGAGACATAGAAATTACGTTGCGAGAAAGATAAGACCATCATATTGCCACCGCTCCTCACATGCACTATAATCCATCTCATAACACCGGGCAACGTAGCATGGGAAAAGTAACCACAACGACCGTGGTCTTGTCCGGCGCAGGGCTGAAAGGAGTCGTAGCGCATAATGCGTTCAGTTAAGAATGATCCCTCTACCGAAACCTCCCAGGAAGTAGAGTTTATCGCAGAGCAAACAGAGACGAAGTCCGTCCAGGAGTCGCTTCCAGTCACCATAGCTGATATTTGGGAGGCACATAAGCTCCTCAAACCACTGCTGCATCACACTCTGCTGACACCATCACGCACACTTCACGATATGACGGGAGCGGATGTGTACTTGAAAGCAGAGAACATGCAACGTTCTGGCTCCTTCAAAGTTCGTGGCGCCAGCTATAAACTCTCACGCCTATCCGAAGAAGAAATTCATCATGGTGTCATCGCTGCCTCCGCAGGCAACCACGCGCAAGGAGTCGCCATTGCCGCAGCTCAACATCATGTCCCCTGCACCATTGTCATGCCAGAGACGGCAGCGCTCGCCAAAGTCATGGCCACACAAAGCTACGGAGCCAAAGTCGTCCTGCATGGCTTTACCTATGACGATGCCTACCAACGATGTCTTGAGCTACAGAGAGAATCCGGCGCGACCTTAATCCATCCCTTCGATGACCCCGACATCATCGCCGGACAGGGCACACTAGGACTTGAGATGCTGAGCGACCTGCCCGACGCCGATGCAGTCATTGTCCCCATCGGTGGCGGAGGCCTGATCTCGGGTATTGCCATCGCTGCTCGCGCCCTTCGGCCCGACATCACGATCATTGGTGTGCAGGCCGCAGGTGCAGCAAGCTGCCGTGCTGCCCTCGATGCAGGCGAGCCATATACCCTATCGGCTATCAGCACGATCGCCGATGGTATTGCCGTCAAGCGTCCTGGCGCATTAACCTTCTCCATTATTCAGCGCCTGGTCGACGATGTCGTAGTGGTGGACGACGAGGCGATTATCAGCGCCGTCCTACTGCTGCTGGAACGCAACAAAATGCTCGTCGAAGGTGCAGGCGCAGTAGGAGTAGCAGCCTTATTGAGTGGAGCAGTGAAGCTACAAGGCAAGAAGGTGCTCGTACCCCTCACCGGTGGCAACATCGACATTAACCTGGTGGGACGCTTTATCGAACATGGCCTTTCAGTTGCTGGCCGCTACTTCGTCATCCACACACGCTTGAATGACCGTCCCGGCGAATTAATGCGCCTGCTGGGCATCATCGCGGAGATGCGCATCAACGTCATCGACGTACGCTACCAACGTATCTCCAGCCATTTGCCCATCATGCAACGTGAAGAGACGATCACCATGGAAACACGCGATCGTGCACAGTGCGATGAACTCCTACAACGCCTGCGCGCCGCAGGATACATGGTAGAAGAAGCGCAAGGACTGGAGTAGATTCCCTTCCCCTGGTACCCCTCGCAGGTACCAGGGACGTTACCCTTGCGGCAGCAGTGGCACAATCCTTTGCTTCAATTGTTCGGCAATCTGCTCGGTGGGCAAACTGGCATTAATTACCTGGAAGTGGTATTCCTCAATCATCGCGTCGTACAGCTCAAGCATGCGCGTCTGGTAATTGACGAAACTTTCAAAGAGGTCCGCGCCCAGCCGCATATCCATGCCCGACTCCCAGAAATCAAAGCCACCGCGTTGCAACACCCGTGGTATCAAGTCATCGACACTCACCTTCAGGTAGAAGATCGCATCGGGCTTGAGTGCCAGTCCATAAATAGAGCGAATCCACCTGGGATCGGCATCGCGCACAAGAGCGCGAGCCATCAAGGAGTAGACGTAGCGGTCCGTCAGCACGATAAAACCGGCACGCAACGCTGGCAGAATCTGACTCTCGAAGCGGTCAACAAAGTCGGTGGCATAGAAAAGATTGAGTGTGATCGGGCCGAGTGTGTGGCCTTCTTTTGCTCGTTTGAGGCCGGCCCCCGCCAGAACTGAGCGCGTCATCTCCGTATCGACCACTGCGAAGCCACTACTTTCCAACCAGGGGCGCAATATATTGAGTTGGGTTGACCGGCCTACCCCGTCGGTACCCTCAATCACGATCAGACGGCCTGGCAAGAGTTCTTCGAAATCTTTCAGATGAATGGCATCGATGCCATAAAATGCAAGTTTAGTCATGGAGTTCCTTTGCTACTACGCGTCTCTGCATGCGATGGCCGCATCTCTCTAGCCAGGCCTGCCCAGGCCGATTCCTGTTCGGATGCATGTATGCGGCGTACACCGTGTAAGTAAGGTCGAATAATCTTGCGCATGCGGCGTTGTTGCTCTGGGATAGGTAACGTGGCGTCCATGACCGTCAGTCCAAACTCGTCGATCATTGACTCGTACTCATGGACGATCAGCTGCTGAAATAGCTTGAAGCTCTCATGCGGATCATTGCTCAGGCCCAGATCCATTCCCGCCTCATAATATTTGAGTTCGGTACGTCCCGTCAAGATGCGGCTCAATGAAACCTCCAATGGTACGCGGTAGTAGAATGCTACCGTCGGTTTGACGGCGAATTGATATAACTCACGCACCCACTTGCGGTCCACATTGCGTGCCACATCGCGTGCAAAGGCCGTATAGATATAGCGGTCGGCCAGCACAATCGCACCGGCTTTGAGCGGGGGAATGATATCGTGTTCCGTGCGATCGGCGAAATCCGTGGCATGGATCAAGCTAAACGTCGTTGGCGTGAGCAGTTGCTTCCTCTTGCCCTTGCTCGTCGTCTTCTTGACCAACGGGGATGAGTTCCATTCACTGAAGAAGACGGTGTAGCCTTCACTGATCAGCCATTGGCGCAGCAGTGCAATTTGTGTGCTTTTCCCAGAACCATCAACCCCTTCTACCACGAAGAGGCGTCCAGGATATTGATGCAATCCATAAGTCTCCATAACAAATCCTTTTGGGATCTCTATCCTTGTGGGATATGTCCCGTAGGGGCGCGATAGGGAAGCTTGTGGCGCCCTGTCTGTCCCGTCCTGTCATCCTGAGCGCCAGCGAAGGATCTCCCTGCCCGTTTCCCCTGATGGACGCAACCCCTTTTTGCCCGGTCAAAGATTGGGAAATGTATAGTATCGATTATTGTAGCATACAGGGCAATTTGTCAAGAGTATATCCCGACATTTGGAGATAATGCCTGTCACCCTGAACGCAGCGAAGGGTCTGACCCCTAAATGCCTGTCACCCTGAGCGCAGCGAAGGGTCTGACCCCTAAATGAGAAAATTCTCATATGTTTCCAATGCCGTTTCAATGCAGTGAAGCTACTCTAGAGCATGAGAGAATTTTTTGGGGGTATCAATGCCACCCAAGGAGCATATTCAGTGAGTAGTTCAACACAACAGAAAAGCCCCATTGTATCACCGCAAACACCACCAGCCGTCAGCGTACCCCCGGTGCGCCACCCTGTTCCACAGGTTCGCTTGTAGCCCACCGATTTATCGTGTGGGGCAACATCATCGGCGTAAACTTTAACATCGCCTTAGAGGCGCTATGGGCCAACCGCATGCGTTCACTGCTGACCGCTCTGGGCATCTTCATCGGTGTGGCAGCCGTGATCGCTGCGCTCACATTGACGCAAGGCGCGGGGGCCTCCATCAATGCCCGTTTCTCGAGGTTCGGCCCAACCACGATTACTGTCCGCAACGGCGCAGCAAACACCCGTGGGGCCTTCGGCGCCGGTGGCACTGTGCAATCACTCACGCCAGCCGATGCCAGTGCCATCAGGCAGCAGGTAGCCCATGTCGCCTATATCAGTCCCGTCGTCTCGACAAGTGAACAGGTGATCTACGGAGGCCAGAACTGGAATACGAGTGTTCAAGGTGTCAGTCCCGACTATCAAACGATTCAAGATTGGACTTTAACCGAAGGCTTATGGTTTAGCACCACCGATCAGACGGCTGGCAAGCCGGTCGCAATTCTCGGTCAGACGGTGGTGCAAAACCTCTTCCCTACCGGGACCGATCCCATTAATCAGACGATCCGTATCGGCAATCAACTCTTCCGCGTGGTAGGCGTCTTGCAGGCCAAAGGGTCGGGAAGCTCCACCAGCGCGGATGATGTCATCTACATCCCCTACACCACGGCCCTCGATCGTCTCAAGAGCTCGCCCTACGTCGATCACATTCTGGTCGCAGCTGATGATCCAAACAATGTGAACCAGGTCCAGCAAGACCTCACCACCTTGCTCGAGCAACGTCACCATCGTTCCTTTCTGGATGCCCGCCTCATGTCCTCACACGGCGGACGCCTTGCTGACATGCCCCCAGCATGTCGGGCGCAAGCGCTTC
>WNFA01009841.1_pt1 | contig 16134 bp, 14 predicted proteins | sample 5400481 | NCBI WGS metagenome assembly WNFA01 (sample SAMN13153340, study PRJNA577476) | soil metagenome | isolation source: 120 cm saprolite under Douglas fir tree site 2 hole 1 replicate 2 | place: USA:California | collected 2015-04-18
CTCCTGGAACGCTGTGCTTGAACTGTGTTCCTTTGCGGGTTAGAACGCGGAAAGTACTCCGAAATTGTACCGTTGCGTTAGGACAGCGTCAAACCAGCCTGAGAAGTACAGTACCGGCAAATTGTAGGGCAACAAAATATTGCATCGGCGGGAATTTTTTGTGGCAGCGGGCAGTCTGCGCAAGTAATACTTGATTCTCCACGGGCACTCGGGCCGGACGGACGCACCCTGCGTCTTCCGGCCCACTTTTTTGCAAGAGTCGGGTCCAGAGGCGGCCGGAGGCTATGCACCCAGTCTCGAGATTACCTGGCTGGGGCGCTCCGGCGGTCCATCACGACGGTACCGTCCTTCATCACCCACTTTACATTGTTTAGAACCACGTTGATGTCCGCGAGGGGATCGCCTTCCACCGCGACCAGGTCCGCGAGATACCCCGGAGCAGCCGCGCCCAGCTCCTTTTCCTTGCCCAGCAGCTCCGCGGCATTGGTGGTTGCGGTGCGCAGGGCTTGCTCGGGCGTCATACCGGCTTTCACGAACCAGCCGAGCTCGCGGGTGTTCTCGCCGAACATGGTGTAAATCGCGTCCGAGCCCATGGCGATCTTCACGCCGGCTTTGAATGCTTTGCGCGCGGTTTCGAGATTGCGTGGGATGAAGGCTTGCAGCCGCTCTTTGTATCCCGGCGCGTAACCGATCTTGTCTCCGTTGTCGATGTAATAGCGGTTGTGGTCGATGGTCGGCACGTAAAAGGTGCCGCGCTTGGCCATTTCTTGAATGGTGACGTCGTCCATATCCGTGGCGTGCTCGATGGAGTCCGCGCCTGCGCGCACGGCGTCGCGCGCGCCATCGGGGCCGTAGGAGTGGATGGCGATTTTCTTGCCGAATCGGTGGGCCATCTCGACCGCGGCTTTCATCTCCTCGAGCGTGTACGTCTCGAAGCCGGTAACATCATCGTCAGTGCCCGTCGAGCCGTACACCTTGATCACGTCGGCGCCTGCGGCAATCTGCTGGCGCACAGCGCGCAGCACTTCGGGCACGCCGTCGGCGATGCCTCCGGCGGGCGGCGTTCCTTCCTTGCGAAACGACGTTGCGGTGATGTACAGGCCGTAGCCGCAGACAAACATGCGCGGCCCGACCATTTCGCCGCGATTGATGAGATCGCGCATGGCAATGTCCATGTACTGGTCGGAGCCGAGGTCGCGCACCGTGGTCACGCCGGCCTCAAGCGTGCGCAGCGCGCCCTTGCGAGCCAGAAAAACTTCGACGGCGGGAACGGGATTAGCCATCTGCTTCAGTAGCGGAACGCCTGGAGTTTCGTCGGTGTAAAACGTCATGTGCGTGTGCGCATCGATCAGGCCCGGCAGCCCGGTGTACTTGGAGAGGTCGATGGTTTCAGTGCCAGCGGGTATCGCGGAGGCATCCGTCGTAACCGCGCGAACCTTGCCGTTCTCGATGACCACGATTGCATTGGTCCACACTTTGCCTTTGGCGTCCCACAACTTGCCGAAGCGCACGGCCTTAATGCTCTTCGCGCCAGTTTTCTCCTGGGCCAAGACGTGTGTCGACACCAGTGCCAGTAGCACTGCTATTGCGGTTCGAGACAATCGCATGACAACCGTCCTTCCGCACGCACAAGAATCCACGCGCGCTGGTGAGCGTTCTAATTCAGTTTTAGATGGAATGCAAACGAGATTCGGGGGCGAAGTTATGCTGGCGCGTTTCACCGCCCATGGAAGTGCAGCACGAAACTCGCCTCGAGTTCTCCCGGCTGCCCCTCGCAGATCAGGGGGCTGAAGCGCCACTGTTTGATCAATTGCAAAGCCTCCGCGCCAAGATCAGCCAACTCTGCTTCTTGCACCACGGCATCATGGATCTGGCCATCGCTTTCAATTAATCCCCGCACCACGACATCGTAATCTCGGCCGCCCTTGCCCGCTTTCGGCTGCGGCATGGAGACGCCGATGGGCCGCCGCCACGTCTTGCAAAAGTGCAGAGTCATGGCGCCCGGCGGCGCGACCAGGACGTTCTCCGTGGCGTCGGTCAGTTCCGTCATCGTTTGTGATATTTCGAGTTTTCGGATGCCTGCAAACGAATAGGTGATCTTGGAAGGGAAGAATCCGCCCGCGAACGAGAAAAAGCCGGTGTTTTCGATCAAGTCGTCTCCCGTTTTTTCCAAGATCAGCGTGTTGTTCGCGGGATCGAAGCAGAATTCATTATTCTCTATTTTTTGTCCTTTGATGGTGTCGAATTCGACGCACCGCGCGTTCTTGCCGCCCACAGCTTTCGTGACGATGCGGTGAATCACGTCTTCTCCATCGAAGCGCATCAGGCGGATCGGCGTGATGCCAATGACCGTTTCCACTTCCGCGGGAGCAACCTTGTGGCTTTTCATCGTCGCCAGATTTCCTCCCGTCGACACCTCCGCTAGATGATAATCACCAAAGGAAGCTTCCTCGCGCCTGCCCGTGCCCTGCACCACCACGCGAGTGAACGTGCCTTCGCGCGGACCGCTTCCGGCGTCCAGCACGCGAAAGGTGTCCACGCGCTCGAGGTTCGGCAGCTTCGCAGGCAAGCTCGCCGCGCTGGCGCGTTCCATAAGTTCAAGGGCCTCGCGGCGCACTTCGGGATCCTGCGCGGCGGACACACCGGTAGAAGCAAGGAGAAGGAGGAAAAGAGACTTCAGGAGAGTTTTCATCGAGCCCACCTCAGGACACGGACGAGGATGGTGGTGTACAACAGGTTTACGTAACCAGGTGTCAGCCTACACCTATTTCTCACGTTTGAACATCGGGTGTAGATGAAGAGAAGAGTTACCGGCGCTGGTCTGTTTGTGCGGGCCTGGTGCCTAACAAGGAAGTCGCGACGGGTGGCAGGGGCGCCGCCACTCCCGCCGTCTGCGAACCGAGCCCCAGCTTTTGCAGGGTCACCGCATCCAGCTTGCCGCTGGGATTCAGCCCGTGCCCGGCCTGGAACTTCTTCATGGCTTCGACCGTAGAGTCGCCCCACTTACCGCTGGGCTTGCCGCTAAACGAGCCGTCTTTGGCTAGCGCTTGCTGAATTTCGGAGATGCGTTCGGGAGCCGGGACCTTTTGCCCCCGCTCCCGCCGGCTGGAATGTCTGGACCTCTTCCCGCGAGACTTGCCAGCAGAAGCGGCGGGCTTCGCGGAGCTGCGGGTGGCCTTCCCTGGTGTCGAAGTGGCGCACCACGCCGTTCCCGCTGTCAGTACCAGCGCCAGGCCCGCGGTAATCGACGCACGAAGTCTCATTTACCCTCGACTATCTATCCTATATCGCGGAAGGCCGCGATTCAGCAATAGAACTATTGCCGGTTCTCCACTGGTACCACGCCCGGTAGAAACACCGTCATGGTGCGGTCGCCATCTCCACGCCGCAGAACCTTGAACACTACGTTCGTTCCGGGCTTGAGCTTGGCCACGGCGCGCTTGTAGTCGTCCACGGAACTGATCGGCTCGCGGTTAATTTCCGTGATAACGTCGCCGCGCCCGAAACCGAGGTCGTCGGCAAAGCTCGCGGGCTCAACATCGGTGACCAGCACACCGCGCTGGCCCTCCATGCCAACGCGCGCGGCGCGCTCCGGCGTGAGGCTATCGACGCGCAGGCCAAACTCGGCTGGCGCGGATTCACCCTGCTGGTCGCTCAGGCGGCCGGCTTGCGTCGGGAAGACCCGCGTGCGGTCCTCGACAATCGCAGTGGTTTCTTTCTGCGCCCGATCGCGGACATAGCTCAGTTTGACCTTGCTGCCAATCGGAGCTTGCGCAATCGGGTTGACCAGGTCGTTGCCGGTTTTCACGGGAGTGCCGTTCACACTGGTGATAACGTCGCCGCCCTTAAGTCCGGCCTTTTCCGCCGGGCTGCCGGGTTCGACGTTCATGATGACCACGCCGTACGGCGCGCCCAATTCCTTCAGCGTGATGGTATTGGTGCCCAAGTCTTCCTGGAAGCTGACGCCGATGGAGCCGCGCGTTACGCGCCCCTGCGAAATGATTTGGTTGTACACGCTGATCGCGGTCGTGGAAGGCAGCGCGAAGCCGACGCCTTCGTAGCCACGGCTGCCGGTGATGATGGCGGTGTTGATGCCGACCACTTCTCCGGCCAGATCGACCAGCGGGCCGCCGGAGTTGCCGGGGTTAATCGCCGCGTCGGTCTGCAAGAATCTCTGGAACTGGTGTCCGGCGCCGCCGATGCCCGCGCGATCTTTCGCGCTGATGATTCCCGCGGTGACCGTAGCTTGCAATCCGAAGGGACTGCCGATGGCCAGCACCCAATCGCCGACTTGCACGCCGTCGGAGTTGCCGAGCTTGGCCGTAGGCAGGTCCTTGTTGGCTTCAATCTTGATGACCGCCAGGTCGGTATCTTCATCAACGCCGATAACTTTCGCGGTGTACTTCGTCTGGTTGTTGCCGTCCAACTGCACCTGGATCTTGGTGGCCTGCTCGACCACGTGGTTGTTGGTGAGAATGTAGCCGCGCTTGTCCACAATCACGCCGGAGCCGAGACTGCGCTCCGCTTGCGGCGGCCCGTCCGGGCGGCCATCGAAGAAGCGGTCGAAAAAATCCTGCATCGGGTCGTCTTGATCAAACTGCTGCTGCGGGCGGCGCTTCTTGGCGCTCTTGCGCTCTAACACCTGCGTGGTGGCAATGTTGACCACGGCCGGCTCCACGCGATTTACGATGGAGGCAAACGAAGCTCCGGAGGGAATTGGATCGGGCACGGCCAACGGAGTGGCGTTGGTCCCGGCGAAAGAGAAAGTCTTCATCGCCGAAACGCGGCCCGAAACCACGGAACCAATCATGATGCCCACGGTCAGCGTCAGCGCCACGAATGCGGAAGCCAAAATCTTGCGCCGACGCGCCCAATCAAACAATTCTTTTACCTGCTGAGCCATTTTTTCGCTCCTCTTAGCTTTCAAGAGACTTCCGGCGCAACTCTCAGTATATCACCGCAATTCCCGAGTGATGGTTCGTATCGGGCGAATGCGGCATGATTATCACTGCTCGGAAGGCCGGATCTCGGCGGCGCGTTTTTGGATTTCGCCAGCCGCGTGAAACTTTACTGCCACATGTCATTTGACGCGCCAAAGTGCCAATATGTTGGCCTAAATTTTACGCCAAGGCTTTGTTCTTGACATCTCCTTGCTTTTCGAGCATAAAGGAAGCAGCCGCTGTTGCGGCGACACGTGGCGATTTAGGGCAACTTGCTCCACGTAAAAAACTGCTAAAGAGCGAGAAGAGTTTCCAGAAAGTTTCTGAGACCCTCCAAGCACTTTAGCAAGGAGGGTTTTTCGTTTTCCCTCCCTGCTGCCCTAAAACCACATGACAACGGCACGCCGCGTGCAGTCTGCGCTGGCGTGCCACCTGGAAGGCAGCATATGTCCGATCTCTACGAATTGCGATGTAAAGAATGCGGCAAGACTTGGGGCAATTCCCCGCGGTCCTTCTGCGAAGACTGTTTCTCCCCCCTGGAAGTTTCCTTTGACTACGATTCCCTTAAGAAAACCGTGCGGCGCGAGGATCTCGCCGGCCGCGCGTTCAATATGTGGCGCTACGCCGAGTTTCTGCCGCTGCCGGAAGGCTACGTCGCGCAATCGGCCGTCGGCGGCACGCCGCTGGTGGCCGCGCGCAGACTCGCGGAGCATTGGGGTGTGAAGAATCTATTCTTTAAGAATGACGCGGTGTGCTTCCCTTCGCTTTCCTTCAAGGATCGCGTGGTGGCTACCGCGCTGGTCGCTGCGCGGCGCTTTGGCTTCCACACCGTGGGCTGCAGCTCGACGGGAAATCTGGCCAATGCGGTAGCAGCGCAGGCGGCGCAGCAAGGCCTCGACGCTTGCGTGTTCATCCCCGCGGACCTGGAGCCGGCGAAGGTGCTGAACACCGCGGTGTACGGCGCGCGCATCGTGCGCATCGACGGCAACTACGATCATGTCAATCGCTTGTGCGCGCAGATCGCCGACCGCTTTCCGTGGGGGATGGTTAACGTCAACTTGCGACCGTATTACTCGGAGGGCTCGAAGACGCACGGTTTTGAAATCGCCGAGCAGCTCGGCTGGAAGCTGCCGGATAACGTCGTGGTGCCCATGGCCGGAGGCTCGCTGATTGGGAAAATCGCCAAAGCGTTTCGCGAACTGGTCACGCTTGGCTGGGTGGAAGAGAGGCCCGTGAAATTCTTCGGCGCGCAAGCGACGGGCTGCTCGCCCATTTCCACTGCCGTGAAGCGCGGCCTCGCGCGTTTTGAGCCGCAAAAACCCAACACCATTGCTCGGTCGCTGGCCATCGGCAATCCCGCGGACGGTCCGTATGCGATTAAGCTGATACGCGAGAGCAGCGGCTGGGCCGAAGACGTTTCTGATCCCGAAATCATCGCGGCCATCAAGCTTCTCGCTGAGACCGAGGGCGTTTTCACGGAAACCGCGGGCGGCGTAACCGCCGGCGTAACGCAAAAACTGATTCGCGAAGGCCGCATTCATCCCGACGAGACGACGGCGGTCTGCATCACCGGCAATGGCCTGAAAACAACCGACGCCATCGCCGCGGAATTTCCGGTAGCAGAAGCTATCGCGCCGCGCCTCGAAGCGTTCGAGGCCTACCTCGAATCGCAGCTACCGGCAGCGGCCGCGGCGAGAGCGTAGCATGTCTCTTTCTTGGAGTGCGGGAGTCTTGCGCCCGCTTTCGAGGCGCTTGCACGCAAGGACCGCTTCCTGCGAGCTCAAAGGGCGTGAAAGAGGCGGCCCTTCGACGCTCAAACAAGACCGCTGCACTCCAAAATGCCTCAACCAAATTGTGTGAAGCAAGCAATTAGAACAAGCGAATATGAATAACTCCCAAGGAGAAATAGGATGCCCGTGACCATCGAAATCCCCACGGCGTTCCGCCGCTTCACCGGCGGCGCGCCGAAGGTGGACTGTAGTGCCAGCACCGTTGCCGAAGCTCTCACCGAACTGACCACGCGCTTCCCTGATCTTTCGCGGCACGTGCGCGACGACAGTGGCCAAATCCGCCAATTCTTGAACGTGTACCTCAACGAAGAAGACATTCGCTTCCTGGGCGGAGAATCGTGCTGCGTCAAGGAAGGCGATCGCGTGCTGCTGGTGCCCTCGATTGCCGGCGGCTCGCTATAATCACACCCGCAAGCCTTGCTCTGATTTGAGAAGCAGGAGAGAACAATGCCCTACTACGCCGTGTTCTACGATGTCGTCGACGATTTCGTTGCGCGCCGCGGTGCGTATCGCGAGGAGCATCTCCGGCTGGCGCGCGAAGCGCATGCTCGCGGCGAATTGGTGCTGGCCGGCGCGCTCGCTGATCCTGCGGATGGCGCGTTGTTGATTTTTCAAGGCGAAAGCGCGGCAGCCGAGGCGTTTGCACGCCAGGACCCCTACGTCAAGAACGGCTTGGTGACAAAATGGAAGGTACGTAACTGGACCGTGGTCGTGGGCAATGAGCCGCGCCCCCCTTTTATCGAAAAAAGGGCCGCGGAGTCCGCCTGACATGATCGCCCGCTTCTGGTCGGCGCAAACCACGCCGGCGCTGTCCGACGCCTACCTGCACCATTTCGAGCAAGCAGTGCAACCGCAGTTGCAGCGCCTCGACGGTTTCCTGGGCGTAACGGTTTGCACGCGTCCATTCCCTGGCGCAGTCGAAATTGTCGTCACCACGTACTGGAAGTCTTTCGCCGCCATCGACGCCTTCGCCGGAGCCGACCGCGAGGCCGCCGTGGTTGCCCCTGAAGCCGCCGCGCTGCTCACCGATTTCGACAAGCGCGTGCGTAACTACGAAGTTAGGTTACCTAAGTTTCTTCAGTTTTTCCGCTCGGTAGGGTTTCGGCGGTCGATTCTGCCCTGTACGGCGCAGTTCCCTTGTCGATTCGCGCGTTCTAGCTGCTATAATTCAGCATTATTCATACGCTCCGAGCGACCATTGGTGCATGGTAATGATCTGCTCGCACTGCCATACCCCCAACCCCACCAATGCGGAGATTTGTTCGCAGTGTGGGAGCGGTTTGGACATCGCCTAAGACTGGCACGGATTTTGGCCCACGCTACCACGTGGAGTCGCTGCTCGGTTCCGGCGGCATGGGCAAAGTTTACAAAGCCCGTGACCGCGAGCTGGACCGCACGGTGGCCATCAAGGTCCTGCGCCCCGACCTGATGACCGATCCCATGGCCCTGCAGCGCTTCAAACACGAGCTGCTGCTGGCCAGCAGCATTTCCCATCCCAACATCCTGCGCATCCACGACCTTGGCGAGTACAACGCGGTGAAGTTCATCTCCATGGCGTATGTCGATGGCGGCGACCTCACGCAGGCCCTGCGCAAGGAAGGCCGCCTGCCGCTTGAGCGAGTGCTCAACATCATGAAGCAGCTCGCGGCGGCGCTCGCGGCGGCCCACGGCGTTAACGTGGTTCACCGCGACCTCAAACCGCAGAACATCTTGCTCGGCTCCGGGGACCATGTTTATGTTACGGATTTTGGCATCGCCAAGACCCTGGAGTCCGACCGCACCAGCGTAACGCGCACCGGAGCGGTGCTCGGCACGCCGCTGTATATGTCGCCCGAACAGGTCGAAGGCAAGCCAGTCGATCATCGCAGCGACCTCTACACTTTCGGCCTGATTTTGTACGAGATGTTAACCGGGGTTCTGCCCTTTTCTGGCGACACCACATTCCAGTTGATGTACCAACGTGTGCACCAGCTCCCCAAGCGCCCGGAACTGGTCATTCCCGACCTGCCGCCATATCTTTCGCGTATCTGCCTGAAATGCCTGGAAAAGGAGCCAGCGAACCGTTACCAGAGCGCCAGCGAGATCCTAGTGGACTTGGAGTTCAAGCACGCGCCGACGCACACGCGCACGGTGCAAATTACCCTGCCGGCCATCTCCAAGAAGCTGTCTCTGATTTCGGGCTCGGCTTTGATCCTGCTGGTTGCCGGCCTGCTGGCCATCCCGCAGGTGCGCGATTTCGTCTTCCGGCACAAATCCGCGGAGGCAACCTCCGCCATCCCATCGCTGAAACAGGGAAAATTCGTGGCTGTGATGCCCATGCGCATCCTGGGTGACCAGGCTTCGCTTGGCTATGTGGCAGACGGCTTGGTGGAAGCCCTGTCTGCAAAGCTGTTCCAGCTCCACGATATGCACACGGCATCCGTCTCCGAAGTGCAAAAGGCCCGGCCCAGTAACTCCCTGAATGAGCTCGCGCGGCAGTTGGGTGTAAACCTTGTCGTCTCCGGCACAATTCAAGGCAGCGGCGACAAGCTCCGCATCGTGGCTTCGCTGGATGATGTAGCCGGTGGCCGGCGCGTGTGGACCCAGGAATTCTCTGGCGTTCAACAAGATTTGCTCACCCTGGAGGACCAGATCTACGCGCGGCTTGTCGACGCCCTAGCGCTCAAACCCAGCAACGAAGAAACGGCTAGAGCCTCTTCGCATCCAACGGAAAACATTGAAGCTTATGATCTTTATCTGAAGGGCCGAGACGCCCTCCGGAAACAGCAGGACCTTAAGAACGTTCAGTCGGCCATAACTCTGTTCGAGCAGGCTATCCAAAAGGACCACGCCTTTCCCCTGGCGTATGCCGGTGTCGCTGACGCCAGCTTGGTGATGTACCACCAGACGAAGGACAGTTTCTGGTCGGCAAAGGCCCTAGGTGCGGCGCAGCAGGCCCGTGCATTGAACGAGGATCAACCCGAGGTCCATTTGGCGCTGGGAAGCGCTTATAGGTCTTCTGGTCATACCGCCGAGGCTATTGCGGAACTGAAGCGTGCTCTGGAGTTGGCACCGAACTCGGATGAGGCTTACGGCCGCTTGGCCTGGGCCTATTTGAGCAGCGGTCGAAGCACCGAAGCCATGCAGTACTTCCAGAAAGCGGTCGAGATTAATCCCTACTACTGGATGAACTACAACAACGTCGGCAACGCGTACTACCAGCTAGGTGACTTCACGAAGGCAGCCGAGTGCTACCACAAGGTTATTGAGCTTGACCCTAACAATCCTTACGCTTACAACAATCTGGGCGCGGTCCTGCTGCAAAGTGGACGCTTTGAACAGGCGGTGGCACCCCTTCAGAAGTCACTGCAATTCAGCGCGGATGGCCAGCATTATAGCAATCTGGGCATCGCTTACTTCTACTTAAAGAAGTACGACCAAGCCATTACAGCCTACGAAAAGGCTGTTCAGCTTGTGCCTAACTCTGATATGTTCGCGGGAAACTTGGCCGAGGCATATTACCTGGCTGGCGAGAAAGACCGTGCCCTATCTACATTCGAGCAGGCCATCGCCTTGGCCTATAAAGCACTTCAGGTTAACCCGCGCGATGCGATTGTCAAGGGCAGGCTGGCCCTCTGGTACGGGAAGAAGGGCGACGTGAAGCAGGCGTTGAAGTTTATCGCAGAAGCGCGCTCCATCGACCCCAACGATTTGGATTTGATTTATTACCAAGCGCAGGCGTTGGCCTTGTCCGGAGACAAGGACAATGCTATCGAAACTTTGCGGATCGCGTTCAAGAGAGGCCAGCCACCAGCGATCGCGCAAGCCGAGCCGGACCTGCAAAGCTTGCAACAAGATCCGGCGTTTCAAAAGCTTGTAAAGGAATTCTCGAAACCGAATTAAACGACCTTGCTGCGGCGAAGCCGGCGGAGCCCAAGAGCGCCCAGTCCAGAAGTGAGCAAAATGACAGTACCGGGTTCCGGTGTACTACTGAACGTCCCGGTTGTGCCCTGAATAACTCCGTTCGCACGGAGAATGAAATCCCCAAAGAGCGTGTTTGACGTGGTAGCTCCGAGAATTAGTGATGGTGGGAGGATCGTTCCTCCCGACAGGGTAGCGGTCGGATTGGCTGTATTTACGTCGTTGATGATGGTCAGAATGGGGAGCACACTACCAGCTGTCACTGTGAAAGCAGTATTTTGGGACTGATCGAAGGCGTACGTAATGCTTGTGACCATGGTTCCTTGGGGGAGGACAAACGGGTTATCGCTAGGCGTACTATAGTCGCATACGTTGGAGACGCATGTCACGCCAGGTGTTCCTGGCTCGAAAAGCACCATAAGAGAGCCCGTCCACGTCGTCGACCCACTCCCACCGCCATCTACCCCGATTGCGGGGTCGACTGTATTGGCAGTGGCGGAACTTGCCACCGCCAGAACGAACAGGGCAACCGCAAGAAAACTCAGGACGCTAAACCGTCTCATCTTTTCGACCCCTGGGCAGAGATTTGTTACAGAAGTCACAGCATGCTAGCCGCCAAAGCCAAAGACCTGAGCCACTTGTAAACCATGCATTTGATTGAACTTACCGGACCGCATCTTGGTGGCGGACGGCCGGACGGAGGAACCTTGCACACTTTCGTCCGCTACATGCCCAAATTGTGCAAGACCCGCTTCTGGCTGCCCAGTGAAACAATTGAGCCTCCCCCATCGTTTCCTGCTACGACCTTCAGAATCATCCGTTTGCGGTAGACTTCCCTTCCGGCAGCAATCTGCGCCTGCACCTCCGCTCCGGCGAATTCCGGATCGTCGGCCGCAACGACAATCGGATAGCAGTCCACCTTAACGGCCGTAATGCCGACAACGCTCGCGACCTCACCGTTCGCTTCCGGCGCTCGGACAATGATGGGGACCTGCGCGTCTTTGGCGGTCCCAAGAACAACCTTGAAGTGACCATCGAAATCCCCAGTTCCGCTATGCTCTTTGTTCGCATGCCGGCCGGTGACCTTGCCATCGAGGGAGTTCCCGGCGACAAAGACGTCGAACTGCACTTCGGCGACTTGACCATCGCCGTCGGCAATGCGGCGGACTATAGCCACGTCGACGCCTCCGTCATGTCCGGCGACCTTCAGGCCGCGCCTTTCGGTGAATCCCATGGCGGATTGTTCCGCTCCTTCGAGAAGAGCGGCAGCGGCAAGTACAAGCTGCATGCCCACGTCGGCGCCGGTGATCTAACGCTGCGCTGACAAGCGCGCCTCTGAACAAAGCATATGTAAAGGAGGTCCTCGCTGGCGCTTTTGCCTTGCCGCTCGTCGCGTTTGCCTTGCCTTGCGGAACGACGTATAACCATCGGCAAATGTTTGCCCTTATCGCCGTCGTCCTTGATGTTACGCCGCTGACGCCAGCGGAACTCCGTTGGGAGCTCGCGGGCGTGGCCATAGGATTTATCCTGCTGTCCGTCGGATTGGCGGCGACCGCTGTATTTTTCTTTCGCCGTGGCAGTGATCTCACCCTGGTTTACTTCGGTTCGGCCACAATTCTCTATGCGCTTCGCATGCTCTTCGGCGAAGGCATCATTCGCCTGCTGTTTCCCATTGGAAATTCCGTCTGGAATCATCTGATTCTACTGATCGACTGCTTCATTGCCGTACCGTTCACACTTTTTCTGACTCAAATCGTGGAGCCGCGATGGAAAAATACGCTTCGCTGGCTGGTTGGGGTGCAACTTGCCTTTGGCATCGTCCGCCTGACGTTCACACTATTGAAAATCGGCGAAAGAGCCGTGAAAGCGGGCAACAACGTATTAATCATTTTCTTCTGCGTGCTTATCGCCGTTTACTACGTCTTCTCGCGTCCGGACAGACGAAAGTCGCGCGAAATCACCGTTGCGTTCGCAGGTCTCATCGTATTCGTTATCTTTGCTGTGGAGGGCAATCTTGCTGATCTCAAGCTGCTGCCCTCTCACAGGCCCATTGAGCCCATCGGCTTCCTGATTTTCGTTTGTTGCCTGGGCTATGTCACCGTGCACCGCACGCTCGCGAGAGAAGAGCGCCTGCTGGCCATCAACAAAGAACTGCAGATCGCCAACCAAATCCAGTCTTCCATTTTGCCGCGCGAAGTGCCCCGCCTCGCTGGCCTGGAAATCGTTGCGCGTTATATACCCATGAGCGCCGTCGCCGGGGATTTTTACGATTTTCTGGTTGTGGACGACCGGCGCATCGGAATTCTGGTGGCCGACGTCACCGGTCATGGCGTGCCCGCGGCGCTGATCGCCTCCATGCTCAAAGTGGCTTTCGCGGGTCAAACTGCCCACGCGGAAGATCCCGCCCGTGTGCTTGCCGGGTTGAATCACGCGCTTTGCGGGAAATTTGAAGAGCACTTCGTCACCGCAGCCTATGTTTTTGTGGACCTGGAGAAACTCGTTTTGCGGTACGCGGGAGCCGGCCACCCGCCGCTGCTTCTTGCCTCGCTCAGCGCGCCGGGGCGTGACTCCGAGAGCCGCGAAGTGGAAGCGAACGGCCTGATGCTCGGCCTTTTCCCAGATGCTGCGTATGCTGCCGTCGAAATCCCGCTCGGCGCAGGTGACCGCATTCTCCTTTACACCGACGGAATCCTGGAGTCTATGAACGCCGCCCGCGAAGAGTTCGGCAAATCGCGCCTGAAGAAATTCCTCGCGGCCTCCTCGAAATCGGCTGCCCATTTAGCAGACGTGCTGCTGCTCGAACTGCGCCGCTGGTCGAACGGTGACGCCGGACGCGCGCAGAATGACGACATCACCCTTGTAGTACTCGAAGTTCAATGAGCAACGCGATGAGCGAAAGCGGCGGGACCAAAACTCTGGTTGCAGCCTATCCCGCGCTCTGGTCCCTGATCGCACTGCACGCCGCCGAGGAAGCGCCCTCGCCATGACCACGCCTTCCGACGCAATGTCTTCCGTCGCGCCTACTACCCGTCTCTCTCCGGAGCTTTCCCGCCTCGCCATCCTCTTGGCCCTCTCCATCTTCATCAACTACATCGACCGCGGAAATCTCGCCATCGCCGCTCCGCATATCAAAGACGAGCTCGGCCTTTCCTATTCCCAACTCGGCATTCTCTTCTCCTCCTTCTTCTGGACCTACGCCATCTTCCAAATCGTCTCCGGCTGGCTGGTCGACCGTTTTCCTGTTAACTGGGTCCTCGCGCTCGGAATTCTCCTGTGGTCCGCCGCCACGTTCGGAACCGGCCTCGTCAATGGGTTCAAGCTGCTTCTTGCCATGCGCCTCATCCTCGGCATCGGTGAGTCCGTCGCCTTTCCTTCGTACAGCAAAATCATTTCGCATCATTTCTCCGAGTTCCAGCGCGGCCGCGCCAACTCGATCATTTCCGCCGGCCAGGCCTCCGGCCCCGCGGTCGGGACGCTCCTCGGCGGACTGGTCATTGCCCACGTCGGCTGGAGACTCTTTTTCGTCGCGTTCGGCGTTGCCAGTTCGCTTTGGTTATTGCCGTGGCTGAAGTACCTGCGAAGGCCCGTGCCAACCACCGAATCGGATCCAACCCTCACTTCCGGTAGCGCCGGGATCCTGCTTACCCAGAGGCTCGAAGAGCCGAGCCGCGAGCCCGCCGCCAGCGCCACCATCCTCCAAATCCTCCGGCAACGTTCTGCGTGGGGCACCTTCGCCGGACTCTTCGCCTACAACTACCTCTGGTATTTCTTCATTACCTGGCTGCCCATTTATCTTGAGCGCGAGCGTCATTTTTCCGTCCAAGCCATGTCCGTCGTTACCAGCCTCGCCTTCTTCGTCCTGGCCATCTCCGCGCTGGCGTCCGGATGGCTCTCCGACAAATGGATCGCCGCGGGCGCTACTCCCACTCGCGTGCGCAAGACGTTCACCGGTGCGGGTCCGCTAATTGCCTCAAGTATTGTGCTGGTTGGGATTGTCGCGAGCCATCGCGCTGCCATGGCGATTCTAATCCTGGCCTGCATTGGCCTCGGCATGTGTACTTCGAATCTTTGGGCTGTCACGCAAACACTGGCCGGGCCGGCAACGTCCGGAAAATGGACGGGCCTGCAGAATTTCACCGGCAACCTGGCAGGGTGGATCGCGCCTACGCTCATCGGCATAATCGTTCAACGCACCGGTAATTATTTCTGGGTTTTCGTCATCACTAGCGGTGTCACACTGCTGGGGGCAGCCGCCTGGGTCTTCGTCGTAGGCCCCGTCAAGCCAGTAGCCTGGTCAACTTCTAAGTAGGGGCGCAGCCTGCTTGCCGCAGGCAGAGACACCCCCGCCCCTCTGTTTGTCTAACTCTGGGTCCCCGCCACGGCATACGGACTGTGTGCGCGATATCTCCTTTCAAACTCTTCGCGCGTACACATCGTGCGCATGTCCGCGATGCGATCGATGGCGAGAATTCCGTCCAGGTGATCGATCTCATGCTGCAACAGCTCCGATAAGTTCCGCTCTTCGCTTGCGCGAGCTTCCTTCCACTCGCCACGCAAGTCTTGATAGCGCACCACAATCTCGCGGTGTCGCTCCACTTGCATGAAGATCGAAAGAAAACTCAGGCACCCATCCCACACCACGATTTTCTCTTCGCTACGCCAGGTAATCTCCGGATTCACCAGCGGCCACGGCTCGGCGCCCGGCAATTGCAAAAAAATCACGCGCCTCGACGCTCCGATTTGTGGTGCCGCAATTCCGCGACCGTAGCCAGTGCTCGCGCGCCAATGCGCGAGCGTATCCGCCAAGTCTTGCACCAGCACACGAATTTCGGGTGAAGCCGGATCGGCTACGCGGGCAGCAACCTCACGCAATCCTGGATCGCCTAACTGTAAAACAGTGCGAACCGCCACACTTCCTCCCTTCCTGCACTCTTACCCCTGCGGCCGTCCATCTTAAACCGCACATAGACTACATATACGCATATATTAGGAGAGTCTTGCATGGCCATCAGGTGGAGGCTGGAGAGGGGCGGTGTGTTCCAGCTATATCGGAGAATCCGCGTTCGAAGCCGCCGCGGTGGCGTTCACGCGAATTAGATTCATTTGGTCGGTGAAAAAATGGCGCTGCCCGGAGGTTCCGGAAGTAGTCGGGTCAGCGTTGACACTATAGCTCATTACGATCGCGCCTGCGGAGACGGGAGTGTACAGAAAGGTGTAGCCGCTCTTGGTTCCGCCGGCCAGGGCAGAATCGATCAGGCAGGAGGAAGTCGCGGTAGGCGCGTTCGGAGACACGCAGTTGGCGGCAGCACCGCCGTCACTGAGCTGGCCAAGATTTGCGGCGAAGCTGGGGCCGTAAGTGGATTGATAGACGACTTGCGAAGTATTGATGGAACGCAGGGAGCCGACCGCCGAAGCTTCGTCGGCAGCCATGCGCGAGCGGATAAGATTGGGAATGGCAATGGCCGCAATAACCAGGATCACCGCCACGACGATCAACAGCTCGA
>WNFA01002162.1_pt1 | contig 16131 bp, 17 predicted proteins | sample 5400481 | NCBI WGS metagenome assembly WNFA01 (sample SAMN13153340, study PRJNA577476) | soil metagenome | isolation source: 120 cm saprolite under Douglas fir tree site 2 hole 1 replicate 2 | place: USA:California | collected 2015-04-18
GCGCTTGCATGATCGCTGATGTTCGGGGCCAGCCGTAGCCACGAACCATGCTTTTTACTGTTTTGAGTGCAGCCAGATGCTGCTGCGTGTAGAGGCGATAGCCGCTCGGACTCCGCTGTGCTTGCGGGATCAAGCCATTAGCCTCGTAATTGCGTACTTGTTGAACACTGATGTGTCCAGCCAGTGCAAGATCGTGGGTACGCAGATAGAGACGAGCTGTCATGTAAAACTCCCAAGTGCTTATAGAGACTTCTTTCAATCAACACGCTTCTTTCTACCACATCGAACAAGCACATTGAGCCTCAATAGGAATCTGATGTCCCCATAAATACGCTCTGAAAGCTGCTTCACCCTCCAGTTGGGCATTGGTGTTGTACAGTAGAAGGGTGATCCAGAAAAAAAGCCTGGCCAGCGCGGGATCAAAACGTATGCATACATCTGAATGGGAGTGCTGCCTCAAATGATGCAACAGATGACATACTGTTGCCGACATTCGAGGTAGCCATGAAACGAATGATGGAGGAAACTCACATGCCTGAAGCGACATTACATGACGGAAGCACCATCGAGATCGAGGTCCACGGCTCAGGACCGACCCTGCTGCTGCCAGTCAATCCACAGCCGGTGATCGGACCGCAGGCCGAGCAAATGCGCAAGTATGGCACTGATCCGGCTCTGGGCCAATCGCTGATCAAAGGGCTGAGCGACGCCTTTCGCGTGGTGGCTTTCGACTTTGAAGGACAGTGCCTTCGTAGACCGAAACCGGACACGCTGACGCCAGCCAACACCGCGAACGATCTGCTTGCTGTGGCCGATGCCGCAGGGGCGGATCGGTTCGCCTACTATGGCTACTCCTGGCTTGCGATGATTGGGCTTCAACTCGCCATCCGGACCGACCGCCTCTCGGCACTCATCATGGGTGGCTTTCCACCACTGAACGGGCCATACGAGGAGATGCTTCTCGTCACGACCGCGGCCTACGAGATGGCGAGCGGCGTGCAGACAACGGTGCCGACGGAGGAATCCGAGTGGTCTGGCATTGCTCTGTCAAGGGATCAGACCCGGCAATTTGTCACCCTGTACCAGGCGCTGCAAGGATTCGACGACCGAGCCGCTCAAGCGCAGATCACCTGTCCTTGTCTCTGCTTTGTGGGTTCGGCGGATGAGATCCAGTACGGCAAGCGTTGGGGAAATGTGTCTGTGAGTTTAGCGGGTCCAATCGTGCAGGGACAGGCACAGCTCTCGGATCTCGGCTGGGATGTGCAAGTGCTCGATGGGCTTGATCACATCCAGGCCATGCAGGAAAAACATGTAGTGCCAATCCTGCGTTCGTGGTTGGCGTCCCAGCTTCGGTCATAACCTGTTTTCCGTGCAAGAATCCTTACTCCGCTCGGTGAAGCCTGGATTCTTGCACGGTCCCCCCCATGGAGGACCAATGAGAAGTCACGCCGATGCAACGGTCACCATCCAGACCTCTGCGGAATCTGTCTTGTCGCCGCCTTCGTGGTTTGGAGAAGTGGTACTCTTGGCTCGGTATCTGAAGCAGCAGGGAGTCCTCGAAGCCATTAACGAGCGTGTGCGCTTTGCGCGGCGGCGCTTCGGACGAGACGCGGGTGATCGATTTTCTCGTGGTCCTCTTCGGTTACGCCATCAGCGGGGAACGCACGCTGGAAGCCTTCTACCAGAGACTGCAACCCTTCGCCGACCCCTTCATGGCCTTGTTTGGGCGTGACCGGCTGCCGGTCCGCTCAACACTCTCGCGCTTTTTAGCGGCTCTGACATCGGAGCCTGTTGACACCCTCCGCTCCCTGTTTCTCGATGATCTGCTCAGTCGCCCGCTCTCGAAAGAAAAGCAAACGGGTGGTCTGGCGGATCGAGCGGGAAATACGTGGGTGGTCTTTTAACAAGTCACAGTGGAGCCTCCACTGGCTGGATGGCATCGCTAATCGCAATGATGCCATCGGTCATGATCTGAGCGTGCAAGCCTCCGCGATGGAGCAGCGATGAGAGTAAGGGCTTTTTTCCGGTGACCTCTACAAGGTGTTGGCACGGCTCACAGATCTCGACCCCACGGAGAAGAACCGGGCCAATACGAAAGGTTCGCCCGATCAGGTGTCCCAGAGGCACTCCCTGCGTGACGATGTTGCGCCTCGTCTCCCCTGGTTCGAGCATAAGATGGTGATCATGCTCTAACCTCTCAAGGACTTCTGCCTCAATGAGCGAGACCTCTCGCAGGGGACCGCGAAACCAGGAGTAAAAGCCCTCTCCTTTGAAGTAGCGGTCCCCTTCTAATCCTTTCCCCGTCAGGGCACGAATCGAATGAACCGGCAACATCGGCGATCCTGCGGCACTAGCAATATGAATAGAGACGACAGTTCCTTGCCACATAGAAATCCTCTTTACAAAAGAGCAACAGAAACGGTCGTGAGTTTCTCAGACCCACGACCGTTTCTGTTGCAAAAATGCTTAAAAAAACGAAGAACCGTGGGCACATATTCTACATACCCACAGTTCGGAACACACTGAAGAGCAGTGACACCTGTTCTACAAGAAAACATGCTCTAAAACAAGGCAGAATCCACCCGTGGGCATCTCAGCCACGGATTTCCTCCTGCCATTTCAACAGGCATCACGACCTCCTTCGGATGGTGCAAGCAAAGAAGAGTTGTCCTTACAGTGTACCCTTGCTCACTCCTTCTTGTCAACGTATGTATTTCCCATGTACGAGCGATATGATCTCATCCTGTTCGTCAGTTTAGTTCCTGAACAGTGTTATTGCTCAGCTAAAAAGTGCAACTGTAGTGAAGACGCTGCACACGGGGATGCATACAAAACCGACCCGTGCAAGGACCCTGGTGGTCGCCCGCTGCGGGTTGCTCTACGTTCTCGCCCTCTTGCACTTCCACTGTCATTCGGCAGCAAAGTCTCAGTATGCCACGGTGAAGCGTTGGCGGACGAAGCGAGGCGTTTCCAGCTCATCGATAAGGGCAACAGCGTAATCTTCGACGGAGATGCGGCTCTCCCCTTTTTCGTCGGTCACAAGCTGGTCAGTTCCCGTGCGGTAATGACCGGTGCGCTCGCCTGGGGCGATGCGGTTTGCAGGGCTGAAGTATGTCCAGTCAAGGTCGGCGGTGCGATAGACGGCCAGCGCATCACGAAGAGCCAGTGACCCAGGGCGCCATGCTGCCGGGAAATTGGGTGTATCGACAAGCTGCAGGCCAGGAGCGACCTCCAGGCTGCCCGCGCCGCCAACGACGATGAGTCGGCGGACTCCGGCGCGAGTCAGTCCATCGATTAAAGCATGGGCTGCGTCGGCATACGTCTGACCTGGCGGGTCTGCCGACTGCCTGGTAGCGTTAATCACTGCGTCATGCCCGGCTACTGTCCGGGCGGTATCGTTGGGATCGAGGATATTGCCCTCTTTGATGGTCAGGTTCGAGTGAGTGAGGGTGAAACGTGATGGGCTGCGGACGATGGCCGTCACCTTGTGGCCGCGATTGAGCGCTTCCTGGGTTATGCGCTGGCCGATCATGCCGCTGGCGCCATAAACGACGATGTTCACGAGATGTTCCTTTCCGATTGTGTGAGCGCGGGCGGAGTTTGTAGTGTCACGTGCTCGCTCCACCTGCCTATTTGTAACTATGTTGATTGCAAATAGAGGTAAAAAAGAGATGCGTTGTTACCGCGCGCGAAGGGCAGAATCTTCGCTGGCGGTCTTGAGAACCTGGGCGATGGTCTGTCCTGCCAGGACCTGCTCGAATGCCCGTTCTGCCTCGCCGAAGTAGACGGTGAGGGTGCGCTGGATGTTCCTGCCAATCAGGCACTCAGGATTGGGCTGGCTGTGATGCATGGAGAGCAGGTGCTCTTCGTCAACGGCCCGGTGGACTTCCAGCAGTGTGATGGAAGCCGGGTCGCGCAACAGCCGCCAGCCTCCGCCTACACCCGGTTGTGAAGTTACCAGCCCGGCGCGGCTGAGCAGGCCCAGGATGCGACGGATGAACACGGGATTGGTATTGACGCTGCCGGCCATGGCCTCCGATGTTAATACTTCCTTGCCCGCCTGGGCAAGGAGTGTCAGGATATGAATGGCGATAGCGAACTGGGTGTTGGTAGCGATGGGTGCATCTCTCCTTTCGTCTATTTGTAACTAGTATAGTTACAAATAGGGTGGTTGTCAAGAGTTTATCGATCCAGGGCTGATGGCTACTCTTCTTTCTCACAGAAAACGGCCCAGGAAGCCCCTTGCTTTCAAGCGGGGGAGGAATGGGCGTTCCTTGTTTGGGGCCTCTCTCTTCCCCAGAAAGCCCTGGGATGGCTCCTCTTCGAGCTTGCATTTTGCTCAACCCCATGTTATCATGGTCTTATAACATTTACGGAGGTACGTTCACCATGTTAGCAAACACTTTAATAGGGTTGCCAAACTAAGTGAGCCACATATATAACTGAATCGGTCGTTTTTCAGGAGAGGTCTTATTGATGTGCTATCCTCTCTCACGCGACCAGAACCTTTCTCAGCACACCATAGATAACTCTTTTCTATCTATGGCTTTCCCTTGCATCTTCAGTCATCGGCCCGCTTAGTCGCAAAGGGTTTTTTTCGCCTGCCTGTTTTTTAAACGGCAACATTCCTTTGCTTCCCGCATCACCATACCCCACCAGACAGAATCACAGGCTAGTCCTGCACATTTTCCAGCATATCCTACTCAGTTTCACTCAAGAAATACACATACAACGCTACGAGAGCGAAAGGAAGCAGATACATTTATGTCTGTTCAGGTTAGACCCTACTGGCGTTTACTGGTCACGTACCTCAAACCACAATGGGGGCGTGTTGTTTTGCTGGCAGTCCTGCTTTTCGCAAGCATCGGACTGCAATTGATCAATCCACAGGTGATACGCGCTTTTATTGACGCTACCCAGGCTGGCAGCCAGCTCTCAACGCTTCTGCTGGCCGCCGGGATCTTTATCGTGCTCTCGGTATCGCAGCGCATCAGCGCCTTCTTCTCCGCCTTTGTAGCCACAAATACCGGATGGAGCGCCACCAATGCTCTGCGCGAAGACCTGACGCTGCACTGTTTGCAACTGGATATGCCATTCCACAAAACACATACGCCCGGCGAACTGATCGAGCGCATCGATGACGATGTAACGGCCCTGGCCAACTTCTTCTCACAATTTACGATCAACGTGGCTGGCAACGGCCTCCTGATCCTGGGTATTCTGGCACTCCTCTTCCGCGAGGACTGGCGCATTGGCGTAGGCTTCGCGCTCTACGGCCTCCTGGCGTTCTTTATCCTACGGGCTATTCAGAAGATCGCTGTGAAACGCTGGACAACGCAGCGCAAGGCGACAGCAGATTTTTATGGTTTTCTGGAGGAGCACATCTCCGGCACTGAGGACATCCGAGCTGCCGGAGCCGAGCAATATGTCATACATCGCCTCTTTGCGCTGATGCGTCGTCTGCTCGAAAGAACGCGCCTTGCCAGGCTTGTGGGTAATACAACATTCTTCAGCATCAATTTTCTCTATGTGGTCAGCTATACGGCCGGTCTGGCGCTGGGAGCCTATCTGTATGGCCAGAAGCAGATCACCATTGGTACGGCCTATCTGCTGGTGTTTTACATTGGTATGTTCGCCAGGCCGCTGGAAGATATCAGAAAACAGATCCAGGATCTTCAGCGGGCTTCGGCCAGCATTGAACGTGTGGAAGAATTGTTGCATATGCAGCCGCAGGTTCACGATGGTCAAGGCCCTGGATTAGCTAGAGGAGGCCAGGGAGGTGCGGTCGAATTTCACCAGGTTTCTTTCAGCTACGATCAACAGGAAAATGTCCTGGAAGATATTACCTTCCAGTTGCAGCCCGGCAAGATTCTGGGCCTGCTGGGACATACAGGCAGCGGCAAAACCACGCTCGCCCGGCTCCTTTTCCGGCTCTACGATCCAGGCGCGGGGGCTATCTGCCTGAACGATGTGAATATCCGCGAAATGACGCTGGAAGAACTGCGCGAGCATGTGGGCATGGTTACGCAAGATGTGCAGCTCTTCCGGGCCAGTGTGCGCGATAATCTTACCTTCTTCAATCAGCAGATCAGCGCTGCGCGCATCGAGCAGGCCCTCAAGGAACTGGATCTCTGGCAATGGGCGCAATCGCTCCCAGAGGGGATGGATACACGCCTGGTTGCTGGTGGACAGTCGCTCTCGGCTGGCGAGGCCCAGCTTCTGGCGTTCGCTCGCGTGTTCCTGAAAAATCCGGGGCTCGTCATTCTGGACGAGGCTTCATCGCGGCTGGACCCTGCTACCGAACAGCGACTGGAGCAGGCAGTGGATCGTCTGTTACAGGATCGCACGGGCATTGTGATCGCACATCGTCTGCAAACGGTACAGCGTGCCGATGAGATTATGATTCTGGAAAACGGGCGCGTTATCGAGTATGGTCCACGCATGACGCTGGCCAGCGATCCCAATTCACGTTTCTACAGTCTACTCCAGACCGGACTAGAGGAGGTACTGGCATAATGGCACAACCATCAGAGCGTGTCATCAAGGTATGGCCTTTTAACTGGAATCTGATCAAATATCGCCCCTGGCCATATACTGTTTATAGCGTCTTTCATATAGCTTTCTGCGTGCTTCAGGTGGTACCAGGGTTGATCGAAAAAAGCGTCTTTGATACGATCACAGGGGCAGCTCCGGCCACCATTGGCTTATGGGGGTTGATCGCGCTCTATGTCTCGATAGAACTGGTACGATACGCCACATCCTTCGGCGAGATCTGGAGTTATTGGACCTTCCTCTACACTACTGGTGGGCTGGTGCGCTTTAACTTGTTTGCCAGCATCCTGCGGCGACCGGGAGCGAAAACCTTCCCTGTTGCAGTGGGTGACACCATTAACCGTTTCCAGGATGATGTCGATGAAACCTGCGATTTCCCGACCTGGCTGCCGGATATCATTGGACAAAACGTTGCGGCGTTGATTGCCATCGTCATTATGGCGCGCATCAATCTGACGATCACGCTGGTCATCTTCCTGCCGCTGGCGGTTACGATCCTGGCGTCACGCATAGCCTGGGAGCGCATCCATCATTATTCTCACGCCAACCGGGTGGCGACCGGACATGTCACCGGATTTCTGGGAGAACTTTTCGCTTCGGTACAGGCTGTGAAGATTGCTCATGCAGAGTGCGACATGGTTGGGCACCTGCATGCACTCAACCATGTGCGTCGCAAGGCGGTGGTGCGGGCCAGAGTATTCAACGATCTGCTCTCCTCCATCAGCGACCATGCGGTCACGTTTGGCATTGGTGTCATCCTGCTGATGGCTGGGCAGGCGATGGCGAACAAAACCTTTACAGTAGGTGATTTCGCGCTCTTCATCTACTATCTCTGGTTTACTACCAACATTCCCGCTCATTGGGGTTCTTTTATAGCTGACTATAAAAACCAGGAAGTATCGATTGAGCGCATGATCGAGCTTATCCCGGATGAAGCGCCCCAGGTGTTGATGAAGCACGCTCCGGTCTATGAGCGAGATCAGTTACCAGCACTGACCTATAGCGAAAAAACGCCCGCACATCGGCTGGAGACGCTAAGAGTGCAAGGGCTCACGTATCACCATCCCGGCACAGAAAACGGGATCAGCGATATTGATCTGCGAATCAAACGCGGCTCCTTTACAGTGATTACCGGGCGCATCGGCTCGGGCAAGACAACACTGCTGCGTACGTTGCTGGGCCTGTTGCAGAAGGAGGCTGGTGAGATTTACTGGAACGAGCAGCAGGTCAGCGACCCGGCCAACTTTTTCAAGCCGCCCTATAGCGCTTACACAGCTCAGATCCCGCGCCTGTTCAGCGATACGCTCACCAACAATATCCTGCTAGGCATTCCCGAAAACCGTGTCGATCTGCCTGAGGCGCTGCACTCGGCTGTGTTGGGGACAGATGTGCAGAATATGCCCAATGGCCTGGCGACGGTCATCGGTCCCAGAGGGATTCGCCTCTCGGGTGGACAGTCACAACGCACGGCCGCCGCACGTATGTTTGTACGCGATCCCGAACTGCTGGTCTTCGATGATCTGTCGAGCGCGCTGGATGTCGAGACCGAGCGTGCTCTGTGGGAACGGGTTTTTGAGCGCGAAGATGCTACCTGCCTGGTAGTGACTCATCGTCGGGCGGCGCTGCAACGTGCCGATCATATCATTGTGCTCAAGGACGGCAAGATCGATGCTGAAGGGGCGCTGGATGAGCTACTGGCAACGAGTGAGGAGATGCGAAGGTTGTGGCGCGGCGATGACAAGAGTGGAGCTTTTCACGCAGTTAATGACAAAGGAGATGGGAGTATTATGCGACACATTCACATTTTTTCAGCACAATAGGAGGAGAACTCATGGACCCATCAAATCAGCTCTTCGGACATTTCCTTCGCTATCGCATGGACATGCAAAAGAGAATGGCTGAACAGCATAACGGCCAGCCAGAAGTGAAGAAAGTAGCAGGTATTGGAGCAGCCCTTGGGAAGCTGCTCAGAAACATGGTGAGCTATCACAAGTACCCTGCTACTCACAAGGAGTCAGAGCTTTCTCCAGTCTGGTCCAAGAAGCAGTTGGAGCAATAGACTCACCATTGTCTTCACTGCTCACACTGTTCAGGCGGAGACCGGCATCGTCTGTATCGAAAAGCCCGGAGGGACAGGACAGGCCATAGAAATCATATGATACACTCTGCTCGTATCCAGCAATACCTTTACTGCGCCAACGCATAGATCAGCGTGCAGTTGAGTACAAAGACCAGCGCGAATGCCACGCCCAACACACGCTGGCCAGTGGTGAAGAGAGCCACAGCGGCTGAGCCGAAGAAGACCACTTGCAGGATCAGGAACCAGGGACCTTGCAGCCGCCACGCTGCATTTGGCGCTCCGAACAGGGCCCACACCACCACAGCCACCACTGGAGCGCCAATGCCGAGTCCGATCTTAGCGATCGTTCCCTGTCCAGTCTGGAAACCCCAGTATCCCAGTGCAACCAGGACGCACAGTTCCAGGAAAAAGCTCAACGCCAGGTTCGCGTTTTTGATTACCGTAAGAGCCATATCTCTCATTCCTTTCTTCAGTAGCTGTCTTATCGTGGGCGCATTACAGAGAGCGGGCTTTCTGCTCAAGTCCCGCGATATACAGGTTGATAAGCCAGTGGAAACTTGCATCCTGGTCTATTGGCATACCGAAGCCGCCCGCCATTTCCAACGAGATAAAGCCATGAACAAGGCTGCGCAGGCCGCGAATAGCGTGAATAGCGTCTTCCTCGCTGAGTCTGTATGGCGCAAGCACGGCCCGGATAACATCTACAATCTGTTGCGCGATGGCCTGCACCTCCTGATCGGCAGGATCGGGTGCTTGCAGCGTGAGAGCATAGCGCCCGGGCGCTTCCCCGGCATAGGCCCGGTAGGCATTGGCGAGCGCGAAAATGGCTTCTGCGCGTGCTTTACCGACGGTCGCGTGCAGGACGCGGTCAAGCAAATCGTGCAAGCAGTAGAGCGCCAGGTCGTGCTTGAGTCCGGACAGTCCCGCGACGTGATTGTACAAGGAGGGCGTGCGTATGCCTAAACGCTCGGCAAGGCGGCCCAGAGAAAGCTGCTCGATGCCTTCCTCGTCTATCAGCTTTACCGCGGCCTCCACGACGGTCGCCTGGTCCAGCCCTGCTCTACGCGACATACGACTATTTCCTTTCCTCTTTGGCCAGGGACCGTTCCATGACACGAATGGCGCGCTCTATGGCCGCCTGGGGCTGGCTGAGCATGCGACCATGTCCTACGTCTAGCATGGAGGGCTTGAGCGCCAGCAATTTGCGCGCACTCTCCAGGGCCAGGCCTTTATGCCAGGTAGCCAGCGCCGGCAGGGGGAAGAGGGGTTTGATGGTGCCCGCAACGGCAACGCCGCCCAGGGTCTGGAAAGCATCGCCGACGATCACTGCGCGGTCCCTGGTATCGAGAAAAGCGATATGGCCTGGTGTGTGTCCTGGCGTGGCAATCACTTCGAGGGAGCCGACACGATCTCCTTCGTGCAGCAGGAGCGCCGGCTTCGTTTTGCAGACGGTATAGCCGCCGCGCAGGCGTACCTGCGGCTCGGAGGGGTCCAGGCTCTTATCACCGGACAGAAAACGCGCGTCTCGCTCGCTGATAGCTACCAGGGCATTGGGCAGCGCATCATGCAGTGCGTCCAGTGAGCCAACATGATCGATGTGGGCATGGGTCAACAGGATGCGTACAATCGGGAGACCCAGCTTGTGTGCCTCCTGCACAATCGGCTGCGCCTGGCTGCCAGGCCAGCCTGTGTCGATCAACGTAAAACCATCATCCTCGCGTACCAGGTAGCAGTTGATGGCGCCCAGGTGGGTCAATTGAAAAAGGTTGTTGCTAGAAGCTGTCACTTTCATGGTTTGATGTATCCTTTCTACTAATTACTTTAACTTATTGACTAATGTACATAGATATTAAACTAATATTATTAGTTTGTCAAGGGGGGAATGCGACAAATTCAGAGCTATACAAAAGTTGATGAAAGTGAGCGCAATCCAGGTAAACAGCTAAGTAACTCTTCAGGTCTCCCCGCTGCTTGACTCCTCACTGCCGTAGGCGGCGAGCAGTCCTGAATAGTTACACAGCTAATAAGAAAAATGAGCTAGATAAGGGAATAGAAAGTAGTCCAATTTTTGTTTTATGTAGTGTAACAAACCTTATGAGTAGTATTGAGAAGACTGCCAGCGGTTTGCATTCTTATTGATTTAAGAATCAGAATATGATATAATTAACGCAGAATAGATAAAACCTTTGAGAAAAGTGGGTGCTCCCCACTTTTCTGTTTGCCAGGGGCTTTTTGCACTCGAAAAAATGATGTTTTGTTAGTGTCTACCTGGACGATCAGCGGGAGGAGTAAGGCATATGAGGAGCGAATTTCAGGCTGCTATCGCGCAATTGATTGCCGAGAAAGGTCTACCCCGCGAAGTGGTAATGGAAACAGTTGCCACGGCTCTCCTATCAGCCTACCGCAAGAGTTTCGGTGGTGGAGAGAATATTCGCATAGAGGTAGATAAAAACGGCGAGGTGCGTGTTTGGGCGGCCAAACGGGTCGTGGCACAGGTAACCATCCCCAACGATGAGATTTCCCTGGCGGAAGCGCAGCGCCTCTATCCTCGGGCGGCGCTTGGACAAACTATAGATGTTGATTCGTCGTTCATCTTCGCACGTATTCCGGCGCAAACGGCCAAGCAGGTCATATTACAACGCATCCGCGAGGCTGAACATGAACACCTCTACGAGCAACTGAAAGATTGGGTCGGCGAAATTCGCCTTGGTACGATGACTCGCAAAGACCCGGTCCGTGGCTGGCTACTCGATTTCGATAAAGCGGAACGAGTAGAAGGTATCATGCTTCCAGGTGAGGAGGTTCCCACTGAACACTATCGTGTAGGCCAGCGATTACGGGTCTACGTCTATGATGTGCGTCGTATCCAGGGCCGTATGCTCCAGATCATGGTTTCACGCACCCATCGTGACCTGGTGCGTCGCTTATTCGAATCTGAAGTACCAGAGATCTACGAGGGTACCGTCGAAATAAAGGCTATTGCACGAGAACCTGGCAGCCGCTCGAAGGTTGCGGTTGTTGCACGACAAGAAGGGTTAGATCCGATTGGATCATGTGTTGGTGTGCGTGGTTCGCGTATCAATAATATCGTGCATGAACTCAACGAAGAGAAGATCGATATTATCCAATGGAGCCCTGATCCTGCTAACTTCGTAGCAAATTCACTTAGCCCGGTGAAACCACTGCGGGTCGAACTGCGCGAATCAGATCATACTGCACTGGTGACTGTGCCCGAGAGACAACTCTCACTTGCTATAGGTAGAGATGGACAAAATGCCAGGCTCGCAGCCAAACTCTCAGGCTGGCGCGTTGATGTCATGAAACCCATCGAGGGCGAAGTCTACGAAGAGCAATTTGAAGAGAGACGCGAGTTTGCGCCAACCCACAGCGGTGGCCGACGCGAACGAGGAGATCGCGAACGTTCCCAAAGTCGCTATGATCGTGGCGAGGGTGGATCAAGACGCTCGCACCATCAGCGTGGAGGCGGCAAGCGTAACACACAAGAGCTTGACTATGAAGAGTAAGGAACGCGACTATGGCCAAAACAGGAATTACTAAGACAAAACGGCCAAAGCATGTTCCCCTGCGCACCTGCATTTCGTGCCGGGAAAACAAGCCAAAGCGCGAGCTGCTGCGCGTCGTTCGTACCCCGGATGGGCATGTTGTGATCGACCCAACCGGTAAGAAATCGGGGCGCGGCGCTTATCTCTGCGCGCGGCTTTCGTGCTGGGAAAACGCGATGAAGAAAAAGCGTCTCGAGCAGGAATTCGAACTGACGTTGTCGGAGGAAGATCGGGCCGGACTGGATGCCTTTATTGCGACACTACCCAGGGATTAGGTTTACGCGATCAATCGGGTCCCTACGGGCAAGAATTTGGAACGCACCCGGGCAATTAATCATTTGTTGCAATTATAAACAATGTGGGCTATACTAAAGTAGGTATCCGTAAGGAACACTCCTACATAGTAGCAGTCACATTCCAGATGATAGGAAGTTTGGAGTTTTTTTAATTTAATTATGGGATCAATGGCATCCAGCTCTTGGGTTGGATGAGGATTGAAACAAACCTTATGAGTCATTTTTTCTCTACTCTTGATAGAGGCACAGCCCACCGTTTGGAGGGCAGTTTTGGCAATGTTTGCGGAGCGACAGCTATGACCTGTTAAACATAGCAACTACGCCAGAGAGCGCAGACGAATAGAATGCCTGGTACTGCACCAACGCGAGGGTCTGTCTCTTCCCAAAGGGAAGATGACAGCCCTTTTTTGTGGCTGTGAAGAGAGATTTCCGCCACGTCTTGAAACCAATGCTAAGGAAGTGTCAACACTCCAGAGCATCAGGCATTGGAACAAGTATAAGTGGCGTATTCTTAGATAGAAGGGGGTCTTCTTCATGAGAGATACATCTGATACCCCAGATGCAAACGAGCAGGTGAAAACAACTACGACACACAGTCGGACGAACGCCCGCTCAAAAACAGAGAGCGCCACACCCAGTAGCCAGGAACAGGGAGCGAAACCCACGGCTCAGCGCCGTACCACATCAGCTACAAATGCAGCGCCTGCGGCGCGTACCCAGAGCACATCCGAAAGAGCGAAAACGCCAACCGCTCCCGAGTCTCGTCCTGCGTCTACTCAGCGCACTACACCTACCCAGCGTCCAGTTCCCGATGGTTCGCGCCAGCCTTCGACCCAGCGTCCGGCTCCCGATGGTTCACGCCAGCCTTCAACTCAACGTCCAGTTCCCGATGGTTCGCGCCAGCCTTCAACTCAACGTCCAGTTCCCGATGGTTCGCGCCAGCCTTCAACTCAACGTCCAGTTCCTGATGGTTCACGCCAGCCTTCGACTCAGCGTCCGGCTCCGGGGCAACGCAACGGTGGAACGGCTTTTCCTGGGCAGCGTACCGCCTACCCTGCTGGAGCGCCCGCGCGTCCTGGCACACGACCGGGTAGTACGACACCGGGCGGAAATCGTCAAGGCGGACAGGGGCATCCTACTACTGCTCGTCCTGGCACACGGCCTGGCACACATGTGCAACGACCGGTGGAACGGCGCGCCCCCGTGGTCAAAGAGAAACCAACGGGTCCAATCTCGATTCCGCCCCAGATTGTCGTGAAAGACCTGGCGGACCTGACGCAAGCGACCCCCAATGAAATTATTCGGGGTCTCATCAAACACAGTGTTTTCGCCAGTATCAACCAGGTTGTTGATTACGAAAAGGCCGCGCTAGTCGCGAAAGACCTTGGCTTCGAGCCAAGTCCGAGCGCATTTACTATAACGCCAGCGGTACAGCGCACCAGTGGCGGACTCTCGGCTAATGAAGCCATGATGGCTACACGTGACGAGGACGACACGGTTGTTATCCCCCCGGTCGTCACCATCATGGGTCATGTCGACCATGGCAAAACCACCCTGCTCGACACCATTCGCAAAACCAAGGTCGCGGCAAGCGAAGCTGGTGGCATTACTCAACACATTGGCGCGTACCAGGTTGAAATCAATGGCAAGAAAATCACATTCCTGGACACTCCCGGTCACGAGGCATTTACTGCCATGCGAGCACGAGGGGCGCAGGTCACCCACATTGCAGTGATCGTAGTAGCGGCTGACGATGGTGTGATGCCACAAACACGCGAAGCAATCGATCACGCTCAGGCAGCTAAAGTGCCCATCATTATTGCGCTGAACAAAATAGATAAGCCCGATGCCAACCCTGATTTCGTCAAACAGCAACTGTATGACATAGGGGTGGTAATTGAAGAGTACGGCGGTGAAGTGATCTGCGTACCAGTCTCGGCACGCAGAGGCACAGGCATTGATGATCTACTGGAAATGATTTTGCTGGTAGCCGAAGTGCAGGATATCCGGGCCAACCCCAATCGACCTGCAACCGGGGTTATCATCGAAGCAAAACTTGAAAAAAATACAGGTCCCACTGCGACAGTGCTCATCCAACAGGGTACGCTCAAAATGGGCGACAATATTGTGGTTGGTTCCATGGCGGGCAAGGTACGTGCGATGTTCAACGACCGGGGCAAGCGCATCCAGAAGGCACCTCCCAGCACTCCAGTGAGTTTACTGGGATTGCCCGAAGTACCGCAAGCGGGTGATCGTCTTGAAGTGGTGGCCGATGAGCGCACAGCCAGGCAAATGGCCACGAGGATTGCAGAACAGCGCAGAAGCGAGACCGCGCCACTTGGCCAAGTCAGTCTCGACACCCTCTACATGCAGATGCAAGAGGGCAATGTCAAAGAATTGAACATCGTGCTCAAGTGCGACGTGCAGGGTTCAGCCGAAGCCATTAAAAACTCGCTCAGTAAAATTGGCGATGAGAATATGAAGGTTCGCCTGATTCACGAAGGTATCGGTAACATCAACGAGACCGATGTACACCTGGCGGGAGCTTCCGAGGCCGTTATTATCGGCTTCAATGTCAAAGCTGATGGGGCAGCCCAGCGCCTGGCACAAAAAGAAAATGTCGAAATCCGCTACTATAATATCATTTATAAGCTGCTTGATGATATCCAGGCTGCTCTGACAGGTATGCTGGAACCGACTTACCGCGAGGTCATCGAGGGACATGCCGAAGTACAGCAAATCTTCAAGGCAGGGAAAACTACTGTTATCGCCGGTTGTCGCGTCCTGGACGGTAAGATAACGCGTTCCGCACAAGCCCGCATTGAACGCAAAAAAGAGAGGGTCTACGATGGCAAAATTGCCTCACTGCGTCGAGGTAGAGACGATGTACGCGAGGTCGCTACCGGCTACGAGTGTGGCATCGTGCTCGACGATTTCGATGAGTACGAGGTAGGCGACATTATCGAAGTGTATGCGCAAGAGCGTGTCAAACCGGGTGCGTAGAAGGTAGTAGATGTATGCCAAATCCACACCGGCAAGAGAAACTTGGCGAATTGATCGCAGTAGAACTCAGTGATTTGCTGCGTACTCGTGTGAAAGATCCGCGGGTGGGATTCGCCAGCATTACGCACGTTGGCGTTAGCGGCGATCTGCGTCATGCCAAGATCTATATAAGCGTCCTTGGCACCGAGGAGGAGCAGGCGGCTACGATTCGAGCGCTGAAACATGCCACAGGTTTTTTGCGTCATGAACTCGCCAGCCGCCTGGTGCTACGTTACATGCCAGAGTTGGTTTTTAAGTTGGATACATCGATTGAACAGGGTTCGCGAATCCTTGAGCTTATTCGCCAGATCGAGGATGAAAAGACGACGAGCGGTGAAAGCAATGAGTAAGGATGCGCGCTCCCTGGATTCACAGCTGGATCCTATGCTGATCCAGCAGGCGCTTGGCCTGCTACAGCCCGCGCAGAACATTGCTTTGCTCGCACACGAATTTCCCGACGGCGACTGCATTGGCTCGGCGTTGGGCATGGCCCATATATTACGCCTGCTGGGCAAAACTTGTGTTCCCGCCTGTGCCCATGCAGCGCCGCGAAACCTCTCGTTCCTTTCTGGGATTGAGACGCTGCAACAAACGCTCG
>WNFA01014282.1_pt1 | contig 16129 bp, 18 predicted proteins | sample 5400481 | NCBI WGS metagenome assembly WNFA01 (sample SAMN13153340, study PRJNA577476) | soil metagenome | isolation source: 120 cm saprolite under Douglas fir tree site 2 hole 1 replicate 2 | place: USA:California | collected 2015-04-18
CCCGCCTGCCTTCATCATCTGCACCCCGGCGCGGGAAGCCAGCCGGTGCACGCTGGCCACCATGGCGCGAGGCGCCTGAACCGGGATCGCAGCCGCGTATGCCCCTGCCCGGGAAAAAACCAAGAGCAGCAGAATGAATAACTTGCAACGAGATCGCATGAGAGGGGGACGATCAGAGGCTAGCCCAGCGGGCAAGCGAGAGTCAAATAGGCGCGAGCGTTTTCTCTGCGTTCTAGCAGGGAAAAAGCAGACGCTACTTTCCCTTCTTCCTGGCACGGACTGATTTCTTCTTCGCGGCCACCTTCCCAATTTTCGCTTTTGCCGCCACCATCTCATAGGACGCCCGCAACAGCTCCGTCAACTCGAGCCAGGACAATGCCTCCAAATCCTCTACCAAAACCCACTTGTAGCGCCCCACATAGGGCGCGGGAATAATACCCTCCCGCTCCACCAGTTCGGCAAACATCTCCGGAGTGCACTTGAATGCCAAGCCTGGCGGCACCGAATTCAAACTCAGCACAGCGAAGATCTTCCCCCCAACCTTGAAGCACAGGTCGTCCCCCCATTGCAGGTTCTCGGTCGCCTGCGGGAACGAAAGGCAAAAGCGCTGGATGACTTCAACGTTCATTTCTTCTAAGCTGGTGAATCGAACTCGAAACAGGCCGAATCAAAAACCCTTTTAGGAGATTCAAATGCAAACCCGGCAACTTGGCAACTCCGACTTGCATATCACCCCGGTAGGCTACGGGGCCTGGGCCATCGGCGGCTCGGGCTGGCAGTTCGCATGGGGACCGCAGGACGACAATGACTCCATCGCCGCCATTCATCGTTCGCTCGAACTGGGCGTGAACTGGATCGACACCGCCGCCGTCTACGGCCTCGGCCATTCCGAAGAAATCGTGGCCCGGGCGCTGAAAACCTGGTCCGGCCCCAGACCCTACACTTTCACTAAATGCGGACGGCTCTGGGATGAACGTGGCAACGTGCGTGGGGGTCTCGCCGCCAATTCCCTTCGCCGCGAAGTCGAGGACAGCCTGCGCCGCCTCGCCGTGGACGTGATCGACCTCTACCAGATTCACTGGCCACCAAACCCGGATTCACCCGAACTCGAAGAAGGCTGGACAACTCTTGCCGAACTGAAGCGGCAAGGCAAAGTGCGCTGGATCGGAGTCTCGAATTTTGACGTCAAGCAGCTGCGCCGCGCCCAAGCCATAGCACCGGTCACCTCCCTGCAGCCGCCTTACTCGCTGATTCACCGCGAAGTCGAGCAGGACATCCTGCCCTACTGCCTGCGCGAGGGCATCGGTGTGATCGTCTATTCGCCTATGGCATCAGGATTATTGACCGGAGCGATGACCCGGGAGCGCGCAGCTAAACTGCCTAAGGATGACTGGCGAAGGGGGAACCCGAATTTCAATGAGCCCAAGCTCTCGCAAAATCTCGCCCTGGTCGAACGGCTGGGCGAGATAGGAAAACGCCACGGGCGCTCTCCCGGCGAGGTCGCGATAGCCTGGACCCTGCGCAACCCGGCGGTTACCGGTGCCATCGTCGGCGCCCGCAACGCCCGACAGGCCGACGGCGTCATGCGCGCCGGAGAATTGCGCCTGACCGACAAAGAAGTGAACGAAATCGAAGAGTTTTCCACGGAGACAGCGGCCTAAACCCAGGGCCTCAGGAATAGCATGACCGGAACCTCCGGAACAGGACCGGGAGGGCACGGCCTTTCAGCCGTGCCGGGGGATCGGCCTGAAACTATACGGCACGGCTGAAAGCCGTGCCCTCCCATTTGGGCGCGAGACAATTGAGTGGCTACAGGGCACCGGTAATTCTCCCGATCAAATCGGGCTTCCCCCATGGCTCGCAAGTTACAGCCGATTCCAGCTAAGGTCCGGACAAAACTGCGGGAGGCACGAGTTGCCCGGCTAGCGACTCTGGACGCGAAAGGTGGGCCGCATATCGTGCCCGTCTGCTTTGTCTACCACAACAAAGTTTTCTACACCGCGATTGACCTGAAACCCAAGCGTGTCGCACCGCAAAGGCTCGCCCGGCTGAAACACATCCAGGCAGTCCCCCAGGTCGCGCTCCTGGTGGATCACTATGACGACGACTGGAGCCAGCTCTGGTACGTTCTGGTTCGCGGCAAGGCAAGGGTAATGCCGCACTCAGCCACCAGGGAGCGTACCGAAGTAGTCGGGCGACTGAGGGCGAAATATTCACAGTACGCGGCTGGAATGCTGGCAGACGATGCGCTGTTGATCCGCATCATCCCGCAGCGCACCACTTGCTGGGGCAACTTCTGACCCGTCTCTAAACAAGTTTGCGCAATTGCTCCATCAGGGCGAGCCAGCGGTCCAGGGAATCTGCCCCGGGGGAGAATACGGGGTCGAAGAACAGTTCGTGTGCCCCGATATCCCGGCATCCGACGGCGTCTTCTTTGATCTGCTCGATCGTGCCACTAAAAATCATGCGCTCTTGCCCCAGCGGCCGATCGGTAATGTCCACGTTGGCGCGTACGACCATCGCCAGGGACGCCGGGTCACGCCCCGCCTCCTTCGCCATCTGCTTCACCGCTGTGAACATCTGTGCCATGCCAGCCACAGGAATCGCCACCGGGTTCCAGCCATCGGCCATCGTCGCCAGGCGCTTCAACGCTGGCGCGGCGAACGCCGCCATATAAATGGGAGGGTGCGGTTTCTGCACCGGCTTGAGACTGATGTAAGACTTCGGCACCTTGTAGAACTTGCCCTGAAACTCGACCGGGTCGGTCGTCCAAATGGCCTTCAGCACCTGAAGAAATTCATCAGCCATGGCCCCGCGATTCTTCATATCTGCGCCCGTGGCATCCAGTTCGTCCTTTGACCATCCCAGGCCCAGCCCCAGGCGCAACCTGCCATTGGAAAGAAGATCTATCGTCGTCAGGCGGCGGGCCAGTGTGACCGGGTTGTGGTAAGGAATGTCGAGCACGCTCGTGCCCAGCGCAATTGTCTTGGTGTGAGCGGCGGCGAACGTCAAAGTATCCAGCGGACAAAGCCTCAGCCCGCTGGGCGACTTTGGTGACCGCCTCGGCGGTGGCAACAGGGCCGATGTTGGGAAGAGCAAATCCGATCTTCATCGCGAAAGGTCTCCTATACCAAGGTTTTAGACTGGATCTCTGGCACCCATCGGAACACTTACACCTGCTCGCGCGCTTCTCCCAGCACCACGCTCACATCCATCTTTTTCTTTGCGCGATAGATGGTCAGCCGTACCGTGTCGCCGGCGCGGTGATTATTCATGACCTGGCTGAGGTCCTGCTGGTCCTGAACGTCCTGGCCGTCAATAGCCACGATCAGGTCACCGCCCACCATGATCGGGATATTTCCCAGGTAAGCGCGCTCGGTGCCGCCGTGGAGTCCGGCGCGGTCGGCGGCTCCGCCCGGCACCACTTGCACGACCAGCAAGCCGTTGCCAGCGGCCAATCCCATCTGTTCCGCAAGTTCCGGGGTGATCGGAATCGTGCGCACGCCCAGCGCCGGACGCCGCACCCGCCCCAGAGTGACCAGATCATTCAGCACCGCTTTCGCCGTGTTCACCGGAATGGCAAACCCGATTCCCGCACTCTGACCGACGTTGGATGCGATCATGGTATTGATCCCGATTACCTCGCCGTGCCAGTTGAGCAGCGGCCCGCCCGAATTGCCCGGATTAATGGCCGCGTCGGTCTGAATGGCCTCGTCAATCTGCATGCCGTCGGGTTCCTGCACTGGGCGGATCGAACTGATAATTCCCCGCGTCATCGTGCCCGAGAGCCCGAATGGATTGCCGATGGCATAGACTTTCTGACCTACCTGCAATCTCCCCGAGTCCCCCAAAACCATCGGCGTGAACTCCGAACCCTTGATCTGGATCACCGCCAGGTCGTGGGAGCGATCGGTTCCAATGACCGTGGCGCGGTATTTCTTGCGGTTGTGCAGCGTCACTTCCACCTGGCGGGCGTCGGCGATCACGTGATAGTTGGTCAGCACATGGCCTTCTTTGTCGATAATGAAGCCTGAGCCCTGGCCCTCCTGCGGCACCAGCCCGTAGAAGAAATCAAAAGTCACCGCGCGCGAGGTAATGTTGACCACCGAATCGATGTTCTTGCGATATACGCTGATGTTGTTCTGCTCTTCGCTGTCGAAGGGCTCGACCGCGGCGGCCTCGGTGATCTCCACTTTGGCGGGACGGGCGAACCAGCTAGTCGGATGGAACCGGCCGGAGCGATATGTGGTGAAGTAATAAAACGCGCCGGCAAAAACCACGGCCAGCAGAACGGGGCGCAGCAGCTTCATATCAAAAGACCTTCCAGCCTGATTCTAAATCCAGAGTTGCCCATGTGGGGCGGACCCGTCCTGAGCGAAGTCGAAGGAGCCCCCGCCCGCCAAAGGCCGATACCGGGAAAAACGAAGTTCCACGGAAATGAACCCGCTCGCTATTTGCCTACTCCACCGCCGATGCAAGCGGTCAAAGCGGGCGAGGGCGCCCGCTCCACACAAGCAACTTCGAGTAAATCTCCTCCACCTGCCGGCGGGTTTCGTCCAGCGACCCCGAGTTATCCACAACATAATCGGCAGCTTTGATCTTTTCTTCATCGGGAAGCTGTGCCGCCATGCGGCGTATTACCTCGCGGCGCGCGGTTTCGTCGTCCACCTTCAGGCGCCGAGCCCAGCGCTCGATGCGCTGCTCCGGCCGGCAAGTCACCACCACCAGCCGGTCAAGGCCTCTGGCCATTCCCGCTTCCAGGATGAGCGCGGCCTCCACTACGGCAACTGCGTGGGGATCGTGTCGACGCACCTCGTCCATCCACTCCTCTTCTCGTCGAATGACGGCCGGATGCACGATCTGATTCAGTTCTTGCACGCGGGAAGGTTTGCTGCCGAAGGCCAGTTCCGCCAGCCGGGCCCGGTTCACGCTGCCGTCCGGGTCGAGGATTTCCGCGCCGAAGTGAGCCACGACCTCCCGGTAGACCGCCTCGCCGGGCTGCATGAGCTGGTGAGAAATTTCGTCCGCCTGGATGACATGGGCGCCCAGGGCCGCGAACATCTCGCCCACCACCGACTTGCCCGCGGCGATGCCGCCGGTCAAACCGACCTTAAGCAATGCGGGCGTGCTCCGCAGCCAGGGCGGGCAGGCGCGAGCCCCTCCGCAGTTTGGCCGCCTTGACCGTGTTGGCCATCAGCATGGCGATGGTCAGGGGCCCCACGCCACCCGGCACGGGCGTGATCGCTCCAGCCACTTCCGCCGCCTCGGGATGAACGTCGCCTACCAGCGCCGAGCCCTTCGTCCGGAAACTCTCCTCGCGCTTGGGGTTGCCGGCAAAAAGCCGGTCGAACTCGGCCCGATCGGTCACCTTGTTCATGCCGACGTCGATCACCGTCGCCCCCGGCTTCACGAAGTCGCGCGTAATCATTCCCGCGCGCCCGATGGCGGCCACCAGGATGTCGGCGCGGCGGCAGACTCCCGGCAGGTCACGAGTTTTTGAGTGGCAGACGGTCACTGTGGCGTTTCCGTTGATGAGCAACATCGCAGTGGGCTTGCCGACGATATCGCTGCGCCCCACCACCACCGCCTCCTGGCCCGCGACCGGAATATTACTGCGTTTGAGGATCTCCATGATTCCCGCCGGGGTGCAGGGCACCAGGCCCGGCCGCTGGGTAGAGAGAAATCCCACATTGACCGGATGGAAGCCGTCCACGTCCTTGCCCGGGTCCACCGCCATCAGGATCCGCTTGGAATCAACCTGCGCTGGCAAAGGGAGCTGAACCAGGATGCCGTCGATTTCGTCACGCCGGTTCAATTGCAGGACGAGTTCCAGCAGTTCCTGGGTCGAAATCGTGTCTGGCGGGGTGAGCTGTTCGCTGTAAATCCCTACTTCCTCGGAACTCTTTACCTTGCCGCGAACATAGATTTCAGAGGCCGGATTGTGGCCTACCAGGATGACTGCCAGCCCGGGCCGCATTCCGGCAGCAGTCAGGCTCTTGACCTCGGAAGCCACCTCCGCCCGGATTTCGCCGGCGATCTTGTTGCCGTCCAGAATGATGGCAGACATGAATTCTCGCCTCCAGAAAGGTATCGTAAACCAGCCGTCAGCTTTCAGCTATCAGCTCTCACCAAAAACCGGGCACTTACGCCGATGACAACGGGCGTCAATTGAAACCATCCTCCAGAACGGCGTCATCCTTGATGGCCTTTAAACCGTGAAGGATTGGCGTGCATCTGAAACGCACCTGGCTCAAATTTCCGCCCTCAGCTCAAGACTGAGACGGCTGAAAGCTGACGGCTGACAGACGGCTGACAGCTGACAACTTCTCGCCTTCCAGTTTGCCGCCTCGAACAAATGGGTTAAAATCGCCCCCATGATTCCCCAAGATTTGCTCGACATCCTGGTCTGCCCGGTGTGCAAAAAACCTCTCGTTCTCCAGGACAACGGGCAAAGCCTCAAGTGTGCCGAGTGTCGCCGGGTATATCCGATTCGTGACGGCATCCCCAACTTCCTGGTGGATGAGGCTGTCGCCGAGCCTTCCTAAAGCCATATTCTGTCGTCCCATAACGACACAACGTGTCAATTACGAGCAGCACTGATATGGCCCGTTCGTGCCACTCCGTTTCAGCACGCAAAAAATACACCGGCTGCAACTTGTCGCAACGTAAGGGGTTTAAGAAACTAAACTGCTGCTGGCCGCGTATATAGAAAAGAGCAGTGGCGGCGGCACCAAAATTGCATGCAACGTTGCAGGCAGTGAGTGAGTCTAATAAGAACAGAGAAGTCAAGGTCGGAGGTGAACGACCATGAAAGAACGATTCTCCAGTACCGAATTAACGGCTCTGCGAAACGATCTGTTGCAGGGAGGCCTGATCGATTCGCGCGAAGCCGCGGAACTCCTGCAAGTCTTCCTCATGGGACGTGGCTACGGAGTATCGCCTCAAGCAGCCATGGACGCCGTGGGCCGGGTTGAAATGTCAGGCTGCTCCATGCCCGTGCTGCAAAGAGAGCTGGAGGGTCTGGCGCTGGTGATGTAAAGGTGACAGTTAAGCGGTGACCAACGGTATGTAAGAAATCTGCGGGGACCTCAGAACCAAGCCGTTTCCCGCAAGGTGAGCAACTCGAAGCCGGGCCAACTAGCCCGGCTTTCCTGTTTTTGGAAAGCTGTCAGCTTTCAGCCATCAGCTCTCAGTGAACCCAGCCCTGGGTTTTGAAAAGGGTGCGTTCATGGCTGGAAAAGGTCGACGCCGTTGAACCCATCGGCCCGGTCGAAGTCAGAATTAGCTGAAAGCTGACGGCTGAGAGCTGACAGCTTCATTCGTGCCTCAAACTCTCCACCGGATCGAGCTTCGCCGCTCGCGTCGCGGGAACCGTGCCAAAAATCACTCCCACCAGAGACGACACCAAAATGGCCACGATGGCGGACAGGCCCGAAATTGGGATGCGGTATTCCGTCAAGAATCGCACCGAATAGGGAATCGCCAGGCCAATTACCACGCCGATCAGTCCACCCACCAGCGAAATGGTCACGGCTTCAACCAGGAATTGGAAGCGAATTTCCCGGTTGGTGGCTCCCAGGGCCTTGCGAATCCCGATCTCGCGGATGCGGGAGCTCACCGTGGCCAGCATGATGTTCATAATCCCGATGCCGCTCACCAGCAGCACCACCGCCGCCACCAGCAGCAGCACCAGAGTCAAAGCGTTGGCCGTCTTCTCCGCCAAAACCACCAGTTGGGTGAGGTTCATGACGTTGTAAACCGATTCTGCCCGATGCCGGCTCTGAATCACCCGGCGAATCTGGTCGGTTGCCGGCTGCACCATCGCCGGATCGGCCGCCGAAAAATAAATCTGCTTCACCGTAGGAGTGTCGGTAAAGTACCGGCTGACGGTGTACGGAATCAACATCGTGTAATCGACCACTTCGGTTTGTCCAAAGGTGTCCACGCGCTCGCGGAACGTGCCCACGATGGTGAAGGGCAAGCCGCTCAGCTTGATGACCTTGCCGACCGCTTCCTCCTGCGATCCGAAAAGTTCCTCGGCCATTTTCTGGGTGATCACACCGACTTTGTTGTGCTGCTGCTCGTCCTGGGCATCGAAAAATCTGCCGGTCAGGACCACCAGGTTGCGCACGATGCGGTAGTCGGGAAAGACCCCCAGCACCGAGATGTCGCGCTCCTTGCCTCCGCCCACCGGAATGCGGTCGCTCAGCGAAACCACCGGGGACGCCGCCACGATTCCCGGCACCTGCTGCAACGCAGCCTGCATGTCGTCGATGGTGAGCGGGTCGGGGGTGACACTGGCGACTCGCTGGCCTCCGCTTTGGTATTCCGCCTCGATCTGGTTAGTGCCGATGGACTGGATCTGGTTCAGCACATACTGCTTACCCGTCATGCCGATGGTCACCACCAGGATCAGGGAAGCGGTCCCGATCACCATCCCCAGAGCGGTCAGCGCAAAACGCACTTTATTCGTGCGGAAAGTCTCATAGGCGAAACTGAGAACTTCGCTGTAGACCATCTTGGGCGGGCGTGGTTCGAGCGCGGCAGGAGTGGCAGTCGCCATGCGTCTTCAGTTAGATGCCAACTCTAGATGCTAGTCGCAACCGGGTGGAGGCGCAATTGACTGGTGTCATCTTCGGCACCCGATCGGGAGGGCACCGGCCATGCTATGCCGGGGGCTCCGCCCCGCCTCGGGCGTAGTATTGGGCGTATCCAGGCTCCAGCTTCCGGCCTTTCGCGCTGAAAATCCGGAAATGCGCCACTCCGGCCCTTTGCAGCGCAAACTGCAGCGTCGTCCGGATCACGCCCAGACCGTAAATCACACTGCGCCGGAAGTTGATGGAGGAGGCCTCCTCGAAATATTTCGTCGGGCACGACACCTCGCCAATATGGAAGCCAAAATTCACGCATTGCGCCAGCATTTGATTATCAAAGACGAAGTCATCGGAGTTCTCCAGCAGCGGAAGCTCGGACAAAACTTTGCGGCTGAAAGCGCGATACCCGCTGTGGTATTCCGACAATTTGATCCGGAGAAACAAATTCTCGAATGCGGTCAGGAAGCGGTTGGCCACATACTTGTAGAATGGCATGCCTCCACGCAGCGCCTGCCCTCCGATAATGCGCGAACCCAGCACCACGTCGTAAACCTCGTAGGCCACCATGCTGGCCATGGCGGTTACCAAGAGAGGAGTGTACTGATAGTCGGGGTGCAGCATGATAACCACGTCCGCGCCCGCGGCCAGGGCCTCGCGATAACAGGTCTGCTGGTTGCGTCCGTAGCCATAGTTCTGGTCATGCACAAAGAATTGCAGGCCCAGCCGCTCGGCAATCTGGACGGTGCTGTCGGAGCTGTGGTCGTCCACCAGAATGCGGATATCCACCAGCTCGGGCAACTCGGCGACGGTCGCCGCCAGGGTCTTCTCTGCGCCGCCAGGGTCTTCTCTGCATTGTACGCAGGCAGGACTACAGCGATGCGTTTCCCGTTAATCATGAACGACCATCATAATCGTTTTTGCTGGTGTGGGACCGGGTCTCTGACCCGGTCATGCGGTGCACAGCAGCGCTGCAGGAGTTGGTTCAGCGATCAAACTGCGGCCCTTTGGGCCGCCTGACCGGGTCAGTGACCCGGTCCCACACAGTCAAAAGCAGGCCCATCCTTAACCGGCAACGGTCCTTTGTTGATAAAATAGCTTTGCATAAGCCCATGCCGGACAAGCGCACCCTATTCGAAAAGGTCTGGGACGAGCACATCGTCTGTTCGCCTCCCGACCGCCTGCCGCTCCTCTATATCGACCTGCACCTGTGCACCTGGTCCACGAGGTCACCTCGCCGCAAGCCTTCGACGGCCTACGCGCCGCCGGACGCCGGGTGCGTCAGTCTCAGAAGACCGTGGCTACCGTCGACCACAACATCCCGACCGAGCCGCGCGGCACTCCCATCACCGACCCCATCGCCGCTCTTCAGATCCAGGCCTTGCAGAAAAACTGCAAAGAGTTCGGAGTCCCCCTATTCGACATGGACTCGCCGAACCAGGGCATCGTGCACGTGATCGGCCCGGAACTGGGACTTTCGCAGCCGGGCATGACCATCGTCTGCGGCGACAGCCACACCAGCACTCATGGCGCATTCGGCGCCCTGGCCTTCGGTATAGGGACGTCCGAAGTCGAGCACGTGCTGGCCACGCAATGTCTGCCCCAACGCAAACCGAAAACCATGCTCATTGATGTGCGTGGTTCTCTTCCCCAGGGAGTGACGGCAAAAGACCTGGCCCTGGGCATCATCGGACAGATTGGCACCGACGGCGCCACCGGCCATGTGATCGAGTACGCCGGCGAAGCCATCCGCGCGCTTTCCGTGGAAGGCCGGATGACCCTGTGCAACATGAGCATCGAGGCCGGGGCCCGCGCCGGCATGGTGGCGCCCGATGAGACCACCTTCGCCTACATCAAGGGCCGCCGCTTCGCCCCGCAAAATGGCGATTGGGAAAAGACCCTCACTCGCTGGCGCAGCCTGCCTTCCGATCCTGGCGCGAAGTATGACAAGGTTGTCGAAATCGATGCCTCGAAACTCTCTCCCTTCGTGACTTGGGGCACCAACCCCGGCATGGTCGTGGCGGTCAGCGGTCGCGTGCCCATGCTGGAGAATTTGAAGACCGTGGCTGACCGCCGCGCCGCCGAACGCATGCTGGAATACATGGGGCTCAAGCCCGGTACGCTTGTCGAAGAAATTCCGGTGGATCGCGTCTTTATCGGCTCCTGCACCAACTCTCGTCTGGAAGATCTGCGCGCCGCCGCTCGCGTGGCCAGAGGCCATCACGTAAATCCTAAAGTGCGGGCCATGGTGGTGCCGGGTTCGCAAGCGGTGAAACACGCCGCTGAGCAGGAAGGTCTCGACCGGATTTTCCAGGAGGCCGGTTTCGAATGGCGTGAGTCAGGATGCTCCATGTGCCTGGGCATGAACCCGGACATCCTGCAACCCGGCGAGCGCTGCGCTTCGACCAGCAACCGCAATTTCGAAGGCCGCCAGGGACGCGGCGGACGCACCCACCTGGTCAGCCCCATGATGGCGGCCGCCGCCGCCATCGCCGGTCACTTTACAGATATCCGTAACTGGAAGTTTGAAAAGTAGCGCCTGCGTTCCTTCGACACTCAGGACAGGCCCGGCGGCTGTCCGGAGGGCGTCCCGCCCTCGGCAGCACATGGAGAACAAATGCAACCCTTCCGCACCCACAAAGGCAAAGTTGCTCCGCTCGATCGCGCCAACATCGACACCGACCAGATCATTCCCAAACAATTCCTCAAGAGAATTGAGCGCACCGGCTTTGGCGAATTTTTATTCCATGATTGGCGCCGCGGGAAAGACGGCACGCATGATCCGTCCTTTTCTTTGAACCACCCCCGCTACGCCGGGGCCAGTGTGCTGGTGACAGGGAAGAATTTTGGGTGTGGATCGTCGCGCGAACACGCCGTCTGGGCCCTGGATGATTTTGGTTTCCGTGTGGTGATTGCCCCGACATTCGCCGACATTTTCGCCAACAACTGCGTTAAGAACGGCGTGCTTACGGTTGTACTAAGCGAAGAGGAAGTCGCAGAAATCACCCGTCGCGCAACCGATATGCACGACTACCACATCACCATCGACCTCGAACAACGAAAAGTCCACGACGACCATGGATTCTCCGCAACGTTTCAGATCGACGACTTCACCCGCCATTGCCTGCTCAATGGCCTGGATGATATTGGACTCACGCTGCAGCACCAGCCAGAAATTGCCGCCTACGAAGCCAAGCACCCGGTTGCGCAAAAGATTGTGTAGGGACGGGGCGCGAATTCCTGGACATCGTTCGTCCTCTTCCGCCGAGGTCCGGCTAAGACTTTGCGAAGCTGCCGGTCCTCAAGAAAAGAAGCCTGCCCAGTAGAAGCAACAAGCCGGGCAAAATGGCCCAGTTAAATGCGCCGAACAAGACCAGGGGCCACTGCGGCAAGACATGCGGATTCTTCTCGACCAGGACGCTTATGGCTACCACCAGACACCATAATCCGAGCATCACAATCGAGGGAAACAAACTGGCGGTGAGTTCGGTCAACCGTTCGCCTCCCGCGCGACGCGACATGTAAGCGGCCATCGCCCCAAACAAAGGCTGGGTAAGAAGCCACACCAGATAAGGCATCAGCGGGAGCGCCGCGTGCAACCATGGCATGCGTGGCTGCGGGCCAAACCGCTGCAAGAGCATCAGCCAAGTCATGGACGCCGTCAGGCTCACGAGGCCGGGCAACCACAAGGTTTTTGTTCGATGGTTCAAGCCTTCCTCCTTGCTCTTCGCGCGGCGAATTCTCTTGGCGAGCCCGTGCCAGTTGGCCCTGTGACCCAGGGCCTGTTTGATGGCCTCGGGCTCGCACAGGCCGGCTTCGAGCAGTTCCTCATAGGCTTCCTCGAGATGGCTGGACAACTCCGCTACGACTGCGACGTCCTCGACGGAGCACTCCGACATGCCAAGGTGCTCCCGAACCAGCGCATTCCAATCAGGCATGGCTCACTCCGGCGAGCCGGTCGAGTGCCTGAAAAAACGAGCGCCACTCCCGTCGCAGCGGGGCAAGTTCCTTCTTGCCGGCGGGTGTGAGGGCGTAGTAGCGGCGGTCTCGGCCTGTGCGGCTGGGCTGCCAGCGCCCTTTGATCAAGCCGCGCTTTTCGAGGTCATAGAGCATTGGGTATAGAGAAGCAAGTTCAAAACGGAGTGCGCCCTCCGTCCGATGCTCGATCTGTTTGGAGATTTCGAAGCCGTAGAGTGGCTGTTCTGTCAGCAGAGCAAGGATGACTAGTTCAGCACTGCCGCGCGTAATGTTGGCCGGGATGCGATTGCCCATGATGAATATAGGATCTCTATATTGCAATATAGTATTCCTATATTGCTGACCTGCTGTCAAGAAGTATTGCTCCATCTGCGGAAAGTCATTTAGTCAGGTTACGCCTCGTTGGAAGCCCCGACGTCTCCTTTCCCTACACCGGTGGCCCCGCCGGCGCTCCTGACGATTTGAGCTTGGGCGTATTCTGCTCCGGATTCTGCAGGAACAGCGTGATCTCATGATCAAGCTGCTGGACTACCGGATTCCCGGCAGCACGGCTTTTCACCGCGCTCTGCACTTCATGCACCCCCGCCAGCGCCACGGCCCGGACTTCGGCGGTCGCGTCTGACTTTGCCGCTAAAACCATCAACCGCTCCGCGACTTCGGTTTGCACCACACCCGACAAATCCCGCTCCGCCGAAGTCTTCGCTCCGTCGGAGAATGCGGCTGTCACCAGGGCAGACACAACGCTGCCCGGCGACGGCGCCTGCGCGTCCTGACGCGCAATCACCGCCAATCTCTCCATCCGCTTGGGATCGAGCAATCCGCCCACGACGATTTCAGCGACTGCGCGCGCTCCATCCTGCGGGCTGAACAAGTATCCCGCGGACGACGTGAAGCGCTCCGGATCCGGATCGCGATTCTCCACCGGGGCCAGCGCCCGCCAGACTTCCGCAGGAAGACTTAACTTAGCAGGATTCAAAGCGCCCAGCGCCAGTTGCAGCGCCTCCTTCTGACTCTCCGGCGGCCAGATGCTGATCGGGTGCTGGCCATCTCCAGCCAGCGAGGGCGGCACCTTGGCGCTGCCCACCACATTGATCGCGGCTGCGAGCGCGTAGCGATGAAACAGATAGACCAGTGGCAGCCGCGAAGCCAGCATGGAATTGGGCTCGCCCGGGCGCAGCATCCGGAGACCGTAGTGCGCCAGCAAAGCATCGCGCACAGGCAGAACCTCCTTTAACCAGGTCACTGGATCGGGTCCGTCGTCGTAGGAATTCCACCGGGGATCGTTGTAATTTCCCCACACGATTCCCTTCGCGATTGCCGCGCGCACAATTGCGTCCCGCCGCGCCCGCTCCTGCTCCGTTGTGCTCCCCGGCTTACCCTGGCTGTAACCCCATTCAATGGCGTGGCGATCATAGCTGCCCGTTCCCTGCATGTAGGCGTCGGAAAGATCGGCCGTGCCGTTGGCGCGAATTTTCACCCGCGGCGCGAAGTAGTCCATTACTGATCCGCGCCCATAGGTGCTGGCTACAAAGTTGTGCTCCAGGCCAAGTACGTGGCCCATTTCATGACAAGTGAGGAGAGCGAGCCGGTTCAGCATCACCTGCTGTTCGCTGGTTTGTGGATCGAGATTATCGAGCGCGGCGAACATATCGAGCGCCGGTTCCGACGAATCGCGGCCGGATGGAGTCGTGGACTGCCAGTAATTGTTCACCGTGCGCATGCGATGCGAATCGAGTTGCACCACTGCGTGCAAGATCTCACCGGTGCGCGGATCTATGTGGCTCTGTCCTACCGACCATCCCCGGCCGGAGCGGTTCGTCCACTGGATAGTGGGATAGCGAATGTCCATCGGGTCTGCACCCTCGGGCAAGTCTTCGATACGAAGGGCATTTCTGAATCCCGCCTGCTCAAACGCCACATTCCACCACAGCGCCCCGCTGCGCGCCGCCGAGCGCACCGGTTCCGGAATTGCCTGGTCGAGATAAAAGACGATCGGCTTGACGGGCTCACTCAGTGCCGCATTCGGATCTTTCTTCTGCAGGCGCCAGCGGTTGACCAGATAACGCGTGAGCGCACGATCATAAGGCTGCGAGAAATCCTGGAAGCTCGCCGTAATAAATCCCACCCGAGGATCCTGCTCCAATGGTTCATACCCGGGCGCGGGCATGGCAACAAACGAATGGTGCTCACGCACGCTCAGGGTATGTGGATCGGGCTGGTTCAGATCGCTCTCCGAATCCGTAGCGAAGGTCAGCAGCGCTTCCACTTCGGTGTTCAGCGGGAAGCTTCCGGTGTGTTCCAGATCGATAACGCTGCGCTCTTTCTCCATCCTCCAGTCCGCCGCCTTGGAGGACTGCTCCCGCACCATCACGCCTCCCACCGCGCGCGTGGGACGCCGCAGTTGCGATAGCAGATCGAACCCGTCCCGCACCACCAGGGCAGTAACGTTGACCAGAACCGTTCCGTCCTGCTCCGCCTCGACCGGAAGCGAAGCCAGCACCGACGACGGAAAGCTGTATTCGACGGAATGCTGCAGCTGCGGAGCGCCGCCGGGAGCGCGGAAACCGGTGTTCTCCTGGATCACCAGAACCCGCATCCCGACTTGGCGAAAACGGCATACCCAGGCGCCGCCAAACGAACTGCGATCGGCGAATGCCTCCGTAGAACCGATCCCGCTGCCCAGCCCGGTGAAGTACAGGAACTCAACGCCCAGCGTCGCCGGCGAAAGTTCAAACAGAATATCGCCCTTTTTCTCGTCCCAGTAGTAGGGAAGAAAGCCGTCGTGCCTGTTTAGTCCAGCGGTGCGGGCCGCCAGCGTGATTTTTTCCTCCGCCGCCGAAGCGGACGTCTGCACACTGGAACAAATAACGATGCAAGCCAGAAGAGTGACCAAAGCAGGCGAGAGAAATACTCGTTTCATAGGCTTTGTCTTATACATCACCGGCATCTGATTCCTCAAACCTCCCCACTATCGGCCCTTGTGTCCCAGCCGCCTACCGAGACGCGCTTCCTTCAGACGGTGGCTCGCAGTCGAATCAAGATCCAGATCGTAAAGCTTTTTCAGGTCCTTGATGCGGCGCAGCGATTCTTCCGAAAAAGGATTTTTTCCGTCAAATGTGTGAAGAACGATCCCCTCCACCAGGTCCCCGAGAGTCAGATCCAGATATTCCGCCAGCCCCTTCAAGACCTTGAGCAACCTCTTCTCGATGCGAATCCCGGTCTGGACGCGCTCTACCACAATCCCATCTTTTTCGGCCATACTTCTCCCCTTGCCCAGCTGGTATGCGAGTACCTTTGTACGTATATCGTCACGATCGCCTGTTGTAAACTAAAGAAACGCGGAGGGATGCGTGAGTGGTTGAAACGGGCGGTCTTGAAAACCGCTGTACCGGAAACGGTACCGGGGGTTCGAATCCCTCTCCCTCCGCCACTCAGCTCATAGGTGGGAAACCACTTAGCAGTTCTACTGTACGACGACTGGAATCCTATGCTCTTCGTGTGGAGCACAACCTCGAGCGCAGTTGGGAGTGTCTCAAGGGCTTCGGATAGTCGCCGCATCG
>WNFA01002579.1_pt1 | contig 16119 bp, 14 predicted proteins | sample 5400481 | NCBI WGS metagenome assembly WNFA01 (sample SAMN13153340, study PRJNA577476) | soil metagenome | isolation source: 120 cm saprolite under Douglas fir tree site 2 hole 1 replicate 2 | place: USA:California | collected 2015-04-18
TATGCAAGCCGCTGAAAAGTTTAGCAATCAAAGATGTACATCTACAGTAGTAGTTGTCACAGACTCAGCGATATAGCGCATGTCCAACTCTTCCAGCACTTTCTTCTTACCGAGCAGGAGCTTCGCCATATCGAAGGCATGGTCCAACTGCTCCTTTTCAAGCTTGTAGCCAAGCTCACGCATCTGAGCGTCGAGCGCGGCACGCCCTGAGAGTTTGCCCATGTGCATGCGTCGATCAGCGGAGGTCAGGCCGATGGATCCGGGTGTCATGATCTCGTAGGTACGCGCATCCTTGAGAACGCCGTCTTGGTGAATGCCACCGCCATGAGAGAACGCATTTTGACCAACAATAGGCTTACTCCACTGCACCTGCATACCTGATAGCTTAGCAACAAGGCGGCTGGTCTGAATAATCTTCGTGGTGTCAACTTTGACATCCATGCCTAGATCAGCAGAGCGGGTACGAATCGCCATGACAACCTCTTCACTAGCAGCATTGCCCGCACGCTCACCCAGGCCGTTAATACAGCTATCTACTCGCTCGGCTCCATTCCGCAATCCCTCTAAGGCGTTGGCAACGGCAAGCCCAAGATCATTATGACAATGTGCTGAGATACGAATGTTTGGGAACTCGTTCTTTACATCAGCAACAAGCTTGCCGAATTCCCAAGGTAGAGCATACCCAACCGTATCGCATAAGGTGACAAAACGCACACCTTCCTTCAGAATTGTCCCGCATATCTCCAAAATGAAGTCATGTTCGGTGCGCGTCGTATCTTCCAGGGCAAAATCGATATTTTCTGTATACGAACGGCCCTGCGCTACCGCTGCTTTCGCCAGTTCGCGTACTTCGTCACGGGTTTTGCCGAGCTTCACCTGTCGATGCAGCGGCGAGACGCTGATGAAGGGCTGAATGGCTGGCTTTGCGGCGATCTTCACGGCTTCCCAGGCTCGTTCGATATCAGCAGGATTGGCGCGAGCAATGGCACAAATTTCGGCATTGTCTACTTTTGAGGCGATCAGTCGTACCGACTAATCGCCAGCTTCTCTTCTGGAAAATAGTTGACGCCCGGGGTCTGTTCGCCATCACGCAGTGTGGTCTCATAAAACTTGATGATTCGTGGTTCCGTCGCCATTGTAATTCACTCCTTCTGCATTGTGTCCTTCATTTAGTACCCTTACGCAATCAACCGTACAGATGACAGGAGTTGAGGGGAACAAAAAGCTCACTGTACGAGGCGAGGCACTAGAAGAGCAGCACAAGCGCCCTCATACAAAGCTGCCGTCAGAAACCCCTTTGTTTCGACTTTCAAGGATTTGTGACCCGTTTACTACGAAAATTATACGCAACTTACAGAAGGAAGCGCAAGCGCCTATTTCTCAAGCATACCAAAGAAAGGTGCTAACAACTATGAACGAGTGAAAGTATACCGGACCCTGCATCCAGACGCCTGCACACATCCCAACTTGGGGTGCATTACCCAACGCAGACAACATCTGACCAGAATGGCAGACCCCAATGCGCGTCGCAGGGGCCACGTCCTCCTTTTCAACCTGCAAGGGATAGTGCAGGTAAAACAAGCGAAATGAGGTATATATTCACATGTTTCCAAAAAGTGGCGCAACGTGTTATCAGCAAGAGGCGTATGGCTCCAGGCATGTGTGTATGCCGTGTCCATGCTTGTGTCTTGCCTCTTGTTCTTGTCTGTTGCAAAGGATTAGTTCCCCTTCTGTTTTCATGAGATGCCCTTGAGGAAGGCCAACCCCAATTTTTCGCCTAAACCTCATCAGAAGCCAATCGAGATCCAAATTTTTTGATACAAAAGTGACAACCTTTTTGGTGTTTGTGGTATGAGTATAGAGTGAGAAAAACAATTATATAAAAATGTAGATTCTGGTATGGAATGATAGCCAGAAAATCATGTCAAACGCTGTGTGGTTCAACTCGCAATTCTGATAGAACCCGATTTGAGGGCGATTGTAATAGGACGAAGCAGGTGGTATTATATCGGTGGAAAAGTGACTGCGATAAGCCCGGTTGAGGGATTGAAAAGAACTTTTGCTTTATAATATGACAGCCACACTCAACCTAAGCCCGAGCAAGGGATAGAAAATTTTCCTCATCGCCTCCCATAACGAAGGACATTCTTGGTCTATAGTTTACGCCTTATTAGATATTATTATGTGGAACTATTGCTATATAAATGCTTGCACGCTATACTCCTTTCAAAAGAGACTTCTTCAGGTTTCGATAGTCTCTGAAATGAGGTGCTTAATTAAAGCAAAAAAGGAGGTCCGATATGGATCAGTCAGCTACCATCCTCGCGTTAGTCGTGATCATCTTGATGCTCGTAGCATTCATACTGGGCCTGATCGTCTCAAAGAAGTTGTAAGTGAGCAGCGAATATGAGCACTGAACGTCCTCTTTCAGATTACCCCCAGCCCAAAACGACTGTGGATTCCCTCGATGAGACAGAGCTACTGGAGATTTTAGATGGTGGCAAGCAACAAAACAGCATTGCTCCGAAACAAGTTGAGAGAATACTGCATCTCTTGCACCTCCTAACACTCAACGAGTGTACCCGTGAAGATATCTTTGAGCGTTTGAAGGATTTTTATAAGGTTGATGCGAGCCGAGGCCCCAAGATACGAGCAACTTCTCAGTCTGCTGGCAAGATGCTGTCACGAGATATACAAGCACTTGAACAGATAGGATACGAGATCAACCGATCTGGTGTGGGCAATGCAACCCGTTACAGTCTTGTCAAAGGTTCGGGGCCATTTAGTGCTTTTCTTTTCAGTCAAACCGAACTTGATACACTCATCCTGCTTCATACGCTCTTTGCCGATCCTGCAAAATATGCTCCGGTCGATGCAACGCATCCCTTACCTGCGCCGCCTCCACACAATCCTTTTGCCGAGGAGATCGTTACCCTGGTTGAACGATTGATCTCCACCCTGCTCCCCGATCAAAAGCAGTATTTTGATAGGTGGGTACGCAAGCCATTTGTTTACTTTAACATGGATACGGTCACAGATTATGTTCCTCATCGCGATACGATTGATGCACTGGTAAAGTTTATTTCGGCACGCCAGCAGATTCAATTTGAATATGTGTCCATGAAGCGCCGGCAAGGAACCACGCTCCACGAAGAGGTAGACCCCTACTACATTTTTCACCAGGAGGGTCATCTCTACCTGATCGGGTACAGCCACAAAACCAGCTCCTTCTTAGAATATCGCGTTGATCGCATCAAATGCGGAAGTATCAAGCCATCACCACAACACAGGCTGATCGACGTGGAGCGGCGGCGCAGACCCATCGAGTTTCGCTACTGGCTTGATGGCAGCATCGCGAAAAGCGGCCTGAGCCAGCGCTGGCTCTCCCAGACGGTAGAGCGTGAAGAGGTCTACATCGACGAACACGGGAATCAGAGGAGTCGGGTGCTTGTGCTCGCACAAGCCTACAGCGAATGGCGCATTCTCCAGCAAATGCATAAATATGGCGATAAGGCTGAGCTTGTTGATCCCCCAGAATTGCGAGAGAAGATGCGGCAGGAGGTAGAGAGGATATGCCGCTTGTACCAAAAATAAGAAGGACAGGAATTATCCTGAAAAAATGATGATTTGTGACGTGTGGTGTCACGGGCGTCGTTTATGATTGGACTATGGCAAGTGTAATGGGCAAGAAACATGTCAGTAAATGGAGGAATATATAGCATGTGGCAGATGAGCTTACAGCTCGGGCCTATATATTCGCGTCTAGCTAGCGATGACGATCTCAAAGGGCTGAACACGGACAAATTGCCACGCAGTTACGAGTTGCGGCTTCATCAGGCACAAACCTGGCAAGCGTTCAGTAACACTGAGGCAGAGGTAATTTTTTACACTGCACTTACAGGTGATGGGAAAAGCTTAGCCGGGCAATTACCGATGCTTGCAGACAATAACTATGCTCTCCTCCTGTATCCTACAAACGAACTCATTAAAGATCAGGTCAAGCAGGTAGAGAGATACATGCATGAATTTGGTCTTTCACCCAATTATACCTGTCAAACGCTGTACAGTGATCGCATTACGGAAGAAATCGAGAAATACGGTACGATCAGCCGCTCTTCAATAATCCTTACCTGGTTAAAGTATCACAACTATATTCTGAGCAATCCAGATCTTTTTCACCTGATGAGCAGCTATAACTATGGAAGTTACCAGGATAAACGAGAGTTTGTCTACCAGATACCGGATATTTTTGACTACTTTATCTTCGATGAATTCCACATCTTCGGGCCGCCGCAGGTTATTTCAGTAATGAATATCCTGAACTACCAGCGAATAGCCCAGCCTTGCCGAAAGCTCAAATACGTGTTTTTGTCGGCGACTCCTACACGCATGTTCAGAAGATTACTTGAAAATGGAGGATTCCACATAAAAGAGATCAAGGGAAAATACTCATCTGTACCTGCTCCAGGCTACACAGAGAAACCCATTGTCCAACCTGTTACGCTTCATCTTCACAGTCTTGGTGAAAAAGGAGCATATGCCTGGGCTGAGGAACATCTAACAGACCTCATAGACTTTTTTCGTGCTTACCGTGACACTAAAGGAGTCTTTATTGTCAACTCTGTAGCAACGGCTAAACGCCTCGTCGCCTATTACAGATACGAACTGGAAGAAAAGCAAGGCATTAAAGTAGGTGAAAACACGGGCTTAACCGATCCCGAAGCTCGCAATGATGCAATGAACAATCCAGAGGTGCAGTTCATCATCGCTACAAGTACAGTGGATGTGGGCGTTGACTTCAAGATCAACTTGCTGATCTTCGAATCTTATAATGCTGGAACCTTTATCCAGCGCCTGGGACGGCTGGGACGACACGAAGGATGGAACGAGTACAGGGCATATGCGCTCCTTCCAGATTGGATAGTTGACAAATTTGCTGCTCACTTCAACGACGACTCAGAAGTGGATCGGGTAATGTTTCTTGAGACGATACGCATCCAGGATGAGTTCGCTACGGTGAAAGATGCTGAAGTGGTGACTATTCGCAAGCCGATTTTCCAGCCCGACCAGGAGTACAAGCACTACGCTGGATGCTGGGGAGGCTTACAAACAGCACATATCATTGTGAGTGTAGAAGATTGGAAAATTGGAAAGCAAGGTCACTCTGACTTCTCGAAAGCACTACGTGAGCAGTACAACAAGGTCTATAGGCATACAACCATCAAAGATTGGATTGGAAAGCAAGTTGGGCGGTATCTCGCTATGGCAAAAGATGACGACGACAAGCAGATTCTGGCTGAACTGAACAGTTTTCGTGGCAGAAGCCCGCTAGATTGTGGCATCTTCGACGAGACTGACGGGAAATTCAAACGATATGATCTCTTCTTCCTACTGGCAAATACCTGGTTTTACCCGATGCCTGAGGCAACATTCAGGGAAATGGTGGAAGACAGCCAGCAGGATTTTGAGAAATATCGCAGCCGTGACTTAAAACTTTATGTGCGTCTGAAAGAATATGTTGAAGAGCGAGAAAATTTCAGCTTGGAGAGTGCTTACTCGTTCAGAAAGAAGCTGAATCAGGTTCAGGTGTTCGATAACTTTATGATCCAGGACAGCAGGGTACTCGCCAGCCACCTGGACAATTCCGTCAACGAACGGCTTGCTGAACTTTCACTTGTCTGCCTCGTCGTTGAGGGCAAACCGAAGGATTTCAAGAGACAAAGTGGACTCCATGCACTGTTTCCGGTCTATGCGGTGAGAGATAACGATGGCATAGAGCGAAGCATTGTGTTCGGACTGAATGCTCTACTTGCTCATTCGCTCGTTTTCTGGAGAGCAGCGAAGAATGATTGCGATGAGATATTGATTGTATAAAGGAGCATAGATATGTTTTTAGCTGATGTATTACAACAGGTCACAAAGGGATTTGAAGCTGGCACCAACGTGCATACGGTGGTATCCTCATTTGCTGAAACGATGCTCGAACCGATGATCGAGCGCTACAGTTTGTATCCCGCCAAAGGCACGACGGTTGCACACTTTGCCCATAACGCAGATCAGATGATGATTACTCACGTGCTGAATGGCCTGTTTCCTACTCTGACACTAGTATATGAGGCTCAGCAGAGGCAACAACCACTTCTCTCACGTCTCATGGTAGACGAATTAAAACTTTATGTTCTGTCCTACTCGATGCATGATCTCGACAAAATTCTCGGCGATAAACTTCAAACGCTGACTACAAAGAGCGCAAAAGAGGCTTGCCAGAAAGTACTTGCTGAGCTTGACAGGCTCAATGCATCTGCTTTCTTTCCCGAAGTGGATGATTGGGGATACGAAATTCTCTGGCTAGCCGTCAATACCCAGCGCAGCCGTGATATCAATCTCAGCCATCATACTTTCGTTCCTTCCGAGACTCTATTAGCTTATGACCAGGCTGTAGAAATACTCCGTTCTGGAACTTTCAAGTTTCGTACCCGTATTGAATCTACATTACGTGATCTCTGCACGTTCAGCGATCTCATTGCGTTCTTCATAAAATCGCCTGAAGATGCTCTAACGAGCGATGCCGCAACTCGTCGGTATGGTATTCTCGACCTCATAGGACAACTTACCGGGGGTCAATTCACGCTGGCGTATCATAAGCTAGCGGAGGTGCGCGGTTTTCTGAGCAATCAGATCAACAACGCCGCGATTCGCTATTTGCGATACATCTATCCAGAGGAACAGGAACAGCTTATTCCCTACCTGTACTTCCCAAATGGAGTTGTTTATCTGAATCCACAACGCCGCTCCGCGCCCACTGTTGGCTATAATGCTGTACATACGGCTGTAGAAGGGGAGATACAGGAAGCTTGCAGCGACATTGCACACGAGGGAGCAGGGTTTGGTTTTAATCACCTGGGATTGCTCAAATATCCGCGCTATCTTCATGATTTTTTGAGCGTAGAAAATTTTTTAGCGTTGTTTGTGGATAAAACGCTGAAAGAAAGTAGAGTGAATGTTGCCGAAAACACGTTACAAAGCATGAGAAAGATGCAGGCTAATGGCGCGATCCCCGCAGCTATAGCTCTTGACTATATACCAGATGAACGTATTGCTCAATTTGGCCGTTTTCTTATCAACTATACGCGCCTTATAGACGACAACCTGGGTAAAATGTCTCTGCACCTCAAGACAGAGCTAGAAAAACGGCTCATGGCTTGTCTGGGTGAAGACATCTGGGATGAAGCAAAGCAGATCCCTAGCAGTGGTGGCGTTGACTATCGTTTCTACTGGATAGCAGCGCAGTATCTTAAAACGCACCCGCTTGCATCTTTCGAAGCTGAAAGTCCGGGAGATAGCCTGGCAGGACTTTTCAAAGAGCTGATAGATGAACTGTTACAACTAGCGGGTGAAGAATTGGCGGCGAGTGAAAATTTCCAGGGACCATACCTGCGTAATCTCGCGGATTACTTAGATAATAACCTCTCATTTGGCTTCGGGGATACGTCTCATGTTGAAGCTCTGTCGGATTTTGCCGCCGAATTGGCTGGATACAGTAATGCGAAAAAACCACGCCTGAATCAACTTACATGTACCATCTGCAATTCTGCATACCCAACAAAGCAGCAGGAAGAAGCATCTGTACTATTCCAACCCTGGGTCTATAAAAATCGTTTGCCTTTGTACAAAGGTGAAAATGCAGGTGGTATCTGCTCTATCTGCTCATTAGAGTTGATGCTGCGTAAGATATTGTTACAAGACAAACCAGGAAACCACGGAAGAATCATCGTGACAGGGAAAAGCTACGAGGATTTAGAACTGAAATACTTCTTCCTCTACCCAGGCTTTTTCTTCACAAATCAGACATTCCGATTGTCAAACTACATTGTCCGCAGGATGCAAAATCTCAAGTTGTACGAAGTGTGCGAAGTGCTGCGAACGAAAGAGAAAGTTAGCGCTGCCGATATCTTGAACTTGAGTTTTTTCAATCTTACACAGATAGATCGTAGGACAGAGAAAAGAGAGGAGAAAGACAAGAAGGAGGAACAAGAGGAAAAGGGAGGGATGTACCTATTTGACCGCTACGAAGAAAAACAATATCCAGGTTTTATCTTCTTTGCGAAGAGAACATTCAGTAAGAAGAAAACCGGCGAAACTACAAGAGCAACCACTGCTTCATGGGTTGAGGCTACATGGTTGGGCCTGGCGCTTCCCCTGATAACTGGCGCAAGAGCCGTAGTCACCGAGTCGTATCTCCCACTATTCAATTCCTGTGCCGACTTCCTTGAAACGGTAGTACTCGACGCACCTCATCAATCGGTGCGTCATTTACTCACCTCAACTTCGGCACATTTGCGACTCGACCAGTTGTTTGGCAGCAGCGATAGCAAACGAAACGAGGGTGAGTGGATCGGCGGCACACTCGCAGCTTTCAGTCGTGCTATTGAATTGCACATTGACACAGAGAGAGTTGGTGGCGACCTGAAGTTAGAGAGATTTACACGTATTGCTCGCGATCTGGAAATGGATCAACTTTTCGTCTTTTCGTTCCTTCAGGAACAGATGCGCCAAGCTAAAATGGAGTTGATACCAGCTGAAAAGGCCAATCATTACACTCATATCTATTACCAGTTTGTCAACTATTACCATTCCAATGAAGGAGATGTCATGGACAAGATGGCAACACGCCACGAACGGGTAGTCGAACTCTATAGCAAATTCTACAGCCCCTTCACCCCTGGAAAACCATTTCCCAAATCACATGCTATCGTTCGGCCTGTCGATACTGCTGCCGAATGCATTATCAAGGACACGCTTAATCTTACGGAGGATGAGATTAAGCTAGAAATGGTCGGGAAGCTCCTTGCATGGCTGGAGATTGTTAGTCACGATGGAGCAACGGGGAAAGCTTTTGTCCACCGGAGCGACACAATCAATGAGAAGGAAGAACGCCTAGTTTCAGAATTCGTGGACTACTTTTATAAGGAGATCTTCCTGGGTTACGCAGAGGGACAGCGCAGCTTGCTCAACAGCCGCCTGAATCGTTTCAAAAACGCATGTGAGGTTGCTTTTAGGCGGCGCAACTATAAGGATAAAGGACAATCCGCCAATGATTCCACATCCAAACAGACTACTAACGACAACGAAATGCAAATTGTTGCGGCGGAGATGGTTTCACAACAAAAGTGTTTAAAGGAGGTTTGAACATGTTTTTGCAAACGATTGACATAAACACGCTTTTCCACGCATCCATTCCACCGATACCGATGGGCCGCTATGTCCATTTCGTAGTGCTGCGGGAAACACATTCTTTTCCCCTTTTTCAAACCGACCAGGAGTTGAATTTTGCGCGAGTTAGCGCGGGGCAGGCTGTCAACGGAAAAGCTTCTCCGATCAGCCGTATCGTGATGTTCAAACGCAAGCAAACCACTCCTGAACGCCTCACCGGGCGCGAATTGTTACGCCGCTACAATTTTGTGAGCGAAGACAGTGCAGATACTGACAAATATTGTGAATACAACAGTGCGAATTTCTGTAAACATTGCCCAGATTGCATCTACTACGGATTTGCGATAGGGCAGGAAGGGAGTGAACGCTCAAAGGTCATGGTTGATTCAGCCTTCTCCCTTTCCAACTATGATGAGTCTCATGAAGCGATGACATTCAACGCACCGTATGAACATGGCACGATGAGCAGGAGGGGTGAAACAAGACATAGTTTTGGCGAGCAGGATCATGTATTACCGCAGGTGTACTTCCCATCCGTGATCACTCTACGCGACCCAACAGAGGCTGAATTTCTCTACGTGTTCAACAATATTCTTCGCACCAAACGCTACGGCGCACAGACAACACGCACCGGTACACTGGAAAATCACATCGCTGCGGTCATTTTTACGGATGGAGAGATTTTCTCGAATTTGAAGCTGACCCAGAAACTCTATGACATGCTTGAAGAAGACGATGAGGGACAAGTTAAAAAAGGGCCATACCAGGCCAACGTGCTTGTACAAAACATAGAACGTGTCCTGCCCGATCTTTTGCAAGATGATCACGTTACTACGCATCTGTCACTCACTGGGGATGATCTGGACGCGTTGCTCGAAGAAGTCAATGCACTTGTTACAAATGAAGCAACACTTGTTGAAGTTTTACAACAGGCTTATACAGAAAGCCAGGATTACTATAGCAGTTACGGAGCAGGAGCAGAAACAGAGAAGAAGGCCAACAGAGGCAAACAAGGCAAACAAGATGAAAAAAAGGCCCATAATGGCCGGGAAACAGAAAGTGACAGATGATGGCCACATACATCGCCCGTTGCCATATGACGCTGCATGACAATCTGTATTATGCAAGCCACGAATTCGGCCGTTTTTACGAGACCGAAAAGTACTTGCATAACTACGGCTTAACCTATGCGTTGGGCCTGGTACGACCTGCTCCAGCCTACTTTAACAGATCGCAGGAACCACATTACCAGGAAGAGTTACAACGAGAGAGGGCTGGCGGCTACTATGTGACACCAGCACATCCTCTTCGGATAGATTTTGCCTTTATCACCTTCAAAATGGCAACCGTACCATATTACAGCAAGGCTCCTAAGGAAAGCAAAAACCGAGTAGTGTTTGGAAGAGCCAAAGAACTTGCTCCGGGATCGACGTTTGAGTTCTTCGTTTTTGCAGACGAAGAAGGGCAACTACCAACATGGGTGCGGTTAGGGAAATGGATGGCAAAAGCTGAAATCACCTATAGGTGGTATCAAGTTGGCTCCGCAGCAGCACGGGTCGTGGACCTAAAACAACCGCAACTGGCGGCATGTGCCATCAACCCTCTTGATATTCCTCGTAATCGGCTTTCTACATTTGACATAGTGGTTATGCCACCAGCAAGCCTATTATCAAATCCACGAGTAACCGGTCCCTGTTGTAAACTCACTGCCGATAAGTCTCTTCATGACAAAGAGGATAGATATATACCTTTGGATATGAGCTACTTTAGCGGGGAGGTTATTGCAAGATGATGAGTGATCGCGGCGAACTCTTCTCCATGCTCCTCCGCTTGCATCCTGTAGAACTGGGGACGGTTGCCCCGGGAGCGGGAAACCAGGCGCAGGGGGCATTTCTGGATATAGTGCGGCAGAGCGATCCGGCCCTGGCAGAGTGGCTGCATACGCCGAACCAGCGGCGACCATATACACTTGGACTGCTACAGGGGTTTAATCACCTATCTACGGCACAGTTGGAAGAGGCAATTGTTAGGAAGCAAGAGGTGCAGGTGATGCCGGGGCAGGTCTACTGGCTGCGTATCACCATGCTCGATGCTAGCGTTTTTGGTTCGTTTGCGCGGCACCTGATTGCCAAACCTCGGGACCTCGTCGTCCGTATAGGAAATACTCGTTTTGAAATCAGCCGTCTCCTCTGCACGCCGGAGCAGCAGAACAGTGATCAAACATGGGTAGCGTACTCGTCTTTTGCTGAGCTATTAGCCCAGCGAACTGCTCAAAAGCACTATCACTTTGAGTTTGTGACTCCGACGGCATTTAGCAGGGGGCAAAAACAATGGGGGAAATTGCTCAAGGTGTTTCCCGAACCGGCGTTTGTGTTCGAGAGCCTCGCCAAGCAATGGGAATTGTTTGCGCCCGCGAATTTGCGTATGACAATACATGGCCTCACTGCCCGCGATATTGAGACATGGTGTGAGGAACATGTGATTGTCTCGCGCTATACTCTGCACACACGCTACCTGCCTTCTAGTAAGTTTGGACAGTCGGGATTCACGGGAGAGGTGATTTACGAGGTAAAGGGGAATCCAGCCGAGCCCGAAGCATCGTGGCTCTCAACACTGGCGCGCTTTGCACTTTTTAGCGGTGTGGGATACAAGACAACAATGGGCATGGGACAATCCCGTTGCGCGAATCTTGCCTGTGTATTTCCTCAAAATGAAGCTGCCAAGGAGGTTGAGGTATGAGTCAACGTGCCGCACCTGAGTCTATCCCGATCTCGTACTTGAACGCTCTTGAGTATTGTCCTCGACGCTTCTATTATGGCTCGCGCAAACGGAAACAAGTGCATTTTACACCAGCGCTGCGAGCTAAGACCAAAGCAGCTATCGATCTTGCTTTCCATGTTGCAACCCAGGACACGCCTCCCCTGCCTCTTGAGGGAAAGCTAGCAGTACGCTGCCATGATTGTAGCCTGATTCCACTGTGCCTGCCTGATGAAGTACGAATGCTAGCAGCTAAATAAGGAGGTTCTCTTGCCAACACTTTACCTGACTGAGAATCGCGCACTTGTGCGACGCGATACGGAGGATTGCCTGCTAGTGCAAGTTCCCGAACAGCGAGGTGAAAAGGGAAACGTACTAGTAGCACCTTACAAGAGAAGGATTCCTCTAAATAAAGTAGACGAAAAATATATATATTAAATAAAATGTGTCGTCGGAATAGACAATAGCCCGATGGAGGACACCGCGAGTACCCAAGAGAAGCAACTTATCATTAGCATGTCAAAGGGGGAACAACGCCAATAGTAGCAGGGGCAGCGAGAAGCATCTTATGTCGTATGGGGAGAGCTATTGATAACTCAATGCCGTTTGACACGGTATTGCGAATGCTTGACGATCCCCACTGCTCCGAGCCTGATCTAATCGCCCAAATATAGTACGTTCAGGGCGCTGATCTAGTGATCAGTGTCCTACCACGCGAATGGAAGCGACAATTTTTAGCAATGTCGAACAGGGTCAAACAGCCTCAAATATACTTACGTTCTATGTACCATGTATCTCATCCCGCCTGACAAGCGCCACAGTTAGTACATATTTATTATGTATAGAATATATACGTCATTTTTACAATCAATATGCATCCTTGCTATAATGAGAGCTAACGAGGATAGGCAAGCTGTCACTTATAGCAAGGAGCGAATCGGGCATGAGCGATAATAAACAGGAGCATAACGATGACTCTCACGACGGGTTTGAAGCGTTCAAGCTTGAGTTTTACGAAGCCTTACTGGACCTGGTAGAAGAACTAAGGAGAAACAAGAGTGAGCGGCAGAATCATCAAGCAGAAGACAAACCAGAACTTGTTGGTACTCAACTTTGAGTTCCCGCTGGATAAAGATGGGGCCGTCTATGTAAGACAGTCCAGCCTTGTTCAAGTCAAGACCAACATCCACAGTTTCGAGATGCAAACGGACAAATTTGTTGAGCATTTCAGAAACACAGGATGTACTGGTCATATCGAGGTGATAGCAGACGATGAAGCACTAAGCGGTACGCTTGCTATTCACGCGCGCCCAGGCATGACGCGCATGATGAAGTTGATCGAAGATGGTAAGGTTGGCTGGATAGGAGCTGTAGCCGTCAATCGTTTCACACGAGACAAATGGCTGATAACCCCTGGTGTCTTAATGAAAACGTGTCATGACCATAATGTATGGATCGCAACCCTTAGAATGAACTTCAATTTCAAAGATGACTATTGTCAGCGCGTTTTCATGTTGGAGGCGGAAGAAGCAGCCCGTCACCTGGAATGGATGAAACTGGTGCTTGGAGGTGGTCTTCGCACTGCCAGCAGCCATGGGTACTACGATGGACGTTGGATTGTCCCAGGGTATATTGTTGACAGAACGGACCCCCTTAGAAAGAAATACATTGTCTATGAACCACATGCAAGGGTTGTAAGATGGTTATTCAAGCGCTTCCTACAACTAGAAGGTGACCTCCCTGCACTTTGCCGAGAAGTGCAAAAGATGCCATATCTTTTCCCGAAATTTGAGAGTTGGGTTGAGCCTATCAACGTTAGTGGATTCAGCCTGGAGCGTCATAATAAAAATGAGCAACCCAGTAAAACCCTGGAAGGATACTATAAGCCCAGAAAGTACGGCTTAATATCTATCCTTACTAATCCTGTTTACATCGGCTGGTGGCTGCCTCTGGATGGCGGTGTCATTGAGAACAACCACGAGGCAGTTATAGAAGATGGACTGTTTACTTACGCTCATAAGCAGCTTAGTACTCACGACTTCAACGGAGAGAGGCAGAAGCCAGCACGGGTAATCAGGTATGGGAAGGTAGAAGCCCTGCTCAAGAAAGTCCTCAAAGACGAGACAGGACAGGCTATCTATCCGAGCCCTGACAGAGGCGGGTTGTACAGATGCAACGAGTATGATGGATACACCGCAAAACACCGATTCATGGCTCCCATCTCAGTGATTGACAGTACCTTCCTTGAAAAATTCTTTGAGCGACTTCAGGGGAGTTGGAATCCCGGCTATGAGGATTGGCTAGCCAGGATTCAGGAGAGGCAGCAGAGTAAACAGGGCACGAAGCAAGAGCTTAAAAGGCAGATCAATGAAGCACAGCGACAAAAGCGAGAAACCATGGATATCCTTGACGATAAAGACATCCCTAAAACAAAACAGATGAAGATTTACTACGCCAACAAAATCGTGGGACTGGAGGCACAAATTGCAGAGTGGGAAGCAGAACTGAACAAACCGGATTCAGAGGATGACGAAGAGGCTATCATTGAGATAGATAAGCTCATCAATGAAGTCGTCGCCGAGTGGAAGAACTTCCCTTTCAAAAAGAGGATGCGTTTTGTGAACGCCCTCGTGAAGGACGTTATTCTTAGCCGCCCTGCCCCTGGTTGGCTTGCGATGGAGATACGATGGAAGCGCCCCGATTGGGCAATCGAAGGCTGCTTTCTCCGGTGCACTGCGAACAGGGAGGTCTGGACGCCAGAGGAAGACGAGACTGTGCGCGGCTTGTACGCGGCGGAGAAGGCCGGGGTTATCATGAAAGCTTTGTCGGATAAGACGTGGAATGCTATTGAACACCGTGCGAGGAAGTTAGGAGTGTGGAAGGAAACAGCGACAGATTTTCAGGAACTTGGCTTCAAATCAAACAGGGAGATACGGAACCTTTGCTGGTCGGATATCCAATTCGCTGGGCAGCACGGGCTGTCGCCGTGTGCAAAAACCGCGCAATGGTTCCGACGATAGACTTAGACCACTGCGGCTGCATGCCGGAGAGCTTTGCTACAAGGCGGCTCGTAGGGATGATCTTTGTCGTATCGACCCGAACATCCATACCGAGGTCGGCCGAGCGAGTGCGGATCGCCATCACCACATCTTCGGTGGCAGCATTGCCTGCACGTTCACCCAGGCCGTTAATGCAGGTATCTACCCGTTCCGCTCCGTTACGCAATCCTTCCAAGGCATTAGCAACGGCAAGCCCAAGATCGTCATGGCAATGGGCGGAGATACGGATGTCAGGGAACTCGCGCTTCACATCGGCAACAAGCCTGACACACTCCCATGGTAAGACATACCCGACGGTATCACAGAGTGTGACGAAACGTACGCCCTCCTTGATGATGGTCTCGCAGATCTCCAGAATAAAGTCGTGCTCGGTACGGGTTGTATCTTCCAAGGCGAAATCGACATTCTCCGTATAGGAACGACCCTGCGCCACGGCCGCCCTGGCCAGTTCACGCACCTCGTCGCGTGTCTTGCCCAGTTTCACCTGTCGATGCAGCGGCGAGACACTGATGAACGGCTGAATGGCAGGGTGCGCGGCGATTTTCACGGCCTCCCATGCCCGTTCGATATCGACAGGGTTAGCTCGCGCAATGGCACAGATCTCAGCATTCTCTACCTTCGATGCGATCAAGCGTACAGCCTCAAACTCCCCCGGTGAGGAGATGGGGAAACCACAATCGAGCGTGTCGAAGCCCATGTCAGCTAATGCCTGAGCAATTGCTAGCTTCTCCTCTGGAAAATAGTTTGCTAGCTTCTCCTCTGGAAAATAGTTGACACCCGGGGTCTGTTCGCCATCACGAAGCGTGGTTTCATAAAACTTGATGATTCGTGGTTCTGTCGCCATCGTAAATCGCTCCCTTTGCAATGTATCCTTCATTTCGCTCATTTGAACTGTCCAGATGACAGGAGTTGAGGGGGACAAAAAGCTTGCTGTACGAGGCAAGCACCTGGAGAGTAGTACATGCGCTCCCATACAAAGCCGCCGTCCGAAACTCCTTTGTTTCGATTTTCAAGGATATGTGACCCGTTTACTACGAAAATTATACGCAACTTATAGAAGGAAGCGCAAGCGCACCATTTCTCAAGCTAA
>WNFA01013977.1_pt1 | contig 16114 bp, 14 predicted proteins | sample 5400481 | NCBI WGS metagenome assembly WNFA01 (sample SAMN13153340, study PRJNA577476) | soil metagenome | isolation source: 120 cm saprolite under Douglas fir tree site 2 hole 1 replicate 2 | place: USA:California | collected 2015-04-18
GGGCGAAAGCGGTGTTCTTGTTGGCGTTTGTAAACGCTGCGCTGTATCGCTCGCGGCTCTCGGCTCGCAATCCCGAAGCCCAACTACCCCGTCGAGACCGGACGCCCCCACGAAGCTGAACTCGGTTGCGCTTCTGATTCTACCCGGCAGCGCCCCGAGCTAAGCGCAGGCGCCGGCCGGGGAGGCGAGCAGTTCGGAGATCAGGATTGCGCCCGTGTGCGGGGTCCAGAGGTACACCCCGTCGAGACTTCCGATCCACCAGCCGTTCGCATCGGCGATCAAACCGCTCGAGGAAGGCACCGCGTCGCTGGTCCCGGGAACGGTGATCGGCTGGGCTTGGCCCGGGGCACTCAAGACCCAGAGATAAGACGAGGTCGTGTCATAACCACTCACGACGATGGATCCGTTCGCCGCTCCACCCATGTACAGGTTGGAACCCGGCCGATACAGCCATGTTGTCGTCACCGACGTAAGCAGGTCACGACCCTGGATTTCGTTGTTCGACCCGCCTATGCCCGGTGGCCCGGGCAAAGTGTCGGCATTGTTGCGGGTTGCGATCCATGCCATGTGGCCTGACACCGTCTGCACGCTCGCGTCGCTGAACAGCAATTGCTGTGCCCCAGAGTCCGGATTGACCAGCCAGAGTCCAGGAGCAGCGCCTACTTCCGGATAGCTCTGGTCGACATATAGCCCGGCGGTGGTGAAGGCGAGCACCGACCAGTTACCGGTGGGCAGGTTCAGCACTCGGTCTCGACCTGTTGCGATGTCGGTCACATGCACGTGGAAATTCGAAGCTTGACTATTGAATTCGACCCACGCGTATCGCAATCCGTCGGGAGAGACCCTGCCTCCCGGCACCCAGCGGTCCGCTGCATCGTCGTATGTCGCCGGCAGCTGGCCGTAGAGGACAGGACTTGCCTGCGAGTGCGACAGCAAGGCTCCCACGACAAAGCCGCCTTTCGGATCGAGAGTCACAACGCCGTTATGCAGGCTCAGAAATCCTCCCTGCGCTGTCGAGTCGGTCGAAATGAAGACAGGCAACTTGCAATCTGGGAGTTGCGCCACAAGGGATACCGATTGCGGACTGGCAGTTGCGTTGTCACTGATCGCGATCCGTGCTGCCCGGATACCAGCATCCGAGCCCGGAGTGAACGCCACGTCGATATGGCACGAAGCCTGCACGGCTAGCCGGTGGCCAGTGCAATCGTCGTGCGCTACCTTGAACGCAGACTTATCAGGCCCGACAAGCGCGAGGCCGGCAATGGCGAGGTCGGCGTCTCCGGTGTTGGTAACGGTGACCTCGCGCGGGGTCGACGATCCGCCGGCGAAAGACAAAACGCGGGAGCTGAAACTCGCCTCAGGCACCGTGGTTCCGATACTGGCGATCCGGCTGACGCCGGCTTCCGTGAACCACAAACGTCCATCCGAACCGGATGCGATGCCGGCCGGCTGTGCGTTCCGTCTCGGCAACGGATACTGGCGGATCGTTCCGGTCGGGGTGATCCGGCCAACCGTGTTTGCGCCCGGGTTTGAGAACCACACATTGCCGTCTGCCCCCCCGACCACGCCGGTGGCGCCGCTGTTCTGTCCTGGCAGTGGGAAGTGGGTGATCACGCCCGCGGGCGTGATGCGACCTATATGGCCGATCTCACTGAACCACAGGTTGCCGTCGTGGCCGCTCACGATGTTGTAAGGCTGCAGCTGATGGTTCGAGTCGCTACCCAACGGGTACTCGGTGACCACACCTTTGATCGTCATCCGCGCTATCGACTCGCGTTGGAGGTTACCCACCACGAACCACAGGTTGTGGTCCGGTCCGGTGACGATTCCCCTCGGATTGAGTGGGACCGGAAACTCGGTCATCGCGCCCTTCGGGGTCATCCGCACGATCTTTCCCACCCAGAACTCCGTGAACCAGACGTTGCCATCCGGTCCCCACGTGATGCCCTCGGGCCCAACTTCCTTAGGCAGCGGATACTTGGTGATGACTCCTGCCGGACTGACCTTCAGGATCCAATTCGGCCCGTTGGTGGGTTCCCGCGCAACCATCCAGATATTGCCGTCGGGAGCTCCGGTGATCGCTTCTGAGCCTGCCCCCGTGCCTGGCACCTCGAACTGGGTGATTGACCCCGACGGGGTCACGCGGCCGACAAGGTTTTGTCCAACGTCGAAATACCAAGTGTTTCCGTCAGGTCCTGCGGCAATGCCGCCAAGGGATGCGGTGCCACAGTTGACGCAACCGGAACCGGGCGGCGAGGGATTGGGGACGGGATATTCGACGACGCCGCCCGACGCCAGCTTGGGTGTTTGGGGCGTTGCCTTCGCCGAAGGAGCGAATGGGCCGGTGCAGGCGACTGCCACCAGCATCAGACAGACCGCCAGGATCGCTCGCATGCCCGTACAACGGTGCCGCAGGTCGGGAATTACGCTCGGTGATCGAGCTTCTGATCTAATGGACGCGCCATGGCGGTTGAGGCGGAGCGCGAGCGTCTGGACCCGGACCTGGAGCGAATCGCCCGTGCGAACCTCAAGGAGCTTGGGGACATCCGGATCGACGACGTGCTGTCGTTCATCGATCGCGGCATTGAGAACATGCCCAGCTACATGGACCTCTACCGCCGCTGGGAGTCGCAACAGTGGGCGGTGGCCGACCTGGACTTCACGCTCGATCGGCAGGACTGGCTGGAGTCGACCGACCTGGACCGAAAGGCGACGCTGTGGTCGCACCGTCTCTTCTTCAACGGTGAGGAACGGGTCACGTCCACGCTGGCGCCCTTCGTCTGGGCGGCCCCGTCACCGGAGATCGAGATCTTCCTTTCCACGCAGATGGTGGACGAGGCGCGTCACACGGTTTTCTTCGACCGGTGGTGGCACGAGGTGGTGGGCACCGAGGCGAAGAACCTGGGTGAGCTCCTGGCCGAGATCCGGCCGGACACCAGCGAGGGGTACAACGAACTCTTCTACGACCGCCTGCCGGCGACATCTCAGCGCCTCGCGAGCAACCCGAGAGACTTCGACGCCTTCGTCGAGGGCATCACGCTCTATCACATCGTCATCGAGGCGACGCTGGCCCTGACCGGCCAGCGATTCGAGCTCGAATCGATGCGCGAGCTGGGCACGACGGACCGCGGGTTCTATCGCGGCTTCACGGCCGTGGCGCGTGACGAATCGCGGCATGTCAACTTCGGCATCAAGGTGCTGCAGGAGGCGGTGCGCGAGGACGCGGCTCGATTCGCCCCGATCATCCAGAAGACCCTGGTCGAGTGCCTGCCGTTGATCTCAAACACACTCGACCCGCCCGATCCTCGCTACATCACCGATTTCGGACACACCGAGAGCGAGATCCTGCAGTTCGCGTTCGACTCGCTCAATAAGCGCCTGCGGGCGATCGGGATCAACCTGGCCGCCTGAGCTGCAAGCGCCCCGAGAAAAGAAGAGGCTCCGGAATCAAGCCGGAGCCTGTTACGTATCGGAGCAATGGCTAGATCGGCGTACCTGCGTTGTAAGCAGCGGCAGGGACGACGCTGCAGTGGAACGCGAAGCCGAGGTCGACCTCGATCGCATCACCGCTCGCCTCCGCTGCCTGGATCTGTGCGAGGGTCGTGAGGTGGTGGTTCGCCGCGGGGTTGTTGGTGAACAGGACTTCGATCACCTCCCACGCCACGTTGAAGTCTCCATGGCTCGCAGGCGTCGCAACCAGGTGGTCATGTCCGGGCACGACCGTGGGGTCGGTGCCGTACACGCTGGGCATGATGCTCGTCGCCGCGCCGGCGACTGGGGCGTCGTGGTCAGGGCAGTTGCCCGGAACCCCCATGCAGTTCAGCGTGCCGACCGTGGAGCCGGGCGGGTACTCGACCAGGTAAAGCGGGGCTACGGCATGCGAACTCGTATTAGTCGGGAACGGGGATCGGACCGGCGTCAGCAAGTAGATGATGTTGCCGTTCGTGTCGTCGTAGGCGGGCTCGATTGCAGACTGGCCAAGGATGGTTTCACCGCTCGGAAGGCCACCTGCAAGGGCCGGTGACGCAGCGAGCAGTCCCACCAACCCAAACGCGGACGCGACCAGTAGACGGACAGGGCGAATTGAAGTCACTAACAACCTCCTCCCTTCTTCCTTCTCTGGCGAGTCAGCGTGCCTTCCAGTGGAGGCCCGAAGCCAGAGCCGGCGCCGCCAATCTAACAGAGGTCGGAAGGCCTGACCAGAGCCCAAAAATGGGCGAACCGGCAGCAAGACATGGGTCCTGGCGGCTAAACCGGCTGTCATCGAGGGGGTTCGAGAGCCAGCCTTGATCAGTGACCGCTTGAGCGGCGCGCCAAACCCCTAGACCCAGGGGCATACTGAGGATATGAGCAAGGGATTCCGGGGCCCGGACGACGCCCAGGTCGTGACCGATCGCGTGACCAGCGAAACGATCCACCGCATCCTCGATCAGGACGCGATCCAGGCACAGCATGCGCGCGAACGGATCGCGCAGGGCGGTTATGGAGTGTGCGAGGACTGCTCCGGAAAAATCGCCGCCGAGCGCATGGAGGCGCTGCCGGACGCCACCCGATGCGTCAACTGCCAGGCGGAGTGGGACAAAGCCAACCGCCGGCTGTAACGGAAGTTCTGAGCGGCGGACGGGTGCGGCTGCGGCCGGTGCGAACCGATGACAATGCGGTCCTCACGAGGATCTTCACCGACCCCGAGGTAGCCAGGTGGTGGGGCGATCCTTCCCGGGCCGTCCGGGACGCGATCGAGCCGGACGCCTCCGAGACCGGTTTCATGATCGAGGCCGGTTCCGATGTCATCGGCTTCATCCAGTCCGTCGAGGAAACGGATCCCATGTACCTGCACGCCGGCATCGACATCGCAATCCATTCCGATTGGCAGGGCCAGGGCCTGGGGCCCGATGCGATCAGGACCCTGGCGCGATACCTGCTCTCGGTCCGCGGCCACCACCGCTTGACGATCGACCCCGCCGCACACAACACGCGCGCCATCAAGGCCTACGAGAAGGTCGGGTTCAAGCCGGTCGGAATCATGCGAAAGTACGAGCGCGGGCCGTCCGGAGCCTGGCACGACAGCCTGCTGATGGACCTGCTCGCAGATGAGCTGAACGACTAGCCTGGCTACCCGTACATCGCCGAGATGCCTGTTATTGCCTCCGTCATAGCCTCACGCTCCCTCGCACGTTCCGCCGGCGAGTCGTAGAGGAGGTCCAATTCGCCCTCGAGCTCACCGAGGACATCTCGAAGCTCATCGGGGTCGATGTCTTCTTCGACAGGGCGATGGACGAAATCGCGGACTGCTCCCCTCAGCCTGCTGAGTGACTGCGACACGAAAGTATCCTACAAACATACGTTCGGTTGGTCAAGGCCCTCCCTTAACAAGACCCACTCCCCACCCGGCGGGGCCGCTTCGCGGCCCGGCCGACCTCCCCACACGGTGGGGAGGCGAGTTCCCGACCTCCACCGTTAGCGGCGGCGCATGGCGCGGGCGATCTCGCGCTTGGCGTCGCGCTCGGCGATCGCCTCTCGCTTGTCGTACTGCTTCTTGCCTCGCGCCAACCCGACCTCGACCTTCGCATGGTTGCGCGAGAAGTACATGCGCAGAGGAATCAGCGTGTACCCCTTCTGCCGCACCTTGCCGATGAGGCTCGAGATCTCCTTGCGATGGAGCAGCAGCTTGCGCGGCCGCAGCGGCTCGTGGTTCATGAGGTTGGCCTGCGCGTAAGGCGAGATGTGCACGTTCTCGAGCCACGCCTCACTGCCGTCGATACGTACGAACCCGTCGCGCAGGTTCGCCCGGCCGTTGCGAATCGACTTGACCTCCGTGCCGGTGAGCATGATTCCCGCCTCCAGCTTCTCGTCGATGAAGTAGTCGTGGTAAGCGCGGCGGTTGACCGCTATGTCGCGCTCTTTTTCGTCCTTTTCAGGCATCGTCCAGCACCTGCTTCGCCGGCGCCGGACGCTTCCCCGGCAGCTGGACCACGTCGGGCACGTACCGATCTCCCTCGACGTGACCGCTCAGCACCTTGACTCGGCCACGCTTCGTCGGCAGCGTGACCCCGGGCCACGGCTGCAGGGCGCGCACTCGCCTGTCGATCTCCTCTGCACCGGCGGCCCAATCGAGCTCGCCGTCCTCACGTCGCAGCCGGGGCGCCACCGTGGCCCGCTCGTGGTCCTGCTCAACGGGCGAGATTTCGTCAAGGTGAGCCAGCGTCGCCACCAGCAGCTCGGCGCCCATCGCCGCCAGCCGCTCGCTCAAAGCAGGTGCGTCATCGCGAGGCCCGATGCTGGTTCGGCCCATGGCGAGGATCGGACCATGGTCGAGCTGCTCGTCCATACGCATGATGGTGACGCCTGTCTCGCCGTCGCCCGCAAGGATGGCGTGCGCGATCGGCGCCGCACCACGATGGCGGGGCAGCAAAGACCCGTGCACGTTCACGACCCCGCCTGGAGGGATCGCGAGCACGTCGCGCGGGATGATCTGGGCGTACGCGACCACCACAATTACATCCGGCTGCAACTCGCGGAGACGCTCGACGACCGCCGGATCGCGTATCTTCTCCGGCTGCAGCACCCCCAGCCCAAGCTCTTGAGCCGCGACCTTCACCGGCGACGGCGTCACCTTCAGCCCTCGATGAGCCGGCCGGTCCGGCTGAGTGATAACGAGCACGATGTCGTGGCCCGCCGCATGCAGAGAGCGCAGGGACGGCACCGCGAAGGCGGCCGTGCCCGCGAGGCTGGTGAGCCGGTCGATGAAAAGGACCCCGTCGAGGTGGTCGAGCTCGTGCTGGAAGGCGCGCGCCGTGAAACCGCTGGACTTGATGCGGACCTCTTTCCCGTGGCGGTTGCGGCCCTTGACAACGACGGTCTCGTAGCGCTCAACCTCGCCCACCCATCCCGGGTAGCTGAGACAGCCCTCATAGCCGACCTGCGAGCCGGCATGCTTGACAATCTCCGGGTTCACGAGGCCCCAGATCTGGTTGTCGTCGCCCTTGACCACGCACACACGCAGGGGCACGCCGATCTGGTTGGCGGCGAGACCCGCGCCGGGCGCGTCGAGCATGGTCTGAGTCAAGTCGTCGATGAGACGTTGGATGGACGTGTCAACGCGCGACACCTTCTTCGCCTTTTCGCGGAGGGCGGGATGTTCGAACGTCAGGATCGGTCGGAGGGCCACGAGATCGATTTTACCCGGCCTCCCTTCAGCCCAATCCGCGCTTAGGCAAGCGCCGGGGGCACCCTGGGGTAGTCGACCGAACCGGACAGGGCCGCCTCCACCGCTCCCATCACGGCGAGGATGAGGTCCTCCCGGTTGGGCCTGGCGGCGACCTGGACGCCGACCGGGAGGCCCGCGCTGTCCTTGTCGACCCGGCGCGCCGCGCGGTCCATCATGTCTCCCCCACGCGGCCGGCGGTCCATCTCGCCAGACCGAACTCTAGTCACCGGAACCACCCCTGCCGGCCAACCCAGGAGGTTGTAGAGCGCCGTGTAGCTCACGCTGCCCGGCCCGAGGTCCGCGCTCGCGCCGTGCGTCAGCGCGGGCAGCGCGTTGGGCGGGCACAGCAGAGCATCCACGCCCGCTGCCGCAACCGCCGACTCGAAACGATTGCGGTAGGCGTCGCGGCGCGCGACCAGTGCCTGCGTCTCCTCGGGCGTCCGCACGCCTGTGGTCCTGATCAGATGAGAGAGACGTCTCTGGCCCGCGACCGTCAGGCCGGCGCCGAGGACGGGCCGCATCCACGCCGACATGGTCGCAAGCTGCATGAGCTGAGCGACACGCGAGTCAGTCCTCTCGCCCGCTATCAGCTTCACGAAAGCGGCCGCGCCGTCGGCGGTGAACATTCCATAGAAGATGTCGAGAGCTTCAAGCACAGCCGGCGGCTCGAACGAAACGATCCGCGCGCCGGCTGTCTCGAGGGCGCTCGCAGCCTGGCGCACCGCGCGACGCACGGCTGCGGACGCAGTCATGAAGCCGTCGTCGTCGTACATGCCGATGACGAGGCCGTCCAGCCTGGCATCGGGAACGGGTGAGCCGAGAACGTCCATCGCAAGCTTCAGGTCGGCCACGCTGCGGGCGATCGGCCCAGCAGAATCGGGTACGCCCGAGAGGTGATCGAACAGGAACTCGTCCGCCGTGCCGGCCAGGCTCAAGCGGCCGGGGGTGGCGCGCAGGCCGCAGAGGCCGCAGAAGTGAGCGGGCACTCTCACGCTGCCGCCGATGTCGGTCCCGAGACCGAGGGGCGATGCGGACGCGGCCACCAGCGCCGCCTCGCCGCCGCTGCTCCCGCCCGGGGTGCGCGCGAGATCCCACGGGTTGTTGGTGCGCCCGTAGAGCGGGTTGTCCGACTCCACGTACAGCTCGAGCTGCGCCAGGTTGCTCTTCGCCGTGACGATCGCGCCCGCAGCGCGCAGCCGGCTGACCAGCTCGGCGTCGTCGCTAACCAGAGTCGCAGCGCGGCCGATGAGCCCGGCCGTCGTGGCGGTGCCCACCACGTCGAAGCATTCCTTGACCGTCACGGGAACCCCGTAGAGCTTCTGGCCATCGCGTGGCCTGCCCTGGTCGGCCGCCTTCGCCGCCGCCATCGCCTGGCCGGCCAGCGACACGACCACCGCATTGATTTTCGGTTGGACCTCGTCCTGCCGCTCGAGGAGCGCAGCGACGGCCTCGCTCGCGGAGAAATGGCGGGCGGCGATACCACGCGCCAGGTCGCCCGCCCCCATCGCCGTGAGCTCAGGTGCCCCGCTCACCGCCGGAAGCTTATCGATTAATAGCGCGCCGCTATGTCACCGGGTCGACGTCGAAGCTCCAGCCGCGCCCGCGCGGCGCGAGAAGGCGGGCCCGTTCGAGCCGCTCGCCCTTGAGCGTCACCTGCCATCGATACTCGCCGCGGAGCCGGTGTATGAAAGCCGGCGACGGACCCATGACGCGGATGCCCTCTATGCCGTCCTTCAGCAGGCCGCTTGCGATCGATTCCGCCGCCTCGCGCGCGGAGGCGGCGGCGCGGGCGTCGTCGGAGTCCGAACGCGTGAGCACGGCCAGGTCCGCGAACGGTGGAAAGGTGAACGCCTTCCGCGACGGCAGCTCGGCCGCGTAGAAGCCTTCGTAATCGCCGGCCGCCGCGCAGCGGAGGCTGTAGTGCTCGGGGTTGCTGGTCTGCACGATCACCGACGACGGGCGGCCGTCTCGACCAGCGCGCCCCGCCACCTGAACGATCAGAGAGAACGTGTTCTCGGCCGAGCGGTAGTCCGGGAAATGGAGTGGCAGGTCGGCGTCGACGACACCGACGCATGTCACCGCAGGCAGGTCGAGGCCACGCGCTACTAGCTGCGTGCCGACCAGGATGTCCGCGCGCCGCTCGCTGAACGCCTCCCAGATCTGGAAGTACGCATCGGGTCCGCGCGCGGCGTCGCTATCCAGGCGGAGGACGCGAGCATTCGGCCAGAGCTTCTTCACCATGCTTTCGAGGCGCTGCGTGCCCATGCCCAAGGCCCGGATGTTGCGGCTGCCGCAGTGGTCGCAGACGGACGGCATGGCCCGCGAGTAGCCGCAGTAGTGACACACGAGCCCGTCAATTTCGGCGTGCTGCACAAGCGATACGGAGCAGCCCAGACACTGCACCGATTTCCCGCAGTCGCGACACATCACGAAGGTCGACATGCCGCGCCGGTTCAGATAGAGGATTACCTGCTCTTCGTTGTTGAGCGTGCGATCGACCGCCTCGAGCAGTCGCTTCGAGAGCGGCTGGCGGTTGCCGGAGGCGAACTCGTCGCGCATATCCACGAGCTCGACCTCGGCGTCGTTGCCGCGGACCCGGTGCGTGAGCTTCGCCAGCGCCAGCTCGCCGCGCTCCGCCGCGTGATACGCGACGACGCTCGGGGTTGCGGAGCCTGCGACCAGCCGCGCGCCGCTCACGCGCGCGACCCAGCCCGTCTCGTAGCGGGGCGTGCGGTCTTGCTTGTACGCCGCCGAGCCTTCTTCGTCCAGGCACACGAGGCCCAGCCGAGGGATCGGTGCAAAGACGGCCGACCGGCTGCCGAGGACCACGTCGGCCTGGCCCCTGCGCACCCGCCACCACTGCTGCGCCCGTTCGAGCTCGGTGAGCTGGCTGTGCAGGATCGCGATCGGCGCCCGCAGCCGCGCCCGCACGCGCTCGACGAGCTGCGGCGTCAGCGAGATCTCAGGCACGAGAAGCAGCACTCGCAGCTGCTTCGCCAGCGCCTGCTCTGCCGCGGCCAGGTAGACCTCGGTCTTGCCGCTCGCAATGACCCCATGCAGCAGCGTGAGCTGGTTGCCAGAGACGACCTCGAGCGCGGCCTGCTGCTCGCTCGTGAGCACCGGCTTCTGGACCTCCGGGATGGGAGCGAACGCGAGGTCCAGCAGGCGGCTGTGGCGCCGCTGGCGGCTGGACGCGCCCTCGCCCGTCGAGCCCTTGGAGCGCACGCGAGGTGGGAGCATCGCGCGCAGGCATTCGATCAGCGGCACCCAGTAGTGGTCGGCGACCAGGCGCGCCAAAGCGACCTGGTGCGGCAGGAGGAGCGGCTCGCCAGTTGCGCCCGCGATCGGCCTGATTTCCAATCGGGCTCCTCCGGAGGGGGGTTCGGGCTCGTCGGTGCCGAGAGAGACCACGAAGCCATAGGTGGTACGGCGGCCGAAGGGAACCGTGACGCGATGTCCGGGCACCACGTCGACACCCTCGGGGACCGAGTACGAGTAGGTCTCGCGATCCAGGGCACGCGCCGCCTCGACCGCTACTTCGGCGTAGAGCAAATCCTCATGAGGTCAAGCGTGGAAGCACGAGGTCGAGGATACGATCCGCCATCTCGCGCTTGGTCATCCGCGGCAACTCCTCGCGAGTCCCGTCCGCGAACAGCATCACGCCCGCATTGAAATCGCTGCCGAACGCGATGTCCTTGCGCGAGATGTCGTTGGCGACGATGGCCTGGAGCCCCTTCCTCTTCATCTTCTCGAGCGCCCTGGCCGTGAGGTCAGAGCCCTCGGCGGCAAAGCCGACCCTGAACACTCCCTGCGCGTCCTTCTCCTTGCCCAGGGCGGCCACCAGGTCGGGGATCTGCTCGAGCTCGAGTGTCAACAGTGGCGTGTCCTCGCGCCGGATCTTGTGGTCGGCGGCGCGCGCCGGCCTGAAGTCGGCTACCGCGGCGGCCATCACAAGGAGGTCGGCGCCGGCGAGGTCTCGCTCGAGCTCCGCCAGCATCTCGCCGGCCGTCTCGACCGCCCGGACCTCGATGCCGTGATGCGGAGGATGCGAGGCTGTGGTCACCAGACTCACCTGTGCGCCGCGATCTGCCGCCGCTGAAGCGATCGCAAACCCCATCTTCCCGCTCGAGTAGTTGCCGATGAAGCGGACCGGATCGATCGGCTCGCGCGTGCCGCCTGCCGTGACCAGGACGCGCCGGCCGGCCAGGTCGTAGCGCGAAAGCACCGCATCCGCCAGCGCCTTCATCAGCGCCGCAGCGCCGGCGAGGCGCCCCATGCCCACGTGGCCACTCGCGAGATGGCCGGATTCAGGCTCGACGACGACCATGCCTTTCGATCGCAGCGCTGCAAGGTTTTCCTGCACGGCCGGCTTCGACCACATCGCGTCGTTCATCGCGGGCGCCACCACCACCGGCCCTCGCGCGGCCAGCAGCGTCGCGGTCACGATGTCGTCCGACTGCCCCTTGGCGACGCGGCTGATGACGTTCGCCGTCGCCGGCGCGAGCAGGGTCACCTGCGCCCAATCGCCCAGGAACACGTGAGGTTCGGGGGGCCCGTCCGCCGCCCAGAGGCCGGTGAGGACCGGGTTGCCGGTGACGCCCTGGAACGAGGGTGCGCCGACGAACCGGGTCGCCGAGGCGGTCATCGCGACGCGCACCTGCGCGCCGGCCTGCGTGAGCGCCGAGGCCAGGTCCACGATCTTGTACGCGGCGATCCCGCCGGACACCAGCAGCGCGAGACGAACCCCGCGCAGCTCGGGCGGTACTGGTGTCGGATCCAGAGGCATGGACTAAGTTTGGGACTCGCGCGCTTTCTGAATGATGGCCAGGATCTGCGCCACCGCCCGCTCGAGCTCGTCGTTGACCACCACGTGGTCGTAGCGTGTGGAGTACTTCATCTCTTTTGTGGCGATCTGTCGCCGCGCCGTCATGTCTTGAGAGCTTTCCGTATTGCGTTTGACCTGACGCCTCACCAGCTCGTCGACCGAAGGCGGCGCGACGAAGATGAAGATCGCGTCTCGCACTCGCTGGCGAACCTGCTCCGCCCCCTGGACCTCGATCTTCAACACGATGTCGTGGCCGTCCGCACGCGCTCTTTCGACCCGATCAGCCAGCGTTCCGTAGAGGTTCCCGTTGTAGGTGGCGTACTCGAGAAAAGCACCCTTGTCGATCAGCGCCTGAAATTGCTCGCGGGTCACGAACGTGTAGTCCACGCCGTCTACCTCGTTTGGCCGCGGCGGTCGGGTGGTGCAGGAGACCGAATATCTGAGATTGTGGTCGAGCTCGAGCAGTCGCTTGATGACGGTGTCCTTCCCGACGCCCGACGGCCCAGAGATGACGATCAGTAAGCCTTGCTCAGTCCCCGCCTTCAAGCCCGTACGTCCCCACCGGGCCGGCTCGCTTCGCGAGCGGGCCCACCTCCCCGCGTGGCGGGGAGGCTAGCCCAAAACGCGTCGAAGTCCGCCGGCGGCGCGACCTCGAAGCTCATCTCCACCTGCGTTCGGGGATGCCGGAGACGCAGGCGCCAGGCGTGCAGCATGGGCCGGTCCGGATCACCCGGCGTGCGCCCGCCGTACTCAACGTCGCCCGCCAGTGGATGACCGAGCGCGGCGAGATGCACGCGGATCTGGTGGGTGCGGCCGGTGTCGAGATCACAGCGCAGGAGTGTATGCGTGCGGCGTTTTTCCAGGACCTGGTATCGGGTCCGCGCAAACCTGCCGCCGGCCACGACCGCCATCCGCTTGCGATCCTTCGGGTGGCGGCCGATCGCGCCTTCCAGCTCACCCATATCCGACTTGAATCGCCCGCGTGCAATCGCCAGGTAGGAGCGGCTCAACGTGCGGTCGCTTAGCTGCGAGGAGAGGGCGCGATGGCTCACGTCGTTGCGCGCCACGACTATCAACCCGGAGGTGCCCTTGTCGAGGCGATGCACGATCCCCGGCCGGGCTTCGCCGCCGGCCGCCGACCAGCTCCCGCCGCGGCCCAGCAGCGCGTTGACCAGAGTGCCCGAGCGGTGTCCGGGCGCGGGATGCACGACCATCCCCGGCGGCTTGTTGATGACGAGCAGGTCTGCATCCTCATACACGACCTCGAGCGGGATCGGCTCGCCGGAGGCGGCCGCTGCGTACTCTTCGGGGATCTCCAGCTCGACCAGGTCCCCTATCGAGACGCGATCGGACGGCTCGCCAGGCTTGCCATTGAGGCGGACCAGGTGGCTCTTGATGAGACGTGCCGCAGCCGCACGGCTCAGGTTACCGGCGTGCTCCGCAATGAAGCGGTCGAGCCGGGGCGCCGCGACCTCGGCGATCAGGCGGGTCTGGGTCTGCGTATCAGATTCCCGACGATCAGCAGGACCACGCCGATGCTGATGGCTGAGTCGGCAAGGTTGAAGACCGGCCAGAAGTGGACGTTGACGAAGTCGGTCACACCGCCGCCGTTGATGACCCGGTCGATCGCGTTGCCGAGCGCGCCCCCGAGGATGAGCCCGAGCACCACGTCGGCGCGAAGGTCGCTCGGCTTGCGCATGACATAGACGGCCAGACCGATGGAAACAGCCAGCGACGCGATCAGGAAGAACCATGGCCCCACCGGAGCCAGGCCGAACGCTGCACCGGTGTTGCGCACGTTCGTGATCCCGGCGAGGTGCCCCAACACCGGCACCTCCGTCCCGTATGGGACGGTCGCGCTGACTATGCTCTTCGTCACACGGTCGAGGACGAACACCACCAGCGCCACCGTGAAGAACAGCACGCGGCCCGTGTGCTTCAGTTGCTTCGCTTCAGTCCGATCCAGATCTGCTCTCCTTCCAGCATCAGCTGCTCACCCTCACAATCGTCGCGCCCCGGCTCGAGCGTCACCGAGAGGGTCTCGGTCTTTATGTAGGCCCCGTGCTTTTCGATCGCGCGGACCAGCAGGCCGTCGGCGATGTAGCACGTGTGGATGCGGTCCTCGACGTTGAGGCCGAGCTTCTTGCGGCGGTCCTGGATCAATCGGACCACCTCGCGCGCGAAACCCTCAAGCCGCAGGTCTTCCGTGATCTCGGTGTCGAGCCGCACCTCCGGCGCGCCAAACGTGATCTTCTTGACGTTGAGCTCATCGCGAACGATTGCAGCCACTTCCTCCGGCAGCGGTTCGCCGGGCACGGCCACCGAGGCCAGGGGCTGGCGCACCCTGATGCGGACCGCGTCCCTGGCCGCCAGGCCCCCTTCCACCGCCTGCCGCGCGAGCGCCATGCTCGCCTCGACCTCCGGGTCGTGCCACGGCATCGGCTCGGGAAAGTCGCTCAGGTGGACCGATTTGTCCTGCGAGAGGTTGCGGTACATCGCCTCAGCCATGAACGGCACAAAGGGCGCCATGAGCTTGCTCACGGTTGAGAGCGTCTCGAACAACGTCTGGTATGCAGCCAGCTTGTCGACGTCGGACTGCGACTTCCAGAATCGGCGGCGCGAACGGCGTACGTACCAGTTCGAGAGCTCGTCGACGAAGCGCTGGATCTTCCGAGCCGGCTCGTTGGCGTCGTAATGGTCGAGGCCGGTCGTGACCGCATCAACGAGACCGCTGAGCCGCGAAAGCAACCAGCGATCGAGCACGTGCCGCCGGCCGACAGGAATCTGCGGCGCCGATGGGTCGAAATCATCCAGGCGCGCGTATGTCACGAAGAACGAGTAGCAGTTCCACAGCGGGATGAAGAACTGCTGCACCGTTTCACGCAGTGCGGCGTCCCCGGTGCGGTAGTTCTCGCCAACCTGCGTGGACGTGTAGAAGTACCAGCGCACCGCGTCCGACCCGAAGTTGTCGAAAAGGTAATTGGGGTCGAGGACGTTGCCCCGCGACTTGGACGCCTTCTTGCCTTTCGGGTCCACCACGTGGCCGAGGCAGATGACGTTGCGGTACGCGTTCTGTTTGAAAAGCAACGTCGAGATCGCCAGGAGCGTGTAGAACCAGCCCCGGGTCTGGTCGACCGCCTCCGAGATGTAGTCCGCGGGGAAGGTCTCCTCGAACTCCTTCGTGCCCTTGCGCGGATGGCCGCGCTGCGCGAACGGCATCGATCCAGAGTCGAACCAGGTGTCGAGCACCTCCGGGATCCGGCGCATCACTCCGCCGCATTTGGCGCACGGGAGGGTGACCGCGTCGATATACGGCCGGTGCAGGTCGGCATCGTCGGCGACCCCGACTTCGGCGGCCGAGCTGACGCACCGCTGCTCCTCGCACTGCTCACAGACCCAGATCGGGATCGGCGTGCCCCAGTAGCGGGATCGCGAGATGGCCCAGTCGACGTTGTTCTCGAGCCAGTCGCCCATGCGCCCTGTCTTGATGTGCTCCGGCACCCAGTTGGTGGCGGCGTTGTTCGCGATGAGCTCTGCCTTGCGCTCGGTCGTGCGCACGTACCACGAGTCGAGCGCGTAGTAGATGAGCGGCGTCTTGCACCGCCAGCACTCGGGGTACGTGTGCAGGATGGTCGCGGACTTATAGAGGAGGCCGCGGGCCTTCAGGTCGTCCTCGATCAGCGGGTTGGCCTCCTTGACGTGAAGGCCGGCGAACTTCTCGACATACGGGAGAAACTTGCCGTCGAGGCCCACCGTGTGCCGGAAGGGAATGCCCTTCTGCTGGCACAGCCGCAGGTCGTCGACGCCGTAGAGCGCCGACGTGTGCACGACGCCGGTGCCCTCTTCGGTCGATACGAAATCGGCATCGACGACGTACTGCGCCCTGCCCTCCGCCGGGACCGAGTATGAATACAGAGGCTCGTAGTCGAGCCCGACGAGGTCCTTGCCCTTCATGCGGTCGACGACCTCGTAATCGCCGTCGAGCACCTGGAGGCGAGCCTCCGCCAGGATCAAAAACTCGTTCCCCTGTCTGACCTTGACGTAATCGACATCAGGGTGCACCGCGAGCGCGACGTTGCCGG
>WNFA01002165.1_pt1 | contig 16107 bp, 19 predicted proteins | sample 5400481 | NCBI WGS metagenome assembly WNFA01 (sample SAMN13153340, study PRJNA577476) | soil metagenome | isolation source: 120 cm saprolite under Douglas fir tree site 2 hole 1 replicate 2 | place: USA:California | collected 2015-04-18
AGTGCACCCCAAAAATGAGACAGGAAATTAAGGGGCCAATTACATTGAATGGAGGAGAACAATGCTTGTGCCCCGACAAGAATATTCCCGCGAATTGAAGATAACTGCGATGCGCGAGATGGACTTGGGAAAGAGCATGGCCGAGGTGGCGCGCATGTATCAGCTCAGTCCCAAACGGCTAGAGGTCTGGAAAGGGGAGTGGCGAGCGAAAGGCGAGCTGGCGTTTCCTGGCAAGGGTGCTCGGCCGCAGCCGAGACTGGATGCCGAGCGGATTGCCGAGCTGGAACGCAAGATCGGACAGCAGACGATGGAACTCGATTTTTTAAAAAAAGCCTTGCGACGTTTCAAGGAACAACCCCTGCCAGCCGCCGCCAATGGCAACGCCGCCGGCTCTATGAGCAAATCCGGGAAGCGGCCGAAGCGGAGGCAGCGGTGAACGGGCGGTGCAGAAGGTTTTGGAAGCGCGAGTCGGAGCGGAGAGGATCGAAGCCCGGCCGCAGCAGGACACCCGGGTTAAATCGGGCGACATAGTCCCGAACCACATCACAACATCGTTCTTCACGGCAAACTCGCTGAAGAGTGAAACGCCCGCCGCCTGCGCCTTGGCGCTGAGCACTTTATCCGGCGCGAGGCCGGACAGGCCCATTGCCTGATAGAAGGCGTCCTCCAGCGTGGCCCCGGCAAGCCACGGCCGGAAGTTCGTGAGGCTGGCCATCGGCACCTTGCAGTGCGCAGCTGCCTTTTCCAGCAAGGCCCGATCATCGGCACCGAGCCGGGCCGTCAAAGGGGTTGCGTTATCGATTCCGTTGCGCGTGACTTGATCGTTCAGCCCCGCATGAACCCCATAAGAGCTTAATACGGACTAGTCCATGTGGAGAACCAGCTTCCCTAGTCAATATTCCAGTGAAAAGTGGAAATCAATTTCCGGTACCACCCCTCGATTTACGTAATTGAAGTGGAATAAAAGATCAGAAGGTCCGTTATCTACTCTGAGACTCGTTTGCCAGGAGGCAGATTATGAACACTATGGGAAGACGCAGTTTCGTCAGATTCAACTCGGCGGCCTCGGCCGTTCTTAGCACCGGGTTGCTTGTGACCTCCGCGCAATCTTAGAAGGGGCAAGGCGATGGTAAATCCTTTCGATCTCAAGACCGCAATCTTGGCGAAGCACGCACAACATGTGGTGCTGATCCATTTTCCAATCGGTCTGTTTCTTGCGGCGGTAGCATTCGATCTCATAGCACTCTGGACGAAGCGCCGTGGCCTCGCAGACGCGGCATATTACAACCTGCTGGCGGCAGCGATTTCAACGTTCCCGGTTCTCGCCACTGGGCTACTCGCATGGCAGTTCCAACTCGAGGGACAGAAGCTGAAGGGAATCCTCTTGCTGCACTTGATACTTGCGTGCGTTTCAAGCCTGATGATCTGGCTGGTGTGGTGGGTGCATTTCCGCGCTCGACGACGCACAGTATACTTGCCGAGCTACCGTCTGGCCGTAGAATTTCTTGGTGTCGGTCTCGTCGCCTTGACGGCACACTTGGGCGGCTTTCTAAGCGGCATAAACGGACCTGGCTAACCAGTTGAGTTGAAATTGAGAAGAACTCAGAGTGACGCACACCCCGTCGGCTTCGCGCAACGCAGGTCCTAACCCGCCCTGACGGCGCTACAGAGCCAAATCTGATTCGAGGAATACGTTGAAGGCCTTCTTTCTCGGCGGGCATACCTCGGGCCGAAGGACGCTGTCGTATTCCGCTATGCAGTCTTCCCACTTAAAGAAATCCGCAATGCCCTATCCGCAAATTTCTGGTCGCCCTTCGATTTTGCTGGGAATAAAAGCCACTTGTGGAAGTTATTGACTCAGAACGCTGCAAAACTGGGAGGGCAAATGCCGGACAAGAAGCAAGACCTTATCGATCAGAAATTGCAGGACCTCAACAACGACGGTGTTGATCGTCGCGGATTCCTGAAGTGCATGGCATGGGCCGGTACGGGCTTGGTCTGGACTTTAAGTGGCGGCATCCCGGTGTCTCGCGCATTCGCCAAAACCTATGGCAAAGATGCCGGCAAAGACGGGGACTTCAGCTTTGTGCAGATCAGCGACAGCCACGTCGGCTTTAACAAGCCGGCAAATCCGGACGTCACCGCTACTCTGCAGACAGCAATCAACAAGATCAACGCGATGCCGCACAAACCGGATTTCATCATTCACACCGGCGATCTGAGCCAACTCTCAAAGCCGAGTGAGTTCGATACGCTGGACCAGGTACTGAAAGGTGCGTCGGCGAAGCAAGTCTACTTTGTGCCGGGTGAGCACGACATGCTGAGCGACAACGGCGAACAATTTCTCCAGCGTTACGGGAAGGGTACCAAGGGCAGTGGCTGGTACAGCTTCGATCAAAAGGGTGTTCATTTTGTGGGGCTGGTGAATGTTGTAAATCTGAAAGCGGGAGGCATGGGATCGCTCGGTCACGAACAGCTGGAATGGCTTGAGGACGATCTCAAGGGGCGCTCTGCCAGCACTCCGATTGTGCTCTTCGCACACATTCCTCTGTGGACCATCTATCCGGATTGGGGATGGGGAACCGACGACAGCGAACAAGCGTTGTCTTACGTCAAGCGTTTCGGTTCTGTAACTGTCTTAAATGGACACATCCACCAGATCATGCAGAAAGTCGAAGGTAAAGTTTCGTTCCATACCGCGATGTCGACTGCTTTCCCTCAACCTGCGCCGGGAACAGCTCCCTCAGCCGGGCCGATGAAGGTACCGGCCGACCAGTTGCAGCAGGTGTTGGGCATCACCGATGTGAACTATGTGGTCAGTGGTCGCAGCTTGGCTGTCGTCGATTCGCCGCTCGGGGCTTAGGAACTCTGCGGCTTCAGGGAATGCAGGCGGGTGGCGGTAGTTGACTTATGCACTTGATGGACCGCCAAGGATTCGGTCCGAAGAATAAAGAATAAGCAAGAACATCAAATCTCGAAAGGAACAGAACTAATGACAGGTAACAATGTATGGTTTGCAAGTTTCACAGCGGCGGTAATTATTGCGATTGTACTGCTGTTAGCCGGATCACCGAGCGTCACAGCGAATGCCCAACCCTCCGCGGCAAACGCGGAGGTGAAGATCGATAATTTCAGTTTTGCACCGACGACAATTACGGTAGCCGTCGGAGCTACAGTGACCTGGACTAACCGTGATGATATTCCTCATACGGTGGTCAGCACAGATGGAGTGTTCAAGTCCAAGGTGCGAGATACAGACGAAACGTTCTCCTACACGTTCGCCAAGGCGGGAATCTATCCCTACTACTGCTCGGTCCATCCGAAGATGACCGGCCAGGTCGTGGTGCAGTAAGGCTCAGACTTTTAGATGGCATTGCAACGGCAACGGCTGTCTTTTCATGGCAAGTGTCGGTGGCTTCACAGAGCGGTTGTTCTTCAAAAACGACTGAACGAAAATGGCGGTACACGCAGCACAATTCGAAGTAAGGACAGGCGCAAACGATGATCTGGATCGTGTCCACGCCAGCAAGAATGGGGATGTTGCTGCTTTCGAGCAACTCGTAAAGAGATACGATCGCAAACTTCTTCGAATCGCCCAGAGCATCACGCATAACCGGGAAGATTCGCAAGACGCGGTTCAGGAAGCTTTCTTGAAGGCATACCAGAACTTGGCCGAATTCCGGGAGGATTCCCAATTCTCAACGTGGCTGATTCGCATCACTGTGAACCAGTCGCTTATGAAGCTGCGAAAGCAACGCACAATGAAGGAAGTTTCCTTAGATGAGGATTTTCAGGCAGAGGAAGACAAGTTCCCGTTGGAGGTCACCGATTGGGCTCCGAATCCTGAACAACTCTACTCGGCATCTGAATTGCGGGACATTCTAATCAAGACCATGGAGCAGCTGCGCCCGATCTTGCGGACGGTCTTCGTACTGCGGGATATAGAAGGGCTGTCAATACATCAGACAGCAGTAGTGCTGAACCAGAGTAATGCCGCGGTGAAGGCGCGGCTGTGGCGAGCTCGCTTGCAGCTTCGGGAAGGCCTGAACAAGTACTTCACCAAGCAAACGGAATCTGCGCCGGCAGAAAGCTCAAGTTTGACAAAGTTTGACCCATACCGTTGCACAAGCCGCGTCACATTCTCATAGTCTGTCGGCGCGTAACGATCGTAGGCAGCGAATATCATTTCGTAGAAGCTCTGCGGCTTTTTGACATCTGCAGGTGACGTATCTCGAGTGAAGGTGTTCTGTCCAGCAACGGACAGGGCGTCACCAAGGCGACGATTCTCGAATGGATCAAAGCGAGTTGACGCCCTGTCCGCCTCCCCAAAGATTCTCCGCCTCTTAGCGATTGTCTGGCTCGGTCGATATCTAGACATGCTGGGATGTCTTACCAAACCCCTCATGCGTTTCCACAAGCACAGTGGCACCAGCAAAACTGATACGTGGCAGAAGTGCAAGCGGGAGTACTCGCCGTTCCGAGCGTGCAGTGAGGTTGCTACCGCTTTGCGTCGGAAGCTCGACAAAGAGTTGACAATCGACTGACATCCTGTCCGCATCTCGCCATTGATGACTGCGTCAAACGTACATATTGCCACCGTATTCACACTTGATGCGGCGGATGTCGCTAGAGTTTCACATCCAGAACTTTGTGGGTATAGTGCGCCTCGGCTGCATTCAATTCCTGCCTGCACATTTATGAGACCTGTTGTGACCACCTCAGCTATCTTTCGCCGGTTTGAGAGGGGCGCTGGAATAAACCTCGACTGCCTCAGTTACAGAAGACGATGGCGATTTTACTTGGAAAGGAACATATGAAGCGTTTATCAACATATCTGTTCGGGTCTTTTCTCGGCCTCAGTCTCGTTCTCTCGGCCCTACCAGGCCATGCGCAGGATTCGGATCGAGTCAACGTAACAATACCATTCGACTTTGTTGTCGGGGATAAGCAGCTTAAGGCTGGCGACTATGTCGTTGAGTCGTTGCTCGACGGCAGGGCGCTTACACTCCGCAGTAAGGGCGGTGATGTTCAACAAATAGCTTTTACCGTGCCAATCACTAACCAGACTGGAAATCACGAACGCTTGCTATTTCATCATGACGGCGACCAGTATTTCCTGTCGCAGGTCTGGTTCTGGGGAGACGAAGATGGCCGTGAACTCACCCGTGGAGTTCAAGAAAAGAGCCTTGGGAAAGGCCGGCCAGCCGGTAATCAAGTGATCGCCGGCCAGTGAGGCACGTGAGCACGTCGGACACAAATGAGTTCCCATGCTTGAAGGTTGGTCCAACCCCCTGCACTTGCTGCTCATTCTCGACATCCGTATTCAGCCCGAAGAGACTGCCGGGGTTAGTTAGGCAGAGGAGTTGGAGACGGAATCCGGGGATTCAGATCGGCAATGAAAGAACATGGGGACTCGTTGAGCCCGAAGACACTCTGAAGTGACAGGGCGGAAACCACTGCAAAGGATGCTCGATGGGCGCTTATCAAAGCACGCTATTAGGTCGCACAGAAGTTGCCGAAGGCACAATGGCATTTCAGTTTGAAAAGCCAAAGGACTTTGTATTCAAGGCCGGGCAGTATATTGACCTGACTATATCGGATCCCCAGCATGGGCCCTCGAACGGACTGACTCATACGTCGTCTATCGCAAGCTCTCCGTTCGACGAAGAGCTTCTAGTCACGACTCGCATGCGAAGTACACTTTTCAAGCATGCCTTATCCGTCTTGCCGATTGGTACTGGGGCTCGGATTGACGGGCCAATGGGTTCATTTAGTCTCCATAACAACACAGCCAGGCTGGCCGTTTTCATCGCCGGCGGCATCGGGATCGCGCCATTCCTCAGCATGGTCTCTTACGCAACGGCGGAGAAGCTTCGCCATCCTATTATTCTTTTCTACGCGAACCGCTACCTGGAAGATGCCGCGTTCATCGACGCGCTGTGGAAGTTAGAGCGTACAAATCCAAGGTTCCGCTTCGTTCCGACCCTCACGCGGATGGCCATCCATAACGGAGGTTGGAAGGGGAAGACTGGACACATCAGCTCGGAAATGCTTTTCACGCAAGTAGGAATCCTACGAGGCCCGATCTATTACATAGCTGGGCCACCAACGATGGTCGCGGCGACGCGCCGCACGCTTGCTGAGGTGGGTGTAGATGAAGACGATATTCGGACTGAAGAGTTTGCGGGCTATTGATAAGCAGGAATCTGCGGGTGGAGCGGACGATCAACGGTGTTGTTTTTCTTTCCAATGAAGGGCTTTCTCGGCACCGGCGCAACCTTTGGGGCAGACTTCAACCTGGTCGTGCAATTCGTCATGGGAGCAACGTTGATCGCGGGGGCTTATCTCGCAAAGCAAAAACGCTACAAAGCTCACGGTGTCTGCCAAACGACCGTGCTTCTTTTGAATTTGTTAATGATCGGACTTGTGATGTGGCCGTCGTTCCAGCAACAGGTGAAGCCAGCGCTGTCTAAGGCTGTCCATAAGTGGTATTACGAGGTGGCCATCATACACGCGGTGCTGGGGATTACGGCTGAGCTTTTGGGACTCTATATTGTCATCGTGGCCGGCACAAACGTTCTTCCACGGTGGCTTCGGTTCAAACAGTGGAAGTGGTGGATGCGCACGGAGCTCGCCCTGTGGATGATTGTCCTGCTCAGTGGTGTGGGAACGTACTACGCATGGTATATGGCGCCATTCCAGTAGTGCCCGGTCAAGGGCGATTTTTGACGCATAAATCGGAGAGGCTTTCCATTCAGAAACGACTTCGGGCTGGCACAACACACACTGCGCCATCAGTATCGGAGTGGCTTGGCTGGTCAGTTCCAAGCTCGAACGCGGGGCAGGCGCCGTCCAGCCTGTGCTGCGACTTGCCGCCTTATCGTTAGAAGAAATATTTATTGGAATTTGGGGAATAGCTGCCGACAAGCGACGTTTCACACATAGCTAAAACAGCGTCATAGGCAAAAAGAAGGTGCAGCTAGAAGTGTCTCGTGCCCAGTTATGAACTCACTCTCCATTCCAGACATTTCACTGATGTTGTCGCAGCCTGTTTACAAACAATTGACAATCAAATGACTTCATGGCGCGCGCACTCCGGCCGTATCGTGGGCAGAACATCGAGTGACCGCTTCGATTGAGACGGAGCGTCATCGCAACACACTCTTGGCGCACCAGCATTGCATACAACGGATTCGATAGAAATTCCGTTCGACGAATATTCCGCGCGCGTCCAGAAACATCTGGAGAACGTATGCGGAATCCGCGTCGTGACTCGGGATATTCCCGATCCATTGGCCGGTGATCTCGACGGTGCGGAAATCGATATCGATTACGCGGTCAGTCCGGAACAGCGGCTGTTTCTGTTGGCACACCTTTTCGGGCACACTGTGCAGTGGAATGTGAAACCCGCGTTGTTTGAAATTGGCCGGCGGTATCAACCTCCCGTGAATGAGGATTTGATTCCCGCCGTGATCGCGTACGAACGAGAAGCGGCGTGTTACGGGCTGGCCATGCTCCATGAAATCGGAATAACCGACATTGATCAGTGGTTTTGTGACTACGCCGCCTCTGACCAGACATACTTGCTACATTTCTATCGCACCGCCAAAAGCGCGACTTTCGCAGCCTCTGGGCCAGTAATGCTCCGCTGATAAAACCGCAGCTGATTCCACGATTTACACCGCCACGCCGGGTTTTCCGCATGGATGGAATTGTGTTTTAGACGGATTCGGTGGAACGGCGGGCGTCTCACCCGTCCAGAATATCGCGGGCGGGCGGGGACGCCCGGTGCTCCACCAGCAATCTTGCGGCTAGTCCGACGTCTTTCGTGACAACGCCATCAGTTCGTTGCTTTGACGGATCAAATCACCGCGGTCAATATCCCGGTATTTCTTTGGTAGCAGGCTCTTGCTCGTGCACTCCAACACTGCAACCAGATTCTGCAGATCGATTTCGGTCGGGTAGTAGGGCGGGATGAAATCCTCGAGGGCTGCCTTCAAGTCTTCTGTATCGACGGCGGACTTGTTCTGCAGGCTGCTCCTCATGTGGCTGCGCACTAGGACCGCCTCGATATCAGCTCCCGAAAGGCTTCCGGCGCGCGCCAGGAAGAACGTTTCCACATCCTCCGGGAAAGGCTTCATGCCGACCTTCCGCTGCATGGCGCGCAAAAGCGCGAGGCGCTCTTCTTGCGTGTCGGGATAAAACAGAGCAATGTGTTCTTCAGCTCGACCCTGGCGCTTCAGATCCACCGGCAACAGATCGGGACGGCAAGTTAGGAGAAACCAGATCACCTTGCCTCGCAGTTCGGTATTCCCCATAAACTGCGCGATCTGGGCGAACACTCGATTACCGACACCGCTATCACCGGAACTGGATCGGTCTCCGAGCTGAGCATCAGCTTCGTCCACGATGACCGCGATCGGGCTCATCGCTTTCAGCAGGGTCAAGACTCTTTCCAAATTGCCTTCCGTGACGCCTTGCCACATGCTGCGAAAATTCTTCAGGGTCACCGCCGGAATTCCAACTTCGCCGGCAAAGCAAGTAGTGATGAAAGTCTTGCCCGTCCCTACTGGCCCGCAGATTACGTACCCCATGGGCAGGACATCGGTGTTGCCGGCGTGGATGGCTTTGGCGGCATCCTGCAGCTTCCGCTTAGCTTGGTCATTGCCCGCGACAAACGAGAGATCAAATCGGCTCTGCACAAACTCCAACAGGCCGCCGGACTCGGCTTCGATCAAGTCCTTCTTACGGTCCGAGAGAAACCTCAGCGTGAGCGGTTGCCGATTCTGCACCGCATGGGAGATCAGACTCTGCAACTGAACTCGCTTCAAACCAGCGCCCAGCTTGGCCAGGGACTCATCGTTCACTTCGGAACCGGCAGGCAATTCCTGATTTTTCAATTGCGAGCGGATGAACTCCAGGCGATCGGTATAGTCTGGCAACGGAATCCCGATCGAAGAAACGCCCGGATGCTGAACGATGCCCGGGTTCAGCTCTATCTGATTCTCGGACACGAGACAAATGGTGACATCCGCATTCAGAAAAGCGGAATTGCGCGCCCAGCGCTTGAGAATGACCAGGGCATTGCGATCATCCGCCGACATGCTGGAAACATCGCCCGCGGGGGCGATGGTCTCGGCGAAATCAATTACTAGCCCGATTTTCTTGCCGTCGGCGATGCGCAGCCGCAGATAGTTGTCGAGCAGGTTCAATACCGCATCTGGATTGCGCGGCAGCCCCCCTTGCGAATAGCTGGTGCCGTGAAAGCTGTCGTAGCCTTCGAGCGCGCGGCGGAAGTCGGCTTGGCTGTCTGCTGATCCAAAGTTCAGCCCGCCCCGGTCGTAATGCAGAACCACGTCGCGCTGGCCAAAGAGCGCACCGGAGAGAAACTCGTCCAGCGGAACGAAGTTGGTGGTTTCCTGACTGCGAAGCGGTACCAGGTCGCGCACATTTCCGTACAGCACAAACAGAGCAAACGAACGCGAGTAGTACTTTTCGGAGAGTTCGCGCGCCCACGCGGGAAGCCCGTCGAGATATTTTCCTAACGTCGTTGTCGTCGCCATATTCGAGGGCATCTAATTCGACATTCGTACACGGTTGGGGCCCGAGGATGTTGAGGTGTCGTCGAGCGACATCAATCCGTCCAAGTCCGGCGACATGTCGCTGAAGATCGCTTCCAACTGCTGCACCGTCTGCTCGGTCTGTTCGACATCGTGCACGAGACTGTCCAGCCGCTCGCTCACCTGCTGCGGATCGCGCATGGTGACCGATTGATCGCGCACCAGCATCAGCACATCCTCGACCGCGGAGCATTGCGCGTCGACGACTTTGCGGTTCTCGGAAATCTTATCGAACTTCTCCAGACGTTTGGTAAGAATCTCAATGCGTTTCTTGTTGATTTCCTGGACTTTCGGCGGATCGCTGCTCAGAGCCTTTTGCAGGGAGGCGATCTCGCGCTTGATGCCATCCTGCTCGGTGCTCTTCACGTATTGCTGTTGCTGGGCGGCAGCCAACAAGAGCCGGGAATAGCCATTCAGCAAGCCTTGCAGCCGCGCGTCAATTTGCTGCAAAAAGATTTGCGAGGTCGACGAAAACTGCGCGAAGTTCGTTCGGATGGCGCCGCACACTTGCGCGGCATGGACATATCGGCTCTGCATCTCGGCAGGCAAGCTCGCGAGCATCTCGCTCAGCTTCTGCTGGTGCTTCTGCTGTTCTTCGGCGAATTTCCGGGAGCGTATCAGCCGCTGAAAGCGCCAGTTCTGCGGAACGATGGCGAGATACATCAGTTCCAGCCCGCCCGCCAGGATAATTGGTAGAAAGCTGGCACTCACCAGCGCGAACGCACCCGCACTCACCATAGCGATCCAGTTGTACTGCAGATGGAACGCCTCTTTTACAAAGTTGATTTTGTCTTGCGGCGCGGGAGCACCGGGCTGATCGTCTTCTGGCACGCCCTGGAAATCGGCAGGAGCCATTTAGACACTCACCCGAACTTGTCCGTTGCCGGGAGCTTTACGCAAACGGCCGAGAACGTAGTTTGCCAGCTCGTGAAACTCATTTCGCTCTTTCAGGCCTAGATCGCGCGGGCGGTCGAAGGGTACTTGAACGTCCTCGATAATCGTTCCCGGATGCGCACTCATCACAAAGATCCTGTCCGCCAGGTAAACCGCCTCGTCAACGTCGTGCGTGACAAACAAGATCGTGCTGGCGGTTTCGTCCCACACTTTCAGCAGGAGTTGCTGCATCTCACTGCGGGTCTGCGCGTCGAGCGCTCCAAACGGCTCGTCCATCAGGATGACGGCTGGGCGAAGCGCCAGGGTGCGCGCAATCGCCACTCGCTGCTGCATGCCCCCGGAAAGCGTTTCCGGATAGGCGTTCTCAAAACCGCTGAGTCCGATATCCTGCACTAATTGCGCCACCGTCTCCTTGCGCTTCTCTTCCGGGACGCCGTTGATCTTCAAACCGTAAGCTATGTTACCAGCGACCGTCAGCCAGGGAAACGACGTGTACTTCTGAAATACCATGCCGCGGTCCTTGCCCGGGCCATGTACCGGCTGTTCATTCACCTGGATCTCGCCGGTGTCAGTTTGATCCAATCCAGCGATCAAGCGCAGCAAAGTGGACTTGCCGCATCCGGAAGGACCCAGCAGAACGCGGAATTCGCCGATATCGCGCCCTTCGCGGGAGTAGGCATCTTCAATCTCGAAATTGATGTTCTCGAGGGCGTCAACTTTCGAACCGTCCGCGGAGACGAACGACCGGCTGACTTTGCTCACCATGATTTTCGACTTCTTTGGCTCCATATTCTTAAGCTCGGTGCTTGGCCGCCTTCAGGTGTGCAGTGGCGCTGGGAACAGCCGCCCCGCCTCCGGCCAGCGTGGAACTCGCTTTGCGCCAGGGGAAGAGACGGCCTTCCAGAAACGTCAGCAGAAACCGGAACAGAAACGCGGCGATGCCGATGGCGATGATTCCCGCATATACGCGATCGAAATCCAGCACTTTGCGAGCGGCCTCGACCATGTAACCCACGCCCTTGCGAGCATTCAACATCTCTGCCAGTATCACGTAGGTCCAGCCGATGTCATAGAGGATTCGGAACGACGAGAAAATCGCCGGGAACGACGCGCGGAACACGAGCCACAACGCGTGCCGCTGTTTTGCTCCGAGTGTGTAGGCCGTTTCCAACAGGGCGTTGTCTACCCGGTTGACCTCTTCGACTACCACTGCCAACAAATAAAAAAACATTCCGAACCATAGGAACGCAATTTTCTCGGTTTCGTCGATGCCAAACAGAGCGATGAACGCGGGAAGAAACGCGGTCAGCGGCATGGCGCGCATGGGGGCAGCTACGGGGTTGATGAGTTCGAACAGCCAGCGGTAGCTGGACATCAGAATGCCAAGCGGGATGGCGACAACGGCGCACCAGAAAAATGCCTGGGCGATGCGCCACCAACTCATGAATACATTGCCGAGCAGATCGTACTCCGTCCACAGCAATTTAAAGGACCTGATTACGCCGAGGGGCGTGGGCAGCAGCGAAAAGTGCGGGCCTTCCCAGTAGGGCAATAAGATCCAGAGCAATACAATGACGCCCCAAGTGATAAACGGGGCGGCCCATCGGACCCACGGCGGTACTTCCTTCCGGATGGTGAACCAATCGCTCATTGTGTCCTGCCGTCAGTTCGAAGGCTAGCTGGAAGGATTGGCATAGACCTTGATGTCGGTGCGCCGATTTTTCTCGCGTCCTTCCGGCGTCGCATTGCTGTCAATCGGTTTGTCCGGACCATTGCCCGCCGTCCGAAGTCGCGCCGAAGGAAAGCCATACTTTTGCATCAGGTAGTTTTTGACCCCATCCGCCCGCGCGTGTGAAAGCTGAATGTTGTAAGCACGAGCACCCGTCGAGTCGGTGTTGCCATCGATATCGACAATCGTGTTCTCATAGGCACGCATCGTGCCGGCGAGTTCGTCGACGACGGCGCGTGAATCGAGGCTCATAGCGGAAGAATTGGGGTCGAAGTAGATGGACCGATGTTGTGTCGCTATCGGAGTTGCGCCCCTGGGGGGCTCCTTATATTCGATGGGCGCTTCGCTGGATGCCATGGAGAAGCTATCGGCCAGCTTTTCGACGTAGCGGTGATCCAGGCTCTCTTCCGGATTGAAGGTGTGTTTAATGATCATCGATTCTCGATACATGTCCTGGGCCATGCCTAGGATATTGGCATAATCGGAATTTGAGCCGGCGGTTCCCATGAACGAACGGTTATCGGCGTAGTCCGCCAGCTTCACGCCACCGAGCATGGTCTTCGCCAAGTCGGATGGGATATTGAAATCCTTGACCGTACCGATCAGGTTGTAGGCGCGCTCCGGTTGTGTCTTGATGAATTCAACGCCTTCGAGCCAGCCCTGGGCGAATTTCAGCACGGTTTGCGGATGCTTGGCGGAGAAGCTGTCACTCACCACCAGAATGTCGGCGATGAGACGGTTTGCGATCTTAGTGTCGTAGATCTTCTTCGATCCGGGCCGCTTGGCAACCGCATCGCTCATGTCGGGGTCCCAGGCCACGGCGGCGTCAACTTTTTCCTGGGCGAAAAGGGTCGCCGGTTCGATGCCATCCTTGGTGTGGATCGCCTGGTTGAAGATTTCGTTGCGCTGCGCAGTGCTGAGCCCGGAGGTCTTGAGTCCATTCCAGAGCAAGAAGTGCGACGGCGTGTAAGGGGCAAAAGCCACTTTCTTACCGGCCAGGTCCTCGATGCTGTTGATCCCCTGCTTTCCGATGACGCCATCGGCGCCGCGTGACCAGTCGACCATCAGGAACGCATGCGAGCCGAATCCCTTTTCCTTGAACTGCGCATAATCTTTGGCATAGACGTCGGCGGTCGTCAGCATCACGTCGACATTGTCGGTGGCCAGAGCGGAAGAACCCTCCGTCCAATCGTCGATGATCTTGAATGAAACCTTGAGTCCTTTCTTGCCGTAGATTGAATCCGGCTGGGTGTCGAGCCCGCCGTTCGCCACCAGTCCTCCGACGCAGCCGACCCACACATTGACGCGCACCCGGAGCTCGGCATCGCTCTTCGTCGATGATGCGGGAAGTAACAGAGGTTTGGAAGCATCAATCGTCTCCCCGTTATTCGATGTGCTCTTGCCGCCCGTCCACCTGCTGAGATCTATGACTCCGTATCGATTCAGGCTGTAGCCAACCAGGGCTACGCCAACCAGAAAAATAAGGACCCATCCACCTCTCTCAATTTTCACCGCCATACTATTGTCCTCCCCCGCTTTTTCGCAACCGGTTGCATCTATCTTCGGATCCGAGCCGCTTCGAAGTTAAGCACCGGGCGTCCTTGCCCGGCTTGACGGGCGAGGCGCCGTCCCTCCGTCGTATCGAACCTAGGAAGTCCTTTGCTGTTCCTTCGCCGCAATTGTCTTTTCTGCACTCGCCGGTGCAGCTGCTTGTGGTGACGCCAGACCCATCTCAATCTTGAATTGCTTCACCAGTTCGCTGGCCTGGAGTTTTTCAGCTTCGTCGTCGATCTTGATCTTCTGCTGGTCCACGTTGCTCATCGCCATGTCCATGCGAGCTTCGTTGACGGCAGTCGTCTCCTCAATCTTGCGCACCATTTCATCGTGCGTCTGGCTGATCCCGGCAACCTCGAATTGCTCCATCGCATCGGCGACCTTTTTCTGCCACTGGGAGCGGCGGTAGTCGGCGATTGCGCCCAACGCCTCCTGCGTCTTCCGCTCTTTCTCGCGCATAAAGGCCTGCTTCACGGCCATTGCTTTGTCGAAGGCTGCGCGCGCGCCGCCAAGCTGGCCCTGATTTCTGGCCAGAGCGCTCTTCGTCTGCTCCAGTTGGGCGGCATAGGTGGCAGCGATGTCCTCGCGATTGGCCTGAATCGCAGCTTTCACCCTCGCAGTTAGGCTGGCCATATCATCCTTGTATTTCGCCTCTTCTCTTTCCAGCAGCGTCACGTTGGCCTTCACCATAGCGATGCTTTCATTCATCCGCGGCACCTGATCGTTCATGTCGCGGATATTCTGCTGGAGAATCATCTCCGGGTCTTCCGCCAGCGAGATGAAGAAACCAATGAAAGACCGCACCACCCTCGTCAACCGTTGCCACATAAACTCCTCCTGTTTCAGGAATGCTGCGCTGTCTTCGATGGGGGCGGCGGCGCATTCACATCGCCCGTCGTAATTGGGTTTTCGCTGACAAAATACCCGACCGCCTCAGCGATCTTCTTTTCTTCCTGCTGTTTCTTCAGCCGCCAGCCGGTAAAACGCTCTTTCTCCCGCGAAACTTCTTGGTCGTTGCTCTGGATCTTCGCTCGCTGCTCGGTCACGTACTTATCGATCCGTGCCTGAATCTCGCTGTTCTCTTTTGTCTTACGCGTCTCCAGTTCATCGGCAGCGCGTTGCTGCACCCGCTCGTACGTGTCAAGGGCGCGATCGCGCCGAATCGCGTCCTGGAGGACCTCCTTGATGTCCACGCCCGCGGCATCGAGTGCGACCAAAACCGAAGACTTCTTTACATCCAAAGGCAAATTGCGAATGTGCTCGTTCTCCAGCATTTGCGAGATCTTGAGGATCGAATAGCCCTGCGGTGCCGGCGGAATTTCCGCGGCCTGGTAGATCTGGTCGAACGAAGTGGGATCGGAAACCGGTGTGGTGAATTTCGGCTCTGCGGCTAAGCTTGATGCGATCTCGGCCACGCTCTGAGCCGCGCTCTTGGCGGCGGTGGGAGCGTTCCTAGAATTCGGCGGGCTTTGCTCGGCAGCGGTCGCGTCGTCGACGGAAACGATGTAGTTGTACCACTTCTTAGGCATTGGGCCTCCTGCCTGAACCGGTAGCCATGCAAAGACCGGTGACAAATGTGGGTGACCCTGAAAACTAATTCCCAGTGCGCCCTTTGTCAAATGTTTTCATATAGTTCCGAGCGCCACGCTCCGCGCCTTCGATTGTGTAGCTTGCCGCACAAAGGGACCCCGATCTATGCCCCCATCTAATCGCACATCCCGAAGCTGTTCAATTCAGCTAGAATGAGCGCTCTTGCCGTTCAAAATGATCAGAGCTTTTGAACGAATATGGCTTTGAAAAAGGAAAAATTGTGCCTGCGAACGAACTCCCATCGATACTGAGCCGAGTTGTAGAAATAAAAGCCGAATACGATATTCGACTGCTCGCGCAACAGCTGGGGACGAACTATCGTTCACTCATGTATTGGCTGCGAGGCGAACGTCAGTTTCCCGCACACTTACTGCCGCAGATGTGTGTGCTCCTCAACAATTATGAAGGCCTTGATTTTCTTGAGAGCCAGGCCGGACGGGTGGCGTTCAAACTCCCGGAGCCCAACATCACTTTGGAGAAGGAACTGGTCGCAGTCTCCCACCTGATCAGGGAAGTCGGAGAAGCCCTGGAGAGCGTTGCCGAGACTCTCGCCGACGGCGTTGTCGAAGAAAACGAATTGCGGACAACAATTCCCAAGCTGGAAGCTGTCATACAAGAATGCGCGTCCCTTAAGTACCTGTTAGAAGACCTCTGTAAAAAGAGGAAAAAAAAGACAAAGGGTTACCTCTGAGAGGAGATTGCAGGACTCTGCTACTGGCC
>WNFA01002167.1_pt1 | contig 16101 bp, 16 predicted proteins | sample 5400481 | NCBI WGS metagenome assembly WNFA01 (sample SAMN13153340, study PRJNA577476) | soil metagenome | isolation source: 120 cm saprolite under Douglas fir tree site 2 hole 1 replicate 2 | place: USA:California | collected 2015-04-18
ACTCTGATCTGTCAATCTCGAATGCTACGGTAGTTCAGCACCGACCCCAGTGCACTGGGTCGCGACGGGAAGGCAGCCGCTTGCGAGTAAGACTTTCCAGCAATTGAGTCTCGGGGACTCAATCCCATCCACAATACCCACTACCCTCGGAACGCACTAGCTTGAGAAATGGCTACTCAACCTAGTGCGAACCCCAAAAATTTGTTCGCATTCCTTCTCGGAATGCTCACTTTGACTCAAGGACTTATCCTTCCCACCGAATCACTACTCCAGCGTCGAGCTGCAAAAGTCCAGAAGCGTAACCAATTCCCGACAGCCAATGGCTATTTACGGGACCATTGCAGAAAGCTCGGTGCCACGAGGAAGTTCTCCTCGAGCCTAACCCGTCCTTCGCGCCAGCAAACTCCGATGTCATTCAAGCGTGCGGCCCGTTCCGATCTGGACGCGCCAATCTCTCCGCTTCTGTCCCCTGTTTCGCGTCCTTGCTCCCTCGGCTGTGAGGTGAGGTATCCCAGCCCTACTTCATATTGTGGGGCACAGTTAGAGCACAGTTGTTTCCGGATACGGAGATCGTGGCCCGAAAACGGGCTCAGCGTCCGACGTAGTCCATTGAATCCAAACAACAGGACCTGGGACGGTTCCTCTTGCTAAACCGTTGTACGCGCTAAAACGTAACGCGGGAGCAGCGTGGGGCTCTCAAATAGATGGTTTGCACATTTACGCTGCTGGACTCTTGCTGGACTCTGGACTGCAAATGAGGTGTTTCAGCGCAAATGAGAATGCGCTAACACTAACCAAATGAATCAAAATCGGTGAGCACGAACAGGGCAGGTAGAATTAGCAAACCGCCGCATTCAGCCGCTCTGCCATCTCTCCGCGGACGGCTCGGCCGGAACAAATCCACCAAGTCGCGTAAGTATATCATTAAAGAGTGATCGTCGCAGTGGTCAGTTCTTAGCTGGATTGTTTATTTCCGGCTGACCATTTGACCACTCTTTGCGTCAAACAGGGTGGGTCGGTTGTCAGCGAGGGTTCCGCCCCGGCGGGACAGGAATTCTTTCCTTTCGGGTGTTTTGAACATAGAATGGAATGGCCTTTGGGGCTGGCTACGCCTCTAGAGCAGGTGCAACCAACGCTGGCGGAGATACCGGTCCAGTAAGTCCCCTGCTTGAAGCCCGAACTGCGAAAGTGGAGCAAACCTCCCGCGAAACATTTCGACCCGAAAGGGCGTATGTAGGGTAGATGCAGTTGGACGGACTTCTGTGTCCCCGCGGGATGGATCGTTCTTGCGATACTGTCAACAGCGGAGGTTTGGAAGTACGGCGGTGGAATGGCATATCGAAGGGGAATCGAATGAAGACGTGGCATAAAGTAGCGATTGGCGCGGGAGCCGTGGTGGTGCTCGGCGGAATTGTTCTCTTCAGCGTGAGCCAGGCCAACAAGGGTGTGGTCACCGTTCAAACGGCCAAGGTGGCCAATCAGGAGAGCCTGGTGTCGTTGGTGACGGCGTCAGGCGAAATCAAGCCCACAACTTATACCAACGTGACGGCGCAAGGATTTGGCAGGATCACAGAAATCCTGGTCAAAGAAGGCGATCACGTCAAGAAAGGCGACAGGCTGCTCCTGCAGGAGAATATCCAGGCGAATGCCGATGTACAGGCACAGTCAGCCGCGGTGAATTCGGCAGAGTCCGGAGTCCAGGCGGCGGAGGGAAGCTATAAAGCTGCACAGTCGGATCTGATTTCGCAACAGGCGAATCTGGAAAAAACCAAGCTCGACTATGACCGCGGACAAGGCCTCTACAAGGACGGGCTGATTCCAAAGCAGGACTTCGACCAGCGGAAGACCACCTTTGATGGGGCGGTCGCAGCGGTTGAGTCGGCGCGGTCGCGTGTGCAATCTTTGAAGGCGCAACTGGAACAAACGCGCGCACAAACCAACCAGAGCCGGGCAGTGCTGGTGCGCACGCAGGACGTTCTTCATAAGACGACCTACACGTCGCCGATCAATGGAATCGTCAGCTATCTACCGGAGCGCGTGGGCGACTACGTCGTTCCCGGCATTCAAAACTCGAACGGCAGCTTTCTGATGACGCTTTCGGATATGTCGGTAGTGACAGCCGAAGTGAAGGTCGACGAGACGGACATCGTCAACGTGAAAATGGGCCAAGAAGCCGACGTGACGATCGACGCGGTGCCGGGAAAGATTTTTAAGGGCAAAGTGACGGAGATCGGATCGCAGGCCGTGCTGCGCAGTTCGGGACTCACCACGACTCAGACTACGACAAGCACCCAGGAAGCTAAGGATTTCAAGGTCGTCGTAACGCTGGCGAATCCGCCGGAGAACCTGCGGCCGGGTCTATCCACGACGGCAAAGATCAAGACGGCGGAACGGAAAAACGTAGTGGCGATTCCGATTCAGGCGCTGGCAGTCCGGACGCGCAAGGATTTGGAAGAAGCGGCCAAGAATGCGAAAAAACAGGGCAGTTCAAATGTGACGCTGGCAGCGCCGCCGCCTCCGGCAGCAGGCGATCCGAAGAAGGACGAAGTCCAGGGCGTGTTCGTGATCAACGGAAAAAAGGCTTTGTTCCGGGCCGTTGAGACTGGAATTGCGGGTGTCACGGACATCGAGATTACGAAAGGATTGCAGCCTGGCGACGAAATCGTCGTCGGCAGCTACAAGGCACTCCGCACTCTGAAGCCGGAGTCCCAGGTGAAGGTGGACAACAGCGCGCCGAAGAAGCAGGACGATCAGCAGAGCTGAAGCGCGGCCAAGGACAAGGGAGATTCGAATGCCTGTCGAGACACCGGCCACAGATTCATTCCGGGAAGACCTGGTTAGCTCCGGCATAGTAATCAAGACCGAGGCGCTGGCAAAGGTCTATGAAATGGGCGCGGAGCAAGTGCACGCGTTGCGCGGTGTGGATTTGGAGATCCGCAAAGGCGAGTATGTTGCCATCATGGGACCATCCGGATCGGGCAAATCCACGTTGATGAATCTGATCGGCTGCCTGGATTCGCCAAGTTCAGGCAAGTACTGGCTGGCGGGGCGGCTGGTGAGCGATCTGGACGATGACGAACTCGCTTACATCCGAAACAAAGAGATTGGCTTCGTTTTTCAGACATTCAACCTGTTGCCACGCGCGACAGCACTGCACAACGTGGAGTTGCCTCTCATCTACAACGGTACGCCGTCAGAAGAGCGTATTGAGAAAGCGAAGAAGGCGCTCGAACGCGTGGACCTGATGGACCGGATGAGCCACAAGCCAAACGAACTTTCCGGTGGCCAGAGGCAGCGCGTGGCGGTTGCGCGGGCATTGGTGAATTCGCCCTCGATCGTCCTGGCGGACGAGCCTACGGGAAACCTCGATTCGAAAACGGGCGAAGAGATCATGGCGCTTTTCGCAAACCTGCACGGTCAAGGAAACACGATCATTCTCGTGACGCACGAACACGACATCGCCCAGCATGCGCACCGCATCATCTTCATCCGCGACGGCAAGATCGCTTCCGATGAAGCAGTCGTGAAAAAGTAAGCGGACAATTCGGCTCTTTCATTCCACAAAAAACTGAATAACGTATCCTCGTGGGTCACGAGAAAGCTAGTTATCCACGGGTGTCCATAGATGCGCGGAGGTAGGGGCGGAGTGGAAAGGAAGATCAGAATGGGGACGGATAGAGGAGCGGGAGCGCAGTCTGGGAGCGGCGATGCTCTGAATCTTGCCGCAGACAAGGCGCAAAGATACATCCAAGATATTCCTGAACGAAGAGTGGGGCCTTCTGAAACCGCTGTGGCTGCCCTCGCCGGATTGTGGGAGCCTTTTCCCGATTTGCCGAGTGACCCGAGAGAGGTGATCGCGAAGCTCGACCAAATTGGTTCCGCAGCCACGGTGGCGACGACAGGCGGACGTTACTTCGGCTTCGTTAACGGCGGGATGGTTCCGGCAGCGCTGGCTGCCCATTGGCTGGCGGGTGCATGGAACCAGAATGCGGCCCTGCGCGTGATGTCTCCCATCGCAGCGGAATTGGAGGAGGTCGTCCTCCGGTGGGTTTGTGAGGCGCTAAGATTACCTGCGGAGTGTGAAGGAGGCTTGGTTACCTGCGCCACGATGGCGAATTTCACGGCGCTTGTCACGGCACGCCATGCACTTCTGGCGCGCGCGGGATGGGATGTCACGGCTGACGGGATGTTTGGCGCCCCGCCGATCGAGATAGTTGTCGGCGCAGAAGTGCATGCGTCGATTCTGAAGGCGTTGAGTCTGACAGGATTTGGAAGAAAGCGCGTGACCATCGTAGAAGCAGACGCGCAGGGAAGGATGCGTGCTGATAAATTGCCGCATCTCGCGGAGCGGACAATTGTGTGCGTTCAGGCGGGGAACGTAAATTCGGGAGCTTTCGATCCTGCAATTGAAATCTGCAAGAGGGCGAAAGAACAGGGTGCTTGGGTACATGTGGATGGCGCGTTCGGTTTGTGGGCCCGAGTCTCGCCAAAGTATCAACATTTAGCGCAAGGATTCGAACTGGCTGATTCGTGGGCTACTGACGCGCATAAGTGGCCCAACGTGGGCTATGACAGCGGCCTAGCCATTGTTAGAGATGGCGCTGCGCTGCGGGCGTCGATGGGAATGACGGCGGCGTATCTCGAACCCGGGTCGCGCCGCGAGCCGATGCATCATGCGCCGGAATCGTCGAGGCGTGCGCGGGGCGTGGAGTTGTGGGCGGCGCTAAAATCGCTCGGGCGTTCAGGACTATGCACGCTGATCGAGCGGACGTGCGCCTTCGCGCAGCGATTTGCTCAGGGACTACGAGAAGGCGGCTTCGAAGTGCTGAATGATGTCGTGATCAACCAGGTGCTGGCGTCGTTTGGCCGCCCCGAAGTGACACGGGAAGTGATTCGGCGCGTCCAGGAGGATGGAACCTGTTGGTGCGGCGGAACAGTCTGGCAAGGAAGGACCGCGATGCGGATCAGCGTGTCTTCCTGGGCAACCACGGAGGCGGACGTAGAGCGTAGTTTGCAGGCGATTATCCGAATTGCGACTCAATACCGGTTTAAATAACGAGCCCCAAGTCAGAGAGACTGCACGGAAACCAAAGAAAAACTAAGGACTGTGCGCAACGCTTGAGTTTTCAAGATCGGCAAAAGTCTGCGCCGCACTCAGATGGGTGCGGGAGAGCCGATCGTGCCAAGTGAGTTCGTCTTCGTCCCACATGGACCAAAGGAAGCCCAGGAAGAAGGTTCCTGCGGAAAGCACATAGCCTGCGCTGCGCAGCAGCATTTGCCTTGGCGTGGGGGATTCGCCGGAAAAGCTGACGACCTCCAAGCCTCGCATCATCATGCCCGGAGTCGTGCCTCCGAAGATGGTGAAGAGCGCGAAGTATTGAAGATAGACGATAGCAAAAGTCGTTGCATACACGGCGGCGTTCAATTTGCTCAGCGTAAATTGCCCGCCCAGTGAGCCGAAGAGCATCAGGAATCCACCATAGGCAAACAACAAGCAGCAGAGATCAATCACTGCGGCGAGGCGTCGATCGTCGATGGATGCGACGGGAGGAAGGCCTGGCAGAGATTTTCTTTCGTCTTCAATGATCCTTCTTTGCGGACCAGTTTCTGAATCCGGGGGCAGGGAGACATCAATTACCATTCGCGATTCTTCAACGACGAGCTTCCTTGAAGGGCGGCCGATCGCGATGGTAAAGGAAAAATCCTCCTTAACGGTTGCTGGAGTATCCGCAACTACGATAGAAGCATGGGAAGGCGAATTGTTGGAAGAATCATCGAAAGAAAACTGAGATTGCGCCGCGTTGGGCACAAGCTTTCGCCGCCGCGTGCGATAGGCTTCAAGACGCTGGGAGAGTTCGCCCCGCCAGGGAGAGCCTTGGTCCATCTGGTGCGACGCAAGAGCGTGTTGATTGGAATGGTCGATCTTCGCCGAGCCAGGAACGCCATTAACGGCGAGATTCTCTCTTCCGGAAATCCCCGACGGATTTTCCCAGATGGAAGGACCAACTGAAAAAGACGAATCACAAAAATTACACGCACGTACGCTTGACGGCAATACGGCGCCACACTGCGAGCATGTTTTTGTCACCGGTAAGTTTTGCGCTGCGGACGCTTCCACTCCGGTGAGGAGGGAACATTGTGAGAATAGCATGCGCCTGAAAAGTCAAGCAGACAAAAGAAGGGGTTGTTGCGAAAATGACAGCAGGTCAGCGGCAGTCAGGCAAGGGAAAGGAGCAAGGAACTTCAGGCGTCCATTTGCTGAGCCAGCATGTCCCGGCTGAAGGAAATGCGGCGCTCCAGAGCGACGGCGGCAAAGTAAGCGCACTGTCCGCGTTCCGATTCCGTCCAGGCTCGCACGGAAGGAACTATCCGGGCAAACGTGGAACGTGTGAAATTCAGGAGGCTGAAATAAATGCCGATCGCCTGGACGCGACTGCGGTCTTCCGGGCGTTCCGGACAGAGCTGCAAAAGCTGCATGACTCGTTTGAAATCATCACCCGAAGGGGCCCTCAGGATACCCGTAACATCCTTTACCTCTGGGGAAAGAACCTGCTTCGCGGATGCAGCGATGAGCGAACGGCAATAAGAGACGAAAAACTGCAGCAGCGCCGCTGCCGAGAAAACGAAGATGACGCTGGCCATCATCGGGGCACCACCACGAGCCGAGAGGGTGCAAGGCGCGCCTCCTGAGGGACTCGCCACATGGTATAAGCCCATGCCAAAGGCAGAGACAAAGCAATCAGCTGCGGCAAGTGACCCCAAACCAGGTGCAAACCCGGGTAGAGATTTCGCAGTGCATAAGTCGCGGCAAAAGCGCTGAAATAAAGGCCAAGAGAAAGCACCAGCTGTATGAGCTGCGCGCGGGTCTCGCGGAGCTTCAGAATGGCGCCCCAGAGCAGATAGGTAAGCACCAAGCCGACAAAGTAAAGGTTCTGAGACAACTCGACAACGAAGCGCGTGAGCAGTCGATCCGTCGATTGTTGGATGACCTGGTAGGAAAAGAATGCGGTGCCTGCCAGAAGCACGATAGCCGCAAGGCGAATGTAGCGCTCAGTCTGGAGTTCGCTAAGAACATACGAATAGAAAGTGATCAGCGCGAAGTAGAGACCAACAGTCAGAAGCGCGTCAGAGTAGAAGTAGAAATACAAATATTGCGGGGACGTAAAACCATAGTGCGAGAAGACCCAATAGCGAAGGATCGTTACAACAAGCGATGCCAGCATGTAAACATTCAAAGCCAGGTAACGACGGAAAGAGTGGCGGGCCAGCGCGCACACCACCACGCTGCCCTCCAACAAGGCGGTCAAGAACCACAGTAAATAATCTGCAGATCCGAGCACGAAAACTTTCCTTCGCCCCGGATGAGTTCAAGCCGCTGCGGAACTACGTACTCAGCGGCTGATAGTTACTTCCAGGGCGTGGGCGGCGTTGGCCCACCAGCATTCTTCCAAGGCGTTGGTGGCGTCGGCCCACCGGCATTCTTCCACGGGGTTGGCGGCGTTGGCCCGCCGGCGTTCGCTAATACCACGGAGCCGTCACCGTGGCTGACAACCACCGTCTTCAAGCTCATCGCCCCGACCAAAATGAGCATGGCCAGGAATACCACCGCAAGTTTGCGTGACATTGTGCCTCCGAGGGATTAAACAAACCCGGAGGTAGTCTACTCTAGTACACCAATGTCAAGCAGCTCAGTCGATGAGCCTGTTCCGAAACGATACACACCGTCCCGCCCCACTCTTTCGATAAGCTTTCGCCTATGCCGGGAGGTGGGACAGTGTCCGATCTCGTGGAGAATAGGATTTGGGCCTGTACGGGTCAACGGTACCGTAGTACCACGAGAAATGGTACTCGCTTGGTCTGAGGATTGAGCGGGAATTCTCTCGTGAATGCAAGTAGACGTATTCCGCAGCCGTCCGTCTACGCCAAGCGATTCTAGCTTGCGTGAGATGCTCGTTGACGTTTCAAACATAACGTTCATTGTCTGTCTCCCAGGCGCAATGCCTTGACACGTTCGCGGACGTATCCGTAGCATTAAGGACTACCTTATGCCGGCGTAGCTCAGTGGTAGAGCGAGGGTCTCATAATCCCTAGGCCGTGGGTTCGATTCCCCCCGCCGGCACCAATCTTGAATCTATTTATCGCTCCCAACCGCATTCGTAGCCCGGTAGCTTGGACCACTGAGTTCCTCCCAAGGTAATTCCGTCCGGAATCGATGCTGCGGGAAATGCCTTTCGCGATTCAGCGTCAACCAGCAGGACGCAGCAAGTGGTTCCATTCACTTCACACCCGGCTGCAGGTGGAACGAGCTCAGAGGTAGTATGCTCAACTCGCATCCCGACAGATGAGTTGCCTCTGAAGAGTGAAATGAGAAGCGGGTTACATGAATCCATGGGCTGGAGCTGTGGTGCTGAAGCATGAATGATGGCGCGGAGTCTCTCAGCGTTCTGCGTGAATCTACTGTTAAGGTCTTCGTCAACCCCGCAGCTGGCGGAGGCCGGGCTCGCGCTTCTCTGGTACCAATCCAAAAATCATTCGAATCGTTCCAAGTTCATACGCAATTTGTAATGACTAACAGTGCAGCAGAGCTCGAGTCGTCCGTCCAAGATGCCATCTACCAGGGATGCCGTGCGTTAATTGCGATGGGAGGAGACGGATCGTTTCAGGCGCTAGCGAATGCAGCGTTCGGTGCCGGGGTGTTCCTGGGTATTCTCCCCTCCGGAGGAGGAAATGATTTCGCCGCCGCCCTCGGTTTGCCGGGAGACCCCTTGAAAGCGGCGGAAGCCATTCTGCGGGGTCAGCCGCGTCTTGTGGATCTTGTGAGAGTACGCACAGCCGACGGGCGAACGCGCTTGTATGCAGGTGGAGGAGGTATTGGACTTGACGCAGAAGCAGCGCGCTACGCCAGTGGTGCCTACCGCCGGCTCCCCGGTCGATTCCGCTATCTCGCTTCGGCGCTCCGGGCGCTGACACGGTACAAGCCCATCGAAGTCCGTGTCGACTTCCCGGGAAGCGACCTCCACTCGTGTGAAGGAAAAGCATTGCTAGTTGCAGCTTTGAATTCACCAAGCTATGGGGCCGGTCTCAGACTGGCGCCCGGCGCGGCACTTGATGACGGTTGGCTTCACGTTGTGCTAATCGAAGATATGGGCACGGTCAGAGTACTCCGCCTACTGCCGCGGCTCCTGGGGAGTGGCGACCTTCGAACTTCGCGCGTGAAGCGCTGGGAGACGCGTAAGGTGTGTTTGATCACACCGAAGCCCGAATTATTCCATGGAGACGGCGAGATATTGGGATCAACACCATTGGAAATCGAACTCGTGCCACGGGCAGTGCAGGTCTTGGCTTCCTCACCACGGTAGAACATTCACCGGGCGAAGCGAGACTCGATTCACCACCACGGCCGCTGCGCGACTCTTATTGAACGAAATCGAGCACGATTCCGGTGTAACGCCGCTGGAAACCCGCGAACTGACCGAAGGTGGGAGACGTAATGTTATTGAATACGTCGTGTGGGTTTTGGCGATTGGTGATGTCGGTCGAATATACCCCGAGACGAAATTTGTGAGTCTTGGAATGTTCAGTGTGCGGTATGTGGACGGTAAACTCCCGATAAAGCCTAACATCCAGTGAAAAGTAGATGGGGAAGCGCTGATCATTGGGCACACCCACGTAGTTCTGCAAAACATCCACGTTTGAATATGGCAATCCGGTATGCACGTCGGCTACGGGGCTTATGACCATTTTCCAGGGAAGACGGAAGAATCCCGAGACAACAACGCGATGCGGAACGTCCGAGGACAGAATGCCCGTAACGTTCGGTCGAATTACGGGGACCTGAAAAGGAACAAGGGTATCTGAAAGCGTGTTGAGGTCACCACGGCCTCGGCTCCAGGTGTAGGAGAAGCTCATATCAGCCCGCTCACCAAGTCGATAGTGGACGGTGATGTCCGCCTGCCGGTAGTTTGCGACCCCGGTGTTCTTCAGAGCTAGCAAGCCGCTTCCACTGGTGATATCGAGCATTTGATCCAGAAGAAAGAGGTCCACGGTGTGGCTGTCAAGATAGCTGGCCCGGAGATTAAGATTCTTGCGCACTTGACGTTCAAGCACAACATTCCAGCTAAATGTGCGAGGAGTTGATCCAGGGTCGCGCGGAGCGCCAGGTGGGGCCGGAGGCATACCGGAAAGCAAATACGAATTTACCAGGACTATGGGCTGGCCGATCAGCGCCCCGAAAGAATCGAAGAAGCTGAGTACACGCTCCTGATTGCTGGTGAAATCTCCCGCAAGCAATGGAACGTGGCCGTATACCTCTGCAACACCAGCCCGAATTACTGTGTTTCCGCCATTTAGGGAATAAGCTGCGCCAGCGCGCGGTGCGAAAGCAGCTTCGCGACCAACGGATTGAGTAGTCAAACGTGCTCCGAAGTTGAGCGTAAAGTGGCTGTTCAGGGTCCAGCGATCCTGGATAAATTCCGCCACCTCCGTGTCCGAGGTACTCAACAGGCCCGCGCCCTGAAAATCGATTCGTTCGGCAACCGAGCCATCTTGTGCCAGCAGCATGATTGGATGAGAGGCGCTGGTTCCGTCATAGTTGCGATATAAGATGTCGGAGCCCAATCTCACTTCATGGCTACCGTGCCAGGACTTCGATGAAAGCTGATACGCTGGCAAGACTTCCAGTTGATTCGACCTACGGTTCCAACTGTTGAAGTAATTGCCGCCCCACCCTTCGGGCGAAATCTGCATGTCCGCCGACCCCTGCCCATGAGCGTTACTGTCGAATCGGGTGTACCGAACCAGGGTGTTCAGCAACGCGCCGGACACGAATTGATAGGAATCGGAGAAACCGGCGGACACACCGCTTCGGCCATAGTTCGTGGACGCCGTTTGCGGAATCAGCGCATTGATGTTTGCAAAATCGAGTTCCAGGGGGAAGGTATTTACATGGAAGTTCAACACGTGGCGAGGGGAGAGGATAATCTGGAGGTTTGTGAAGGAAGTGAAACTTCGCGTCTTGATCTCATTCACGGGAAAGGACAACCCACGTACCGGTTGTCTCCGCAACTCGTAGGTAACCTCTTCTGAAAAATTCACCTTGTTTTTGACCAGCGGGCCACTGAACAGAAATCGTGGGGTCCAGTTGGCTAGCCCCACAAGACTATCGTTCTTTCCGCGGAACGCCGGGATGAAGTCCCGCAGCTTGTAATCCCATGTGCCAGAAGGAGGTCTTGTTTCGATGGTCGTCAGGCCACCCGTAAAACCACCGTACTCAGAGCTTTCCGGCAAACTGTAAACGGTCATGGATTGAATGATGTCCACAGGAATGGGAATCGAGAAGCTTCCCGAGACGGGATCGACGTTCTCTGCGGAGTCGACCACGAGCATTCCCTCGCTCTCGGCCTGACCCTTAAACGTCAGCTTTCCCGTAGAGGTCCGAACGACGCCCGGTATCAAAGACAAAGCCTCCGTAAACTTCTGGGTAGGCAAAGGCAAGCTCTCTAATTGCTCGGTGTTTACCGTAGCAGTGATTGCCACATTCTGCGTCGCAATTTCGACAGCCTCTCCTTGTACTTCGACTTCCTGATTAACGGAGCTGATCTGCAGAACCACGTTTTTGACCAGCGCCTGGTCAGGTCCGAGGGTTATTGTGGCGGACCATGCCTTAAAGCCATCTGCACTTGCTTCCAGTGTGTAGGCGCCCGGGGCAAGGTGAGTGAATTCGTAGCGGCCCTCCGCGTCAGTAACTGTCGATTGTGGCGCCGGACCCGCGGATGATCCTGTCAGCTTAACAGTCACTCCGGGAAGGACATTGGTTGTCCCCTCCCCGGAGACTACAGTGATTTTGCCTGTCACGGAAGCCTTGGAAACGCTTGGATTTGTTTCCTGGGACTGTCGAGCGAGAATCGGACAGGTAAGTGGAAGCAACGCGATAAAGATCGCACTGCAGGCGGCGAACAATACTCTTCGTGACATTTTCATCGCGGTTGCGGTCAATCTCCAAAGCTGCAAATCGTGCTGCTCCGGCGAAGACTATCTTTCCCCTCTCGACGCATGATTCGACGCCCCGTACCTTCTGGCAGTTGCGCTATAGATTTGCTGCTGTGCTGAATTATTTACCTGGCGCCGAACTCGCGGTAAGACATTCGCCGGCTGCAATCCGCACTTATCTACGGGGTGTCCTTGTGGAACACCTTGCGGCGGATATCCGGCCAGAATTCCTTCAATTCATTGTTCATGCCGTCATACAGAATCAGAAAGGCAAAAGCAGAGGCATTACGCGAAGCTGTCCGGTCCTCCGGCACATGGTAGATATTTGACATTGCGGCGGCTACGGCATTGCCAATCGATTCCGAGTAATTAAAGTGGTCATGTCCCGAATCCGTCCGGCTGACAAAGAGTCGGTTGACTGCATGGTAGGCGCGGTGAGCAATGCGCCCTTTTCCCATCTGGTAGTACCTGGGATCTTCATGGAGCAAGCTGGGGAAGATCGCCGTCGTCATATAGGTGCCGATGCTGTTGTCGGCAAAGGATGCGCCATAACGTTTTCCGTAGGCGCCCCATCCCTGTCCCCAAGCCTTTGGGTCATTCCTTGCTTGTTCAATTCCAGCGAGGATGCCGTTGAAGGGATATGAGCCCCAATCAAAAACGCCGGCGGTCGCCAACCTGAATTTCTGGCCGCTTGTGAGCGGAGGAAGCTCCTTGGCGTTCTCAACCGTTCCGTAGTTCGGCAGGACTTCGAAAATGCGGTCGTTAACGGTTCCTGTTTCCCTTTCCAGTTTACTCTTCCCAACCGTCTCACCCGGTATCTCTTTGTCCTTAATGTCTTTACTGTCCTTCCCGTCTTTCGCATTGGGTGCTTGAGCCTCGGAAGGAGCAGGAAAAGGCTGTTGGGATTCTTGCTGCGCCAACGCAGGCGCAACAATGACCAATAGTCCAAATACAAGTAAGAGTGCGATGTGACGCTGCATCCCATTTTGTCTAGTCATAGCCAACTCCAATTATCCCCGGTTGGAGTACATTTCAAAAACAAAAGGGATGACGTCGTTTCCACAATGCTAGGTCCACACTTAGATTCGCCGCACGAGGAAAGGGTTTTACCCGCAGATCAGCCATAAACAGATATTCCGCCACGAGATGCTGGTAGTTCCCTGATAGGCAAGGATTTCCCGGCAGTTCGCGAACACAGACGGATCGCGGGTGTAAGTTCAGCCCTTCTTCTTGTCGATTTTGAGATTCAGAACGATGTCCTTGCGGCTGTCGAAGCTGGAGACCGTTCGGGTGGGTGATTTGGCGCCCTCTTTTTCCGCATGGAGCTCGTAATCGGCGTTGGGATCCAGGCCGCTGAAACGGTAGCTGCCGGTGTCATCGGTGTAACTGCTGCGCACGGAATTGGTGCGTACGTTCTTCAGGAAAACAACGCTGCCGGAAAGAAGGCTATCGGACTTGTCCGCCACAACACCCCGGACCGTACGCAGCTGTGCTTCGTGTTTCTTGTCCTGGGCCACACCAACGGCCGCAAACAACAGAAGAACCACAGCCAGTCCGCAGATGGATCTCCGCAGGCTCATCCCTTGCCTCCAGTCGTTGGTAGCATTCTGAAGATCAAGCTTTCCTCTTTCGCACCGGCTTTTGCATCGATGATGCGCCTCTGTTCCGCAAAACCCTTCACGCGAACCACCATCTCATAGTCTGAACCCTGGGGCACACGCACTGCAAATTCGCCGCGGGAATCCGTATAACTCTCCCAACGGTATTTCTTCTCTCCCGCCCTCCGGATGCGAAGCTGCACCTCAGGGAACGCGAGGGCTTTCTCGGTAAAGACGGTTCCGCGAATCAGAAAATCATTTAGGTGGCTGTACTTGTTTTTTCCTGGTTTGCTCACCGTGGCCGCAGGCGCCTGCGCGGGAGGAGTCGAGCTAGATTGTGGCGAAGCAAGTTCCTGGGCCCGCCCCCATGCTTCAGCGAACGAGACGAGCAGCGCTGCCGTGCAGAGAATCGTAATCCACTGCTGGCGGTGCATTCTATTGCTCCTTATAAGTTTAGATGGCGGCACGAGCACCGGGGGATGCCAGGCGGTGTGGGTGGGCCTATTACTCCTCGTCTTCTTCGTCTTCCTCGTCATCATCGTCGTCGATGAGATCGCCGTTTTCTCCCGGCTTGTCTTCTTCTTCCTCGTCGTCCTCTTCATCCAAATCATCAGCGATGAGGTTCAGGTGGACGGGATGCGTCTGCGAAACCTCGAGTTCGGATTCGCATTCGGGACAACTCAGGATTTCGCCTTCTTCGACTTCGTCTTCGTCGACATCGATTTCGGCGGAACATTCAGGGCAACGGATCACGGCTCCACCCTCCGTATAGTTGTCTGCAGAGTGGGGGTACGAGGACCGTGCCCGCCACTGTACAGCGTATTATATACCGCGGCCTATGAAGTCAACTCCCAGACGCGCTGGCCCTGCTATGAATGCCATCGCATCATGGAGAGAAGGACCCTGCCAATGACCTCTTCCAGAGAATACCCCGAACGGCCCGTAGTTGGCATCGGTGGCGTGATTATCGATCAAGGCCGGGCGCTGCTGATCCGCCGCGGCAGCGAGCCGTTGCTCGGTGAATGGTCCATTCCGGGTGGCACTCTGGAGATCGGGGAGAGTCTGCAAGAAGGGGTCGCCCGCGAATTGCTGGAAGAAACGGGAATCGAGGTTCGCGTCCTCGAGCTAATCGAAGTATTCGACCGGATTTTCCTGGAGGATAAGTCAGTCGGAGGAGAGAAGAAGCGAAGACTGCGATTTCACTTCGTCATTGCAGATTATCTTTGTGAACGGCTCGGCGGCGAGCCCCGTGCTGGGAGCGATGTAACCGATGTGGCTTTCGCTCGAGAAGAGGAACTCGCCCGATTTCATCTCACCGAAACCGCCACACGCGTCCTGAAGAAGGCGTTCGCGATGGATCGCGCGAGGCAGGCTGCGAAATAACGGGATGCACAATCAGGGAGCTTTGGCGATTTCAATGCTTCCGTTGGAATCTGTGAGCTGCAGTTGGCACCCGCCCGATCCGATGGTGCCGTTCAGCGAGTCGCCCCCGATACTGCCCGTTGCACTGACCGGCAACTCGGAGGAAATTCGGCCGAAGGACGTCCTTGCCGTGAGGTTGTAACCCAGGCCATCCGGAATGCGCACGCGGATGGATGAGAACGATGTCTTCAGTGAAATGTCGCGGCAGCCGTTGGCCGGACGCATCGCCGTCACCGAGATGGCTCCGTTCTGATTGTCCACGGTGACTCGTCCACCAATCGAATCCAGTGTGACGCCCGCAAAGGAGGTCTTCACGCCAGCGTCGCCTTTCACTGTTCTGGCGGTCACTGAGCCATTGCTGTTCTCCACCGTCAGATTGCCGCTGATCCGTTCCGTCAAAACACTTCCAAAACTGGTCTTGGCAAATGCGTCTCCTCCGATATCGGTCAGCGTGATGCTCCCGTTCCCCGAGACGGCGCGAATTCCCTTCGGTATGTTCGAGGCCTCGATCGCGCCAAACGAGGATTTCAGCGTGACGCTCCCCCGTGCATCGCGCAGGGCAATTCTCCCATTGGAGGTTTCGGCATCAAGAGCGCCACTGATCGTATCCAGCTCGATGTTGCCGAAGGAATCGCGAATGGTTACGGAGCCGCCCGTCGCCGAGCTGCCCTTGACGCGGCCATTGTTCGTGGTGCAATTCACGCGTCCTCGCACATCGGCAAACGTAACGTTTCCGAAGCTGTCCGTTATATCGGCGGCACCGCCGACCGTTGAAATCTCAACGTTTCCGTTGTTGTCGTGGATCGCTACATCGCCACGGATGTTCCGCGCTTCAACACTCCCGAATGAAGTCGTAAGGTTTGCCGAGGCGGCATCCGTCAAAACAACCGCGCCGTTGCCCCCTGTAATTGTGGCCGCCCCTTGAATATTCCGTGCCGTGATGCTGCCAAAGCGATTGCGGACATCCAGAGTGCCCTTTACGTCCGAAACTTGCACGGAGCCGTTGTTGTCGCTTACCGAGGCATTCCCCGCGGCCCCGGTGAGTTCAATGCTGCCAAATGCATTTGTCCACCGGCCTGCGCCGGCGTCCCGG
>WNFA01002170.1_pt1 | contig 16089 bp, 16 predicted proteins | sample 5400481 | NCBI WGS metagenome assembly WNFA01 (sample SAMN13153340, study PRJNA577476) | soil metagenome | isolation source: 120 cm saprolite under Douglas fir tree site 2 hole 1 replicate 2 | place: USA:California | collected 2015-04-18
TGGGCAAGAAACTGGACTTTCTGCTGCAGGAAATGAATCGAGAGGCCAACACCTTGCTCTCCAAGACCTCGGGGCTGGCGGGTGAAGCGCTGAACATCACCGAGATGGGTTTGGCGATCAAGACCGAAATCGAGAAGGCACGCGAGCAGGTGCAGAACATCGAATGAGCGGCTTATTTATCATTTCGGCGCCGTCGGGTTCCGGCAAGTCCACGCTGGTCAACCAGGTGCGCAAGATCGTCCCGGAACTGAAATTCTCCATCTCCTACACCACTCGGTTAGCGCGAACCGGAGAACAGAACGGCCGTGAATATTACTTCGTGACCCGACCTGAATTCGAGGGAATGATCCGCAACGATGATTTCCTTGAGTACGCCGATGTGTTCGGAAACTACTACGGGACGGCGCGCCGTTTTCTGCGCGAGGCCGAAGAAGAAGGTAAGGACCTTCTGCTCGACATCGACGTTCAGGGAGCGGAGCAGATCAAGCGTAAAATTCCTGAAGCGGTGCGAATCTTCGTTATGCCTCCAAACCGGCAGGAACTGGAGAAGCGGCTACGCACCCGAAGTCTGGACGCGGAAGAGGTGATCCAGCGCCGCCTGGTCACAGCCTCCCGGGAGATTGAGAATTACGACAAATACGACTATATTTTGGTGAACGACCGCCTCGAAGAGTCTATAGACGCGCTCAAGTCGATCCTGCTCGCGGAGCGACGGAAGCGATCAGGAGCCCAAGGACAACAATCCGCTGACGACACCAACCTGACGGCCAAGGCAGAAGGTTGCCGCCTGAACAACCTGCGGGATCGGTTGCAGCCGATTCTGGCCTCGTTCGAAAAAGCAGTGGCGCCAGGTGGACGCTAGCGGCAGGGGAGAACACGATGAAGCTGATGGATGGGTTTGACAGCAACTATCGATACATCCTGGTGGCCGCGCGGCGTGCACGGCAGCTGCAGGGTGGCGCGCCTCCGGTGATCGAAACGCCTTCCCGCAAACCTTGCCGGATCGCGCAGGATGAGATCAAGGCGGGCAAGGTAAAGTGGGTGATCCCGGAAATGCCGCGCTCGGCCGCGGAAGTCGCCGGCGAGATGCTGGAGAAGGCGCTGGCCAAGGAATCGTAAGACGGATTGTAGATTGTTGATTTTAGATTTCAGATTTGAACCCCAGCCTCTCGGCGGGAGATGATTCAATCTGAAATCCAATCTGAAATCTGCAATCGCTTTAGGAGTTGCATGAAGGTTGCTCTCGGAGTCAGTGGTGGCATCGCGGCCTATAAGGCGGCCGAAGTTTTGCGCCTGCTCCAGGACCGCGGGATCCGCGTACAGGTCGTCATGACTCAGGGCGCGCAGCAATTCGTTCGCCCGCTTACCTTTGCCGCCCTCTCCGGCGAGAAAGTGATTACTGATATGTTCGCCGGGGGCGGGGGTGAAAACGCCCAGCCCAACATCGATTCCGCCATCGAGCACATTGCCGTGGCCCAATCCATTGACGCGTTGCTGGTCGTTCCCGCCACGGCCGACGTTCTCGCCAAGTTCGCACAAGGCATCGCCAACGATTTTTTGACCACGCTTTACCTGGCGACCACTGCCCCGGTGGTGGTCGCGCCCGCCATGAACGTCAATATGTGGAACCATCCCGCGACGCAGGCGAATCTGGACATGCTGCGCAAGCGTGGCGTTCGAATCGTGCTGCCCGGTGACGGCTATCTGGCTTGTGGCATGACGGGCCCGGGCAGGCTGGCCGAAAACGACATGATTGTCGCGGCCACGATGGAAGCGTTGGGTGCCTCGCAGGAACTGGCAGGTGAAACGGTCCTGGTTACGGCCGGTCCAACGCGGGAAAAAATCGACCCGGTGCGCTATCTCACCAACCGCTCCAGCGGACGCATGGGATACGCGCTTGCCGAAGCGGCATTACGGCGCGGAGCGCGGGTTCTGCTGGTAAGCGGACCTACCGCTCTGACCCCCGCGGGCGGCGTCGAACTGACGCGGGTTGAGTCCGCGGAGCAAATGCGCCAGGCAACATTGAAGCTGCTACCCCAAGCCACCATCGTGATCAAGACGGCGGCGGTCGCCGACTATCGCCCCAGGAGCGCCGCGGATCAGAAGATCAAGCGCAAAGGCGCAATGTCGCTTGAACTCGAGCCCACCACTGACATTCTTGCCGAACTGGCACGTAATAAGAGCTCGCAAATCATCGTAGGTTTCGCCGCCGAGACCGAGAATGTCCTGGAAAACGCGCGCAAGAAGTTGATGACGAAAGCGCTCGACGCTATCGTAGTAAATGATGTGTCCCGCGAAGGCGTCGGCTTCGACTCCGACCGCAACGCGGTCACCATCATCACTCACAGCGAAGTGATCGAGGTCCCCGAGACCACCAAGTGGGAAGTCGCGCAGCGCGTGCTCGATCAGGTCGTGCGCCTGCGTAAGACCACTCCGGCGCTAAAGTAGCACGCCCGTGTGGGGACGGGTCTCTGACCCGTCCAGGCCGAGCAACGCTCGGCAGCACCGTCCAACAAAGGAACGACTATCACCCTCGACCCACAGCTCAAACGAGCCCTAGCCGAACGCATCCGCTATTACAACGAACTGGGCATCTACGATTTCTATCGCCGCAACATACCAGAGATTCAACTCCAACGGGAAGAGCGAGAACCATTGCCTAAAGCAAAAGTTGGCGCGGTAGTTTCAGCAGCCGCGGACGTAGCCACCAGACCCGAGTCCACCGTATCCGATCCAGCCCAGGCCCTGCTCGCCATTCGCGAAGACCTGGGCGATTGCACCCGCTGCCGCCTGCACAAGCAGGGCCGCAAACAAATCGTCTTCGGCGTAGGCAATCCGCGAGCCGAGCTTATGTTCATCGGCGAAGCCCCGGGCGCGGATGAAGATACCCAGGGCGAACCCTTCGTAGGCCGCGCTGGGCAGCTTCTCAACAATATGATCAAGGCCATGGGCCTGCGTCGCGAAGATATCTACATCGCAAACATCATCAAGTGCCGCCCGCCCGGCAACCGAACTCCGGAGCGAGACGAGTGCGAAACCTGCTCCCCATTCCTGATGCGCCAGATTGCGACCATCCGGCCGAAAGTCCTCGTGGCCCTGGGCGCGGTCGCGGCCAAAACGCTGCTTGCGATCAACGCCCCCATGTCGGAACTGCGCGGCCACTGGTACGATTTCCGCGGCACCAAGCTTGCCGTCACCTACCACCCAGCCTTTCTGTTGCGCGACCCACGTCAAAAGAAGGAAGCCTGGAAAGATTTGCAGATGGTAATGAAGGAAGTGGGTTTAAAGGCCACCTCCCAAGCCACCTAGCCGCGTGCCCCATGTCTCGCGCTTTTTGCGAGACGTGGGGGGAAGTGACGCTCATACTCTTTTCCCTCTTCCGCTCCCTCTCCCGCAAGCTCACAGCAAGAAGCACTGCTCGCCTCTGCTGGACCGACATTTCCGGATGTTACGATGCCAGAGTGCCGTGCATGAACGCCGGCGCCATCCTCCATGTCTGAATTCTGCGATGTTGCCCTTCCGGTGCCGCTGGATATCGTCTTTACCTACGGTATTCCCGAGGAGATGCAGCCGGTCATCGGTGGACGGGTTCTGGTGCCTTTCCGTCAGCAGCGCATGTCGGGCGTGGTCACGGACCTGCATGAGCGCAAGCCGAAAGTTCAAACCAAGAACCTCATCCGCGTGCTCGATCCCGCGCCGGTGCTCGATGAGCAGCTGATCCGCCTGGGGCGATGGATCGCCGACTACTACCTCGCGCCCATAGGCGAAGTGTTCCGCACCATGCTGCCGCTGGGCGCGGAGTTCAAGCGGGCAATCGGTTACCGCATCACGGAAGAGGGACAACTGGCGTTGCACCTCGCGGGCATGTCGGGATCATCTGCGCGCTCCCAGAAAACGCCGGAGGATCAACTGGCGGAGTTTCGCGTGCTCGATTACTTGGCTGAGCGAGATATGACTCGGGAAGAAAGCGTTCGCACGGCCACGCGCGTCTCGAAAACGATCCTGAATGGCATGGTGCGGAAGAAGTGGATCATCCGCGAAGACTTGTCGGAGGCGCGCGACGCAGCCCGCACGGTAAAAGTTGCTGTTTTGAAAAGTGTGGAAGGCCAGCTCAACGCCAATCAGCAGACTTTGATCGATACGCTGGCTGCGGCGGGAGGGAAGGTGCCGGTGGAGGCGCTCCAATCGTTAGAGGTGCCTCGCAGCACGCTGGCTACCCTGGTAAAGCGCGGTGCGGTGGGAATGCTCGATGAGCCCGCCGAATTCACCATGTCCAAATTGAAGGCGCGTCCGCACCTGTTCGACTTCCAGTTCAACTCTGCCCAGCAGGCGGCGTTGAAAAATATTCAGGAACACGTGGACGCGGGCAAGTTTGCCGGCATGTTGCTGCACGGGATCACGGGATCGGGCAAGACGGCGATTTATCTCGCGGCGATGCGAGCGGTGCTTGAGGCTGGGCGGTCCGCCATCCTGCTGGTGCCGGAGATCGGGCTGACTCCGGCGGTGGCGGCCGATCTGCATCAACTATTCGGTGAAGAAGTTGCCATTCTGCACTCGGGGTTGTCGGACAAAGAGCGCGCCGAGCAGTGGCACCGCATCAAGCGCGGCGACGCGCGCATGGTGGTGGGAACTCGCTCGGCAGTATTTGCGCCGGTTTCGGATCTGGCGCTGGTGATCGTGGACGAGGAGCAGGACCCGTCCTATAAGCAAGAGGAGATGCCCCGATATCACGCGCGCGATGTGGCGGTTATGCGGGCCAAGATGGCGAACGCCGTGGTGGTGTTGGGCTCGGCCACGCCATCGCTGGAATCGTACTTCAACGCCAAGAAAAATAAATACGCATTGCTCGAACTGCCCGACCGGGTGGAGAAGCGGCCGCTGCCCGAGGTCGAGATCATCGACATGCGGCAGGAATTTCAGGAGACCGGAAGCGAACAGGTAATCTCGCGCAAGCTGGCGGAAGAAATCAAAGAACGTCTGGAGCGTAAAGAACAGGTGATGGTTCTGCTGAACCGGCGCGGGTATTCCCCGGTGGTGTTATGCCGCGCCTGCGGCAAGACTCTCGAGTGCAAGAACTGCGCCATCGCGATGACGCATCACAAGCGTTCTCATCGCATGGAATGCCACTACTGCGGCTATACGGCGCCGGTGCCCAAAGCCTGCATCCACTGCGGCAGCGAGTACGTTTATTTTCTGGGAACTGGTTCGGAGAAGCTGGAAGAACTCCTGCACGGGATGTTTCCCCAGGCCCGCATTGGACGCTTGGATCGCGATACGGTCCGCGGGCGCGAAGATTTTGAGCGCGCGCTGAACGCGCTCGACGAAGGTGAACTCGATTTGCTGGTGGGCACGCAGATGATTGCCAAAGGGCACGATATACACGGGGTCACGCTGGTGGGCGTAGTCGGAGCGGACATGGCTTTGGGGTTTCCCGACTTTCGCGCGGCGGAGCGCACCTTTCAGTTGCTGACCCAGGTGGCGGGACGCGCGGGGCGGGGGCAGACGCCGGGCAAAGTGGTGCTGCAAACTTACTTTCCCGATCATTACGCCGTGCAATATGCCGCGCAGCACGACTTTGCCGGCTTCTACGACAAGGAACTGCGCTTTCGCAGTTGGATGCACTATCCGCCGTACAGCGCGCTGGCCAACGTACTGGTGCGCAGCAACAAGCTGGATGAAGCGCTGCGCTGGTCGGGGATTCTGGGGAAGTGGTTTGAGAAGACGCGGCACGAGGGGATACGCGTGCTGGGACCGGCAGTCGCGCCCATTCTGCGCCTGAAGCAGGACTACCGGTATCACTTTGTCGTGAAGTCCGCCAGCCGGAGTAAGTTAAACGGGCTGCTGAGATCGATGCTTGCCTACGCTGCCGAACAGAAGATTCCGCGCACCCAGATGATTGTGGATGTGGATGCCATCTGGTTGATGTGACATCAGCTCTCAGCTTTCGCCTTTCAGCTTTCAGCCCTTGCCTTTCCGCCGTGATGTGCGGCAACTGGAAAGTTTGCGGCGATCTGTTTCTGCAAAAATCAGTTTTCAGTTTTTAGTTCTCAGTTCTCAGATGTTTCGAGGTTAGAAAGTCTTTTACAACCTGCTTCACATCTCGATGCTGGCCGTCCACGGCGTAGTTGAGTTGACGCATCTCGACATCGGAAATCTTACCGGCGAGTTCATTCAGCGCCTGTCCTACCTCGGGGTGATGAGCGACCATCTCTCTCCGAATGATGGGCACGGCCTCGTAAGGCGGAAAATAATGCTTGTCGTCTTCGAGGACGAATAGATCGAGCGCCGGGATGAGGCCATCGGTCGTGTTGCCCGCAGCAAGGTCAACTTGCTTGTCTTTGAGGGCGCGGGCGAGCAGGCCCAGGTCCATGATGCGGGGAGACTCAGCGAAGCGCAGGCCGTAAGTTGCCGCCAAGCCCTTGTAGCCGTCGGGGCGTTCCATGAATTCGTAGCCGAAGCCGGCGCGCCATTTCGGGGTGTAGACGGCTGCTTGCGAGATGGTCTTCAGTCCCAGGCGGCGGGCGTCTTCGCCGCGGACCTCGATGGCGAAGGTGTCGTTGAATCCGAAGGTCTGGCCTACTTCCAGATTGAACTGCCGGGCGTACTCAGTCTTGACCTGGTTGTAAACCAGCTCGGGATTGCTGGAGGGTTGAAGTTTCAGGATCGCGGTGAGGGCCGTGCCGGTGTATTCGGGGTAGATGTCGATGCGGCCGCCGAGAATTGCCTGGTGGCAAATGTAGCTTCCAGCGAGGTAGAAGCGTCGTTCCACCGGGAGGTGAGTTTTGTTTTCGATCTGCTGAGCGATGATTTCACCGAGGACAAGTTGTTCGGTGAAATTCTTGGACCCGATGACGATGCGGTCTGCGCGCGGGGGACCGCAGGCCGTGAGCAGCGCAACGAATGAGAGAGTGAGAATCGTGCGAGCCAATGGCATAGGTCCTTCGCTGCCCTCAGGATGACAAAGTTTACGGGTTAGTGTGGGCTGAGGCGTTTCTCCAGCCAGCCCAGGCTTACATCTGCCAGGATGGCGAGGGCTGCGGCTGGAATCGCGCCAGCCAGGATGACCTGATTATTGACCATGGCAAGCCCACGAAAAATGTATTCGCCCAGGCCGCCGGCGCCGATGGCGGCAGCGATGGTGGCGAGGCCGATCGAGATTACGGCGGCAACGCGTACCCCGGCGATTATTACGCCCAGCGCCAGCGGAAATTCCACCTGCCAGAGGAGTTGACGATCGGTCATGCCCATGCCGCGTCCGGCTTCGACCACGGCACGATCCACGCCCTTGATACCGGTGTAGGTGTTACGGATGAGAGGCAGCAACGCATACAGCGTAAGCGCGAGGATGGCGAGCCGGTCGGCGCGTGCGCCGATCCAGGGCGCGGGCAGCAGGAAGCCGAAAAGAGCGAGGCTGGGGATGGTCTGGATGATGTTTGCGCCGCCGAGTACAGGTCTTTTCAGCAGGGGCCAGCGTGTGATCAAGATGCCGAGCGGGATTCCGATCAGTACCGCCAGGACGATGGACGCGCCCACCAGCCAGAGATGTTCGGCGGTGAGCTCGAGGACCTCGGTGTGGTTCTGGGCCATGAACTGGAAGACATTCATGATGACCTCTTTGTTTGGAAAGCGTCTACATAGGCTTGGACCAGGGGGTTGGCGGAGTGCACAAAATCGTTGGGGGTGTGCGTGATCACCAGTTGACCGGCTTCCATGAGCGCGATTCTCGTGCCCAGCAACAGCGCTTCACGCAGGTCATGGGTTACGAAGACCACCGTTTTCTCCAGACGTTGCTGCAGGGCCAGGAACTCACGCTGCAACTCGGCGCGGGTAATGGGGTCGAGAGCGCCGAAAGGCTCGTCCATCAGGAGGAACGCGGGATCGGCGGCCAGAGCGCGGGCTGCGCCAACTCGCTGCCGTTGCCCGCCTGAAAGTTCGCGCGGATAACGGGAGGCGAGCTGAGGTTCAAGGCCGACCAGTTGCAGCAGCTCGTGAACGCGCTGCTGAATGCGATCGGCGGGCCAGCCCTCGATCTGCGGAACCACGCCGATGTTGCGAGCCACCGTGAAATGCGGGAACAGGCCGACTTCCTGGATCACATAGCCAATCATGCGGCGCAGGCGAATGACATCCCACTCGGCGAGAGAGCGGCCGTCAACGTAGATCTCGCCTTGGCTTTGCACCAGCAGACGGTTGATGAGTTTGAGTGTGGTGGTTTTGCCGGAGCCGCTGCGACCCAGGAGCACCAGAGTCTCACCGCGCTGGACTCCGAGATTCAGGTTGTGGAGAAGTTCGTAGCCGGTGTCGAGGCGGTAGGAGACGTTGCGAAATTGGATGGCCGGGCGGTGGTCAGGAGAATCGTTCATGCTGAATTCTTACGCAATTTGAGTGGCCAAACCGTGAGGGCGAGACGCCGGCGCTACTTAACTTCGTATGCGGTTGACGGCAGGCCTGTGATGCGGATGCCGGAGTGGCCCTTGAGACGAATGTTGAGGCCAATCAGCAGCGCGGTGATCTGCTCCAGGATGCGTGCATTTTCCAGCCTGCCGCCGTCGATGGCGCGCACGCCGGGGATTTTCGCGGCCAGCGTTCTCACCGTCTTCAAGGCGGCGGCGTCATCACTGCAGACGATCACGTCGCAGTCAACGACCGCATCGCCGTTCAACACGTCCGCGGAAGTGTTGTGGAACGCCGCCACAACTGGAACCCCCTGGGGTACGAGTTCGGCGGCTTGTTGCGCCGCCGAGCCCTCCCATATGCCGAGAGTGCGGGTAGCGCGTCCGCCAACGCTGGCAGCCAGGGGCACCGTGGCGTCAATTACGATACTGCCGGGACGGATTGCCGTCCTGACTTGCTTGAGCAGGGGGCAGTGGCCCTCAAACGGGATGGTGAGGACGAGCAGCTCAGCGGCGCCGCAGGCGGCACTATTTTCTTCGCCCGAAATTTTTGCGTTGCCGCCAAGCGTTGCCTGGATCCTGGCCGCCGCCTCTCGCGCACGGCCGGCATCCCGTGACCCGATGATTACGCTCTCACCGGCTCGAGCCCAGCGCAGCGCGAGTCCAAAGCCTTCTGCGCCGGTGCCACCCAGGATGGCGATGGTTGGCATGACTAGGCTAACTCCATCAGGCTGGCTCCATCATGCTGGCTCCATTATGCAAACTCGGGCTCGAGCGATTCTTCGAAGGTGATGTGCTCCGGTTGTAGTTTTATGTTGATACGCGTGTATGTGGTGTTGCGCTCGGCGGGGATGCGTCCCGTCTCGAGAATCAGCGACTGGAACTCTTCGGCGCTGGTGTACTGTCCGGCCGTGGCTCCGGCTTCGCGGGAAATGTTTTCTTCCATCAAAGTGCCGCCGTAGTCGTTTGCGCCGGCGTGCAGGCAAAGCTGCGAGAGGCGTCGGTTCAACTTGACCCAAGAGACCTGAATATTATTGATAGCGCCGGCCAGCATGATTCGCGCCAGGGCGTGAATCTTGAGATGCTCGGCCAGAGTCGGGCCGGGGCGCGCAATTCCTTGATGAAAAAGCAGCGTGTTCTGGTGCACGAAGCCGAGCGGGACGAACTCGGTGAAGCCTCCGGTCTGCTGCTGAATCTCGCGGAGCAGCAAAAGTTGGTTGACCCAGTGGGTGGGTGTTTCCACGTGGCCATACATCAGCGTGGAGGTGCTGTGAATGCCGCATTGGTGAGCGGTGCGGATCACGTCTTTCCACTGTTGCGTCGACAGTTTGTTGCGGGAGAGCACGTAGCGCACATCGTCGTCAAGAATTTCGGCGGCCGTTCCCGGGAGGGTGTCGAGGCCGTTATCACGCAGCATCTGGAGATAGTCCGGCAGGGGCATGCCTGTGAGTTCGACACCGTAAACAATCTCCATCGGAGAGAAGGCGTGGATGTGCATTCCGGGCACGGCTGTCTTTATGGCGCGCAGGATGTCGCGGTAATAGAAAGGAGGCAGACCGTGCGGCAGTCCGCCCTGGATGCAGACTTCGGTCGCGCCCAGGGCCCATGCTTCGACCGCCTTCTGCGACATGGTGTCGAGGCTGTGAAAGTAGCTGTCGGCCTCCCGCGGGCCGCGGCTAAAGGCGCAGAATTTGCATCCGACGAAACACACGTTGGTGAAATTGATATTGCGATTAACCACGTAGGTGATCAGATTGCCGACCAGGTCGTTGCGAAGCATGTCGGCTGCGACCAGGAGGCCGAGCAGATCGTCGCCTTCGGCATGGGCGAGGAGGAGACATTGTTCCCGGGAGAGCGTGCCGCCATCTTGTGACGACATGACCTGCTCGAGCGCGGCGCGCAGCTCGGGCGAGGCGCTTGCCGCAGTCGCCGGCCACTCCCGTGCGGGGAAATCTTCCAGTTCGGAATCGGATAGAACTCGGGTCACAACTCCTCCTTACGGCAGCAGCTTAGCGAAACAGGTCGGTCGCGGCCGGGCGAATCAAGTCGCGGGCCGTGCCCCGGCCGGGCTGATAAGCGAATCCTCGAATGATACACGCCGGCGTACGAGCTAGCTTGCCGCAGACCAGGCCGGCAGCGCAAGCCAGTTGGTCGGCATCGGCGTCAACGCTGGCCTGCAGCTTGTAGTTGTGCGGGTCGCGACGGCCTCGATAATCATGCAGAACTTTCATGCCAGCTACGCCGATGGCGACCTCAGTCAGGCCTTCACGCCAGGGTCTGCCGAAAGTGTCAGTGATGATGACGGGGATGGAAAGGTGCAAAGTTTTCTTCAGCTCGGCATGGATTTGTGCGGCGGAATGGTCGGGATCTTTGGGCAGCAGGAGAGCGTGGCGGCCTCCATCGACGTTGGAAACGTCAACCGCGCTGTTGGCGCAGATCAGGCCATGATGCGTTTCCGTGATGAGCACGCCGCGTTTGCGGCGCACGATGCGGCGAGCCTCCGCCAGAGCCAGTTCGACGACGCGAGGATCCAGGTGATAGCGGCGCGCCCAACGATGGGAAGCGGCGGAGGGTTTGATCTTGTCCAGTTCTACAAACCGGCCTTCCGCCTTGGAAATGATTTTGTGTTTGATAACGAGGATGTCGCCTTGGCGCAGTCGTTGCCTTTGATCTTTGAGGGATCCAAGAAGCAGGCGGGGCAGGGAATCGCCAGAATGGACCTCGTTTTGAAGGGGAAGCGGGATGATTTGCAGCGCGGGGGCGGCGGGTGGTTTCTTGCGCCCCTGCGGGGCTGATCTGAGATTGGGTTCGTGCGACTTGGAAGTTGGATTGGGCACAAAGCCTTTGAGCGGCTAACAACTTATTCGCTTGCTGCGAGAGGCAGATCGGCCGACTGCCATTGCCGGACCAGGCGTTGAGTGCGGGTTTCGCCTGGGGCGGCCGCAAGGGCGCGCAAATCTGACGGATTGTCGACATCGAGGGCAATGCCGGCTAGTGAAAGTATGATGCAAGCCCTCCCGGTGGCTTGCGCGGCCGCATGATGTGGCTTGAAGCTGTCGTTGCCGAAGCGGGCGGGGAACAGGCCGGCGGGACGGCGCCAGATGGCGTTGGTGCCACGGCCGTCGGCGGCGGGGACGAGCACGGAGCCTTGAGCCGGTGCGGCGGCAATAATTTCTTCGAGCTCCCAGGACTGGATCAGAGGAATGTCGCCAGGGATCACCAGCGTGCTGTCCACTCCGTGTGACTCGCAGTAGCGAGTGGCGATTTCGATGGCATCGGTTTCACTTCGGTTGTCGGTGTCGGCGATGACAGTGAAATGAAATTGATGGGCGAGTTGAAGAGCGAATGGATCGCTGGTGACAATCCCCACTTCTGGACGGCGTTGCCATTCAGCCAGGGTCTCGAGCACGTCGAGCAGCATGGCTTGCGCGAGTTCGGTGCGGGTGGGCTGGTCGAGAATCGCGGCGAGGCGTTGCTTGGCGCCGGCGAGGTTTTTAACCGGAATCAGGATCATGACGGGTCCGAGCCGGCGTGAGCCGCGCTTTCGGCAGAGAATAAGGCCAACACCTGGCGTGCGAGTTCGGCTTTTTCTTCGGAGGTGCCCATGATCGTGTTGGCGCAGTGGACGCGCAGTCCGGGCTGCTGTAATTCTTCGGCGGCTTTGGCGTCGCGGGTGTCAACCACCAGAATATCCAGAAATTCCTTGTAAGCTTGGGCCACGCCTGCGATGGAGACGGGCAACCCCTGGGCGGCCATCAAAATGCCCGCGGGCCCTGAAACTGCGGTACCGCCGACAATCGGACTGATAGCAGCGACCGGCGCGCGAGTCTGCTGCAGAGCCTCGAGGATGCCCGGCACGGCAAGAATTGGCCCAATGCTGGTGACTGGATTGCTGGGTGCGAGCAGCACGACCGTCGCGTTCATGATGGCATCGATCACGCCTGGGGCGGGTTCGGCCTCAGCGATTCCGGCGAAGCGGACCGAGTTGACCGGGTCCTGATACCAGCGCTGCACGAAATATTCTTCGAAGCTGAGTTCGCCGATGGGCGTGTCGACCCGGGTTTCCACCCGGGAATTGCTCATGGGGAGAATGTGGGCCTGGACGCCCATCTTGGCCGCGATTTCCGCGGCTGCCTCGGAAAGGGTTTTGCCCTCAGTCAGCATTTTCGAGCGCAGCAGGTGGACGGCGAGATCGCGGTCACCGGTGTGGAACCAGATGGGCTCTCCCAGCTCGCCCATGGCCTGCAGGCAAAAGAACGTGTCGCCCTTAACGCCCCAGCCACGCTCTTTGCTCAACAGCCCAGCCAAGACGTAGGTGATAGAATCGAGGTCGGGAGAAACGTACAGCCCCCACCACTGTAGGTCGTCCCCCGTGTTGACGATGATGGTGAGATCTTTCGCGGGAACGATCTGGCGCAGGCCATCGACAAACTTGGCGCCGCCCGTTCCGCCGGTTAGCACGACGATCATGCCGCCTTTGTCCTCCCTGCGTAGCCTTCGCGATCGGCGGCAGCCTGAACTTTCTCTGAAAGCAGTCCGGGTCGCGCCGTGATCGTGTTGAGGAATTCAGGATAAACCGGCAGGCGCTGGCGCAAAATGTATCCTCTTGATTCTGTCCGTAGCTGCAGTTGGGCCAGATGGGGCCAGGGCTTTTCCGGATTGATGAAATCTGGGGTCAATGGAGACACCCCGCCCCAGTCGTTGATTCCGGCATCGAGCAATTCGTCGTAATAAGGTGCGGAAAGATTGGGTGGGGCCTGCAGGTTGACCTCCGGCATGAGCAGGCGTGCCACGGCCACAGTGCGCAACATCTCACCGCGTGTGGGTTCGGGCCAGTCCCGCATGGGAATCTCGGGCTTGGCGCGGAAATTCTGCACGATGACCTTCTGGATGTGACCGTAGCGCCGATACAGTTCGCGGATGGCGAGCAGGGTATCCACGCGATCCTCCGTTGTCTCTCCGATTCCGATCAGCAAGCCGGTGGTGAAGGGAACGGACTGTTTCCCCGCTTCCTCGATGGTGCGCAGCCGTTTGGCCGGGACCTTGTCGGGCGCGTTGTCATGGGCGGCGCCGGGCGCGAGCAGGGCCGAGTTCGTGGTCTCCAGCATAAGACCCATGCTGGGCGAGACGGCAGCCAGACGCGCGATCCACTCGGTGCTTAACAAGCCAGGATTGGGATGCGGCAGCAGCGTGGTCTCACGTAAAACCAGTTCGCACATGGCCTCGAGATATTGCAACGTCGACCTGTATCCCAGATGGCGGAGGGTGGCGCGCATTTCCGGGAAGGCAAGTTCCGGCTTGTCGCCCAGACTGAAGAGCGCCTCGGTGCACCCCATTTTTTCGCCAGCTCTAGCCACCTCCAGAACCTGGTCCGGGGTCATGGTGTGGGCGCCGGGTTCATTCGGATCGCGGCGGAAGATGCAATAGCCGCAATAGTCGCGGCAGAGGTTCGTCAAAGGAATGAAGACTTTGCGGGAATAGGTGATGACGTCCGGTTTGAAGCGCTGCTTGGCTTCGAGCGCGGCTGCGAGGAGAGCGGGGAGTTCGTGGTCGGGACAGCGAATCAGCTGGCAGGCTGCCTCGCGCGAGAGCGGATGTCCGTCGCGGAGTTCGTCGAGTGCGGACGATTGTTCTTTTGTGGGCATCAACTTGCCACTGGGAGCTTCTGCGTTCCCTGCGCTTCATTGGAATGATACATGAGGGCAGTTCGGAGTGATGCTGGCGGGTGCCGTCCTGTGTGCGGCGAAGGCCGGCGAGGGCAGGCCTGCCCTGAGCGAAGCCGAAGGGATGCCCTCGCGACAGCCGGCGGGACGCCGGCGCTACGGGGCGGGCGTGGCGGAGACCACGAACCCTATAACTTCGTGGGCACACATCAACATCGTTGAATTGTTCAACACTTGACAACGTGAACACTTTGGGGGCAAGATGGCGCGCATCCGCTCAAGCCCCTCCCCCGGGGCTTTCCCTATGGAGCGTTCGCAAATCCACCGCGTTAGCGTCGCCGATCAGGTGGCGTCGATCCTGCGGCAAAAGATTCTGAACGGAGAACTGCGCCCGGGTACCCCGTTGCAGGAGGTGCCGCTGTCGGCATCGCTGGGCGTGTCGCGGAACACGATGCGGGAAGCGACGCGCATTCTGTCGCTGGAAAACCTGCTCAAGCGCAGCATCCATCGCGGTGTGGCGGTCTCGCAGCTCTCCCTCAAAGATGTCCAGGAGATCTATCACCTGCGGCGGATGCTGGAACTGGCTGGGGTGTTGGCGGCCAAAGACAACCGTTCGGAAGTTCTGCCGGAATTGCACAACGCGGTGGAAGGCTACGAGCGTGCCGTCAGGGAACGGGACTGGCTGCGAGCGGTGGGCTTCGACCTGCAGTTCCACAGCCTGCTGATACGGTTCCATCACAACCGGCGGTTGGAGTCGTTTTATCAGCGGGTCATCGGAGAACTGCGGCTGGGGATGGTGCTGGTGGATCGCAGTCACGACAATCCCGGCGCGTTGATCCCGGTGCATCGCAAGATGTATCAGTTCCTGGCGGCGGGCAAACTCAAGCAGTGTGCGGCGGTGTTGGAGCAGCATCTGGACGATTCCGAGTCTCGGCTGATCCGGGTCATGAACGGTCACACGCCGGGAAAGAAAAACAAGAAGACAATCTGAACCCAAGGCATGGGCGCTGACGGTAGCTGCCTCAAGGAGGAGAGTATGAAGGCCTACTTTACAAACGGAAATCTGAGAAGTGGTTTCCAGGCGCGGCAGTTCGCGCTGTGCCTTTTCCTGTTGGCCTGTGTGGCGCTGCCTCTGCAGGCGCAGGTGGTTACGGTAACCGTCCAGGGCCGGGTTTATGACACCACGGGAGCGGCGATCTCCCTGGCCTCGGTCACTGCGGTCAATGCCGCGACCGGTTTTTCGCGTTCCGCGACCGCGAGCGCCACCGGCGACTACCAGATTTCATTCCTGCCTGCTGGCGACTATACCGTGACCGCGGACAAGACTGGCTTCCAGAAGCAGGCAAAGAAGCTCCATCTCGACATTGGCGCCAGCGGCGACGTGGACTTCAATCTGTCGGTCGGGCACGTGGCTGAGGAAGTGACCGTACAGGATGTGGGCGAAGTGGCGGAACCGACGCGGATCATGGTCAGCTCGGTGATCGATTCACAGAAGATCGAAGACTTGCCCGTCAACGGGCGGCAGTTCATCGACTTTGCTTTACTGGCGCCTGGAGTCACCATTGGCGACACCACTTCCGGCAGCACTGACGTAATTATTGAACCGGTAACCAAGCTGTCTTTTGCCGGGCAGAACATTCATTACAATTTTGTTGCCGTCGACGGCGCGGACAATATGTCTACCGCCTCAGGCATCCAGAAAACCACACCCTCGCAGGATGCGGTAGAAGAGTTCCGGGTCATTAACAGCAGCTACAGCACCGAGTTTGGCCGGGCCGTGGGTGGGATCGTGAACATCATTACCAAGAGCGGGACCAACACTTTGCACGGCTCGGTCTATGAGTTTTTCCGCAACGATGTTCTGGACGCGCCCAGCCCCCTGGCTGCGGCGGGTTTCAACAAGCTCCGCCAGAACCAGTTTGGCGCCACGCTGGGCGGGCCGATCCGAAAAGACAAGACTTTCTTCTTCACCAACTACGAAGGGCAACGCCATGTCGAGTCGCCCTTCTACAACTCCACCGTGCTGCAAAACA
>WNFA01008640.1_pt1 | contig 16085 bp, 15 predicted proteins | sample 5400481 | NCBI WGS metagenome assembly WNFA01 (sample SAMN13153340, study PRJNA577476) | soil metagenome | isolation source: 120 cm saprolite under Douglas fir tree site 2 hole 1 replicate 2 | place: USA:California | collected 2015-04-18
CGCCGGCGCGCCTGATTCTTTTCCCGTTGATGTGATTACCGAAATATTTACTCCCGGCAATGTCTGCAGGAATCTGCACGCGGGTTAGACGGCCTGGCAAAGCCAGCCTACTGGCAACGCTTTAGCGCAGAGCCCAGCCCGAGCGTAGAACCGCGCGGCGCAGGTCGGCATCGCCCGCGGCAGCGTCGCTGAGCCGGGACAGCAGGAGGTCGAGCCACGCGGTGAGCAGCACCGGTGGATGGAACTCCAGCTCCTCTTTGTTCCAGCGCGCACGCAACGTGCGGCCGCCCAGCTCGAAGACAACCTCAACGATCGGGCCCCGATTCAGGGGGCCGCGCTTGACCTTGGCGATTGGGATCCGCTCCACCAGGTAGTCGAGCAGCTCGATCGGCTCGTCCTCTTTATCCAGGGGCGCGTGGCAGAACACGCAGATGCCATCGAGCGGCAGCGCGGGCGCCCCACAGATGGCGCAGCTCACGCCCCCGCCCCGTTGGTGGGCGTCCAACGCGCTCAATCCGTGTACCTCGTGATGATTTGATCCTCGCGTTGCTTCTCAGATCGGTATAACGGGCAATCCTCGAAATTGCGCACGCAGATCGGAGGGCTGTCGGTCAGCGCGTATTTGCGCTTCGACAGGTGGTCGACATGGCAGTCGAAGCGGTAGACGCGCAGGAACATGCGCTGATCCTTGACGAGCTCCTCCAGATAGGGACACCGGCGCACGCGACTTACGATAGGCCACCGAACCCAGACATGCTCGATTTCGCGCGCGCCGGAGCGGCGGTGGGCGGCACGTCCGCAACCCTGGAAAAAACACGCGCTCTCGCGGAGTACTTTCGCACGCTCGACGACGACGACCTTCGGAGGGCAGCCGTCTTCATGTCCGGTCGCCCGTTCGGACCGTCGAAGCGCACGACGCTCGGCCTCGGGTGGTCAGCGCTCAGCAAAGTGGTCGGCGCGATCTCGAACCGCGATGACGAAGATCTGCAGCGGCTGTTCCGCATGCACTCGGACCTCGGCGACTGGGCGGGCGAGGCGCTCGAAGGGCGCACCGAGGACGGCGACGTGCCCCTGGAGGAGGTGGAGAGGACGCTGGAGGCGATCCGCACCGCGCGCGGGGCGGCCAAGGCGGCGCCGCTCGAGAAGCTGTTGCGCCGGCTCCACCCGGAGGCGGCCCGATTCATGGTCAAGATCATCTCCGGAGAGATGCGCATCGGCCTGAGCGAGGGACTTGTGGAGGCCGCCATCGCCGAGGCGTTCGGGCATCCAGTGACGCAGGTCAAGCGAGTCCACCTCGTCACGGGCGACATCGGCGAGACCGCGGTGCGCGTCAAGCGCGGCGCCATCGAGGCGAGCAACGTGACCCTGTTCCAGCCCATTCGCTTCATGCTGGCGAGCCCGGTCGAGACGGCCGCCGAAGCCTTCGAGCGCATGGGCGCGGAAAAAGTGTGGACGGAGGAGAAGTACGACGGCGTCCGCTGCCAGCTTCACTATGCGGATGAGCGCGTGGAGCTTTTCTCGCGCGACTTGAAGGAGACGACCAGCGCATTCCCGGAGCTCGCGGAGAACGCGACCAAGCTCGGTCACGCGGTCCTCTTCGACGGCGAGGTCCTCGCCCATCGAGACGGACGGGTCCTGCGGTTCTTCGAGCTCCAGCATCGGCTGGGACGCAAACAGGTCGCGGCCGAGCTTCGCCGCGAGGTGCCCGTGGTACTCGTGATCTTCGACCTGCTCTACCTCGACGGACGCTCGCTGCTCGACGAACCGCTGGAAGAGCGCCGGCGTCTGCTCGAGGGACTCGGTGTCGAGCATCCCTTCCTGCTTGCGCGCCTCGAGGAGGCGATGAGCCCGGCCGACCTCGAGCGGATCTTCGCCGACACGCGCGAACGCGGTCACGAAGGCCTGATGGTCAAGGACCCGGCGAGCCCGTACACGCCGGGTCGGCGGGGCCTCGCATGGCTGAAGCTCAAGCGGCCGCTGGCCACGCTCGACGTCGTAGTCACCGCGGTCGAGTGGGGCCACGGTAAGCGCAAGGGCGTGCTGTCCGACTACACGTTCGCGGTCAAGGACACCGCGACCGGCCGCCTGGTCAACGTGGGCAAGGCGTACACCGGGCTCACCGACGCGGAGATTGCCGAGATGACCAAGCGGTTCTTGAGCCTCACCGTCGACGATCGAGGATGGGCACGAGTCGTGAGACCCGAGGTCGTGCTCGAGGTCGCATTCGACTCCATTCAGCATTCGGGCCGCCACGCCAGCGGCTACGCGCTGCGTTTTCCTCGCATCGTGCGCATCCGCGACGACAAGCCGACGGACGAGATCGACACCCTCGAGCGCGTGGCGGAGTTGTACGAGCGCTACTTCGGCGCCCGAACGGAAGAGACCCTCTCGGACGTGGCCAAGACATGAAAGTCACGTTCATGGGCACAGCCGGCGCGCGGTTCATGGTCGCCAAGCAGCTCGCAGCGTCAGGCGGCCTGTACCTGGAAGATGGGGGCGCGCGCCTCAGTCTCGATCCGGGACCCGGCGCCATCGTCCAGTACGCAAAGCGCAAGGTCGATCTCACCAAGCTCGACGCCATCGTTCTCAGCCACCGCCACCTCGACCACGCCGGCGACGTCAACGTGATGGTCGAGGCGATGACGGACGGCGGATTTCGGCACCGCGGCCGGCTGTTCTGCCCTGCCGATGCGCTCGACACCGACCCGGTGGTGCTTCAGTACCTACGGCGCTTTCCTGAAGAGGTTGTGCGGCTGCAGCCGGAGACGACCTACAGCGTCAACGGCCTTGCCTTCACCACCACTCCGCGCCACGTGCACCAGGCGGAGACGTTCGGGTTCCGTTTCGGCGACAAGCTCGGCTGGGTGACGGACTCCGAGTACTACGAAGGCATTGCCGAGCAGCACCGGGCTGAGGTGATGATCATCCATCTCGTGCTGATGGACTGTCGCGCTGGCCTGCCGCACCTCTGCCTCGCCGACGCCGAGCGCATTATCCGCGACGCCAAGCCGCGGCTCGCGATCCTCACTCATTTCGGAATGACGGTATGGCGCGCCCACCCATGGGAGCTGGCTGCCGACCTCACTCAGCGGCTGGGCACGGAGGTCAAGGCGGCGCGGGACGGCATGGTCCTCGAGATATAGTGTCCCGCGCCGGAAGCTCCTTGCATCTTCATCGCCCCTGGCGGCCGGGTGCCTTCGGCACTGAAGCCGGCGTCGAGGGGCCTGTCGCTGCGTTGTCGCGCATCGACAGATGCGCTCCTCCTCGCGCCACCCTCTCCTTGGCTCCGGCCACCAGGGTCGCGAATATGCGGCGGACCTCCGTCGCAGGACACTTTTAGTGTCGATTTCGCCGCAGCAGCGATTCCTGCTCCTGCTCATCCTGGTCGGCGCTCTCGCGACCGTGCTCGGACTGGTCTCGAGGCGAGCCCGCATGGTGCCCTACCCCGTGGTTCTGGCCGGGGCGGGCATTGTGGTCGGGCTGCTACCAGGCGAGCAGCTGCCGCACATCGGCGCCGGCGTGATCCTCCTGGCATTCGTGCCAGGGCTGGTGTTCGAGGCCGCGCTGACACTGGATTTGCCCGAACTAAGGCGACGGCTGGTACCGGTCGGCCTGCTGGCCACAGTGGGGGTCGCGCTGACCGTGCTCTTGATCGGGACGCTCACCCACTGGTTGCTGGGTTTTAGCTGGGCCGCCGGCATGCTGCTGGGCTCGATACTTGCCGCCACAGATCCCATCGCTGTTGTGACTCTGCTTCGGCAGATCAAAGCTCCGGCCGGGCTCGCGGCGATCCTCGAGGGCGAGAGTCTCTTCAACGACGGCACGGGTGTAGCGGTCTTCAGCGCCGTCCTGGCCACCATCCTGGCCGGTCAGCCATCATTCGGCGACGCCATCGTTCGTTTTGTTGAGATCGGTTTCGGCGGCGCCGTGATCGGCATCGGCGTCGGCTTCCTCGGGGTCGCCCTCATGCGGGCGGCTGAGGATGCGCCACTCGAGATCCTGGCCACTCTTGTCATCGCCTACGGCAGCTATCTGGCCGCGGACATCATCCACGCGTCCGGCATCGTCGCGGTGGTCGCGGCCGGCGTCGTGATCGCCCGCTACGGGTCCACCACCGGCAAGCTCCACGGTACGCAGCTGCTCGGCTTCTGGAACCTGCTCGCGTTCGTCCTCAACGCCATCCTCTTCATCCTGGTCGGCGCCGCGCTACCCGCATCCAAGCTTCTGCCGGTTGCTGGACTGGTCCTGGCCGCGTTCGTGATCATGCTGATCACACGTGCCGTGCCCGTTTACGGGTTGCTCGGCGCACTCGATTGGCGAGCTCACGCGGTCCCGTGGCGCTGGCGCCACCTCACTGTCTGGGCCGGGTTGCGTGGGGCGCTGTCGGTCGCTCTCGCACTGTCCGTCGCGGATCTCACGCAGGTCGACAAGCGTGTCTCGATCGTTGCCTATGGCGTCGTCCTGCTGTCTCTTCTCATCCAGGGAGGGCTGATTGCGCCGGTGGCCAGGGCGCTGCGGATCGAAAGGGCCACGTGAGCTCGCATTGGAAGTGGCGAACATCGGTGGCGCTGGTCGGTATCGCGCTCGCCTTCGTCATCTATCCGCTCATCGAGGGCAAGGACGACGTCATCAACTCCGACTGGCCTGCCTTCGCGACCGGAGCCCGACTCATCGTCACCGACCCTGGACATCTGTACGACCTCGACCGGCAGAAGCAGGTCGAGTCTCAGGTCACCGGCGGCAAGGTCCTGGTCACCCTCGGCATCAAAGGCATCCTCCCCTTCCTCGCCCCCGCCTGGGTCGGATTGATCGCGGTGCCATTCGAGGCGCTGGGAACCGACCTCGGCGGTAGGCTGTGGATCCTATTCGGGCTGGCCTGCCTCGCCCTGGGCGCATATCTGGCGGTCCGGCCCCGTCCGCCGTCGGCGATCCTGCCGGTGTTCGCTTCGGTTCCAACCGCGCTGATGCTGCTCAATGCGCAGGTCGACGGCCTGGTCGTCCTGGGCATCGGCGCCGCTCTCGCCCTTCGGTCTCATCCCTACTTCGCGGGGCTCGCTCTCGGCCTCACCTTGATGAAACCGCAGCTGGTGCTTCCGATGGGCGTCGCCCTGCTGGTTGGCCGCCAGTGGCGCGCGCTGGCCGGGTGGGCCGTCGCCGGATTGGTCCTTTGGGCCTCGATCGCGATTCTGAACCCGCGCTGGCTTTTCGACTGGCTCGCGCCGACGGGCACGACCGTCACGCCGGGGAGCCGCGAGGTCGACCTTCCGCACCTGGGCACCCTCTTGCCGGCGCCCTGGCAGCTGTACGCGGTGGCGACTCTCACCCTGGTCGCGCTGGCCGGAGTCGTGGTTCTGGCGCGGCAGTGTAGAAACGGCTTCGCCGGACAAGTCGCGATCCTCGTGGCCGGAGGGGTCCTCGCGGCGCCGCACGCGCTACCGGCCGACCTCGTGCTCGTCGGCCTGGCGCTCGCGATCTGGGGCCAGGCGCGCTGGCATGACTGGCTGGTGCTGTCGGCGGGCGCCCTGCTCGCCGCCCTCGTGCCGGCCCCGCTGCCGGCGCTCGTCGGGGTCCTGGTGGTCGGTTGGCTCTTGGTTCGGGCTAGTGGGTGGCTGCCAGCACAGGTACCGGCGTCTGCTGGATGATCGAATCGATCAGGCCGTACTCGATCGCCTCCTCAGGGGTGAGGAAAAAGTCGCGGTCGGTGTCCCGCTCCACGCGCTCGAGGGGCTGACCCGTGTGCTTGGCGATGAGCTCATTGAGGACGGTCCGGATGCGCACGATCTCTCGCGCGTGGATGTCGAGGTCGCTGGCCTGACCCTGCAGGCCCTTGCCGCCGATGAGCGGCTGGTGCATGTGGATGGTCGAGCTGGGCAGGGAGAAACGCTTTCCCTTCGCGCCGGCCATCAGGACGACCGTGCCAAAGCTGGCGGCGCGCCCGATGCAGACCGTCGAGATCGGCGACTGGACGTACTGCATCGTGTCGTAGATCGCGAAGCCGGCGCTGACGGCGCCCCCCGGCGAGTTGACGTAGATCTGGATCTCCTTTTCCGGGTCGTCCGCGGAAAGGTAGATGAGCTGCGCCACCACAAGGTTGGCGACGACATCGTCGATCGGGCGACCGATCAGGATGATGCGGTCCTTGAGCAAGCGCGAGTAGATGTCGAATGAGCGCTCGCGGTTGCCGCCCTCGTTCTCGGTGACGGTGGGGATATAGGCCACTGCCGAAACTGTACGAGATAATTTCGAGCGACTTGGCACGGGGCACGGCGTTGGCGCCCGCGGACTTCTTCACCGGGCTGCGCAAGGGCGTCAAGTCGAGGCTGCCGAAGGAGCTGCGCTCGTTTGAGACGAGCCGGGGCCACAGCCGCCTTGCCAAGCTCCATTACGGCCACCCTGAGTTCCACTTCGAGGTCTGGCATCACACAGGCGCCGGGCGCCTCGAGGTCGGCCTGCACTTCGAGGGCTCGTCCGGCGCCAACCAGCGAGCCTTCGACTACTTCCGCGAGCGCATGGTGGAGGTCAAGGCGCGCTTGCCGCGCGCGGAGCTCGAGCCATGGGACCGAGGCTGGACGCGGCTTTACGAGACCTTGCCGGCCCCGCAGCTCGACGAGGTCGTCCTCGCGAATGCAGTTGAATGCCTGGACGCATACATCACGACGCTGCAGCCGATGCTCGTAGTCTTCTTGACGTGAACACCGTGCAGGTCACCGATGAGCTGCAGGCATACCTCGACAGCCTTCTGGCGCCCCGCGATCCCGTGCTCGCTCGAATGGAAGAGGAGGCCCACCGGGAAAACATCCCGATCGTCGATGCCCACGAAGGCGCGTTCCTCAGCCTGCTCGTGCGTATGGCCAATGCCAAGCGAGTGCTCGAGCTCGGGGCCGCGATCGGTTATAGCGGGATATGGCTTCTGCGAGGGACTGCCGGTGGCACCCTGACCACCTTCGAAACGGATCACGGGCGTGCTTTGAGGGCGCGCTCCAACTTCGCCGCCGCCGGTCTCGCAGAACGGGCGCTGGTTCTGGAGCAGGATGCGGTACATGGGCTCGAAAAGCTGAACGCACGGTTCGACGTCTGCTTCATCGACCTGCTCAACTCTTTCCCTTCCGAGGACGTGACGCGCAAAGTGTTCGACCTCTGCATGCAGCGTCTTGACGGCGGTGGGCTGCTGATCGCCGACAACGCCCTGCGGCAGGGTCTGGTGGTCAAGCCCACGAACCAGCAGGCGCGCAACGTCGCCTTCTACAACCAGCTCGTGGCCAAGGATCCTCGACTGGAGAGCGTGGTCGTCCCGATCAGGGACGGCGTCTCAGTAGCCCGCTTTAAGTAATCGCTCGCGTCAAGGGCTGAGCAAGCCCACGCCCCGGTCCCTGACCCTCTCCCCCGAAGGGGAGGGGGGTCAAGTCGAAGGCTTCGAGTCGTCTCCCTCGATCCAGAACGTGCCGTCCGGCGCGTGCTCCTTTTTCCAGATCGGCACCGACTCCTTGAGGCGGTCGATGCCCCACCTGCACGCATCGATCGCCTCGGCGCGGTGTGGGCACGAGACGGACACCACCACCGACGCCTCGCCGATCTCCAAACGACCGGTGCGGTGGGCCATGGCGACGCGCGCCTCCGGCCAGCGCTCCGCGATCTCGCCTGCAATCCTGCGCATCTCGGCAGTGGCCATCTCGGCGTAGGCCTCGTACTCGAGGTGAGTGACCGAGCGACCCCGCGAGCTGTCTCGGACTACACCCGTGAATGTGCAGATGGCGCCCGCGCCCTTGTGGGCGACGGCGGCTTCGATGCGGCGAGCGTCCAGGGGGTCGGTGGTGAGCTCGAACAGGACGCCGACTCCATGCGCCCCGCCGCTTACAGGTGGTATGAACGCGACCTCGTCGCCGGCGGCGACGATAACATCCCACTCGGCGAACTCCTGGTTGACGGCCGCGCGCACCGATTCGCGGTTGGGGTCCAGGGCGGGGTGCAACTTCTGGAGCGCGTCGTACACGTCGTCTACCGTTGCGCCCTCTCGCACCTCCACCGTCTCGGCGTCCGTGCCGGCCTGTTCGCGCAGCCGGGCGAAGAGCCGCGTGCGCACGGCGATCGCGACGGTCATCAGCCCAGTTTAGTCAGCACGAACACATGGACTTCCTTCCCAGAGTCCAGCGCGCGATCGACGGTTGCGCGCGTGCCCTTGGACGCGCCGTCCCAGAACGCGACCAGCACATCGCACGCGTCGACCAGCCGCTGGTTGCGCGCTGCCGACTTGCTCGCGTCGGCTAGCTCGTCGAACGACGCCGGCATGACCTGGACGGGGATGCCTTTGGCGCGGGCCGCCTTGGTGGCGGCCGCGTCCACCCCACTCGCGCTCCCCGTGATGATGGAGGCGCGTGGCGGGAGCGATTTCACATACTCGGTGACACGGTCCGGGTCGGAAAAGCGCCGGCTGCCGACGATGGCAACGCGCACCTAGCCGGCGGCGGAGGCGTTTTTACCGATGGCGTGAATGTTTTCTTCGAACAGGCGGCGGAGCTTGAGCGCCTGGCGGTCGTACGCGTCGGCGTCGGGCCAGCTGCCGCGCGGGTCGAGCACCTCGGTGGCGTGAATGTTTTCTTCGAACAGGCGGCGGAGCTTGAGCGCCTGGCGGTCGTACGCGTCGGCGTCGGGCCAGCTGCCGCGCGGGTCGAGCACCTCGGACGGAACGCCGGGGACCCTGTCGGGGATCTGCAGCCCGAAGATCGGCTCAGTATGCGTGGGCACGTCGCGGAGCCTGCCCTCCACCACCGCGCTCACGATCGCGCGAGTGTGTGCGATCGACATTCGCTTGCCGATCCCGTAGGGACCGCCGACCCAGCCCGTGTTCAGCATCCACACCTGTGCGTGGTGGCGGTTGACGCGGTCGATGAGCATGTCGGCGTACGTCTCCGGAGGCAGCACGAGGAATGGAGCCGCGAAGCAGGTGCTGAAGATGGGCTCCGGCTCGGTGACGCCACGTTCGGTGCCAGCGACCTTGGCCGTGTATCCGGAGAGGAAGTAGTGGCGGATCTGCTTGTCGTCGAGGCGCGCCACGGGGGGCAGCACGCCATAGGCATCTGCGGACAGGAAGATGACATTGCGCGGATGGCCGCCGACGCCTGATAGCACCGCGTTCGGAATCAGCTCAACCGGGTAGGCCGCGCGCGTGTTCTCGGTCTTCTCGTCCGAGTCGTAATCGGGCACGCGTGTGCGCGGGTCGTAAACGACGTTTTCTAGGATCGTCCCGAAGCTCTCCACCGCCGCGAAGATCTCGGGCTCGGATTCCTTGCGGATGTGGATCGTCTTCGCGTAGCAGCCGCCCTCGAAGTTGAACACGCCCGAGTCGCTCCATCCGTGCTCGTCGTCTCCGATGAGCCTGCGGCCGGGATCGGCTGAGAGCGTCGTCTTGCCGGTGCCGCTGAGGCCGAAAAATATTGCGACATCGCCGCCATCCTCATCCACGTTGGCCGAGCAGTGCATCGGAAAGACGCCCTTGGCTGGCAGCAAATAGTTCAGCGCGGTGAAGATCGACTTCTTGATCTCGCCGGCGTACTCGGTGCCGCCGATCAGGACTGTATGCCGGCCGAGATTGACCAGGATGAATGTCTCGCTGTGGGTTCCGTCACTGGCCGGGTCGGCCTTGATCGAAGGCAGAGCCATGACCGTGAAATCGGGCTCGAAGTCGAGCAGCTCGTCTGCGTTCGGCCGGATGAACAGGTTGCGGGCGAACAGGCTGTGCCACGCGAGCTCGGTGATGACTCGGACGCGAAGCCGGTGCCGAGGGTCGGCGCACGCGAACACGTCATGCGTGTAGACCTCGTGCGTTCGGGCGAACTCCTGCATCCGCGCCAGCAGCCCCTCGAAGCCTGCCGTGGAGATCGGTTGGTTGCCCGGGTGCCACCAGATGGCGTCGCGGCTGGTCGGCTCCTTGACGAAGAACTTGTCCTTCGGCGACCGGCCGGTGTGCTTGCCCGTCTCGGCCGTCAGCGCTCCGGTGGAGACGATCGCGGCCTCTTCGCGGCGGATCGCGTGTTCGTAGAGGGCGGCCGGGCTGAGGTTGCGCCGCTCAGGTGAGGCGCCCGGTGTCCCCCCGACGCCTGGGCGATTAGGGGCGGCTTTCAAGCGCTTCTCTGCCTGGCGGGCACGCAATCGATCATAGGGATCCGGCCCGCCCTACCGCGTCATCCACGTGCGGGACTTCTAGGCTATTCGGGAGCGGCGGCTGCCGGTCCGCCGGCGCTGCTTGCCGCTGACGTAGTCGACCAGAACGTACTCGCCGAGCCGGTCGGGTGAGACGAAAAACGCCCGCCCCTTGTTGATGCGGGTCATCTGGTTGATGAACTCCGTCAGGTAAGGGCCGCGCTCGAGCATGAACGTGTTGATGACGATGCGGTCGCGCGTGCAGCGCCGCACTTCACGAAGAGTCTGTTGGATGGTCTTGAAGGTGGGCGGGTACGCGAAGTACGCGCGCCCGTTGTCCTCGTCGATGTGGGCGGTCGGCTCGCCGTCGGTGATCATGATGATCTGGCGATTGCCCCGGTGCTTGGCCAGCAGGGATCGCGCGAGCTGGAACCCATGCTGCATGTTGGTCCCGTACACGTAGTCGTTGAGCGCGAGCTGGGGCAGCGTCTGCGGCTTTAGCTCGACCGCGTAGTTCGAGAACCCGACCACATACAACGAGTCGCGCGGGTACTGGCTGCGGATCAGCGAGTCGAGGGCAATCGCTACCTTCTTGGCCGCCAGGAAACATCCGCGCAGAAACATCGAGCGGCTCATGTCGATCATCAGGACGGTCGATGCCTGGGTCACGTGCTCCGTTCGGTGCACGACGAAGTCCTTGGCGTCCAGCCGCACCGGGACCTTGGGGCCTTCGCGGACCAGCGAGTTGAAAAGCGTCTCCTTGAGGTCGAGCAAGAACGGGTCGCCGTATTCGTAGTCCTTCAGCTCGTCCGAGGCATCGTTGCCGATGCCGCCGCGAAAGAGCTGGTGCTGGCCCATGCGGGTCTTCTTGAGCTGGTCGAAGATGTCGCGCAGCGCGGACTGGCCGATGCGCCGCATGCCACGCGGCGTCAGCTCCATGCGGCGGCCTTTGCGCTCGACGTACCCGGCTTTCTCGAGCACTTCGGTGAGCTTTCGCAGCTGGTCGAGCGCTTGTCTCGCCTCATCTCCGAGCAGCTGCTGCGCGAGGGAGCGGTCGACGTCGTCCGGGCGGAAGCTGCCCCGCTCCAGCTGTGACTCGAGCCGGTCCATCTGCTGCAAACGTTCCATGAGGCCCATCGCCTCACCCATGGAGAGCGGGTCCTCGCCGAAGAACGGGTAGCGCTCGGCCATCTCCGAGGGCGGCATCATCGCCTGCATGAACCCAGACAGCCGGGCCAGCTCGAGGCGAAGGGAGTCGTCCTGCAGGAGCGCGTCCATCATCTGGCGCAGCTCTTCACGCGCCTCCGGGCTCATGCTCTGCAGCAGCGATTGCATCTGCGCCATCTGGCGCTGCAGGTGCTCGAGCAGCTCGTCGAGGCTGTTGATGCCGGGCGGGAACATGTCGCCGTAGCGCTCCATGAACCCGTTGAAGTCCGGCGTCCGGCCCTCCATGCGGTCCTCGAGCATCTTGTTGAGCTCGCGCACCATGTCGCGCACTCGCGACAGGTCCTGGCCCTGCATCTGCTGGATCGAGCCCTTGAGGCCCTGAAACATCTGGTCGACCATCTGCTTCTGCAGCCGCTGCATCAGCTCTTCGAACTTCTGGCGAGCCTGGTCGTCGACGAACTCGTAGTCGCGTAGGGACTTGACGCGGCCGCCCAGGTCGTCGGGGAGGCGATCCAGCTGCTCCCGGCGCTGGCGGGCGATGCGCTCCATCAGCTTCTTGGCCTCTGGCGTAGCCGCCTCGTCCACACGACGGTCGATGCCGCTGCGCTCCGCGTCGATGACCTCCTGCACCTCCTGGCGCAGCTGCTCGACGGTGGAGTCGAGGTTGTATTTGCCCAGCTCGCGCTCTCGCGCCTCCCGCAGCTGCTTGAGCAGCTGTTCCAGGCCCGGCATGTTCGGCGCGCCCCAGCGCAACAGGCGCTGCAACGCGGCGTTGAGGTCGCCGTAGTTCATGAGGTCGTCGGACAGGGCATCCAGGACGTCGCCCGCGTCGAGGTCGTCGAGACGCTGGGAGCCGTCCCACCGCGAATAGCGGAACTTCACCACGTTCACGCTACCAGGATGCCGGCACGGCGGCTCTCGCTAAACGGTGTCGCCTGGCTTGATGTCGAGGACCTCGACCGCGGGGCCGACCAGCTCCTGCAGGGCGCTCGGCCGCCCGATCAGCGGGGGGAAGGTGCCGAAGTGCATCGGCACCACGGTCTTGACGCCCAGGAGCGAGACCGCCTTGGCGGCGCGCGCCGGCCCCATCGTGTAGAAGTCGCCGATGGGCAAGAAGGCGACGTCGAAATGGCTCAGCTCGGCGATCAGCGCCATGTCCCCGAAGACGTCCGTGTCGCCCGCGAAGTAGATGGTGAAGCCGTTTTCGAACTCGATCACCATCCCACATGCTTCACCGCCGTACACGATCTGCGCGCCGTCCGAGATGCCGCACGAATGCTCGGCGTGAACGAGCGTGATCTTGATGCCGCCGACATCGATGGTGCCGCCCTGGTTGCCACCGATGAGGTTCTCGCCTTCGATGCCCTTGGATCCCAGCCAACTCGTGATCTCGAAGTTGCTGACGATCTTGGGTTTGGTCGCGCGCGCAATCTCGAGCGCATCGTGGATGTGATCGAAATGCCCGTGCGTGATGAGCATGAGGTCACATTTGTCGACCTTCTTCAAGGCTTCGGGCGCCACCGGGTTGCCCATGACCCAGGGGTCGATGATGATCTCCTTCTGCTTGGCGCTCCGGACCTTCCAGGTGCCGTGCCCGACCCAGGTGAAGCTGACATGAGCGTTGAGCGGCATTCGTGATCCTCCAGAGCGCTAGGCGGAAGAGCGGAAGAGCCGATTCTCCCACAGCCCCAAAACGAAGATCGCGATCGCAGCGAGCGTCCAGAGATTCGGAAAGAAGAGATCACACGGCTGTCGTACGAATCCGAGTAGGAAGACGCCGAGCAGCGCGAGTGTGAACACCCGCCGCCGCTCGAGGGCCTGGACCGCAAGCAGAAGGATCAACGGCAGCAGGGGCAGCCACTGGTAGGGCCACACCTCATTGGGGATCAGCGCGCCGAGCGCAAAGCCCAGCGACATGCCGTAGGGCGGATTCCATCCACTTCGCCATGCCGCCCATACCGCTCCGCCCGCGAACAAGATGGCGCTGAGGTACGAGAGGAGGAGCGCCACCTCCGGCAGGTGGATCGGCGAGGTAACTGCGATGTATCCGTTGCCGGACGGCTGTTGATACGTCTCGCCTCCGATGGTGCGCGTGAACAGCGTACGCACCGAGTCGTAGGCGCAGTCCGAGTTATGCGAGGCGAGCGAAGGGATGAGGACCTGCTGGTAGTAATGCAGCGCGCCGCCGACCCCGAGCGGAATGAAGCTGACGACGGTCAGCCCAATCAGGACGGCGCCGAGGCTCAACGCGTAGCGGATGCGGTGGGCGGGACGCGGACCGATGATCATCGCCGCCGGGAAGTACTTCATGGCCGCGGCCAGCCCACCGACCGCGCCCGCGAGCGAGGGCCGGTTCGCTTCCAGCCATATGGACGCCGCCGCGCCCAGCAGCAAAACGCCGCCGCGCTGCCCTGCGACGACGTCGGCAAACAGAGGAGGAAAGTAGGCCGCGAGGAGCCAGAAGATCGGGGCGGCCAGCCGGTGGCGCGGAAGGAGCACCAGGTAGATGAGCGCGAGAGCCGCGAGCAGCGCGGCCCCGTCGATCGCCGTCCACACCTGCACGCCCACGCTCCTGGGCAGCAGCGCGATCGGAATGCCGAGGATCGCCACTGGCGGCGGGCTCACGAACGCATCGAGGGTGCCCGGCGGCGCGATCACGTGGGAGCGCGCGAGATACGCGGCGGCCGCGTCGTACATGTGGGCTGGGTTGGTCAGGTAGGCGTGCGCCCCTTCCCACATCCCTTCGGTGTCAGGGCGCCGCGGTACGAGCGCAGTCAGCACGACCACCCTGACCCAGAACACCGCGGCCAGGGCCCAGTAGAGGGCCGGTCGCGTGAACACGTCGACCGCGGCCCTGCGCAGGCCCTGCACCTAGTCGGTGGGCGGCCGCGACTGGCCGCGCATTCCGACGCTGGCCAGCCACGCGGGATCTTTCAAGAAGGCGATGAACGCCTGCACCGAGGCCGGCAGCTTGCGGCGGCGAAGATGGACTATGTGCCAATCCCGCCGGATCGGAAAGCCGCGCACGTCGAGCTCAACCAGCCGGCCGCTGGACAGCTCCAGCGCACAGGCATAACGAGACAGAACGGCCAGCCCGAGTCCTGATTCGACCGCGTGCTTGATGGCGCCGTTGGAGCCCAGCTCCATGGCGACTTGCAGCTTGGCGCCCGCCTTTCTCGCCGCCTTCTCCAGCGACCACCGGCTTCCAGAGGCCGGCTCGCGCATCACGAAGGGCTGGTCGGTGAGATCTTTGAGGCTTATACCGCCGTTCCGCGCCAAGCGGTGGCCGGCCGGCGCGACGACCACGAGCTCATCGGTGAGAAATGGAAGGATCGCGAGGTCCGAGTCCTTGAGGGCCGGACCGACGACCGCGAGGTCGAGCTCGTTGCGCAGGACCTGCTCCTGCACCCGGGCCCGCGTCCCGATCTCGAGCGAGATGACAAGCCCGGGGTGCAGCTTCTTGAATGCGCCCAGGGCGGCGGGCAGGATGTATATGCCGACTGTCGTGCTCGCGCCGACGCGCAGGTTGCCGCGCTTGATCCCGCGCATCTCCTCCAGCGCCACTGCAGCCTCGTCGAGCACGTCCATCGTTCGGCGGGCATACCCGTACAGGATCTTGCCCGCCTCGGTGAGCTGAACTCGCTTGCCGAGGCGGTCGAGCAGGGGCAGCCCGAGCGCCTCTTCCAGTTCCTTGACCTGGTACGAGACCGACGGCTGGCTGAGCCGCAGCTGCTGGGCCGCGAGGCTGAAGCTGCTGAGGTCGGCCACCGCCTTGAAGGTGCGCAATTGACGCAGCGTCATCGCGTGGTCGAGGTCTAGCTGAGGGCCGTACTCAGGGCCGTGCTCGGGCACGGCGCCTACGATATGCGGTATGGCCTTACGGTCGAGTCGGTGGAGGCGCCGGAGCGGGCTCCAGCCTCGGTCTCGGAGCAGAAAATCAACCAGTACCGCAAGCGCCGGTACCAGGCGCTGCATTCCGAGAACGAGGCCGCGAACAAGCGGAGGACGAGGGGTCTCTCGAGCGCGCGCGAACGCATCGAGATGCTGCTCGACGACAGCTCGTTCGTCGAGCTCGACCTGTTCGCCACGCATCGCGCGACTGGATTCGGCATGGAGGATCGCAAGATCGCCGGCGATGGCGTGGTGGCGGGCTTCGGTGAAATCGACCGCCGCCCGGTCGCGGTGTATGCGTATGACGCGACCGTCTACGGCGGCTCGCTGGGCGAGGTCACGGCCGAGAAAATAGTCAAGGTTCAAGAGCTGGCCCTGCGCAACCGCGTGCCGATCATCGGCATCAACGATTCAGGCGGCGCGCGCATCCAGGAAGGCGTCGTCGCCCTTGCCGGCTACGCCGACATCTTCTACCGCAACGTGCAGTCGTCCGGCGTGATCCCGCAGATCAGCATCATCGCCGGACCGTGCACGGGCGGAGCCGTCTACTCGCCGGCGATCACCGACTTCATCTTCATCGTCGCCGGGCAGGGGTACATGTTCATCACCGGGCCGGAGGTGATCCGGGTCGTCACAGGCGAGCACGTCAACTTCGAGGAGCTCGGCGGTGGCGACGTGCACAACGTGACCTCAGGTGTCGCGCACTTCCTACCCAAGACCGAGGAGGAATGCGCGGCCGGGGTGCGGCGCCTTCTCTCCTACCTCCCTTCGAGCAACGGCGAGCCGCCGCCGTACCTGCCGACCACCGACGACCCCGAGCGCGCCGACCGCGAGCTGCAGACGATAGTGCCCGAGGCGCCGAACAAGCCTTACGACATGCGCGAGCTCGT
>WNFA01002171.1_pt1 | contig 16082 bp, 11 predicted proteins | sample 5400481 | NCBI WGS metagenome assembly WNFA01 (sample SAMN13153340, study PRJNA577476) | soil metagenome | isolation source: 120 cm saprolite under Douglas fir tree site 2 hole 1 replicate 2 | place: USA:California | collected 2015-04-18
CACTATGCCGGGAGCAGATGAAGAAGACAGCGGGGACGCCATGGCGACGCAAAATCGGAGCAGCGACTTCCGCATTGTTGCGGAACCCGTCGTCAAACGTGAGTAGGACATCAGCAGGTCTGCCGGATACCCGACGCCTGTAAACGTCCTGGGGGTGAACGAATGTAAAACGGCGTTTAAGGAATACGATGTGTTGTTCGAAAGTCGTTGCATCCACGCCGCCGCGCCGCGTGGCGCGAGGGACGCCGTGGTACACGAGCACAGTAGGTGTACGGGGCAGCAAGCGGGCAAAGACCGGTAGCTTGTATGAGAATGAAAGCATGCTCTGGAATCAGAAGCTTAATTTGGCTGTTGCGCTTTTGTGGGCATTTCAGCCAGCTGCGACGCATCGTGAAGATTTGAACTGGTTCTGCCTTTCATCAATCGCTTTTTGCAGAAATGCGCGCCGACAGTGATCCAGTCGGCGATTTCCGGCAGTGGGTCGTCGAAAGTGAAATTGTCGTGCATGGTTCCCGGTACGGGAACCATGAGCTTTAGCAGCGTTCCCAGACGCGTTGGATACGTGCCGGGGTAGCCGGCGGGAGCGCCGCTCCAGACCTTCAAGAGATGAATGAAGTCCCCAAGCAACCAGCGACAGCGCACGTTTGTCCGATACTCGAGCTGAGGAGCCACATCGCCGTGCTCCGCCATAGCCACAAGCAGAGCCGGAAAATCTATCCCTGAATAAACCGCGAGGGCGAGTGAATTCCAAAACCGCGGGTTCACTTCCAGGAAAACCGGAGTTCCGTCTTGTTGGACCCGAAACTCAACCATGGCAACGCCGTGCCACTTAAGTTCGCGTAGCAGCAGCAGGCCAGCTTCGCGGACCGCCGTCGGCACCGCAATGCCAATTCGCAGCGAACTTCCTGAGCCGCTGGGGTCGGCTTCACGAATCCTGAGGTGGGCAAACTCAGCGCGCAGTTCGCCGTCGCGCATCAGAGTGAAGTACCCGACTCCGCGCCCGTGAATAAACTCCTGAGCCAGTATGGGGCCACATGCGCCGCTCAACTGACGATGAGCATCGAGGAATTCTGCAGGATTTCGTGCGTACCGCGGTTTCGGCGTCATTGCAACATGATTATCTGGGAGTATTTGCTGCGAGCTGTGGCATTTCAGCACGACGGGGTATTGCAAATCCTGCGCTATCTCGGCTGCTAATTGCGGTTCCTCGATGCAGATAGTACGTGGCGTGCGGATGCCGAGAGACGACGCAAGCATTGTCATTTCCTGTTTACTGCAGGCGGTGACAAGCTTTGCGTGCGGTGGTATCACCGTGATGCTGCCGGCGGCCTGAAGACGTTCGCGCGCCCCTGAAACCACAAGCATGGTCGGCTCCGTGGCGGGTAAGAGAAAGATCGGGCGCTGGCAGCAACGTTCGATTTGGCTAATTATGCTATCGACAAATTGTTCGGGTTCCACCAGTGGATCCGGATACTTGAAACTGGCATAAGCGAACCGTGAGCGAGCGGCCTTGCACCACACCCACCGGTTCGCAGAGCCGACTGTAACTTCGTGACCGGCCTTCGCCAGTGAGCGAACACATGCAACAGCGGCATTGGTCTCGCCATCCAGAAGAAGAATTTTCATTCACCCTCGCTGTCAACAACGGATCAGCCAAAAAATCTCCGCGCCCATGTCTCGGCAATCAGCGCGCGGGAGATTTCGGAGGCAGCGATGTGATTGCCGTGGCGAAACCGCTCGTAATGTGCGAGAAATGCCATTTCGTTCAGGTACCCGAGTTGACTTAGGACGCTCTTCTGGAACCGCGCACGGATCAGGTCGGCAAATTCATGCTTTAGCCAGCTCTCTTCCGGAGTGATGAACCCCTGTTTTTCTCGCCGCCAGCGGATGGCGGCCGGCAATTCCGGCAGGTTTTCTCGCAGGATATGCTTCGTCCAGCCATTGCGAATCTTGAGTTCCGCGGGAAGGTTCACGAGAAAATTCACCAAACGATGGTCTAGGAAGGGGAGCCGTACCTCCAGCGAGTAATTCATCGAATTACGGTCTTCATACCTCGCCAGCGCAGGAACCGAGTAGTGGTCAATATCGGAAATCTGGCGCGAACGCATCTCCGCGCAGTTCCAGATCGGTTCGGGCACATGCTTTCGGATAAAAACCGGTCTCCCACGCCAGTCAGAGCGCTTGATATATCGTCTTGCTTCCCCGACACGGAACTGCGTTACTACGGTGCGTCGCAACAGGCTCTGCGCGATTTCGGATAACGCATGCGCGTATTGGTGAGACTTGATGAGCGTTCGGATGTAAAAGAAGAAGAATTTCAAGTACCCCAGGAGAACCTCGTCCCCACCTTGGCCGCTGAGCAGGACGGTTGCGTCCGTCACCTGCCGGACGGTGCGGAACAACTTGTTTTGTGCGAGAACACTGAGTCCTCCAAAGGGTTCGTCGTGCTGTTTAATGGTGGCTTCAAGATCCTCGAGCACATCGTCAGGAGTGAAGACGATCTTAACGTTTGGCAGGCCTGTGGCCGCCAAAGCATCAATGAACTTTTCTTCACTGTACTGCTTCCAGTGGGAAATGATCGAGTACGTCTCGATATTGCCGTTGGTCAGTTCCTGGCACGCGACTGCGATAGTCGATGAATCGAGACCACCACTCAGGAGAACGCCGACTTTGACGTCGCTGCGCAGCCGTATGCGGATGCTGTCCAGGAGCAACTCTCGGAAGACTTCACCCGCAACTTTGGGAGCCACCGCCGAATCATCGTAATCCCAGTACTGTTCCTCATGACGCTGCCCGGTTTGGCGGCAGACGATTAGATTTGTTTTTGGCGGCAGCTTGGTTATTCCGCGGAAAAACGTATGCTGGTTGTGGTCCACGAGTCCCTGGAGCAGGAACGCTGACATCACCTCGGCATTCGGTTCCAGTCGGGGCAGGAGCGGCAGCAATTGCTTGATTTCGCTCGCGAAGTAAAGGCGGTGGTCAGTCGAGAGCAGGTATAGAGGTTTTATGGAGAACCGGTCCCGGCTCAGCACCACACGTTTTCTGGGCACATCCGCAATGGCGAAGGCCCACATCCCATTCAGCTTGTCGAATCCAGATTCGCCATACTCGCTGTATACGTGAAGGATAACCTCGGTATCTGTGCCGGTCACGAACTTGTGTCCCTTGGCCTGAAGTTCGCGTCGCAGCTCAACGTAATTGAAGATTTCCCCGTTAAAGATGATCCAATGCCCGCACCCATCTCCCATCGGCTGGCGTCCCGCAGTCGACAGATCGAGGATAGAAAGACGGCGGTGGCCGAGGAACAAGTCGTACCGATTTTCTTCAGCATATCCAGGATTAGCCAAATTGAGTGCCAGGCAGTCCCCATCATCGGGACCACGATAACGGACAAGGTTCGTGAGCGCAGAGAAGCGCTCACACTCCACGCCATCAAAGAATCCCGCGGTGGCCACTGCTCCAAAGATTCCGCACATCAGGAAAGCTGCCTCTCTTTGGTTTCATGCTGACCGGCGACGCCATCAAACGGAAAATTTGCCCGCACTTTGAAGTGTTTGGCATACGTCCCCGCGGCGCGCTTTTTGAACAGGTGAAGAATCGCCCCTTCGACCTGTGCGACCACTTGCTTCAAAGGCTGAGTTGCATCGACAACTAAGACTGACCGTCGTCCTGCGATAGTCGCGCAGTAGCCTAATCTCTGGCGGATTGTTTCCGCCAAGTCGAACTCGGGCTTGCGCGCCCGCAACACTTCCGGTGGAGCGTCCAGAAATACCCAGAGGTCAGGCTCAGCCACGACGGCATCGAGCATGCGCACAACCCAGCCTGGCCCACCGTATCGGTATCGTGCCGGATCGATCAGGAGATCGTGGAAATAGCGGTCATAAAGCTGCACTACAGTGCCATTCCGGGAGGCGAGAAACGTTCCTACCCAGTACTCGGCACACCAAATGATCGCCCGTAGTGTGGAGCCGAAAGCTGAATGGGGAGCAATGCTGTGCGGGTGAACGTAGGGCCCAACCTCTTGTGGTGCCCGATCATAGAAGATTTTTGGACGAAAATTCCGGCGCTCAACGTCGTATTCAAGCGACCGCAAGGCTTTTTCAACTTCCGCCAGTACTGTTGACTTACCCGCACCATCTACACCTACAAAAGCAACAGTGATCACCTTTGCTGGCGCGAGCAGATTACGGATGCGCTGCCAGTGATGTACGCACAGTCCAGAAAGACAGGTGACAGGGTAGCGAACCAGGTTTCGCAGGAGCAGACGCCAACGAACCGATTGCAGCGACCTGACAGCACCGTCGTAGTCCATTGCAGCAATGCGCGAGACCAACTGCGCAGCTATTTTCTTACCTGCCCGGGGCGATAGCCGCGCAATCACTTGCTCCCGCCGGGCGCCGAAGACCGCGCTGATTTCGCCTCGGTGCTGTTCTTTGATTCGTCCCGTTGCGATGTAGCTGTGAAACAGGGTGATCACGGCTTTATCGACTTCGTCCGGAATAGGCAACTGCCTCCAGCGCAACCACTTGGTACTTCTGGCCAACACGTGGTCCACTTCAAGATAGGGTTGTCCTTGCCATGAAAGTGAAGAAATGAGATCTAGTTGAACAGCATCCGCGCGCAGACTAACCCCACACGCCTCAGGGACCAAATGTGTCACGGAGACGTCCGAACTGTCGTAGACAGCTTGAACGGCGGATAACAAATCATTCGGATGAATCAGAATATCGACGTCTCGCCCGAGCAGGGCGGCTGGAAAACCTTCGTACCTCCGCAAAACGCACCAGCGGACGGAGGCGCTGTCAAGGGTCGAGAAGAGCCGGTCCAGGAAGCGCGACAGCGTGCTTGTTCCAGTAGACGCGCTTCCGTCTCTATCAGCCTCGTAGAATGCGCTCTGATTCTGCGGAACGGCAGCCAAATGATCGTCCATGGTTATGTCCACTGCAACCGGCGAGGCCGACAGGGATCCGGGGGATGCCATCCGTCTGGTTGCTTGGAATGCGGCTGACTCGGCACTGTCTTGCTTCCGGCTACAGTCGAAATTTTTGCTTATGCCAACTTCGATCGATATTTCGGATCAACAGCGTTGATCTAAGCGGTCGCAGACGCTGCTCGTGCCCTGCTAATAGAAAACCCGATCTGGGCAAAAGAACTGCGCGTTGCCGCCGCAAGTACCTTGGCCACGGCGTTGGCGGTATCCCTCATGTCCTGTTCTGACAAAGTAGGATGGACCAAGAACATCAGGCTCGTTTCGCCCAGTTCACGAGCGATTGCTAGGCGTTCGCGCGGCCGCATCTCCCGGGGAAACGCCTTCTCTAGGTAGATTTCACTGCAAGCCCCACTGGAACACGGGACGCCCTCGCCGCAAATCGCTGACACGGTCCTGTCTCGATCCCAGCCCTCGCGCAGCATCTCCGGCCTAAGGAAAACGTAATATTTATAGTATGCGTGGCCGATCCCGGATGGCGGCACGGTCACTCGAAGAGCAGGTATTTCGGAGAAGTACTTGGTCAGTAGAGCCGCATTCCTGCGGCGAAGCGCGCCTTGGGTATGGATCTTGCGGAGCACCACACGTCCGATTGCAGACTGCAATTCTGTCATACGCAAGTTCGTGCCGAAGGATTCGTGCAGCCACCGAAACGTCGCGCCATTGTGAGTCTGGTGCGCTGCCTCGTAACTCTTGCCATGATCCTTGAAGCTCCATGCGGCATGGCACAGCTCGTCGTTGTCGGTGACGAGCATGCCTCCTTCGCCTCCGGTAGATATGATTTTGTCCTGGCAGAATGAAAACGCTGCGACGTCGCCCATCGAACCCACAACGCGCCCCTTATAAGCGGCGCCGTGCGCCTGTGCGCAATCCTCGATCACGCGAACATTATGTTCTCTAGCAAGCGCAAGGATGGGATCCATATCGCATGGCCAGCCGGCGAGATGAACCGCAATGATTGCCCTCGTCCTAGGCGACAGCGCTGGACGAATCGTATCGACGCTCATGGTCTGGCTGACACGATCGACATCGACAATTATGGGTGTTGCGCCTACCATGACCGCACAACTGGCGGAAGCGATGAACGTGCGGCTCGGGACGATGACCTCATCCCCCGGACCGATTTTCAGGACGCGCAGGGCCAGTTCCAGTGCGACGGTGCCGTTTGCAACTGCAACCGCATGCTTCCGAGCTGTGAATGACCCGAACTCTCGCTCGAACTGAGCGCCTTCGGTCCCGGTCCAATAATTGATCTTTCCTGACCGGAGCACCGCAAGCGCGGCAGCGATTTCGTCTTCGCCAAGACACGGCCACGGCGCAAAGGGCTGGCTCCGAACCGGCGTCCCGCCGTCGATCGCGAGTGTCGAGCCGGAAACAGCAATGTGCGGTGCCAATTCGGCCGGCGGGCTTGCAGGGATGTTGGGTGGTGGTGTGATGATTGCTCTCAGAGTGGCAAGGATGATTTGACAATCGGTGAGCAACGAATGGTTGTGAACGTATTCGAGTGCCAGCTTAATCTTCTCTGGTCGCACCCGTTCTTCGTGCGCACGATGAGGGTCGGCGCTTCCTCGTAGAAGTTCCTCTTCCCAACGAAACTTCACCGAGGCCCAGTCTGTGATTCCGGGCTTTACTAGCAGCAGTTCCCGCTCACGCTCATTGTGTAGAAGCACCTCTTGCAAAGGTAGTGGCCGGGGACCTACCAGGCTCATTTCGCCCTTGATCACGTTCAACAACTGCGGGAACTCGTCTAGCTTGTAGCGGCGCAAGAAACGTCCGGCACGCGTGATTCTGGGGTCATCAGCGGCGGTATCAGTGCCGCCGAGCTTTTCCGCTTCCGCCCCCATGGTGCGAAACTTGTAAATTCGAAACGGCTTTCCAAATCTCCCTCCCCGCAGGCCGCGATATAACACAGGCCCGGGCGAGTCGAACTTGATCCAAATTGCTAACAGCAGGAGGACTGGGGAGATGACAATCAGGGCGGGGAGGGACAGCAGGAAATCAAAAATGCGCTTCCCTGCTTCGTGCACGAAGCAGCGCCTCGCCGGTGCGGACGCGAATTGGTCGAACGGAACGTCTCTAAATTTAGAGGATGAGCTCATTTTGCGGCTCGTGATTGCTGGGCGGGAAGTGCAGTTCTCGTATCATGCGCCACCACCAACGCCCCGCTCAAGCGAGAGCACTGGGGTGCCCGCGCATTTCGCCACGGCATCGCTGGTCATTGTGGGGAAGAATGCCGTGGAAGCTCTATGCTGAGATACGCGATCAACGGGTCATGCTCCCATCCGCATCTGGGCAGCGTGGGCCGGCGCATGGATCAATCGATCCTCTCGTAACAGCCGCCGCAGTACATACGGACTGGGATTGTACTCGGGCACAATCTCTTTGAATCGCAAGATCAGATGCGGTATGTCGCGCGCGGCACAGATGTACCGCAGGCTCTCAATATGTCCTCTCATCTCTTGGTCGCCGAACGATGGCCCAGTGAAGATCTTGACTCTCTCGTGTTGAGTGGGCAAAGTTGATTCTTCGAGCGTGTGTAACTCTTCGTGGAGTTTTTCGCCCGGACGGACTCCGGTGAACTCAATTCGAATATCCTCATCGGGGCGCAGCCCCGAGAGCAGAATCAGATTTCTCGCCAGATCCACGATCTTTACCGGCTCGCCCATATCCAATGCGAAGACTTCCCCGCCCACTCCCATAGTGGAGGCTTGCAAGACAAGCTGGGAAGCCTCGGGAATGGTCATGAAATAGCGCTTCATCCCCGGATGCGTAACCGTCACGGGGCCCCCCGCTGCGATTTGGCTTTTAAAAAGTGGAACCACGCTCCCATTACTTCCCAGGACGTTGCCGAAGCGCACAGACACGAAACGAGTCCGGCCGTTTTGGAGCGAGCTTACCGCCAGTTCCGCCAGCCTTTTGGATAGCCCCATGATGCTGGTGGGGCGAACTGCCTTGTCCGTCGAGATCATCACGAAATCCGTGAGCCCGTGCTCCGCCGCCGCCAGAGCCGTCACGTACGTGCCGAACAGGTTGTTCTCAAGTGCCTCGAAGATGTGAGCTTCCATCATCGGCACGTGCTTGTACGCGGCCGCGTGGTAAAGGATCGACGGTCGGTAACGCTCCAGGACTTCGGCCACGCGCTGGGGGTCCTGAATGCTTCCCACCTCAGGGTGGAAGGCCACGCCCGGAAACCGGCTCTTCATCTCCAGGTCGAGGTGGAAGAGAGCATTCTCCGAAATATCGAAACCGACAAGCGCCTGCGGGCGAAAACGCGCCATCTGTCGGCATAGCTCCGAACCTATGGATCCGCCCGCCCCGGTTACCACCGCAACCTTCCCTACGAGTTTTCCGGCAATCTCCCGCTCATCCAGTCGCACCGGGCTGCGCCCAAGCAGGTCCTCTACCGCTACGTCCCGGATCTGCTTAGCCAAGCCGTTCCGTTTGATCATCTCCCCAAGGCTCGGCACCGTCTTGTACGAGACTCCTGCATTCAGGCATTGGCGTAGAATATGCGTCATCTGAGTACCGGAAGCCGAGGGGATGGCGATCAGGACCATCTCTATCCGACATTTGCTTACCACGTGCTTCAGACTCCCCCCGTTGCCCAGAACTCTGGCACCGTGCACCACGAGGCCGGCTTTTCGGGGATCGTCGTCCATGAATCCGATCACCTGGTAAGGTAGGCTCAGGTTGCGCCGAATCTCCGTGAGGAGGGATATACCGGCCTCGCCGGCGCCATAGATGAGGGTGCGTTCCTTGTCGATTGAGGCGTGAAGTCCCCACGACTCAACTACCATCTTTGCCGCCAAGCGTACGCCGGCGGTCATCAGCGAGCAGAGCAACAAATCGAGGGCATAGATAGATCTGGGGAATCCGGGCGGTGCGATTGAGAAGATCGCCACGGCGCCTACGCAGGAACCAAATAGATTGCCGATGGCCAAGCGCGGAAGGTCGTGCATGGAGGCAAAACGCCACCAGCCGCTGTCCAGCCTTGCTATGCGGAACACGATGCTCTTCACCAAGATCCAGACCGGCAGGGCATAACCCAGGTGCGCCGTTTCACCGGGCGGGAGTGTCAGGTCGAATCGGAGGAGGAAAGCGCCGATTCCAGAAACCGCGAAGATTACCAGTTGCACCGCCCAGATCGTCGGCCGACCCATCCTATCAACCACATGCCTGGTCTTGTGCAGCTTAACCGCACCCTTGAGCAACAACTTGCGAAGGCCGATTGTGATCGCCAAGTTAAACCTCTTTGCAGGAACGAAAGAAAGGATCCCGTCCGAAGGAGCAGTTAACGGAGAGGTTCATCACAAGCACTAGAATTTATGCGGGAGGGGGCAACAAAACGGGGAGCTGACGCGTCGACTGCCGCTTCAAATAAATTGTTCTGCCCGCAGGTGCAGTGTCGCATTACGGGAATCAATGACGAGTTGCGATTCTTCGACCCATGCGCCGATAGTCGTAGTCGAATGCGACATTTGCGAGTAACACCAGCGAGGTACGCAGCGCTGCGCCAAATCGGCGCTTCGTCAACCCAGCACTTCGCTATTTTCGGCGTTGCTCAAGAACAATGGGGGGATCGCTTCCGGCAGAAACTCGTATCGCTCAATCACGCCGCCACCCCCGCGTGCCATCATTGACCCCTTTACACCCCACCTTGCGCGTACATCGCACGCGGCTCTAACTTGGATGTGGCTGATAAGGAACATTTTCCTGGGTAGCAGGCGTCGTGTCCGCCAAACACTGCAGATCTTCAGGCCGGAGTTCTACTGAGGTGGAGCGCTGGATGAAATCAACAGAGACGATGATCCGCGTGTGATTGTTTTGGCGCACCACAACTCCTTCAAGTCCCTGTAGTGGTCCCGCCTTGATCCGTATGCGCCTGCCGGCTGTCAAGTACTGGTAGGGCTCGCATCGTCGCAGTCGAAGGACATTGCGGAGAGCTTCCACTTCCTCGTCCGGCACCGCCGCAGGCACACCGCCGAAGGTCACAATGTGCACAATGCTGGGAATCTCCAACACACGCAAGCGCTCGGCAGCACAGATGCGAACAAACACGTAGCAAGGGAAGAGCGGCAACTCTAGATGTGCCCGGCGTTTTTTCCAGTAGTGAACCGAATGGTAGAGAGGTAGGAACGATTCAACCGACCTGTGAACCAGTTGCTCGGTGACAACTTTCTCATGTCTTGCAACCACATAAGCCACGTACCAGCGGGTTTCGACCAGCGACATTACGTTCCTGGTTTGGCCTAAGGGAAAGGATTGCGCCGTGTGCATAAGTGTCAACCTCTGTTGGCGTGTTTTCTTGACATTGGCATAGCTTCGCCACCTCAACTGCAAACTCAGTCGAGACAAACCCTGCCCCTCAGGCGGCGAGGTGGTTAAGAAACTCGAATTTCCTCTTTTCGAAACGGCAATGTGTTGAGTTTCGTAACTGACTCGTAACCAAATGCAAGAAAATGCATATTTCGAAACGAAATGTCCATTCTTTCTCCGTCTGTCATCTGTTTTCGGGGTGAGAGTACCGCTGGCTCGAATGTCATCGTCTCAATCAACTCTTAACGCAGAGCCCAGAATTGCATACCACTCACTCTTCCCAGAGATCCTACATTCTGAGTTCAGTTCACTCATGCGGATATAACTTCGCTCTGTGACTTACAGCGAAAACAGCATAAAACCTTCCCTGCAACGAACACAATCGGGGGATCCCGGATTTTATGGGCTACGCGGTCGCAATGTCTCAATTAGAAACCCGGAGCGGAGGAGGGGAGGTTGAAGCTGCCCGCAGAAATTTCTACCTGTTGGCGCAGAGCAGCGGGTCGATTGATGCGTGGCCCGGGGAATCGGGGCGCCTCGGAAATACTCAATATCCGTGGAAACTGCTAGCACGCACGTACGTTTCGCCTCTGCTCACGGCCCTGATTGCCTCTGGAAGACTGGACGCGAGCTTGTCTTTTGTTATGAAACCGGTAATTCCTGCGCGAAGGCTCTCGAGAATGTAACAAGGTTGCGTGTGCATGGTTATGACAATGATTTTGGTTCGTGAGTTGGATCGGATGATGCAACGGGCTGCATCAATGCCATTGAGCAGTGGCATGGAAATGTCAAGCACAGCTATATCCGGCTCCAGTTCCCGGCACATCTGCACTGCTGCATTCCCATCTAAGGCCTCGTCAACCAAGCGGAACCCATTTACGTTGAGGATGCTCTTCACCAACGCCAGAACGGTCCGGTCGTCGTCCGCGATCACGAATTTCAACTCACGGCGGTCTGTCATATCGAAAAGCCCTGAAAGAAGGCTCCGGACCCGGAATCAAGGTGGGGCCCGGAAGCTACTTACGTAGACTGCCATGGGCAGCAGTCGGCGAACTAGCCCCTTATGCTGATGCGGCTACGAGTGGAAACACAATCGGGCGGTTCCGGAATCAGTGCAGTGGGAAGTCTCAAAAGGCAATTTAAACGCCCTTATCCCCTAAAAAACGTTTTTGGATAAGAAACAACTTGGTGCTATGGAGGTCCGACGATACCCTCCCGGATCGCGTAGCGAATCAGGCCTACAATCTCATGGATATTGAGCTTCTTCATGATGTTCGTTCGGTGAGATTCAGCGGTCTTAGTGCTGATTCCCAAGATGCCTCCGATCTCCTTTACATTTTTCCCCTCTGCGATCAACTGCAGCACCTCCCGCTCCCGAATGCTCAAGGGATCCGGAGGACTATCGTCCTTCACTAAATATGCATCCACGACGTCCCTGGACACACCGGGGCTCAAGTAGATCTCCCCTTTGCGCGCCGCATCAATGGCCTGTATCAAGCTCGAACCAGACGTACTTTTCGTCACGTATCCTACGATGCCCGCGCGCAGGCACGCCAAAACATACCGCTTCTCGGTGTGCATCGAAAGGACTACAATCTTTGTCTTCGGAGAAACCTTGAGTATTTGGCGCGCGGAGTCAATACCATTCAACAATGGCATTGAAATATCCACCACAGCTATGTCGGGTCCGAGTTCTTCGCATAACCTGATTGCCTCGAGGCCATCCGAAGCCTCACCAACCACCTCGAAGCCTTCATCCTTGAGGATAGCTCGCAATCCATCTCGGACAATCGCGTGGTCATCGGCAAGCAACAGTCGGAGAACTTCTCGGCCCGTCTGTGGCATTTCAACTCCTCTGCCAACTTAGGGTGCATCGACCGGGGAAAAAGAGTCTGGTAGGCTCGGCCCGCCCTTCAAGACTACGGCTTATCTATTACCGCGTTTGCTTTGGGGACAGGAACGGTGGCGTATCGTCGTTAAAGGCCGCTTTGAGTCTGAAGTTGGGGGAGGGCCGCTTTCCAGACGTATCCCCTAGCGCTAGTCGAACGAACTAACAGCGCGGAATGCGGCTACAAACGCTAGCGTGACCCTACTCTACGCACCATCGAGCAAGACGGTGGCCTCACTCTCTTCAACAATGAAATGTCTCTAATTTTCACACAACCTGCTTGCAGCTTTGAACTTAGATAGCCCAACTAGCGATATCCAGTGAGCGGGCATCTAAAAGAAATTGTCAAAACGTGGCAAAAACTTTCCGAGATGTGAACCTAATGGTGGCGAGCGCTTTGCCTACCTTGCCCGAAACGAAGCTTTCCAGCTCACCACTCCAAATCCGAGAAGTTACTCGTAAGTAGTAATGATAACTATGAGTTGGAACCCCGTCCGACTGTAGCAGTTCCCCCTCGATGCATTTCGGAGGTTATCGTGCGCGGTCGAAAGGCAAGGACTCGCGGATGTCCGCCAGCGTGCCTTCTTGGACTGCAACTGGCAGGCTTGGCGGCGAGTAGGTTGTTCCCAGGGGAATGAAGGTGGCCGCGATGGGACCGCATGAGGAGTTTCCGAGTACGTCAGGGGACTTACATGCAATTTACAATTGCCTTACATATTTTACTTCGAGTTTGATGACCAGCAATCCAAAAACTCGAGATAGAGGCTAATATCCGTTGCGATCTATGTTTACTTAAGTTACTATTTTGGTCAAGCGCTGATTGCTGTATTTCATCGCATTGGGCCTTGCGATCCCTGAAAAGTCTTTGGGAGGCAACTACCAACAACACATAGCCCTGGGGGAATTTAGCCAAATGGGCCTCGGAATTAAGATCGATGATGCCGAAAAGACGATTTTCGGTGCTGCTGCTCAGAGCGGGCCTATTGATTGGCTCCGCCGCCGCAGTCAGCCTGGTGTTTTGGAGCCAGCTACAAGTTCGAGAGCACGTTTACATACGGGATTTGACAAAAGTCTTAGCTCGAACGGAGCAAACACATCTATCCGACGAAATGTCGTCCCGCATGCGGGCACAGGAGCGGCTTGCCAGACTCATTAAGCACGGACTCGCTCGCAGAAATTGGGAAGATCAGGCGAAGCTTCTTATGGAGAACAACACAGGTTTTATCGCCGAGCAGTGGATGGATGCTACATACCAGGTTCGCTGGGTTGCCACGGAAGCGGTGGGTGAACGCGCATCAGAGCATGTTCTCGCGACTGACGCACCCCTAAGAGACCTACTGGAAGGGCTGGCGTTTTCTCGGGAAAAACATGCGATACTCACGCGCGCGTTCCCCCTCTGGGAGAGGAAACTTGGACGCAGGGTAGTCGTGCCCATCTACGAAGGTGAAAACTTCCTTGGATTCCTGATCGCTGTTCTTGATGACGAGAAAAACTTCGAAAGCATACTGGCAGACCAAGCCGTACTGATGTACTCGATTGTCGTTCTTGAAGGCAATCAGGAAATCTACAGAATGCCCGGAAGCAGTCTTGAGAATGAGAAGGAATGGGGGCAGGATGTTGATCTCCAACTGCCCGGAGCAAAATGGCGCGTTCGGGTCTGGCCAAAATCGGAGGTGTTCCGCGAAATCGGGTCCACGTTGCTTAAAATGGGGCTCGCTGTAGGATCACTGATTGGTTTAATAGTTTTCATTCTAATGGATTTTGCGAGAACCGCATATAGTAAATCGCGAGAACTCTCACAGACGCGCGACGAATTGGAGTTGCAGGTACAAGAGCGAACGGCAGAACTGCAATCGAGCAAGAAAGAACTCGAAGACGAAATCCATGAGCGAAACCAGGCAGAAGAATCACTGCGAGAGCTCTCGGGACGCCTTCTGCGGTTGAGAGATGAAGAGCAGCGCCGAATTGCCCGCGAACTGCACGACAGCACTGCACAGATCCTGGGTGCCTTGGCTATAAACCTCCAAAGAGTTCAACAGTCTGTTCTTAGCGGCCAGATTTCGAAGTCGCAGAAGTTGCTTGCGCAAAGCACCAATCTAGCCGAACAAGCAATAACTGAAATCCGAACCTTGTCCTACCTGTTGCACCCGCCGCTGCTCGATGATCTCGGTCTGGAAGGCGCTGTGCCGTGGTACGCGGCCGGTTTCTGCAGCCGGTGTGGAATTCGTGTCAACGTGGCAGTGCAGCCAGACCTGGGCCGCTTCCCTCGCGAAGTAGAGCTGGCGCTTTTCCGCGTCATGCAGGAAGCACTGACGAACATTCATCTACACTCGGGTAGCCCGACCGCCGATATAATCTTGTCGAGGGACACACATAGAGTCAATCTTCAGGTCTCTGACCACGGTCGCGGAATCCCGCCCGGGTGTCTTGAACGAGGCGGTAATGCAAGATCAATCGTGGGGGTTGGCATTGGTGGGATGGGCGAAAGGATGCGGCAAATGGGAGGCCGCTTAGAAATCGAATCGGGAGACAATGGTACTCGCATAAAGGCTACGCTGCCATCGGCTGCGCTAAGCCGGTTTGCGAGCACGACAATGCAAAAGGTGGAAACGCAGCTAAAGGAGATGGCGTAAGCTACGGACTGAGTTATCCAGGCGTGCCGAAACTACAAGGTCAGGTCAAAGCAATGAAAGCAAGCGTGCAGGACGCACCCCTTCTCCAGCTCGGTTATTGAGAAGATCTTTCAGTACACGCAGGGCGTGCCTCGACTAATCAATTTGCTATGTGATGCCGGTCTGGCTATTGGCTATAGAACTCAGCAAATCGTCATCCAAGTGGACGCGGTGGAAGAAGCGGCGGCAGAACTCCGAATGGACCAAACGCCAACGTCGGCCCCCTCTCCCGGAGAAAGCCCCAGTACACGTGAAGGGAGCGAGTCCTCTGCGACGACAGCTCTTCAGGAGACAGTTGCAGTTTCGGCAAGGCAAACTGCAATCCTTAGTTTGGCAGTTCCCCAGAAGAAGGTCGAAGTTCCCTGTAAATGGAAACGCACAGGGTGAAGAGCCTTCCGAGTTCATCGTCGAAACGGCTGTTGACCGTATGATCCAAGCAATGAAGCGACCGCGTACTTCGGCTGGGGAGTGATGGATGAACAAGTTTTTCAATAAACCATAAGGGTAAGTCAGGTTGCGCGGAAGCAATTGACAAGCGATGATCTCGACCTTAGGGACGTTATCCAAGAGCTGAAACAAGATTCAGCTTGCAGTGAAGGTCGCTCTTACCAGCTCATCTCTTGATTTTTCTGAACTCCGCGCCGGGTAGTCTTGGGTGGAGAGAGGCTCACGGCTCTTAGTCAGAACATTCCCGCAGCGAAGCTGCCGCCAAGGCGACCACCGGGAGCCGCATCAGCGGGCCTGCTCCCTGACGGCGGCGAGAGCGGAGGGAACCGGGGGCTATCTGCTGATGCTGTGACCTTCTGCCTGCGTGAGTTCATGCCCTGGGCTTCGTGCGGATGACGGCTTGATCTCATGCACTGACGATGGAGATTCACGGCTCGGTTCCATCGCGGATCGGTGCGACACGTCGCGTGAGAGTTGCTCGCTAAGATGCGTTTTGTCATCCGTGTAGAGCTGCGCATCGTAGCGTCCGCGCGACACCGCGACATACGCCAACCGGCGATTCACGAGCTTTTCTCCCGCCTGCTCAGTGTCCACATGCACGAGTACCCGGTCGGCGGTTTGTCCCTGGCTGCTATGGCTCGTCACTGCATAGCCGTAGTCGAGATGCGGATTCTCTTTGATGTTGAATGCGACGGTACGGCCTGAGTCGAGGCGTAGTTGCAGGTTGCCGCTATCGTCCATCTTTTCGATGGTCCCGAGCTCGCGGTTTGCG